>Ga0118677_10013477_pt1 | contig 11744 bp, 14 predicted proteins | sample AliMusrvi5mmetaG_FD_86154 | JGI IMG/M metagenome (GOLD analysis project Ga0118677, IMG submission 86154) | reverse complement strand
GAATGTATAATTGTGATCACTTCAGCATTATACGGTATCGCAATAGTTAAATGATAACCTTAACCATGAAATATTGATGAAGCATTCAAGAAGATTTATGACGATGTCTCGCCGTATCATTATGGCGGTTGCCCTGAGCCTGGTGCTGGTTGCTCCCCGTTCGTTTGCTGCACAGGATAGTGGAAAAGTCGGCGTTGTAGATTCCGGTAAAATTCTCCAGCAGTTACCAGAAACAAAACAAGCGGAGGCCACGTTACAGTCAACCGCTGCACCTCTCCAGAAAGAGCTTGACCGCTTGACCCAGGACTATCAGAAATCAGTTGCAGCTTACCGCCAGCAGGCGGCTTCCTTGACAAAAGCAGCAAGAGACCAGAAAGAAAAGGAGCTGAACCTGAAAGGACAGGCCCTTGAAAAATACCAGCAGGAGAAGTTTGGACGTGGAAGTATTATGGAAAAGAAGCAGCAGGAGCTTTTAATACCGATTCGCCAGAAAGTATTGTCCGCCATTGAATCAATTGCAAAAAATGAAGGAATCACGGTTGTTATTGAGAAAAGTGCTTCAGTCTATGTTACGCCTGAACATGATCTCACCTTCAAGGTGATGAACCATTTGAATATCAAGTAATTATCGCCTGATTTGAAAAAAGTTGCTGTTCTTTTTCTGCATGTAATTGTTATCATGACGTCGGGGTGCGGCAATCCGCATAAGGAGCGCCGTTCACCCGGTACAGTCTTGATTGGTATTAACCATCCCGTACAGGAAAGCTGGACTGTTCACTTTACCCTGACTGAATCCGGCATTAAAAGAGGAATCATTGAAGCCGGACACGGAGAGGAATACAAAATAAACACCGGTAATGAGCATCATCTTGATCATGGTATCAACGTTACTCTCTTTGACATCACTGGTAATCCTTCAACAACCATAACCGCCGAGAGGGCTGTTATTCATGATAATCAGGACATTGAAGCTCAAGGGCATGTTGTTATTACTTCCGGTGGCACAACGGTCATCAAAACAGAGTATGTTAAACGGACGAGCGATGATAAAATGATTCGTTCAGACAGGTTTGTCACCATTACCAAACCGGATGAAACCATCACTGGCCAGGGTTTTGAAAGTGATGAATCCTTAAAAAAATACCGGATTTTCCGGGGAAGCGGGAAAGCATTTATAAAATAATTTTGAAGGTTGTCTGTTCATGAAATTACATGTTTTAAAATCTAAAATTCACAACGCTATAGTAACCAGCGGAGATCTTGAATATGAAGGAAGCATCACCATTGACAATGAGCTTCTTGAAATGGTAGATATGATTCCCAACGAAAAAGTACTTGTTGTCAACAACAATAACGGCGAACGATTTGAAACTTACATTATCAAGGGAGCTCACGGCTCCAGGGAAATTCAGCTCAATGGAGCAGCCGCCCGATGTGCCCTTGTCGGAGATGAGATCATTATCATGACTTTTGCCACCATGGACCCTGCTGAAGCACGCATCCATAAACCGATGGTTCTTATTGTCGACAAACAGAACAACCCGAAAAGTCGACATCATGTAGGCGAACAAGGCGAACAGTTGTCGTAATTCCCTAAACACCCCCACTGATAAACAACACATGGCACTTGCAGTAATCGTTATGGCTGCCGGAAAAGGCACTCGAATGCATTCAGACCTTCCAAAGGTGCTGCACCAGGCAAACGGACGTCCTCTTATCGACTATGTGCTCGATACATCATACGCTCTCGAACCAGAAGAAGTTATCCTTATCATCGGACACCAGTCAGCACTGGTAAAAGCTGCAACAGCGAGATACAGGGTCAGCACAGCACTTCAGGAGCCACAGCTCGGAACCGGTCATGCTGTCATGCAGGCAGAAGCTCAGCTCAGTAATTTTGAAGGAGAGGTACTTATCCTGTCCGGAGATGCCCCGCTGGTCACCATCATGACCCTCAAGGAACTTATTGCCTTTCACCATTCCAGAAACGCAGTAGCAACCGTACTGACAGCAGAGATGAGTGATCCAACCGGATATGGAAGAGTGATTCGACAACATAAGAGCGATATTGTCCTGAAGATTGTCGAACAAAAAGACGCTTCCGAAGATGAACTCGCCGTCAGGGAGATCAATTCAGGCATTTATGTTTTCCATGCACGAATACTTTTCGAGGCTCTTGCAAAGATCACTACTGACAATGCTCAGAAAGAGTACTATCTGACTGATGTGTTCAGTATCTGCTTCCAGAGCGGCAAGCGGGTCTGCGCTTTTAAAACTGACGATCCCAACGAAATAATCGGCATCAACACTCCCGAACAGCTTAGGGATGCAGAACGGCTGTTGTTGGAGCAGGTGTAAGCTCAACACCGCAAAAAAGATGAGTGAATCAGGAGAGTGAAGAGTAGAGTGAAAAATTCGGATTGAGCGGCTCTTTTATCAAGAGTTAATAAGTGTTTACAGACAATCGAGAGCGAATGGCATCGTTAATTGCGTCTGTTGAAAGCGATTCTCTTTCCGGTTGAAAGAGTTTGCCGTAGAGATCATCAACTTTTTTTTTGAGAGGCCTGACTATAAGCCTACCCCCTTTTTTGTAGGAAAACTCGAGCTTATCACCGGAATGAAGCCCCAGCATATCCCTAACCTCTTTGGGAATGGTTATCTTGCCTTTATTCGATATGGTTGCAATAAGCATACTCATCACTGTATTTTCAAAGTCTAATTTATTGCAACTATTTTCTGGAACGGCGGGTTTTTTTTGACTCCACATCCTCAACCATTTTCTTCCGGGTTGAAATAGTTTGTGGATGTGGAGAAGTCAGATCAATAGCAAGGCTGTCGTTCTGGATGCCGGTATCATGCATGGAATAAAACTCTACAAGATTGCCATCAGGATCCATGACAAAGAATGCTCGTCCTTCCCGACGATGAGCGGGTCGGGTAACGATATGGACTCCTCTTTCTTCCAGATAATGAACAGCTGCATCAACTTCTTCATCTGAAGAGAGTCTGAAGCCAAAATGATCAACCCTGATATCCCTTGCCTGGAGAGAACCGGGGGTTTCGGCTTTCACAAGCACAAGCATATCCGAGTTCAGACGCAGATAGGAAATATTTGCACCTACCCTGTGATCGAGCCTGAGCCCAAGAATACCACCGTAAAAATCCTCGGCAAGACGCAAGTCGTTGACCCGAAGGGTAAGCTGATTAATCCCGGTCAGTTTCATCATCTTCTTCAGTTGGTACAACCTTTTTTTCTACAGGTTTTTCTATGGTATAATCGTATTTATGCGCAAAATAATCGGCTACGGCCTTATGCGATGACTTTTCACGGCATTCAAATTCAAGGCTTATGGCTATCTGTTCAGGAAATATCTTGTCCGATTCAGATTCGCTGCTTGGATTGCGTATCATCTCTTTGTAAGGCAGAAGCTTGTCTTCGAGTTCCGCACGCTCTTCATCGTGCAGTCTTTTTGCTTTTTTGGAAATAGCGACTACCGTCTCATACAAATTCGAGTGCGCACTTCTCAACTTATTCAGATCAACGGGTTTAACCGACATTGGACGTTATTTTACGGTTTTGATAGAAATTTAGTAATTATCGTTGCAATGGCCTCAACCGCGCGCTCAAGATCATCATTGACGACAACCTGATCAAACTGGTCTGAGTATTCCAACTCCAGCCTTGCCCTTTCCAATCGGGTCTTCAGACTCTCTTCATCTTCACTTTCCCGCCCTTGAAGTCTCTGTTTTAAAACCTCCATACCCGGGGGTTTAATGAACAGCAATAATGAATTATCAGGGAAAATCTTTTTGAGATTGACAGCACCCTTCACATCAAGATCAAGCAGCATGCTGGTGCCTGAATCAATCACTTCACCTGTTTTATCGAGCAGGGTCCCGTAGTGGTTTCCAAAAAAAAACTCATACTCGATAAAACCACCGGTGCGGATCTTTTCTTCAAAAGCTTCTTTACTAAGAAAATAATAGTTAAGACCTTCGGTCTCCCCTGTTCTTTTCTGCCTGGTTGTGGCTGATACCGAAAATCTCAAGTTTGGAAAACGCTCAAGAATCAGTTTAGCAATTGTGGATTTACCGGTACCTGATGGAGCTGAAAAAACAATCAGTTTTCCTCGCGGTTTCCGTTCTTCAACCATTGAAATTACTCTATATTTTGCAATTGCTCCCTGATTTTCTCAAGATCTTCCTTGATCTGTACAATTTTCTGGGATATTTCCGCGTTCTGGGATTTTGATGCAATAGTGTTGGCTTCGCGCAACTGCTCTTGAAGAAGAAAATTCAGTTTTCTGCCGGTACCGCTTTCATCGTTTTTCATCTCCTCAATAAAAAACTTGTTGTGGCTGGCAAAACGGGTTAACTCTTCCGTAATATCAAGTTTGTCAGCTGCTAAAACCAGCTCCATTTCGAGACGGTCACGACTGTAGGTCAAATCCTTTCCAGCAACAGCCTCTACCTTTGCGGCAAGTCTTTTTCTGACAGTTTCAAGATTATCAGCCGCAAGAGCGGTAACAGACACCAGCGTGTTTTCAATCCCGGCTATTCTTCCACTAAAGTCTATTGAGAGCTCTTCTCCTTCCCTGCGTCGCATTGCTTTGAGACGGTCAATAGCTTCCTGCAGAAGTTTTTTTACTATCGGCCAGATGTTGTCAGAACTGTCAATAGATGAAGCTCCATTATCGAATATTTCAGGAAACCGGAGCAGATGTTCCAGATGAACAGGGGTATCGAGATCAGCTTCTTTAGTAAGAGTATCAAGCAGGCTTTTATATGCTTTAACCTTTGCTACATTGATAACCAGAGAAATTGGCTGTTCCTCACCAAGCTGAATCTGAACAAAAGCAGATATCTTACCTCTCTGAAAATGTGCCCGTATCATTTCACGGACCTCAAGTTCATACGAGAGAAGCTGGCGTGGAAGTTTGACACTGATTTCAGCGAACCTGTTGTTAACGGAGCGCAGCTCAACAAGCATCTTTACATCGCTTTCAACTGACTCCGCGCTGCCGTATCCGGTCATGCTTTCCAACATAGTATCCTTTCCTTGCTGCTTCTGTTTGTTAAAAAGATACCGCTCTCTTCGACGTTCTTATTTGCGAAGATCAAGTTCACCGATCACTTTACGGTAACGATTGATATCAATATTCTTCAGGTAGTTCAGCATTTTTTTGCGCTTGGCTACAAGCATAAGCAATCCTCGACGGGAGTGCTTGTCTTTGGGATGCAGCTGAAGATGACCGGTTAGATCGGTTATCCGGCGGGTGTATAAAGCAACCTGAACCTCGGATTTTCCGGTATTCTTCTCTGAAGCACCAAACTGCGTGATAACTTCTGCTTTAAATTCTTTTGTCAGACTCATATATCTTCGTTTGTTATATTAAATCGGTTGATTTGCAATATAATATTATTTAACAATACAACTCCACCGTTTTTTTATCTTTTTCAAGCTGCATTTTGAGCTCTTCCAAAGAAGAAAATTTCCGTTCATCCCTGATAAACCTGAGCAGGGTGAACCTCATGCTTGCGCCATAAAGATCGCCGCTATATCCAAGAATGTTGACCTCCACTGTTGTAATCCCTTCTGAAGAGACTGTAGGACGCACTCCGACATTCATCATTGCGTTATAGAGCGTACCATTTATCTCCGTCTGAGCATGGTAGACACCCGGACGCGGTAAAAGCTTGTCCGGATCGGACAGCTTCACATTGACTGTTGGAAACCCGATAGTTCGTCCACGCTTCTCACCAGCAACCACCCATCCAGTGATCATATAGGAATAGCCGAGAAATTCATTGGCTTCTTCAATGTTTCCGGCTTCAAGCAGCTTCCTTATCCTTGTACTCGAAAAATGTTCATGGCCGATGCATACCTCCTCGACAACCTCCACATCAAAACCAAGCTCAATACCCAAATATTCCAGCGTTCTCTGGCTTCCGCTCCTGTCTCGACCGAACGCATGATCATAACCGATGATGATGGTTTTTGCACCGAGCACCCTGACAAGAACATTTCTGATAAAATCATCGGAAGTGCGTGATGCGAAATCCGGAGTAAAACGAATAATGAAAAGAAGATCGATTGCTTCTCCGGCAAGAAGATCTATTTTTTCTTCAAGAGTGGTCAGGAGTCCAAGTGGCCCGGAAACAGACCCCTTGAGTACTCTTCTTGGATGGGGTTCAAAAGTGACTACCACGCTTCTGAGATGGCGTGATCGAGCTATAGCCGCCATTCTGGCAATAATCTTGCGGTGCCCTTCATGCACTCCGTCATAAGAACCGACCGTTACAGCAGAAGCGGTGGGTAAAAGATCGACAGGAGACCGGGAGCCATAGTTGGAAACAAGATCATTGTCATATTCAACAATACGCATACCTCTCTTTTATCTCCCTTCACCCTGATGGGTGGTTGATGCCTGATGAAGAATTGCTTCAATGGTCTCTGATACGGTATTAGAACAGCTGAGCTGATAGGTACCGATGGAGAGACGCCGGAGAGAAGCCAGATACCCGCCAACGCCAAGTGCAGCACCGAACTCATGGGCAATTACCCTGATATATGCCCCCTTGGATACATGAAGAACAAAATAAACCATCGGGAGTTCAATGCGGCTAATCTCAAAACGATGAACAACAATTTCTTTTGTTTTTCGTTCCTTGATGACAACTCCCTTACGGGCATGAGCATAGAGCCTTTTTCCATTGTGCCAGGCAGCGGAATGCATGGGAGGCTGCTGCTGGTGTGTTCCCTCAAATCCGGACGCCAGGGTGATGATCTGCATCTCCGTCAGATGATCTACGCTGCAATGACCATACTCAGGGGTTTCAATATCATGGCTTTCCGTCATGACACCAAGTTTTATTGCGCCTTCGTATACCTTGTCAAGCACTTCAAGAGAGGCAATTTCTTTAGTTTTTCTGCCTGTAGCAAGAATAAGCAGACCTGTTGCCTTTGGATCAAGAGTCCCCGAGTGACCAACCTTTCGCTTTAAACCAGCAATCTTAAACGTATTTCTGATTTTTGCTACAACATCAAACGATGTCCAGTCAAACGGCTTGTCAATCAGAAGAAAATCACCCTCATCATGAATGATACTGTCGGATATGCCAGTCACTTATGCTCAACACCGCTTTTTCTCACTTCATTCAACAACTGCTCAATCCTGCTGGCACGCTCATAAAGATGATCTTCATGAAATTCAAGTTCAGGAATTCGCCTGAACTGATGCCGGATCTTCGAAGAAAGAATCATTCTGATACTCTTTGTTTCATCCCGCAAAAATGCCATTGCGTTTTCCTGGTCTTTATCTTTACCGATAATAGAGACATAGACCCTTGCAATACTTAAATCACCGGTAACCTTGACTTCAACAATGGTAACAATCGGACCTCCACGAGGGAGCTCCTTCTGAAGAATTGCCCCAAGTTCATGCTGCAGAAGGGATGCAACTCTATCTGTTCGTATCGACATAGATCAACAATAAACTGTTCAAAGTTTTCTTTTTTTCTCAACGATCTTATAAGCCTCGACAACGTCACCAACCTTGATATCATCATAATTCTTGAGGCTCATGCCGCACTCATAACCGGCATCAACCTCCTTAACATCATCCTTGAAACGCCTGAGTGCTGCAAGATTACCTTCGTAGATCTGAACACCATCACGGAGCAGACGCACCTTGGAATCTCGGAAAATCTTGCCTTCAAGCACATAACACCCGCCGACATTGCCGATTTTAGGCACTTTGAAGATCTGACGGACCTCAAGAGAACCAAGACTCTCTTCATGGAGTTCCGGAGAGAGCATGCCTTCAAGCGCTTTTTCAACATCTTCAAGCACATGATAAATTACGCTGTAAAAGCGGACATCAAGATCTTCTTTTTCGGCCAGCTTTTTGGCGTTGACATTCGGCCGCACCCTGAAACCTATAATAATGGCATCTGAAGCTGCTGCAAGCAACACATCAGTTTCAGTGATCTGCCCGACGCCCTGGTGAATGATCTGCACCTTGACCTCATCGTTCTGAATTTTCATCAGTCCATCAGCCAGTGCCTGAATCGACCCATCGGTATCAGCCTTTATAATGACACTCAGCTCTTTCATCAACCCTTCCTTGATCTGGCGGGCAATGCTGTCAAGCTTGACACGCGTACTGCGACGGAAATCATGCTCACGACGGATGACCTGCCGCTTCTGAGCCAGGTCACGGGCCTCCCTGTCTGTCGACATAACCGTTAAAACATCGCCTGATTGCGGAAGATCCTCAAATCCAAGCACCCTGACCGGCTGAGAAGGATTGGCAAAAAGAATTCTCTTGCCTCTCTCATCCATAAGGGCACGAACCTTACCCATGGTATTTCCAGCGACAAAAGGATCGCCTACCTTAAGAATTCCTCGCTGAACCAGAACTGTTGAGATAACACCTTTGCCCTTATCAAGTTCAGATTCAACAATAATACCACTTGCATTGATTTCTGTGGAGTAGTTCCCTCTCAGTTCACGCATTTCAGCCTCAGTCAGCACTTTCTCCATAAGCTCGGCTATCCCGATACCTTTCTTGGCTGAAATTTCCTGACACTGATAGGTTCCGCCCCACTCTTCAACAAGTACTCCTGCTTCCGAAAGCTGAGTTTTAATTTTTTCCGGATTTGCTTCGACCTTGTCAATTTTATTCAGAGCTACAACAATCGGCACTCCGGCAGCCTTGGCATGGTTGATTGCTTCGATGGTCTGGGGCATTACACTGTCGTCAGCCGCGACCACAAGAATAACAATATCGGTCACCTGAGCACCCCTTGCACGCATAGCGGTAAATGCTTCATGACCAGGTGTATCAAGAAACGTGATTTTCCGGCCACCTTCGACCGATACTTCATACGCGCCAATATGCTGGGTAATACCACCGGATTCACCAGCAACAACTTTACTGCTGCGAATATAATCGAGAAGCGAAGTTTTTCCGTGGTCAACATGTCCCATAATGGTAACAACCGGAGGACGTGTCTGCAAATCAGATTCCAAATCCTCGTCAACAACAACCGCAGTTGCCTCAACCTCAGAAATAAATTCCGCCTCAAAGCCAAACTCAAGCGCTATAAGCTCAATTGACTCCTTGTCAAGGCGCTGATTAATGGTAACAAATTTGCCGAGAGCAAAACACTTCTGGATAATTTCCTTGGCTGTAATCCCCATAAGCTCCGCAAGTTCATGCGGTGAGGCATACTCGGTAACCCTGACAACCATCCGCTGAGCCTCACGAAAGGCCTCATCCTCTTCATGCTCGCGCTCACGTTCTGTTCTGCGCATTTTGCGGAATTTCTGGCGTGAGCCTGTACTGCTGCGATCCTCAATACCACTGATCGTTTTTTGTATATTCGCAGAAATGACCTTATCGTCAACCTCAGGCTTCTTTTTCTTCTTTCCTTTTTTCTTTTTGATGCCTGAACTTTCCCCGGCTACTACAGGTTTTGGCTTGACATCACTGACAACTTTAGCCGGTTTCTTAGCCGTGACCACCTTTTCTTCAACATGAACTTGAACATCCTCAACTGCCTTCGGGACAAACTCATCTTTCAAGGCGTCAGCCTGTTCCTGAAAATTCTTTTTACGGTTTTTCTTGTTTCTTCCAGCATGAATGTCCAGAGTACCGAGAACAGTAAGGCCTCCCATCATCTGCGGAATATCAAATGAAACCAGATGCTCGTTGACCGACGGCTCCTCTTTTTGAGGCTCAGATTCGGGAAGTTCATCAATATCAGGAATCTCAGGAACTTCAGGGATAGATGATTCAGGCTCTTGAGCAAGAGTAAGATCCAGAGCTGGCGTTTGAGCTACTTCATGAACAACCTCTTTTTTCTCTTCGACAACAACGACAGGAGCCGGGTGAGGACTAAGGGTTTCGCTGAGATGCTTCTCTTTTTCATAGGTTTTTCTGGACTGCTCCTCAAGCCTTGACAAGCGCTTCTCTTTTTCCTCTCTTATTTTTTTGGTCTCATCTACCATTTTCTTTTCAACACTGAAATGACCAAATATATTGGAGTGCATCTCTTCACCTACCATAGAGGATGTAGAGGCCACCTTGCCCCCTTCCTTTTTGACAAAAAGTAATACTTCCTGCGGACTCACCTGCAGTTCTCTTGCAATATCACTTATTCGGTACTTTTTTTCCATGTCCTCAAGGGCCATTACATCCTCCTCTGGATTTTAAAACTCTTTACTCTTTATCCAATGTTTTCGTCAAATGACAGTGCTCATGCTTCATCCACCGTCACATCATCCTGCTCAGGCTCAGCATCGTCATCAAAAAGACCCTGCAAATCTGACTCTGTAAACTGTTCTTTTATGGTTTTATAGATATTTTCGGCAATCTTCTTCCAATAGCGCTTCTCTTCCTCGGTAACTTTTCGTTCCCTCGGTTTCACGCCAGTCTTAATCGTTTTACCAAAAATCGTCTGCTCTTCTGGCTTAGCCGGCCCGAGAAGCGCCTGCTCAATCTCATCAACTCCTGCTTTCAGAACTTTTTTAGCTGTATCGAAGCCGCTATCCAGAAGCTGGTAAATCATATCATCACCAAACTCTTCACGGAACTCGATAATATCAATGTCCGTAGGATCCTCCATTGACTTGTCTATAACATCACGATAGACATCTATTTCATAGCCCGTAAGTTTTTCAGCGAGATGGATGTTATTGCCATTTTTTCCGATCGCATACTTAATCTGATCAGGCTTAAGCATCACCCTCGCTTTCCGGGTTTTGACATCAGCGTGAACCGTCAGAGGATCAATTTTCGCCGGCTGCATTGCTCTTGAAATATATATCTCAGGCTCATCAGCATAATAAATAACATCAATATTTTCGTTATTCAGCTCCTTGACTATACTCTGTATACGCTTGCCCCGATATCCGACAGTTGCACCAACCGGATCAATCCTTGCACTGGTTGATTCAACAGCAACCTTTGCCCGTTCACCCGGTACCCTTGCAATCGCCTTGATAACAATAAGACCATCCAGAATTTCAGGAACCTCATGTTCAAAAAGTTTATACAAAAATCTGTCGTCAACTCTCGAAACAATAACCTTCATACCGCCATCAGCTTTTTCACGCTCAATCATGCTGCCATCATCAAGCCTTACTTTTGCTTTTTCGCGTTCAATTCGCTTGACATAGAGTTTCATCCTCGGCGTTCGGCGGGGATTATCCTTTTTCATCATCTCCGCCTTCGGTAAAACAAGCTCAACACGATGATCTTTCGAGGTGTTATAGGTGAAAATAACCTCATTGGCACGAATCTGGTATACCTCACCGGCAACAATTTCACCGACTTTTTCAAGACACTCTTCATAAACGACAAGACGCTCAAGATCACGAACTTTTTTCTGTACAGACTGTTTGATAATCTGTATGGATTTGCGACTCAAATAATCTTCAAGCTTGATCGGCCCCTCTTCATAAGTATCACCAATTGCAAGGGAGTCGTCAATTTTTCGAACCTCATCAAGCGTTATCTCGATACTTTCAATGTCTATTTCCTTGACAATCTTTTTCAGAATATAGACCTCAAAGTCCCCACGTTCGGGGTTGATGAAAATGTTGGATTCAACTTCAGGATCGTAGTCCTTCCTGAGCTGCTTCTGAATAATATCCTTGAGAAGATCGGCAATATCCATTTTGACAGCCGCACTTTCCGTACGCTTATCCAGAAAGATCTTGGACTGCTCGATTTCAC
>Ga0118677_10013476_pt1 | contig 11745 bp, 6 predicted proteins | sample AliMusrvi5mmetaG_FD_86154 | JGI IMG/M metagenome (GOLD analysis project Ga0118677, IMG submission 86154) | reverse complement strand
ATCCCTTTCGTTCACGCCCACGGTCACGTCCCGTATCCCGGTCAGGCGGACGGTTCAGAACCCGTCAGAACGGCAGGATGTCCGAACCGCCCATCTCGACCATCATCTCGACGACCTGGCAGAGGGGCAGGCCGACCACGTTGGTGTAAGAACCCACGAGGCTGTCGATGATGTACCCGCCGACGCCCTGGATGGCGTACGAACCGGCCTTGTCCATCGACTCGCCCACCGACAGGTACTTTTCGACCTCGACACGCGTCATGGGCTTGAAGCGGACCTGCGTGGTGACCGCCTGGATGCCTTCCTTGTTCTTGCGCATGTCGTACAGGCAGAAGCCCGTCAGCACGAAGTGCTCGGTGCCTTGCAGGCGCAGCAGCATCTGGGCCGCGTCCTCGTGGTCCACCGGCTTGCCGAGGATTTCGTCCCCCAGCACCACGACCGTGTCGGCGCCCAGCACCCAGCGCAGCGGCGCCTCGCGGGTCAGGCGCGCGCCCAGCCGCGCCGTTTCCCCGTCGGGGTAAAGCGTCTGCTGGATCCGTTCGACGACGGTGAGCACCTTCGTGCGGGCCATCCGCTTCACGAAGGTCTCCGCGGGCTCGGCCAGTTGCCGCTCCTCGTCCACCGTCGAGGGCATCGGCTTGACCGAAAAGCCCACCTTTTCCAGAAGTTCCTTGCGCCGCGGCGATGCGGACGCGAGGACCAGTTGACCGGGCATGACCAGACCTCCCGGGAACACGGGGGCCATATTGTATAGCACGGAGGCGCCCGAGGCGACTCCGTCTCCGGCGAGAGATCGCTACGCGATCCCGTCGCCTCCGCCTTCGTGCTCGGGCGAGCACTGATGCGCCCGAGGCGACTCCGTCTCCGGCGAGAGATCGCTACGCGATCCCGTCGCCTCCGCCTTCGTGCTCGGGCGAGCCACAGAAACACCGCATCGGGGGCCGTTCGGAGGTCGGATTTGCCTTGACAAAACGGGGCCATCCCACTAGACTCCGCGCCGGGTTGCGGAGGGGGCCAAGTGCCCGATTCCGCTTGCATAACGGACCAGCGCGGGTCCCCCGGATTGCGGTCCACGCAGGAGTAGACGATGTCGAACCGACGCATGGTTACCCTGGACGGTAACGAGGCCACCGCCTCGGTGGCTCACCGGACGAACGAGGTCATCGCGATCTACCCGATCACGCCCTCGTCGAACATGGGCGAGTGGGCCGACGAGTGGTCCGCGCAGGGCAGGAAGAACGTCTGGGGCATCGTGCCCAGCGTGTCCGAGATGCAGTCCGAAGGCGGCGCCGCGGGTGCGGTGCACGGCGCGCTCCAGGCCGGCGCCCTGACCACGACGTTCACGGCATCGCAGGGCCTCCTGCTGATGATCCCCAACATGCACAAGATCGCGGGCGAGCTGACCTCGTTCGTGATGCACGTTTCGGCCCGCACGCTGGCGGCGCACGCCCTGTCGATCTTCGGCGACCACTCGGACGTGATGGGCTGCCGCAACACGGGCTTCGCGATGCTGTCGTCGTGCTCGGTGCAGGAAGCCCACGACTTCGCGCTGATCTCCCAGGCCGCCACGCTGCGTTCGCGCGTGCCGTTCCTGCATTTCTTCGACGGCTTCCGGACGTCGCACGAAGTCGCGAAGATCGAGGAGCTGACCGACGAGGACCTGCTGTCGATCCTCGACGAGTCGATGATCGCCGAGCATCGTGCCCGCGCCCTGTCGCCCGACCGCCCGATGATCCGCGGCACGGCGCAGAACCCCGACGCGTTCTTCCAGGCCCGCGAGGCCGGCAACCTGTGGTACGACCGGTGCCCGGCGATCGTCCAGCAGGAAATGGACCGCTTCGGCGCGCTGACGGGCCGCCAGTACAAGCTGTTCGACTACGTCGGTGCCCCCGACGCCGAGCGCGTGCTGGTGCTGATGGGTTCCGGCGCGGACACGGCCTATGAGTACGTCGAGTGGGCGCGGGCTCGCGGCGAGAAGATCGGCGTGGTCAGCGTCCGCCTGTACCGCCCCTGGTCCACGAAGGACTTCCTGGCGTCCCTGCCGAAGACGACGAAGTCCATCGCGATCCTCGATCGCACCAAGGAGCCCGGCGCGCTGGCCGAGCCGCTGCACCTGGACATCCTGGCGACGCTGGCCGAGGCCCGCGCGGACGGCATGTCGCCGTTCGCCGTGGACCCCCGCGTCGTGGCCGGCCGCTACGGCCTGTCGTCCAAGGAGTTCACGCCCTCGATGGTCAAGGCCGTGTTCGACAACCTGTCGGCGGCGAAGCCCAAGAACCACTTCACGGTGGGCATCGAGGACGACGTCACGCACCTGTCGCTGGCCTACGACCACGAGTTCGACATCGAGCCGAACGACGTGGTCCGGGCGGTGTTCTTCGGCCTGGGCTCGGACGGCACCGTCGGCGCCAACAAGAACAGCATCAAGATCATTTCCGAGGAAACGGACAACTTCGGCCAGGGCTACTTCGTGTACGACTCGAAGAAGGCCGGGGCGATCACGATCAGCCACCTGCGCTTCGGTCCGCGCCGCATCCGTTCGGCGTACCTGGTCCGCAAGGCGAACTTCGTCGCCTGCCACAACTGGTCGTTCCTGGACAAGTACGACATGCTGGGATTCGCGGCTCCGAACGCCACGTTCCTGGTGAACTCGCCGTTCGACAAGACCGAGGTGTGGAACCACATGCCTCGCGAGGTCCAGCAGGACATCCTGGCCAAGAAGCTGAAACTGTACACGATCGACGCCTACAAGGTCGCCAAGGAAACCGGCATGGGCGTCCGGATCAACACCATCATGCAGACCTGCTTCTTCGCGATTTCCGGCGTCCTGCCCCGCGACGAGGCCATCGCCCAGATCAAGAAGGCGATCAAGAAGACCTACGGCAAGAAGGGCGACGTCATCGTCCAGCAGAACTTCGCCGCGGTCGACCACACGCTGGCGCACCTGTACGAGGTGGCGCTGCCCGGCGCCGTCTCGTCGACGGTGGGCCGCTCGCCGACGGTCGTGGCCGAGGCCCCCGAGTTCGTCAAGAACGTCACGGCCGTGATGATGTCGAACAACGGCGACAGCCTGCCGGTGTCGGCGTTCCCGGTCGATGGCACCTGGCCGACCGCCACCACGCAGTGGGAAAAGCGCAACATCGCCATCGACATCCCCGTGTGGGACCCCTCCATCTGCATCCAGTGCAACAAGTGCGCGATCATCTGCCCGCACGCCGCCATCCGCCCGAAGGTCGCCCCGCCGGAAGCGCTGAAGGATGCCCCGGCGACCTTCAAGTCGATCGACTACAAGGCCGGCGAGTACAAGGGCTGGAAGTACATGCTGCAGGTCGCCCCCGAGGACTGCACCGGATGCACGCTGTGCGCGGTGATCTGCCCTGTGAAGGACAAGGCGAACCCGAAGCACAAGGCGCTGGACATGGCGCCCCAGATGCCGCTGCGCGAGGCCGAGCGCGACAACTACAAGTTCTTCCTGGCGCTGCCCGACCCGGATCGCACGCAGATCAAGGCGACCGTCAAGGGCACCCAGTTCTTCCGTCCGCTGTTCGAATACAGCGGCGCCTGCGCGGGCTGCGGCGAGACGCCCTACGTGAAGCTGCTGTCCCAGATGTTCGGCGATCGCACCCTCATCGGGAACGCGACGGGCTGCTCGTCCATCTACGGCGGCAACCTGCCCACCACGCCCTACTGCAAGGACGCCAACGGCCGCGGGCCGGCGTGGTCCAACAGCCTGTTCGAGGACAACGCGGAGTTCGGCTTCGGCTACCGGCTGGCGATCGACCAGAACAAGGCGCTGGCGACCCACCTGCTGAGCGGGCTGGCCGGCCAGATCGGGTTCGACCTGGTGACGAGCCTGCTGGGTGCGCCCCAGGTCACGGAAGCGGACATCCAGGCCCAGCGGCTGCGCGTGGTCGCGCTGCGCGAGGTGCTGAAGGGCGTCGAGGGGGCCGAGGCGCGCCGGCTGGACGCCCTGGCCGACTTCTTCGTCAAGAAGAGCGTGTGGGTGCTGGGCGGCGACGGCTGGGCGTACGACATCGGCTACGGCGGCCTGGACCACGTGCTGGCGCAGGGGCGCGACGTGAACCTGCTGGTCATGGACACCGAAGTGTATTCGAACACCGGTGGCCAGGCCTCGAAGGCCACGCCGATGGGCGCCTCGGCCAAGTTCGCGATGGCCGGCAAGTCCACGGGCAAGAAGGACCTCGCGATGATGGCGATGGCATACGGCAACGTGTACGTGGCCAAGGTCGCGCTGGGCGCCAAGGACGCCCAGACGGTCAAGGCGTTCGAGGAGGCAGACGCCTACCCGGGCACCTCGATCATCATCGCCTACAGCCACTGCATCGCCCACGGCTATGACCTGATCCACGGCCCCGACCAGCAGCGCCTGGCGGTCGACTCGGGCCACTGGCCGCTGTTCCGGTTCGATCCGCGACGCATCGCACAGGGCGGCAGCCCGCTGGTGATGGATTCGGGAGCGCCGAAGATCGACCTGACCGAGTTCACCAAGAACGAGACGCGCTTCCGCATGGTGGAGCGCCAGAACCCCGAGCACTTCAAGCTGCTGATGAAGACGGCCCAGCGCGAGCTGACGAACCGCTTCGCCGTGTACGAGCAGATCGCGCGCATGGCGATGCCCACGCAGGACGGCGACGCGGCCCCGGCCGCGGCGACCAAGGCGGAGTGACCCGGGCGAGCGAACCAGGAGGAAGATGATGAAGCTGACCACCCGTTACCTGGGACTGGAACTCAACAGCCCGATCGTCGCCGGCGCATCGCCGCTGGGGACCGACCTGGACGCCGTCCGCCGCCTGGAAGAGGCCGGCATCGGCGCCATCGTGATGCACTCGCTGTTCGAAGAGCAGATCGCGCAGGACCAGATCAAGGAAGTGCTGGACCGCGACCTGTCGGCCGAGTCGAGCGCCGAGGCGATGTCGTACTTCCCCGAGCCGGCGGAGTACCGGCTGGGCCCGGAGGAGTACCTGGACCAGATCCGCAGGGTGAAGGCCGTGGTGTCGTGCCCGGTCGTGGGCAGCCTGAACGGCTCGACCGGCGCGGGCTGGGTCGACTACGCCCTGCAGATCCAGCAGGCCGGCGCGGACGCGCTGGAGCTGAACGTGTACTACGTGGCCGCGGCGGCGGGCGAAACCAGCGCCGCGATCGAGCAGCGGACCGTGGACATCGTCAAGGCGGTCAAGGACGCCGTGAAGATCCCGGTGACCGTGAAGCTGTCGCCGTTCTTCACGTCGCTGAAGCACTTCTCGACCCGGCTGGAAGCGGCAGGCGCCGACGGATTGGTGCTGTTCAACCGGTTCTACCAGCCCGACATCGACATCGAGAGGCTGGAGGTCACTCCGACGCTGCGGCTGTCCGACTCGTCCGAGCTGCTGCTCCGCCTGCGGTGGCTGGCCCTGATGTCGGGTCAGTTCAAGGGCTCGCTGGCCCTGTCCGGCGGCGTCCACACGGTGCCCGACGTGGTCAAGTCCGTGATGGCGGGCGCGGACGTGGTGCAGGTCGTGTCGGCGCTGCTGCGCAACGGTCCCGCGTATGCGAAGGAGCTTCGTGTCGGCCTGGCCACGTGGCTGGAAGAGCACGAGTACGAATCGCTGGGCCAGGCCCGGGGCAGCATGAGCCTCGAGAAGAGCCCCAACCCCGAGGCCTTCGAGCGCGCGAACTACATGCGCGTGCTGAATTCGTGGCGGGGATAGGAGGTCGCACGGCCTCGCCATCCGCCCGGAAACCTGCCCCCGACAACGTTCCGGACCGCATGCCACAACGACGCGATGCTCCTCGGGTTTCCTTGACACCGCGCGGTCTCCGCTCTTAGAATGTGGCGGCGGCGCGACTGGCGCCAGAACCAAGGGAGAGCGATGGCTACCGACCCTCGGGACCCGAAAAGACCCGGCGAAACAGGGACCGCGAACGGTTCCTCCGGTCAGGCCAAGGACTGGATGCCGGTGAAGGCCGGCCCGGGTTCGAAGGACTTCACGCCGGTCAAGGCCGATCGTGCCGGCGGGATGGGCGACATCCTGCTGCGCGAGAAGCTGGTCAACATGACGCAGCTGCACGAGGCGCAGCAGATCCAGAAGGAGGGCGAGAACGTCGGATATACCCTGGCGAAGCTGGGGTACCTCGAGGAAAGCCAGCTCATCAGCTTCCTGTCGCGACAGTATGGCGTGCCGTCGATCAACCTCGACGAGTGCGAGATCACCGAGGACGTCGTTCGCCTGGTCCCGCGCGAGGTCGCCGAACGCCACGTCCTGATGCCGATTGCGCGCCAGGGGTCCACGCTGATCGTGGCGATGAGCGACCCGGGCAACATCTATGCGATGGACGACATCAAGTTCCTGACGGGCTTGAACGTCGAGGCCGTCGTCGCGTCGGAAACCTCCATCCGCAAGGCCATCGAACGCTACTACGGCACCACCCGCCACGATGAAACGCTGAAGTCCCTGTTCGACGAGATCGAGGGCGACCAGGACGTCACCGTCGCCGGCAACGACGACGTCGACATGGACGAACTGGCCAAGGCCACCGAGGATGCGCCGGTCGTCCGCCTGGTGAACATGATCATGGTGGACGCCGTCAAGCGGTCGGCGTCCGACATCCATATCGAGGCCTACGAAAAGGACTTCCGCGTCCGCTACCGCATGGACGGCGTGCTGTACGAAATCATGCGGCCGCCGATGCGGCTGCGGAACGCCATCACCTCGCGCATCAAGATCATGTCGCAACTGGACATCGCCGAGCGGCGACTGCCCCAGGACGGACGCATCCGGCTGGTGCTGGGGCGCGACAAGGAAGTCGACTTCCGCGTCAGCGTCCTGCCGACCCTGTTCGGCGAAAAGGTCGTCATGCGCGTCCTCGACAAGTCCGCCCTGAAGCTGGACCTCGGGGCGATCGGGTTCGAGGAGGTGCCCCTGCGGAATTTCCGCGAGGCGATCCACCAGCCGTGGGGCATGGTGCTGGTCACCGGGCCCACGGGATCGGGCAAGTCGACCACGCTGTACTCGGCGCTGACCGAACTGAACACGCCGTCGGAAAACATCTCGACCGCGGAAGACCCGGTCGAAATGAACATCCCCGGCGTCAACCAGGTGCACGTCAAGGAGGAAATCGGCCTGACGTTCGCCGCGGCGCTGCGCAGCTTCCTGCGGCAGGACCCGGACATCATCATGGTCGGCGAGATCCGCGACTTCGAAACCGCGGAAACGGCCGTCAAGGCCGCACTGACGGGCCACCTGGTGCTGTCGACGCTGCATACCAACGACGCGCCTTCGACGATCAATCGCCTGCTGAACATGGGCATCGAGCCGTTCCTGCTGACGGCATCGCTGATCCTGATCATGGCCCAGCGACTGGTCCGCCGGATCTGCAAGGAGTGCAAGGAACCCGTCGAGGTGGCCCCCGAGGTGCTGATGGAATGCGGCTTCTCGGAAGAGGACGCCAAGACGATCCAGCCGATGAAGGGCAAGGGCTGCCGGAACTGCAACGAGACCGGGTACCGCGGACGCACCGGCATCTACGAGGTCATGCCCTGCAGTGACGAAATCAAGGAAGCCATCCTGCAGGGCTTTTCCGCCATGGAACTGAAGCGCGAGGCGATGCGCCTTGGGATGTTGACCCTGCGCGGCGCCGGCCTGGCGAAGATCAAGTCCGGCCAGACCACGATCGAGGAAGTCATGCGGGTGACCCGGGCCGACTGAGGCGAACGATGAGCGTGCCGCCCCCCAACGACCCGAGGAACACCGTCACATCGGGCCCCGCCCAGACCGCCGTGTCATCCAATCCCGGGCTGGACATCCATGCGCTGCTGCAGGTGATGGTCGAAAAGGGGGCTTCGGACCTGCACCTGACGGTCGGCACCCCCCCCCAGCTGCGCGTGGACGGCTCGCTGTATCCTGTGAAGGTGCCGCCCCTGACGCCGCCCGACACGCAGCGCCTCTGCTACTCGGTGCTGACCGAATCGCAGAAGAAGCGCTTCGAGGAAAAGAGCGAGATCGACATGTCGTTCCAGTGGCGGAACGTCAGCCGGTTCCGCGCGAACTTCTTCCGGCAGCGCGGCAGCGTCGCCGGCGCCATCCGGCAGATCCCGTCCCGCATCATGACGTTCGACGAACTGGGCATCCCGCCCGCGATCAGCGCCCTGGTGGAACGCCCCCGCGGGCTGATCCTGGTGACGGGCCCGACGGGCTCGGGCAAGTCCACGACGCTGGCCTCGATGGTGGATGCGATCAACCAGCGACGCCGCGGGCACATCCTGACGATCGAGGACCCGATCGAGTTCCTGCACCGCCACAAGAACTGCATCGTGAACCAGCGCGAGGTGGGGACCGATACGGCCAACTTCGCCGACGCGCTGCGCTATGTCATGCGCCAGGATCCCGACGTGGTGCTGGTGGGTGAAATCCGCGACACCGAAACGATGGAAACGGCGCTGCGCCTGTCCGAAACGGGCCACCTGGTGCTGTCCACGCTGCACACCAACAGCGCGGTCCAGACGATCCATCGCGTGATGGACCTGTTCCCGGTGGACCAGCAGGAGCGCGTGCGGACGCAGTTCTCGTTCGTCTGCGAAGGCATCCTCAGCCAGCAATTGCTGCCGCGGGCCGATGGCAAGGGGCGGGTCATCGCGGTCGAACTGATGATGCCGAACCCGGCCATCCGCAACCTGATCCGCGAAGGCAAGGCGCACCAGATCTACTCGCAGATGCAGATGGGCCAGACGAAGTTCGGGATGCAGACGCTGAACCAGGCGCTGCTGAAGCTGTTCCGGGACCGGATGATCAGTCGCGAGGAGGCGCTGGCGCACGCGGGCGACCTCGAGGAGCTCCAGAACATGTTTACGCAGGCAGGCCTGTAGTCGGGCGGGAGGGCGCTTTCCATGGCGAAGTTCGCGTGGGAAGGAACGACTCGCGAGGGTCAGTTCAAGAAGGGCTTCATCGACGCCAGCAGCTCGGCCGAGGCCGAATCCAAGCTGCGATCGATGCAGGTGCAGGTCTCGAAGGTCGGCCGCGCCTGGGGCCAGATCGAAATCAACATCCCCCGCCTGGGCGGCGTCAAGACCAAGACCCTCGTGGTCTTCACGCGGCAGCTGGCGACGATGATCGACGCGGGCCTGCCGCTGGTGCAGTGCATGGACATCCTGGGCAGCCAGGAACCCGACGTCGAGTTCCAGAAGGTCATCATGGGCGTGAAGGGGCAGGTCGAGCAGGGTTCGACGCTGGCCGACGCGCTGAAGAAGTATCCGAAGGTGTTCGACACGCTGTTCGTGAGCCTCGTGCAGGCCGGCGAGGTCGGCGGTATCCTGGACACCATCCTGACGCGCCTGGCGCAGTACACCGAAAAATCGATGAAGATGAAGCAGAAGGTGTCGGGCGCGCTGAAGTACCCGACCTTCGTCCTGGGTGCGTCCGGCGCCATCATGGTGCTGATGCTGTGGAAGATCGTCCCGTCGTTCGCGGGCATGTTCAAGTCCGTGGGCAACCGGGAACTGCCGGCCATGACGCGGTTCGTGGTGAAGCTGTCCGACAACTTCATCCACTACCTGCCCCTGGTCGCCCTGATCGGGGTCGCGCTGACGATCGGGTTCATCCTGTTCAAGCGCAGCCCGTTCGGACACCGGTTGCTGGACTTGATGCTGCTGAGGATGCCCGTCATCGGACCCCTGGTGCAGAAGTCGTCGATCGCGCGGTTCACCCGCACGCTGGGCACCCTGGTTTCCTCGGGCGTCCCGATCCTGGACGGCCTGGACGTCGTGGCCCGGTCGGCGGGCAACAAGGTGATCGAGGAAGCGGTCAACTACGTGCGCGCCAAGGTGGCCGAAGGAAAGAACATCGCGGGCCCGCTGGACGAAACGAAGATCTTTCCCAAGATGGTCGTCCAGATGATCGCGGTCGGCGAGTCGACGGGCGCGATGGACGTCATGTTGACCAAGATCGCGGACTTCTATGACGACGAGGTCGACGTTGCGGTCGATGCCCTGACGTCGCTGATCGAGCCGATGATCATGGTCGTCATCGGCGGCATGGTCGGATTCGTGATGGTCGCCATGTACCTGCCGATCTTCGCCATGGCCGACAACATGTCCGGCAAGCAGTAGCCCCGTTCCCGGAGCAGACCCTGATGGATGACGGTGCCACGGATACGGGAGCATCGGCACCTGTCCGGGACTTGACCCCGGCGCGGTGGCCCCTTCGCGACGAGCTGCGCGAGCGGTCCGAGGAACCCGCGTCGTCCTGGGCGGTGGAATCCCTGCGCCGGAAGCTGCTCTGGCTGTCCTGGCTGCGCATCGTCAGCCTCCTCGTCCTGGTCACCGCGACGGCGATCTTCTCCGGCAACACGGGGCTGTCCCTGATCGAGTTCGTCCGGGACACGCTGATGTGGGTCGGGATGGTCTGGCTGGTCCCGGCCGCGCTGTACTTCCCGGTGCTGCTGACCGTCAAGGGGCGGCGGGCGCTGCAGATCATCGCGTTGCTGCAGATGGGGCAGGACGCCCTGCTGTCGGCGGTCCTCGTGACCTCCACGGGCGGGACGGGCTCGGCGTTCACCTTCTTCTTCTCGCTGAACATCGTCGTGGGGGGGATCATCCTGGGCAGGTCCGGGACGATCCTGACGATCCTCGGCGCGCTGGGCATGATGGCCCTCATCGCGCTGATGGAGCTGGGACAGGTCGGGCTGCCCTGGTTCCTGACGGACACGGTGGTCCGCGGTTCGCTGGACGGCGTGATGTACTCGGTGGGATTGAACGCGGTCGCGTTCATCAGCATCGGCATCCTGTCGTCGTACCTGTCCGAGCAGCTGCGTCGGTCGGACGTGCAGCGCGAGCAGTATCGTTCGACGCTGGAGGATCTGCGCCAGCTGCATGAATCGATCCTGACGTCGGTGGACACGGGCATCGTCACCTGCCGGCTGGATGACCGGATCCTGCATGTGAACCGGGCCGCGGAGGAGATGCTGGGCATCGACATGAACCGGTCGAAAGGCCGGGACCTGTTCGAACTGGTGCCCGACCTGCGCGCGCCGATGGGGAACTACCGCGAGCCCTTCGAGGTGCTGCGTTCCGGGGGCGGCGGCGAGCGGCGCTGGCTGAAGGTGGCGGTGACGCCGCTGGTGTCCAGGACCGGCGAGATGATGGGCCGCATCCTCGACGTCACGGACGTGACCACGGTGAAGGTGCTGGAAGCGCGGATGAAGGCCGACGAGCAACTGGCCACGATCGGCAAACTGTCCGCGGTGGTCGCCCACGAAATCCGCAATCCCCTGGCCGCGATATCGGCATCGGCCCAGATGCTGTCGATGGCTTCGGGCATGGTCGGGGACGATCGGCGTGCGCTGGACATCGTCGTCCGGGAGGCCGATCGCCTGAACGAGTGGATCACCGAGCTGCTGGACTACGCCCGTCCGCGGAAGGGCGACGTGGTCCGCATGGATCTGTCGGAGCTGCTGGAGCAGGTGGTGCAGGTGGTCCGGGGCGATCCGGCGGCGTCGCGGCTGGAGGTGGCCGCCGACATCGAGGCTGGGCTGACCCTGTCAGGGGATCCGCAACGACTGCATCTCGTGTTCCTGAACCTGTGCAAGAACTCGGTCGAGGCCATGTCCGACGGCGGGCAGCTGGTCGTGCGCCTGAGGTCGGAGGCGGAAGGCGGTCACGTGTGGGCCGTGGTGCGCATCATCGACAACGGCTGCGGGATCCCGCTGGAGGACCTGCAGCGGATCTTCGACGCGTTCTACACGACGAAGCCC
>Ga0118677_10013475_pt1 | contig 11745 bp, 15 predicted proteins | sample AliMusrvi5mmetaG_FD_86154 | JGI IMG/M metagenome (GOLD analysis project Ga0118677, IMG submission 86154) | reverse complement strand
GTAAGGGTGTGAGTGCTAATGGACCCGCTGGGTTTGCGATTTTTGCCGTCCCGCTTTTGCTTGGAGGGCTGCTGCTCTCAGGCTGCTCGAAGCCAGCCTCCCCGGTGGCGGCGCCGGCCGGTCCCAAGCGCTACCCCTTGACGGGCGAGGTCGTGTCGGTCGACCGTTTGCACGACCGCCTGACCGTGCGGCATGATGACGTGCCCGGCCTCATGCCGGGCATGACCATGGAATTCGCGGCTGCTGCGGGCGACGTCGCGAGCGTCCATCCGGGCGAGCGCATCCGGGCGCAGCTGGTGGCGGATCTGCAGGCCCCGAGGCTGGAGAGCATCTGGCCGGATGACCGCGCGGCCACGGATGCCGTGGCGGCGGGCCAGCGGCACCTGCGGGAGGACACCCATGATCGCGGCAATTCCGTCTACCGCGACCTCGGCGCGATTGTTTCCCGCTACTACCTGCGCCTGTCGCTGCTCGATAAGCCGGGCATGCTGGGGCAGGTGATGACCATTCTCGGGCGGCACGGCATCAGCATCGCCTCCGTGCTGCAGAAAGAAATGCATGCGGGCAAACATGTGCCGGTGATCATCGTCACCGATCAGGCACAGGAGAAGGAATTCGAGGCGGCGCTGCGGACGCTGGACGCCATGGACGGCGTGGGCGGTCGCACGGTACGGATGCGCATCGAGGATCTGGGAGTGGAGAAGTAAGCCATGACGACGCGCGCAACGGAGCTTAAGGTCGCGAAATTCGGCGGTACGTCGGTGGCCGACGCCACTCAGATTCTCAAGGTCTGCGCCATCATCCGCATGGACCCCGCGCGGCGCATCGTGGTCGTGTCGGCGCCCGGCAAGCGGCGTCCTGACGACACCAAGGTGACCGATCTGCTCATCGCGCTGGCCGAACGCAAACTGGCCGGCGGTAGCGGTGAAGCGGAACTCAAGGCTGTTGTGGATCGCTATGCGGTGATCCAGCGCGAGTCCGGCGTGGCGTCGGACGTGATGCGCGAGATCGAGGCTGACCTGCGGAGCCGGCTGGGGTCCGACACCGGGCATCGCGGCCGTTTCCTCGACTTGCTCAAGGCGGCGGGCGAGGATCTGAACGCCCGCATGGTGACGGCCATCTTCAGGAAGCAGGGCGTCGACGCACACTACATCGATTTGAAGACGGCCGGCATGCTGATGAGCGACGAATTCGGCAATGCCATGGTGCTGCCCGAGGCGTACGAGCGGCTCAAGACCCTGCGCGACGCGCCGGGCGTATCGATCGTTCCCGGGTTCTTCGGCTATACCAGGACCGGCGAGGTGGCGACCTTCCCGCGCGGCGGCTCGGACATCACCGGCGCGATTGTCGCGGCGGCGGTCAAGGCTGACGTGTACGAGAATTTCACCGACGTCGACTCGGTTTTCGCGGCGGACCCGCGCATCATCCCTGACGCGCGTCCGATCGAATTGCTCACTTATCGCGAAATGCGCGAACTGGCCTACGCGGGGTTTGGCGTGTTCCATGACGAAGCCATCGTGCCGGCGGTCCACGCGGGCATCCCGATCTGCGTGCGCAACACGAACCGGCCCGAGGCGCCCGGCACGCGGGTGGTGCCAAGCCGTCCCTACAAGCACGGGGAAGTGGTCGGCATCGCCAGTTCCGACGGGTTCTGCGCGATCTACGTCGACAAGTACCTGATGAACCGCGAAGTCGGGTTCGGGCGCCGGTTGCTCCAGATCGTGGAGGATGCCGGGCTGTCCTACGAACACGCGCCGTCGGGCATTGACAACATGTCCGTGATCCTGCGCGAGAAGGATTTTACGGCGGAACGCGAGGCACACGTCGACGACCGGATCCGGACCGAACTCGGCGCCGACGACGTCGAAGTCGACCGCGGCCTGGCCATGGTCATGATTGTGGGCGAGGGCATGCACTACACGGTCGGCGTGGCGGCGACGGCCACGGAGGCCCTGGCCCGCGCCGGCGTGAACCTGGAGATGCTGAACCAGGGTTCGTCGGAAATCAGCATGATGTTCGGCGTCAAGGCCATGGACCGCAAGAAGGCGGTGGCCGCGCTGTACCGGGCCTTCTTTACGGACAAGGAGCAGGCATGAGCACGCGGCCCCGGATTTGCATTTACGACACGACCCTGCGCGATGGCGCGCAGGGCGAGGGCATCTCGTTTTCGAGCACGGCCAAGGTTCGCCTGGCGCAGAAGCTGGACGAATTCGGCGTGGATATCATCGAGGGCGGCTACGCCGGTTCGAATCCCAAGGATATGGACTTCTTCCGCGCCATCCGTACGCACACGCTGCGGCACGCCCGGATCGCGGCGTTCGGCAGCACGCGGCGCGCCCACACGCCTGTGGGCGAGGATGCGAACGTGATGCGTTTGCTGGAAGCGGAAACGCCGGTTGTCACGCTGGTGGGCAAGTGCTCGCAACTCCACGTCAAGGAAGTGCTCCGGACGACACGCGAGGAGAACCTCGCCATGGTGCGCGACACGATCCGTTATCTCAAGGAGCGGGGGCGCGAGGTGATCTTTGATGCCGAGCATTTCTTCGACGGCTACAAGGAGAACGCAGCCTTTGTCCGCGAGGTGCTGCAGGCGGCCGTCGAGGCCGGTGCCGACAGCATCGTGCTGTGCGACACGAACGGCGGCACGCTGACCCACGAAATCTACGGCATCACCGCCGAACTTGTCAAAGTGGTGGCCGTTCCGGTGGGCATTCACACGCACAATGACGCCGGCCTGGCGGTCGCGAACAGCCTGGAGGCGGTGCGCGCCGGGGCCACGCAGGTGCAGGGCACGATCAACGGCTATGGCGAACGCACAGGAAATGCGAATTTGTGCTCCATCATCCCGTCGCTGGCCTTAAAGATGGGTTGCGAGTTGGCATGCGCGTCGTCCCTGGCCGGCTTGCGCGGCCTGGCGCTGTTCGCCGACGAACTCGTGGGGTTGCGGCCCGACGGCAAGGCGCCTTACGTTGGCGAAAGCGCCTTCGGCCACAAGGCCGGCCTGCACGCCAACGCGGTCCAGAAGAATCCGGTCACCATCGAACACATCGATCCGGCGCTGGTGGGCAACCACCGCCGCATCCTGATCTCGGAGGATGCCGGCACGAGCAGCATCCTGCTCAAGGCGGCGGAGCTCGGCATGACCGTGGATCGCAGTTCTCCGGAAGTGAAAGAAGCGCTGCAGCGCATCAAGGACATGGAGCGCGAGGGCTACTCGTTCGAGAGCGCGGACGCGTCGTTCCGGATTCTTGTCCAGAAGATCCTCAAGCGGCACAAGGCGTTTTTCGACCTGGAAGGCTTTCGGGTCATCGTGGAAAAACGCGGCAAGAACGAGCCGTGCGTCTCGGAGGCGACCATCAAGGTGCGCGTCAACAACGAGGTCGAGCACTCCGTGGCGGAGGGCGATGGCCCGGTCAATGCGTTGGACACGGCACTACGCAAGGTGCTGGTGCGTTTTTATCCCGACATTGCCAAAGTCGCGCTGACGGATTTTCGCGTCCGAATCCTCGATCCGCAGGAAGCTACGGCTGCCAAGACGCGGGTCGTCATCGAGTCCAGCGACGGCACGGAGACCTGGGGCACGGTCGGCGTCTCGGGCAACATCATCGAGGCTTCGTGGGAGGCGCTGGTCGACAGCGTCGAGTACAAACTTTTTCGCGAGGAAGAAAAGACGAAGCGGTGAGGGTGGCGGGGTGAACGTCCAACGCCCAACATTCAACGCTCAACGTTCAAACGGTCGAACAGGCGTTGATGCCGCTCCTCCACGATCCGTCGCATCTTGCCCTGCAGTTCCCCCGTCAATTTAGAATGCTCCACCTGCTCCAACATCATCGGGTAGCCATGCTCGAACCGTGCAAGGATCGTGTCAAACACCCTCGCCGGTATCTTCAGGACACCGGCCAGACGTTTGAAATCGCCCCGCCCGATCCTGTTCTGCTTGCCGTTCAGGGTCAGGGCACAGTCCGATTCCCGCGGAATCACCGCTTTCGAACAGACAATGTCATAGGCCGGCGACAGTCTCAGTCCGCCGTCACCGTCATCCGTTTCCAGCATGGAGAAGTTCTTCATGTGCGCATCGCCATTGCCGAGCAGAAAATTCAACAGAACCCGCTCGAAAAACAACTGAACGTCCAAACCCGGGACGCCGGACAGTTCATAAATCTTCTTCCCTATCCGCTCCAGTGACCCGGAGTACTTGTCGTCTTCGCCCAGGATTTGGACGAAGTCCTCACACCGCCTTTTGCCTCCATCCGTGGTGCGGTCAAATCGGCGCACAAGGTAGGCAGGCGAGCCATCCAACAAATCGAACAACCCATGCTCGGGGATCGCGATGTCCATCAGTCCGGCGATTGTCATACAGAGATTCTCATTCTGTGGAAGTGAAGGAAACCGCTCGGTCTGGGGTTTGAGGATGAATTGCCCGCCCGTCGTCACCGCGATCAGCCTGGAGCCTTGGCGGGACATGGACAGTTTGGGCTGGACCCCGGAGATCGACATCCGGCCCGCCATTTCCTGTGCCTTCATCAGGACGTCGCCGTGACGCAGTTCGACGGCAGGCAAGGTCGGTGTTCCGAATAGTCGCCGCAGGCAGGCGGCGTGATATCGCGGCTCGTCACCGAGGACCTTGCCACAGATATCGCAGTCGTTCATTCCTTGATCCATACCGCCCCGATGCAATCGCCGCAGGATTTGATGAGCAGGCCGAAATCGTCCTTTGGGTCGATTTTGATAGTCTGGCAGACGATCTCCCGGAACCAGCCCTCGGGCAATAACCCCTTGAAGAACGGGAACAAGGTGCCACTCTCATAGGGTTGATCCCGAAGAGGGAAGGCGACCGCGATGGGGCAACCTTGAGTCAGGTATGCAGGATCGTAGGCAAAGCGGTAACCCTGACCGGTTTCCTCCAAGGTCCCGGCAAGCGACTCCTTGAACATGATGTCGGCTTTACGGAGAGTTTTCACGATCCTTGACCGCCTCGACATGATAGCCGGACAGTGCGAGCACCTGATTGACCTTATCCAGCCGGACGGTCGGCTTGCCCTGTTCGACATCCCGCACAAACCGCAGCCCGACGCCGGTTCGTTGCGCCATTTCCGCCTGCGTCAGTCCCGCCTTCTTCCGCAGCCCCTTGATCTGCACGCTCAGCGCCGACAGAGCCGGTGCCGCCGTCATTGTCTTCGTTATACCCGATCTGGCCTTGGGTTTCCTGCTTCTCATCTGGAAGATACCATAAAGGGTATAGCGATGGCGTTCAAGCTCATTTGTTATACCCGCAAAGGATCATGGGCAACACGGATCGGGACATTTTATACCTGAAAGGGTGCAGGCGAGTCTGCTCGATCTATCCATCCGTCCGTTCGGACAGCCCTTTCAGCGTCCCAAGCACGATCCGTATGGAGGCGTGGGTCTGGGGCGTGCGATCACGATCAATGAGCGGATGTTGCTGAAGCGCGAATATCTGCTCGTACTTCAGCGCCCCGAAACGAAGTTCCACCTGCACGTCGTCATTGAATTCGATGGCGTGCTCGAGTGATGCCAGTTGGCGTTCCAACTGAGTGCGTTCTTGCCCTGGATCTCGGCTTTCACCGGGATTGTCCTTCAACTTCTCCAAAGCGCGCACGAGTTCTTTGGCTTTCCCCAGTTCCGGCGTGTCCATGCACATGGCGGGATACTCCGTGAGTATTTCTGAAAGCGCACTGGCAACGAATGTCTGTCCGTGGTTCGCTGGATAAGATGATGGATGACGAGTCGCCGGAATCCGACTAGTGCTCAGGTTAGGATAGCCCATGATCTCTACAAACCGTGTAAAAGCTCTGTCTGAAGAACCGGATGCGGGAAGTCTGCTAGTCCGGGACTGTGGGGGTAGCTCGTTGGTAAGTGAGTTATTACCAGCGAGTTACTACCCGGAACTTGTCACACTTCGCTATTAGTAAAGTACAAGACAGGACCTTCCGACGGTCAAACCCACAGTTCCAATCGCCAACCCGTGGTGTGTCGCGCCGAATCGTTCCGGCGGTGCCTTCCGCCCGATGCTGCGCATCTTGACATCACATGTTCCATGCATCATGATGTTGAACATGAGAACGACATTGACTCTGGATGACGACGTGGCGCGCGAACTGCATCGGATGGAGCGCGGCACGCAGCGGAGCTTCAAGGAACTCGTAAACGAATTCCTGCGGAAGGGCATGGCTTCCGGTGCCCGGCCGATCTTGCCCCCGGGCCGATTCACAATTGTTCCGAAGGCCTCGGGTTTCAGACCGGGTATCGATCCGCTGAAGTTGAACCAACTATCCGATGAACTGGAGACCGAGCGATTCGAGAAGACGTGTGGCGGAAGGGGCAGCCGATGATCGTCCCGGACGTCAACATCCTGGTTTACGCCTACAACAAGGATGCGCCGCACCACCGGGCCGCGCGTCGGTGGTGGGAAGACACTCTGAGCGCGACCGAGACGGTTGGGCTTACCTGGGTCGCCTGCCTCGGCTATTTGCGACTGACGACCAGCCGACGTGTGTTACTGCAGCCATGGAATCCCACGGAGGCGGTCGAGCACATTCGGACTTGGTTAGCCCGGCCGCAGGTCCAACTCCTGCAGGCAGGACCGCGTCATTTGGACATCCTGGCAGGTTTTGCGGCGGCCGGGGTGCTCTCCAGCGATCTTACAACCGACGCGCATTTGGCCGCCATCGCCATCGAATACCAAGGCACGATCTGCTCCAATGACGGCGATTTCGACAGGTTTCCGGGGTTGCGGCACCAGAACCCCGTCCTGACCTGATGCGCAGTGCGCGCGGACGATACCGACACGTCCCGATCCGTCTCAATCCTGCCCACTGCGTCCTGACCCGTTACTAAAAACCATAAAAAAACCATCAAAATCTATTGACGATGGGTGGGGCAAGGTGGTGTATTGTGTCGCTTAGGTACAGCGTGGTGGGGCGATGGGAGACTTGGACAACAAAATTGGTGGTGGACTTGGCGGCGCGCAAGGCGTGTTCGTCGGGAATTTTGTCCATTCGTTGGATCCCAAGCGGCGCCTGACGGTTCCATCCGAGTGGCGGGACTATGTGGGCGACCCCAACACCCTCTATGTGCTGCCGGGTGTGGAGGAGCATTACCTGACCGTATTTCCGGCGCGCGAGATGGTTCAGCGCCTGCAGCGGCTCAGGAATCTGTCCATCGCCGATGCCAAGGCACGCCAGTTCGCGCGCATCCTTGGGTCGCAGTCGCAACTGGCGCCGTGGGACTCGGCGGGGCGCATCCGGATCAAGGACGACTTGTTGGAGTATGCGGGCTTGTCCGACCAAGTTGTGTTGGCAGGCATGATCGAAGGGTTCGAGTTGTGGAGCCCTGAACGCTGGAAGGCTGTCAGAAGCACGGACGCGGTGAGCCTTGGTGAGGCGGCGCGCCACGTCGGCTTTTGAGCCATTCCAGAAGGATGGTTAACGTATGAGCATGTCAATGTTTGCCCGATTCATGCAGATGAACGGCTCGATCTCGGGTTGGCGGGACCAGATCTCGTGGCTGAAAGTCACGCGGCGGGAAGCCGACATGATTGAGTCGCTGTTCGGTACCCGTCACGTCGGTCGTGGCGGGTTGCGGATAGCCAGTACGGTGGTTAGCACCGATGCCATGCGGCGGTTAAGGACTATTCATGCACCAGGGGGTAATGCTCCATGAGGTGGTGAGGCTGATTGCTCCTAGGGCCGGCGGCGTCTACGTGGACGGCACGCTCGGCGGGGGCGGTCACACGCGTGCCATTCTGGAGGCGGCCGGCGGCGATGCTCGCCTGCTGGCCTTGGATCGAGACGGCGACGCGCTCGAACGCGCCCGCCGCACCTTGGGAGAACTGGCCCGGCAGTGCACGTTCGTTCAGGCCAACTTCGCGACGATTCGCGAGACGGCCCGGACTCATGGGTTTGAAACGGTCGACGGCATCGTCCTGGACGTGGGGCTGTCGTCGGATCAACTGGACGACCCGGAACGTGGCTTCAGTTTCATGAAGGATGGTCCGCTGGATATGCGCATGGATCGCACGCAAAGTACCTCGGCTGCCGACTTAGTCAACACCCGGTCGGCGACTGACTTGGCTGAGATTTTGAAGCGATACGGCGAGGAGCCGAGAGGGCGGGCGATCGTCGCGCGTATTATCGCGCAGCGGCAGGCGCAGCCGTTCACCCGCACCGCCGAACTGGCGGCGCTGGTCAGTGACGTCTACGGCGGCCGGCGTGAGCGGATTCATCCGGCCACCCGGACGTTTCAGGCGCTTCGGATCGCCGTGAACGGGGAATTGGCAGCGTTGGCAGAGGGATTGGAAGGCGGCCTGGAGTTGCTCCGGGACGGGGGACGGATGGCGGTCATTGCGTTTCACAGTCTTGAAGACCGCTTGTCGAAACGGTGTTTTGCGGAACACGAGGGGCGCTGGGAAGCGCGGCCGGAGGGCGGCGAAACGTGGGTGGGACAGAGCCCCGCGGTCGTGCGCCTGACGCGCAAACCGGTGACCCCGACGGAAGAGGAATGCGAGCGCAACCCCCGGGCCCGATCGGCCAAGCTGCGCGTGGTGGAACGGAAAGGATGACCGATATGTTACGGCGTAACCGCAAAAAGAACGATGCTGGACTGGTGAACCACCTTCCCTGGGCGTTGACGCTGGCGCTGGCCGCCACGTTTGCCCTGGCTTACATCCACCTCCACCAGCGGATCGATTGCGTCGGGCGCGAACTCAAGGCGCTGGAAGTCAAGCGGGATCAGCTTAGCGAGCAGATCGTCAAGCAGCAATACGCGTGGGCCCGGTTGCAGTCGCCGATCAGTCTCGAGCAAGCCTTGCGGGAACAGGGGCTTGTCATGACGTGGCCAAACCGGGACCAGATTGTCCGCGTCCGGGCCGACGGGACGATCGACAGTTCCAGTGGAGCCGAGGGCCGGACCGTATCCCGCTCGGGGCGGTCCGACAGGGTCGTGATGAATGACTGACGAACGGGGAAGCGCCAGGTACAAGGGCGTCGGCATCGCCATCGGGTTTCTGATGGCGTTGCTGGTCTTCCGCCTTGTGACGCTTCACCTCGGCCTGACCGAGCAGGCGCGCAAGCCGGTCGCCCAGGCGCGCTCGTATCACGAGACGCTGGCGGTGGAGCGGGGCCGTATTCTGGACGGGAGCGCCTCCGCAAATATCCTCGCCGTCAACGTGGGGGTGAAGGACATTTGCGCTGTCCCGGCGCTCCTGGTCGCCAGTAACCGGGTGGCGGCCGCGGCGCAGGCGTTGGCGCCCATCCTCGGGTTGGCGCCAACCGCGATCGTGTCCCGGATCGATGAACCGACCCGGCGTTTCGCCTACGTTCAGCGTTATGTGCCCGACGATAAGGCAGCCATCGTCACCGGTGTGGTGGGCCGGCTCAAGCTGGCCGGAATCTACACGACTCCTTCCATGACCCGTTCTTACCCGCAAGGGGAGATGCTGTGCCACGTGCTGGGGTTCGTTAACTACGACGGCGTCGGCTCCGCCGGACTTGAGCAACAACTGGAGATGCACCTGCGGGGCAAGCCCGGAGTACTGGTCAGCCGCCTGGACGGGCACCATCACGAAGTGCCCGGATACCGGACGCTGGAGGTGCCTGCGAAGGATGGAGAGGACGTCTCGTTAACCATCGATCAACAACTTCAGTACATGATGGAAAAGGCGCTGTCGGGGGCGCTCGAGCGCAATCACGCCAAGGCCGGCTGGGCGATCATGGAGCGCATTCGGACCGGTGAAATCCTGGCCCTGGTGAGCCGCCCGGGCTTCGACCCGAACGATTTCCGGACGGCCACCGATGAGCAGAAACTCAACCGGGCCATCGGCTACACGTACGAGCCGGGGTCAACGTTCAAAGTGGGCGTGATCGCCGCCGCCCTGAACGAAGGCGTTGTAACACCCGAAACGGTGTTCAACTGCGAGAACGGTCACTGGCTCTACCAGAACAAGATCCTGCACGACGCCCACCCGTACGGCGAACTGTGCGTCGCGGATATCCTCAAGAAATCCAGTAATATCGGGGCGGCCAAGATCGCCCTTCTGCTCGGGCCCGCCCGCCTCGATCGTTACCTGCGCGAGTTCAACATCGGGCGCAAACTGGGCATCGATCTGCCGGGCGAGGAGAGCGGCATTTTGTGGCCGCTTTCGAAATGGTCGGCCATCAGTTCCAGCCGTATCGCCATGGGGCAGGGCGTGGCCGTGACCGGCCTGCAGATGCTGGGCGTCCTGTGCGGGATCGCCAACGACGGCGTCGTCATGAAACCCTACGTGATCAAGCAGATCATGGATGCCGACGGCAAAGTGGTGCTGCGCAATGTGCCCCAGCAGTTGGGTCACCCGATCCGGAGCGACACGGCGGACCTGATGCGGAGGCTGCTGACGCGTGTGACGGAACCGGGCGGCACCGGCGTGAAAGCCGCCGTGGAGGGCTTCAAGGTGGCCGGCAAGACCGGCACGGCTCAGAAGGTCATGGGCGGCCATTACTCCGAGACCGATTATATGGCGTCCTTCGTCGGCTTCCTGCCGGCCGACAACCCCGAGATCGGTATGATCGTGGTGATCGACGATCCGCAGCCGCTGCACACCGGCGGCACCGTCTCCGCGCCCGTGTTCGGCGAAGTGGCCGAACAGGCGGCGCGTTACCTTGGCTTCATTCCCCCGGCTGCGGCCATCGCCGAGAACCTCGCGGCCCAACAGCGATCCCGCGCGCCATGAAACTTTCCGATTTGCTCAAGCACGTGCCGCACGGGGCCGTTCGCGGCGACGTGGAGCGGCCCGTCGCCGGCATCGCTTACGACTCGCGGCAGGTGCGGCCGGGGTACTTGTTTGTCGCCGTGCCGGGCGAGCATCACGACGGGTTGGAATTCGCCGATGACGCGGTCAAGCGTGGCGCCTGCGTCATCGTGGGAACGCATGCGAGGTTCGCCGCCCGGGACGTGACACACGTCCAGGTGGAGGATGCCCGGCGGGCGCTCGCCGAACTCGCCGACGCCTTTTTTCAGCACCCTTCAGGCCGGCTCAAGTTGGCGGGCGTCACCGGTACCAACGGCAAGACAACGACGACGTTCATGCTGCACGACATCTTCTCGGCCGCCGGCCTCGCGCCCGGGCTGATCGGGACCGTGCAGTACGAGGTGGGCGCGCGCACCATCCCCGCCAGCCGCACGACGCCGCAGGCTGCCGATCTTCAGGCCATGCTCCAATTTATGCACCTGCGCGACATTGGGACGCCCCTTGCGATCAGGCAGCGATGACACCACTTTGCCTTTTTCAATGAGGGCCGGGATCGCTTTTACCGACTGAAATTCATGCGGTGTGCGTTTGTCATAGAGCGTTTTGTCGCGGCCCTCCGAGTTGAAGCCAACGGTGCCAAGTATTGGGTGCTGCACGGGTTTGAAATCCTTGAATAATTCCTTGGCCCGCTGATGCATTTCCTTCGGTGTGCCGCTCCATTTCTCATCCGCCAGCGTCACATACTGGTTGCCGTGAAATTCGTGGCCGGCTTCCTCATTTGCCAGCGCCGCACCTTTTCTGAGCGCGTCGGCCAGGTTGGCAGTATTGAGATCATTCAGAACTTTCGCGGCCTTGGGATAGGCATTGATATCCGCGAGCAGCTGCACCAGTGGACCCTGCTCGGCGGCTAGCTCCTTCAACTTCGAGAGAAACAGCGTGTCATCGGAAATTTGCTCAATGCTCAACAGCGCGTGCCGGATGGGTGCCAGATCATCCAC
>Ga0118677_10013474_pt1 | contig 11745 bp, 10 predicted proteins | sample AliMusrvi5mmetaG_FD_86154 | JGI IMG/M metagenome (GOLD analysis project Ga0118677, IMG submission 86154) | reverse complement strand
TTGCACCCCTGGCGATGTTCGCATGGCTGGAGTTGTCGGCGCGGGTTGACTTGATCTCCAATTCGGCGAGTGCGGAGAAATAGGCCGGCTTCGCGTCCCGCAGGCTGTGCTTCAAAATGGTGAGTCGCACATAGCGGCCCTTCTTCTTGATGTCATAGATTACGGGATTTAGGCCTGGGTTCTGAACATCTTTGCCGCTCTCGTCAATGATCGTCTCCGCCCTGGTGAAGCTGGCGTCGTCGGAAAGCTCGACACGGAATCGTTTGGGAAAACCATAGCCTTGTGTCAGCACCCCGGTTTGAGGATCGTTGAGCAATTGGGGATGCAACGCCACACGTTCCATGGAATGGCTCGCCCCAAAATCCACTTGGACGGTTTTGACCTCCTCCTCCTTCTCGGCAACCAGCATCATGCCGAGCGGAATGAATTGCCGGCGCGCCCCTATCCATCTCGCGGCGCCCCAGTCCTCCGGCTTGAGCAGCCCCATCGTCCATTCCGCGGCGCCGCTCCACGGCGACACAACCCCGTTCTGGTCCCACGCGCGGGCTTTCCAGAAGACTTGCTGTGATGACCTGAGCACCACCCCGGCGTACTGGATGTGGACGCTCTCGTCGGACACGATCTTGCCACTGTCCCAGAGATCGCCAGTGCCGTTTTTCAACAAATCAGGAGAGCTTGCCGCCAGTATCTGGTAAGCCGTCTGCTGTTGCCCCCGTTTCCCCTTGTCTCCAACCTCCCATGAAAGCCTCGGCGTGGAAACATCGATCCCAAGCGGGTTCTCGCGGTATTCACAGCGCAGGTTCGTCACCTCGCCAGCGTGAAGCACGGACGGCGTGGTCAGAAGCAGGAGGGCACCGAGAATAAGATTCAAGTTTTTCATAGGATTGCACTCATTCGAGCTGATCTGCCGCTTGTCGAGACGTGACCATGCTCCCCGAGAAGCATGCGTCATGCATCACGGATACATACTCTCGCATCACGCCAAAGGGGTCAAGGGCGAGGCTGAGGATGTGACTTTTCTGATACTTGGCAAACTTCCTGTGACATCCGGCTTGCCAAGTGAGTTCCCGATGGGTTCTATTCTGCCGCGCTGTGCGTCACTTGTCAGGAGTTCATCATGAAGAAACAAAGCGTTTGTTGGTTGGGTGTGCTCGCGCTGGTGTGTGGCTTGGCGACTGCACCGACTTTTGCCGAACCTTTGGGGGATAAAGACGGGCTCGCGACTCTCAGGGGGCTGAAAATCGACACGGGAAGGATTGCGCTCGTGGAGTACAACGACTCCCCGTCCATGGCCACAGCCAAAGGACGCCCCTTAAGCAACCTGCCGCCGCGGACCATGGTGAAGATCGTGCTCAGCCCGGCCAAACGCTCCAGCATCCGTGTCGAAGTATGGTTGCCGAAAGCCGGGACATGGAACGGACGGTTCGTCGGCCTGGGCAACGGCGGCGCTGCGGGCAGCATTAATCCCGGCACTTTGGCTGGCCCGTTCTCCGGTGGCTATGCGGTCGCGACAACCGACATGGGCACGGCTCCGAACTCCTCTTCCGGAATTGGAAATCCGGAGGTCTGGAAGGATTTCGGGTTCCGTGCCACGCACCTCATGACCGTATCCGCCAAACAGGTCGTCAAGGCGTATTACGGCAAAGAGCCGGAGTATGCCTATTTCAGCGGCGGCTCAACCGGCGGCCAGCAGGCACTCCAGGAAGCACAGCGGTATCCTGAGGACTACGATGGCATTGTCGCCAACATCCCTGCGCACTGCCGCACTCCGCTGCACGCCTATTTCCTGTGGAACGAGCAGATCCTCCGCCGCTGTCCGTTCACGGAGACGCAGCAAAACAACATCATCCGCGCCGGCAACGAGTACATGGCCGTGCGCGAAATACCGCAGACCGCCGGCAAGCTCGTTTCCGACCCGCGCTGCGACCAGAAGGACATCGAGGCGGTCATCCAGCTTGCCCGGCAGAAAGATCCGACCCTGTCGGATGCCCAGGCGGCGGCCCTCCGGCAGCTCTTCGATGGCCCGCGCCATGCCATCACCGGCGAACGCATATTTTGCGGCATTCCGTTCGGCAGCTCCTTCAACATTGCGCATGGCCACCTCTATCTCTTCAACTGGGTGTTCGGCGCGAAGAAGGACCTTATGACCATCGATTTTGGAAAGGACCTCGACACCTACACCGCCGCGCTCGGTCCGTATCTGAACGCGGAGAATCCCGACCTGAGCCGCTTCGACAAACGCGGCGGCAAGCTGATCATGATCTCCGGCTCCGCCGATTCCTGCGTGCCCTACCATGCATCGCTTGACTATTATGAACGCGTGGCCGAACACTGCGGATCCATCGAAAACGCCAGGGCGTTCTTAAGGTTCTACATCATTCCGGGCATGAGCCACGGACCGGGCCCCGGCATCAACAAATTGCCGAACATGCTGGACCTCGTCATTAACTGGCGAGAAAAGCGCACGGTTCCGGATATGATCAAGGGACAGCGCGTCGTAGACGGGAAGACCGAACTGGACCTACCGCTCTATCCCTACCCGTCGAAAACCGGCTGGACGCCTGAAACAGGGTTCCGACCGGTTGACGGGCCGCGCGGAGGCGTAGATCGCATCGCCGAACGTTTCCGGCCAGCTGCCGCCGGGGAATAAGGGTCAGGCGGCTGGTCTTCGAACCGGCGCAAGCGGCACTGCCCGAGCTGCGCACGACACACTACTCACAGGTTTCGGCACGCCCACCGGAGCGCGCCGCTTTTCGACGCAGTTTACACTGAAAAAGCATGCCGGCATGCTCACGTGCCGCGCCGCCAAGTGAAGCCGTTTCGCGCCTTTTTCTTCACTCGGAAGAGCGTCCGCGAGGAGATTCTGGCGTGCGGAGACAAGGGGGCCGGGCGACGTTGCGAGGCTCAGCTGTAAACGGTTATGGGATCGCCGCCAGCCTGGCCATCACCGTGGGCAAAGATCGGATCAACCGCCCTCACCCGCCTGATCATTTCCCGCCACGTCACGGGTCGCAGGGCCGCGTGGTTAACTTACTTGTTGATTCCGCTGAAAAAAACGGAAAACACGAGACGACCGCCCCACCGATACCAACAGGAATAAAAATCATTGGCGTTTATTGAACATTTCCTCCGCTGTCCTCAAGCAATCATGGGTGAGCGCCCCACTTGAAGACTTTTTCAGCAGAATCACTTGTTGCGACGTGACCCTGCTCCCATGCAGTGACGCCTCAAGTGCTGGGCCGAAACACCAGAGGAAATGGAAGTGTTCCAAACAACCCTTTCAGTGTGAGACGCAGCCCGTCCTTGGGAATGTTGCTATCTCGCAAAGTGGACAAGTCGCAGACTATCGTCAACACAATAGTCTGGTCCTTCTGTAAGTCTTTGAACCCTCTACTTGTGACTTTGAATCCTCCCCCTCCCCCTGCGAGAGGAGCGAGCAAACCTTTAGCAATTGGTTTAGCCTCTGGGCGAACAGCAACCTTGATTTCTTCGCGACGAAACTCTGGCTGTGGAGTCGCCCCGACGCCGTGCAGCTTTAACTTGCCACAAGCACTCTCGACAGAAAGTTCGCCGTAAAGTGAGTACTTGAGACCTGTCGATACAGAAATACCTTCCCGGACAGGCACGACTTGGAGGCCCGTCTTCTCAAGAGCCGTGCAGTGAAGAACGATGGCTAGCAGTTTGTCTGGTTGCCCTCCTCGGAGGGCGACGCCATAAGCATAATCCCGACCTGTTTTTTTACCCGCAGGGGAAACGCTTGGCTTCGTAATAAGTTCTGCGTATTCGATCGTTTCCAGTCTAACTTCCAAGCTCCCAAACTTGCCCAACATTTTTCCGTGACCAGGCAAGGACGGGGCTCCATCTGCTCGGTCGGCAGCAGCCGGATGCCCGCCGCCATCAGTCCTGAGATGCCGCCCGAAGCGCCAATCACCGGATCCAGCGAGCCCCAGTTGAACGCCAAGTGGGTTGCTGCCGCCGCTATGCCGCACAGAATAAAGAAGAGCAGGAAGAGGGGTGTGCCAAAGCGGCGCGCCACGATGGGACCGAAGGCCAGCAGCCACAGACAGTTGATGGCGACATGGGTGTAATCGTTGTGAAGCGCCATATAGCTGACAAAAGGCAAGCCGCGATCAAACAGGCTGCCGGGGTCCATCCCATGTTGGGACAGAAAACTCGCGCTGTAGCGTGCCGGAATGAATGCGAAGCGGTTGATCCATTCCAGCGACTGTGCCGGCGAAACCAGGGTTCGGGCGGCGTGGGCGGCCACCAGGGCCCCGATCAACAGCGGCACCACTGCTGGCGCGCGGAAGATGGGCTGACGGGGCGCGTGCGGCGTGAGAAATGCCATGGCGTATATCTAGGAGGTTCGGGCCCCGGCGCAAATGCTTCGGTTTGGCACGGGGCTGCCGGGGCGCAGCAGGCTTGAGCGGCAGCCTTCCTGACCCCGTTAAGAAACGGGAAACCAATGCGAAACGGCAGGTTTCCGGGCTTTTTGCGGCAGGATGTGCCGGTACGGCACGGCAATCTCTTAATAGGCGATTAAGAACTGGCACGGCGGTTGCTGTGCTCTGGATGACCAAATTCGGAAGTCATCGCCATGCTTCATTCCAAGACGTTTCTTGCCCTGACACTGCTCGGCGCCTTCGCGGCGACTGCGGCGCAAGCGCAGAGCTGGAACAATTCGGCCAATTACAATGGCTATGGCGCCGGCACGCAGAATAGCGCCTCCAATTATCAGCTGCGCGATCCCAACGGCAATCTGACCCTGGTCAATGGTCAGTTTGAGGGCGCGTCCTATTCGTCCCAGTCCGGATCACAAATGGCCTCTTCCCACTCCGGTGGCGTTGGCACGAGCGGTGCAGGTGCACAGTACGGCCAGGCCTCAGCAATCGGTAATCAGCTGAACGTGGTCGTGCTGGGAAGCCACAATACCACCGTCGTGGACACCACCCAGATCAACAACGGCAATCAGACGGCAAATGTCGATCTGAATAGCCACTAAGTTTTGAAGAAAGAAGGGACGCCCCTCCCATGACTCGCCGCGGACGCAAACACCTCATCAAGCCGTTGATCTTCATCCTCGCCGCAATGGCGCTGGAAGGATGCATCAGCCCGTCGGCCGACAGTGTCGGGCGCTACACCTCCCCCATCGGCGGCGCGCCGGTGATCTCCAACGAAACACCTTATTCCTCGGCCCTGCGCTGCATGAGCGGCATTGTCGGCCAGCATCCGGTGCGCATCGCGGTCGGCCAGATTTCCGACTATACCGGCAAGACCGAATCCGACGGCTCGGGCCGCAAGGTCACCGCCGGCGCCGCGCTGATGGCGATGACCGCCTTGTCCAAATCGGGCGTCCATATGGTCGAGCGCTTCGACACCTCGGTCGCCGAAATGGAACTGAAATATTCCAACAACAAGCTGATCGCCAACGACCAAAACCCGCAGGGCGGCGACTATCGCAAGATCATCGCTGGCGCCATTCCCGGTTCCGACTATTACATCGTGGGCGGCATCACCGAGCTGAACTTCAACATTCGCTCGGAAAATGCCAGCGGCAATGGTGGCGGCACCGCCACCACGGCCACCACCGGCACCCTGGGCGGCAGCCTGTATGTGATGAATGTCGGCCTGGACATGCGCCTGGTCAACACCAACACGCTGGAAGTTGCCGACGTGATTTCCTACCAGAAGCAGATTGTCGGCCGTCAGGTGACGGCGGGCATCTTCGACTTCCTGGGCACCAACTTCTTCGACGTCAGCGCCGGCGAAAGCGCGCTGGAGCCGATCCAGCTGGCCGTCCGTTCGGTGATCGAACGCGCGGTGCTGGAAATGGTCACCCGCATCTATCGTGCGCCAGGTGGCGCCTGCGCCTCGCCGATCGGCACGTCTTCTGATCCGCTGGCCGATGCCGCCGACCGTCCCTATCCGTATGCGCAGCAGGCTTATGCCCAGCCCTATCCGCAGCCTTATCCGCAGCCCTATCCGTATCAGCAGCCCATGTACGCTCCGATGGCCTACAACCAGAACTCTTATAACGATGCGTCGCGCCAAAACCCTTATCGCGGCTACGGCTCTGGTGACCCTGTCGGCGATGTACGCCTGCGCGGTGGCTACTGAGTACGGTCGCTGAAACGACGAGCTTCCAAACCAAATTTTGCTTAAAACCAGGAGAACTCAAATGACCTTTCGCGCCAAAATTCTGATCGCAGCCACGGCTCTGGCGACCCTGTCGGCAACCTGCGCCTATGCGGGCGGTGCCGAATATGGCAGCTGGAACGACGGCGCCATGGCCGGCGGCATCGGCAGCCAGATCAATACCAATCAGGTCAATCTTCAGACCAACTGGTCGAACATGACCGGCAACATCGACACCGTCGCGGGTGATGCCGTGATGCAGGGCGCCGCGGGCGGCAACCTGATGGACATCACCACCATGAACAACACCATGGTGAACAACAGCCAGATCGTTGGTCCGGGCGCGTCCATCGGCTCGAACATTGTCGGCAACATCAACAATATCGGCGGCAGCGTCGGCATCCAGAACCAGGCGGTTTGCAACGGCGTCAGCGTCTCGACCGATCCGACACTGTCCGCGACCCATTCCTACCAGGAGTGTAATGCGGCCGATCCGTCCTCGATGATCAAGGCCAATGTCACCAACATCTACGGTGACGCGGTGTTTCAGGGTTCCTCGCTCGGCAACACCTTCGAGGCGGACTCCAATGCCCCGAACATGCCGATCTTCAACAAGCAGATCAACAATTCGACCATCGCTTCGACGGTCAATGCCAACGTCTACAATATCGGCGGCTCGACCAGCATGACCTCCAGCGCCATCGGCAATACCGGTCAGATCATCCACTACAGCACCAACTAAGCCCCAAGCGCAGCGGGGTGCTCCACGCCCCGCCGCGCTTATCCTAGGTTCCGCGTCGGCATCCCTGGGGCAAACGGGAATGCCGAGGGATAAGGGAGGACCGTCGGGTCCTCCCTTACTTTTTGCTTTTTGCGCAGGTTGGCGTTATCTGGCGGTCATGGCCGCCTTGCCAATTGACCTGGACGCCTTCGATGCCGCGCCACTGACGCGCGAACCATTCCCATTTTTGATGCTGCCCCGCTTTGTGAAACCCGAAGCGATGGCGGCGATCAACGCCGATTATCCGGAAGTGAATCATCCCGGCAGCTTTCCGTTGCCCACCTTGCAGTATGGACCGGCCTTCGCGGCTTTCGCGGCGGCGATACAGGGGCCGGAATTCACCCGCGCGGTGGAGCAAAAGCTGGGCGTGAACCTGGAAGGACGTCCCACCATGGTGACGGCGCGGGGCCAATCGGCGGCGCGCGACGGCCAGATTCACACCGACAGCCGCACCAAGCTGATCACGGTGCTGATTTATATGAACAATGCCTGGGAGGCGAAGACCGGCAGGCTGCGGCTGCTGCGCGGCCCGGACAGCCTGGAGGATGTCATCGCCGAAGTGCCCCCCGAGGAAGGCACCTTGCTGATCTTCAAGAACCAGCCCAATGCCTGGCACGGCTTCCACGCCTTTAAAGGCCCGCGCCGGGTGATCCAGCTCAACTGGGTGACAGGCATGGACGTGGTCAAGCGCGAACAGACCCGCCATCGCATCAGCGCGTTCTTCAAGCGCCTCAGGGGCAAGAGCGTTCAACCGGCGATATAGCTGTGCCAGACTTTATTGAAATCGCGAATGCGATGGCCGCCTGCGATTTTCTCGACATTGGCGGAATCCAGCGGCACTTTGCCGAAGCCGCCGGGGATATCCAGCACATAGGTGGGCTGGGCCAGACCCGACAAATTCGCGCGCAACTGGCGCACCAGCGCCAGCCCTTCATCAATGCCGATGCGAAAATGCGATGTGCCGCGCGCCAGATCGGGATGATGCAGGTAATAGGGCTTGATGCGGTTTTCGACGAAAGCGTACATCAGGGCCGACAGGCATTCGATATTGTCATTGACGCCTTTGAGCAGCACCGACTGGCTGAGCAAAGGAATGCCGGCATCAATCAATCGCGCCAGCGCCGCTTTCGCATCGCTTGAGAATTCGCGGGCATGATTGGCGTGGATCGCCACCCAACTGGTGACACCCGGCGCCAGCAGGGCGGCGATGAAGTCGTCACTCACCCGCGCGGGGTCCACCATCGGGACGCGGGTATGCCAGCGGATCAATTTGACATTGCCGGTGGCGGCCAAACGCTGGGTAATGTCGGCGGCACGGCGCGGCGAAAGAATAAAGGGATCGCCGCCGGTGAGGATCACTTCGCGAATTTCCGGATGATCCTGGATATAGGCAAAGGCGCGGTCCAAATCTTCTTGTGTCAGGGCTTGCGCTTTTCCCGGCCCGATCTGTTCGCGGCGAAAACAGAAGCGGCAATAGACCGGGCAGCTGGACACCGCCTTGAACAGCACCCGGTCGGGGTGGCGATGCACAATGCCGGGGACGGGGCTGTGCGCCGCATCGCCAATGGGATCAAGGCGCTCGGCTTCGGTTTCGATCAACTCCGCGAGATCGGGCAGGAATTGGCGGGCGATGGGGTCCGACGGGTCCATCGGATCCATCAGGCCGAGCACCGTGGGCGAAACCGCCACGGCATATTTGCGGGCAACAAGCGCCAGCGTCATGCGTGTTTCTTGGCGAAGTTGGGCAGGAATACGGTCAACAGTCCGATCACCGGCAGGAAGGCGCAGACCTTATAGACGAAAGTGATGCTGGTGGCATCCGCCAGCGCCCCCAGCACGGCGGCGCCGATACCGGCCATGCCGAAGGAGAAGCCGAAAAACAGGCCCGACACCATGCCGACGCGGCCCGGCAGCAATTCCTGGGCATAGACCACAATGGCGGGAAAGGCGCTGGCGACGATCAAGCCGATGAACACCGACAGAATGCCGGTCCAGAACAAATTGGCGTAAGGCAGCATCAGGGTGAAAGGCAGCATGCCCAGGATCGAGAACCAGATGACATATTTGCGGCCGATCTTGTCGCCGAGCGGGCCGCCGACCAGGGTGCCCACGGCCACCGCGCCCAGGAAGAAGAACAGATGCACCTGGGCATTCTGCACCGAGACGCCGAAAGTATGGATCAGGTAGAAGGTGTAATAGCTGCTGATGCTGGCCAGATAGACGAATTTCGAGAACACCAGCGCCAGCAATACGGCCAGTGCCACCGCAACCTTGGCTTTGGGCAAGCCAGAGTCTCTCACCGTCTGATGGCTTTTGATGCGCGCCAGACCATGATGTTTGTACCAGGTGCCGATCTGAAACAGGATCACAATACCCAGCAGCGCCAGAACAGCGTACCAGATGATCGAGCGCTGGCCATAGGTCGCCACCAGAAATGCCGCCGTCAGGGGGCTGAGCGCCTGGCCGCTATTGCCGCCAACCTGAAACACCGATTGCGCCAGGCCGTAGCGTCCGCCCGAGGCCATGCGCGCGACGCGCGAGGATTCCGGATGAAACACCGCCGAGCCCAGGCCAATGAAAACCGCTGCCATCAGCAAGACCGGATAGCTGCCTGTCACGGCCAGAATCAACAGACCCGTCAAGGTGAAGACCATGCCCGCCACCAGCGAATAGGGCCTGGGCCTCAGATCCGAGAAATGTCCCACCAAGGGCTGCAGCAGCGAGGCAGTGAACTGGAACGCCAAAGTCACCAGGCCGATCTGCGTAAAATTGAGGTGGAACTGCGCCTTCAGGATGGGGTAGAGCGCCAGCAGCAGCGACTGCATCATATCGTTGAGCAGGTGGCAGAAACCCACGGCGAACAAGACGGTGTAAGCCGTGTGCTGGGCGGGATTGACGCCGTTGGCGGTGGTATCGGTCATGGCGCGCGCAAAGTGCTGTTCGCCCACCGATTTGACCAGCCATAAATCCGCAGGCCGGTCATGCGCCTCTCCCCGCGCCCGAAGCGCTGGCGGGGAGATACCCGTAGCATCGCCCGCGATGCGAAGGGAGAGGGGTCAATTTAGCGGCGTCCAGATAACCTGATCTATATGGGGGGCGCCGGCCGCCAGCATTACCAGCCGGTCGAAACCCAGCGCCACGCCGGAGGCGGGCGGCATGGTTGCCAGGGCCGCGAGGAAGTCTTCATCCAGGGGATATCGGGCGCCATAGACCCGCTCTTTTTCATCCATCTCGGCGATGAAACGGGCGCGCTGTTCCTGTGCGTCGGTCAGTTCGCCAAAGCCATTGGCCAACTCGACGCCGCAGGCATACAGCTCAAAGCGTTCGGCGATGCGCGCATCATCCGGCTTGGGCCGCGCCAATGCGGCTTCGGCGCGGGGATATTCATACAGGATGGTGGGCTGTCCCAAACCCAGCTTGGGTTCGACCCGCGCCGCCAGGACCTTGCTGAAGATATCGGACCAGCCATCATGATCGGCGATCTGAAATCCGGCCCGCTTGGCGCGGGTGGCCAGCATGTCGCGATTGCCCACGCCCAGGGGTGAGAGTGTATCGAGCAATTCCATACCGGCATGAATGCGAAAGGCATCGCCCACCGTCAGCCATTGCGGCTCAGCGAAAGGATCACAGGCGCGGTCCAGATAAGTCAGGTGCCGCTGCGCCTCTTTTCCGGCCAGCTTGAGCAACGCCAGCGTGTCGGCAATTACCGCGCGATAGTCAGCGCGGACGCGATACCATTCCAGCATGGTGAATTCCGGCGCATGCAGGCGGCCGCGCTCGCGGTTGCGGAAGACGCGGGCGAATTCAAAAATCTTTTCCTCGCCCGCCGCCAGCAATTTCTTGGCGGCGAATTCCGGCGACGTATGCAGATAGAGGGTGCGGCGGCTGGCGTCGGGCAGGATCGCCTCGGTCTGGAAGGCATGCAGATGCGCTTCATTGCCGGGGGATGCGGCCAGGACCCCACACTCGACTTCGCTGAAGTCCTGAGCCGCGAAAAAACCCCTTATTGCGGCCTTGATACGGCCCCGCAGGGCCAGCAAGGGCCTGCGGTCGGCATGGCTGTGCGGCTCCCACCAGGGCATTTGAAGTCCCTTAGCCCCCCTGCTAAGACCCCCCGGCAAATTCCCGTGAGGTTCCCGTGGTTTCGGTTATCGCCAGCTCTGTGCGCAAAGGCAATGTCATCGAGAAGGATGGCAAGCTCTATCTCGTCCTGACTGCCGAGAATATCCATCCCGGCAAGGGCACGCCCGTCACCCATCTGGAAATGCGCCGCATTTCGGACGGGGTGAAGACTGTCGAGCGCCTGCGCACCACCGACAGCATCGAAAAGGCGTTCGTCGAGCACAACGACTATAATTACCTGTACCAGGACGGCGACAGCTACGTTTTCATGCAGCCCCAGACCTTCGACCAGGTCTCGGTCGGCCCCGATGTGATTGGCGACAAGGCGCCTTATCTCACCGAGAATATGGAAGTGCAGTTGCAGACGTTTGAAGGCCGCCCGATTTCCATGGAAATTCCCCAGCGCGCCACTTTCGAAGTGGTGGAGACCGAGCCGGTGATGAAGGGCCAGACTGCTTCCGGCTCTTTCAAGCCCGCCGTGCTCAACAATGGCGTGCGCACCATGGTGCCGACCCATATCGTGGTGGGAACGCGCATCGTGGTGATGACCGAAGATGGCGCCTATGTCGAACGGGCCAAGGACTAGGCTTTAGGCCTTTTCTTACAGCGTTTTTCGGAGCTTGCAGCCGTTGGCGGCTTGCGGGCCCTTGTGGTACCATGCGCCACCAAAAAATTCCGGAGGACTGCCCATATGAAGACCGTCATTC
>Ga0118677_10013473_pt1 | contig 11745 bp, 6 predicted proteins | sample AliMusrvi5mmetaG_FD_86154 | JGI IMG/M metagenome (GOLD analysis project Ga0118677, IMG submission 86154) | reverse complement strand
GCCGCGGCAGCGACCAGGGGTGCCACGTGCTGGAGGGGCTGACGATCCCGGGTCTGCCAGAAGGCGTCCACGTCCCGCCGGTCGATCTGCCGGTTCCGGTCGGCCATCGCGTTCACGAACCGCAGGTTCCTGAGCGGCGGGAGCCCAAGGACGACCGCGTCGGCCGACCCGGCGGCCTGGAGCTTCGGGTGCAGCCAGGACTCGATCACGGACGACCACGTGTGGACCCTGGAGCGCGGCAGCCAGATCGACAGGGCCTGCGGGCCGACGCTGTGGCCCAGTTCCAGGGCCAGGACGTCCCTCGGGTTGCTGAGGGTCTCCTCCTCGATCAAGTGCGCGGCCAGCCTGACGGCGATCACGTGCGGCCAGGCCTATTTGCAGTCGGCGATCATAGCCGCCAACTGCCCGCCGGTTGCGTCGGCGACGCCGCTGACCGCTACCGTGGAACGCCAGGGCGGCGCCTGCCCCGGCTACTACGTCAATCGCGAGCCATTCCTGGACGTGATCCGCATGCATCGCGCCGAGGTGAACAATATCGGCAAGTCGCGCGCGAGCGGCGAGCCGTTCAACGTGCCGCAACTGGACGCGCTGATCGACTCCAGCCGCGAGTGCTGGGACATGGCGCTGATTTACGGCGAGCGCTACGGCTACCGCAACTCGCAGACCACGGTGCTGGCGCCTACCGGCACGATCGGCTTCATGATGGACTGCGATACCACCGGCATTGAACCGGACCTGGCGCTGGTGAAGTACAAGAAGCTGGTGGGCGGGGGCATGATCAAGATCGTCAACAACACCGTGCCCTCGGCTCTGTTCAAGCTCGGCTACAACAATGACGAGGTCAACGCCATCGTCAGTTACATTGACGCCACGGGGACGATTGAAGGCGCGCCGGGCATCAAGCCGGAGCATCTGTCGGTTTTCGATTGCAGTTTCAAGCCTGCCAAAGGCACCCGCTCCATCCATTACATGGGTCACATCAAGATGATGGCGGCGGCGCAGCCGTTCCTTTCCGGCGCCATCTCAAAGACCGTGAACCTGCCCCACGAAGCCAGCGTTGAAGATGTTGCCGAAGCCTACGCCGAGAGCTGGCGTCAGGGCATCAAGGCAGTGGCCATCTATCGCGACGGCTCAAAGGGCACGCAGCCGCTGAACACCAGCCTGGACGCTAAGAAGGAGCCATCCGCGCTGGACGTGACAGCAAACCGCGTGCTGGCTCAACTGGCCACCGGTCAGGCCGCCGCTGAAGCCGACGTCAAGACACTCGAAGCCAAAGTTGGCGAGAGACTGCAGGTCAGCGCACAAACAGTGGTTGCTGCTGCCGCCGCCTTCCAGCACGCGATTGAAGAGATCGCCAAGGCCGCTGCCGTGCCGGTGCTGCAACCCACTGAGAGCTTGCCCGCCGCGGCGGCGGCTGAAGACTCAAACAAGCAGGATTTGAATGCGCCCCCCCGCGCCGTTCGCCACAGGCTTCAGGACGAGCGCGCCTCCATCACCCACAAGTTCTCGATTTCAGGGCACGAGGGCTACATCACGGTTGGGCTTTACCCCAACGGACAGCCGGGCGAGATCTTCATCAAGATGGCCAAGGAAGGGTCCACGGTCTCGGGTCTTATGGACGCCTTTGCCACCTCGGTTTCCATCGCGCTGCAGCACGGCGTGCAATTGAAGGTGCTTTGCGAGAAGTTTGCCCACACCCGCTTCGAGCCTTCTGGCTGGACGGGCAACGAGCAGATTGGCTACGCCAAGAGCCTGATGGACTACATCTTCAGGTGGCTCAACCTGCGCTTCCTCTCCGGCACCCAGTTGACGCTGTTTGCCGGCCTGGGCTTGCCGACGCCGCAACTGCCGGCCACGCCCTCGCTGATCCCCGACGCCGATCACGAGGAAGACGCATTCGCGAAAAACCATCTGGCCGATCTGGCCCAGAAGGTTGCCGAGATGCTGAAAGGGGTGAGCAGCCAACCCGGAGGTGGCATTCCGCCCGAGTCAAAGCCCTGGGTTCCTCAGGCAACGGCCAGTCCCGACCATGGCCCCGACCTGAAAGATCGCGGCATCTATCACGCGGCCGACGCCATGCGAGAGATGTACGAGATGGGAGATGCTCCCAGCTGCTCAGTCTGCGGCGCAATCATGGTGCGCAACGGCAGCTGCTACCGCTGCATGAGCTGCGGCTCAACCAGCGGTTGTTCCTAGGTAATTTGTCCTGCCTATGCTGGCGCAGTGTGCGGAGACACTTGATTTGCAAGCCGTGATCGCTAATTTGCAAGTCCGGCTTTAACTGCAAGTTTCGGTCATCAAGACTTGCCGGGAACATTTTAGGGCGCGTTTACGTGGCGAAAGCACACGCGAACGCGCCCGTTTGCTTCGGGGGTAGGGGTTTGATCCCGGCATCCGCCGCGTTTCCAGTCGACCTCTCGCGGCTGCACCAAAATCCCGGCGATCGACTATCCTTCCAACATCAAACTTGGCCACCTCGAAACCGGCAGGTAACTACTCGACGGGATTTTCACTCGCGGCAATGAGGGGCATTTTTTCAGGACGCCGCTCGAAGTCAAGCGGCGATAGAGAGGACTGGAATGACGACACATATCAATCGCCGGCGGTTTATTGAAGCGGCCGCCGTATCCGCGGCTTTCTCGATTGTTCCCAGGAGCGTGTTGGGCGGAACCGGACACGTGGCTCCGAGCGACAAGATCACCATGGCCCACATCGGCATGGGCGCTGAGGGCATTAGTGAACTGGGCTGGCTGCTCGACGATCCGGCCATTCAGATTACGGCCGTTTGCGACCCCAACACCGACAGCAGCGATTACATGGAGTGGGGCAAGGGCGACATCCGAAATCGGGTGCGCCAGTACATCCAGGACCTCACTTGGCGAGCCGGCGACAACGGCTGCCCTGGCGGGCGCGAAGTGGGCCGCGCGGCCGTCGATGGCTACTATGCCAAGCAGCGCGGAGCGGCAAATTACAAGGCCTGCGCGGTCTACGCCGATTTCCGTGAAATGTTTGAGAAAGAGCACGACATCGACGCGGTAAAGATCATGACCCCGGACCATTTGCACGCCACCATCGCGATTGCGGCGATGAAGAAAGGCAAGCATGTGCTGATGCACAAGCCGGTGGCCAATCGGATGGTCGAGGCGCGGCTGGCGATTGAGACGGCGCGTTCTACCAAGGTGGCCACGCACATGATGGCTTATGGCAACGCGCCGGGCAATGGGCTCATTGCCGCGCGCATCAAGGATGGAGCGATCGGGCACTTGCTTGAAATCCATAACTGGACCAACCGGCCTGTCTGGCCGCAATACACAGAGATTCCTACCGCCAGCGTGCCCGTACCCAAGGGCCTGGACTGGGATTTGTGGTTGGGACCCACGCTCGACCGGCCTTATTCGCGCAATTACACGCACGGGGTTTTTCGCGGCTGGTACGACTTTGGCGGCGGATCGATGGCGGATATGGGCATTTACAGCTTGTGGCCGGTCTTCACCGGGCTCGGGCTGGGCGTTCCGGTGAGCGCTGAAGCCTGTGCCACACATACCTGCCAGTTGGTTGACAACGTGAGCGGGCCGGCGAAGAACGACTTTTCCTATCCCACGGCGTGCTCCATTCGCTTTAAGTTTGCGCCTCAGCCGGGCATGCCTGCGCTTGAGCTTTTCTGGTACGACGGCGGGATGAAGCCGCGGTTTCCCGGCGAGATTGAAGCCGTGACGCCGGCCATCGGAATCGAGGGAATTCTGTTTATCGGCGACAAGGGAATGATTCTGGCCGGCTATTTTGGCGAGGATCCGGTACTGTTTGCCAACGGCAAGCACGAACCGCTTCTGCCGCCGGCGGACGCTGCCAGGCCTAATCCGGATGCGGTCGAGCGCAACAAGTTCTGGCGCACTGCCTTTCAGGGCGGAGCGGAATCACCGGGGAGCTTCCTTAGCCTTGGGCCGATTTCCGACACCGTCAACCTGGGCACGGTGGCCCTGCGCGCCGGCCAGAAGGTGGTCTTCGATTCAGCCAGTGCGAAGATTACCAATGCGGATGCGGCCAACCAGTATTTGGTGCGCGAGTATCGCAAGGGCTGGGAATTGTAGAATCCCCGCTTTGGGATAGGGCACGACTTCAGGTGCTGCAAGAGCCGGCCAATCAACGCAGACCCGCCCCTGAGGGAATGCTCAGACGCGGGTCTGGTATCCCAGGTCTGAGAATCGAGACCTCTACCCCACGAACGAAGGCTCGTCCGTGGAGTAGAGGTCCTGATGTAAGCCAACTCCGCAGAAGATGAAGCGGACAACTTGCCGGCGGCTATTACACTCCGGTTGGCAGGACTTCTTCGATCCCGGCCCAGGGTCCACCTTGAAGCACGAGGTACTTCAGGTAAAGCTCGGAGCCTGTGCGATCTGACGACGCGAGCAAACTGCGTGCAGCCTCCTGAACGCGTTCGTTTGTCAGGGTGGCGTAGTCAAAGTTCTCCTCGATCATTCCCTCCGAATGGGGAATATTGAGCAAGTCAAGAAAGCCGACAATCACTGCACGATGCTCGTGGAGAAGATATTTTTTCAGCAGCTCATCCACCATCGGGTCAGCCAGTGACAAGGTTGACGCCGTCCAGTTCACCAACCGCTCCATCGGGCTTTTGCGGACAAAGACCTCGCGGAGTTTTCTTGCTCTTGCAAGAGAGGCAACGAGCACCTGTTTCTCTGTGCCCTTTGATTCAGCCCAAAAAACCTGGCAGACGGCGACTCGGATTTCAATTGGCAATTGTCGCCAAACACGGTTTGCAGAAACTGGCACCAGCGGTCCTCTCATACGTCGAATCTGAAGTATCAGCTCTGATGATAACGGTTCCAGAAAAAGAACGTGCAAATCGCGGCGGGTTTACCGGAAAGGCCCGCAGGCTCGAACTGCAATAGCGGTTAGGGGCGATCGTTCTCTGCACAGGTCAATACCGGCTTCGGTCACGATTTGTTTATCTAAACGTCCAAGAATCTGGATTTTGAACTAAACTAGTTGGCAGGCCGTGCAATCCTTAGCGCCGCCCCTCAAAAAATGCCCGACCGAAAACAAATCTGGCGTGCGGTTGTCCCAATAGCGCTGCTGTTGCTGGTGCTGGGGACAACGCTCGGCATGGTCTGGCATCACCACTCTTCCTCTTCAGACAATTGCCCGCTCTGCCATCTCACCCTGGCGCCATCGCTGGCCGGCATCCGCGCCTGCATACTGGTGCCCGCCGGCGCAGGACCCGCGCCTCATTACATTAGTTTTATCGGTCGATCTGCCCCCGCGCAGGTTCCCGCTCGCGCTCCTCCTGCCTAATCTTCGCATTGCTCCCGTGCCCTTAGGGCACACCTGAATCCATACAAGTCTCGCGAAGGAGGCTGACTGCCTATGCGTTCCAAACGCTTGTGCTCTTCCGTTTTTCTCGTTGTTGCTTTCTCTTTTGGGGCCGCCACGGCTCAGTCCGCGCCGCCTCAAAATCCGTTGCCGCCCGCTCCACCGGCGCAGACGCTCGCTCAGAAGCCGGGCTCGATCGTTATTTCTTTGGAGGACGCCATCCAGATGGCCCTTCAGCACAATCACAGCCTGCTGGCCGCTCGCACCGTGATTCAACAGAACCAGGCTGAGGAAACGACGGCCAATCTGCGGCCTAACCCGGTGCTCATGGGCGACTCGCAGTTCTTGCCCATCTTCCAGCCCAGCCAATTCAGCGCCGATTATCTCGACAACACGGCCCAGTTCGACCTCGGCGTAAGTTATCTATTCGAACGCGGCAAAAAGAGGCAGCACCGCCTACAGGCCGCCAAAGATCTGACGGCCGTCTCCCGCTCGCAGGTCGCCGACAACGAGCGCAGTCTCACCTTTCAGGTCGCTTCGCAGTTCACCAACGTGGAACTTGCCGAATCCACACTTGAACTGGCCACCGAGGACCTGAAGAGTTTCCAGAACACGCTGAACATTACCGAAGCTCGCTACAAGGCGGGAGACATTGGCGAGGACGATCTGCTGAAAATGAAGCTGCAAATGCTTCAGTTCCAGATGGACCTTTCCGCCGCGCAGCTTGCCCGGGTGCAGGGCCTCTCTGACCTGCGGCAACTGCTCGGGTATGAGTCCATCGCCGCCGATTACGACATAGCGGGATCGTTCGACTACCAGCAGGTCAAGGGCAACCTGGACGACTTTCAATCAAAGGCGCTCGAAAATCGTCCCGACCTGCAGGCAGCACGCCAGGGCGTGACCGCGGCCAACAGCCAGCATGAATTGCAGAAGGCCATCGGCAAGAGGGACGTTACCGGCCAGGCCAGTTACACGCACCTTGGGTATAGCAACGACCTTTCCTTGTTCGGCCAGATTCAGATGCCGATCTTCGACCGCAATCAGGGCGAGATCGCTCGCGCCGGTTTTGCCATCACCCAGGCGCAGGAGCAGGAAAAACTGGCCAGCGGGCAGGTGATGACCGACGTGCGCGATGCGTTTGAAGGCCTGCGCGCCAACGATCAGATTGTCGGCCTCTACCGTTCCGGCTACCTTGACGCTGCGCAGCAATCGCGCGACATCACCGAATACGCTTACCGGCACGGCGCTGCCAGCCTGCTTGATTTTCTCGACGCCGAACGTAGTTACCGGGTGACGCAACTCGGCTACCGGCAATCGCTGGCATCGTACCTGATCGCGCTCGAACAGCTTCGCGAAGCTGTAGGAACCAGGAGCTTACCATGAAGATTGCATCGCCTGTTGTCCGCAGCTGCCGGATTGAAAATGCCTTGGCGTTCGCACTGGTCCTTGTGTTCACTGGCTGTCACGCCAACGATCAGGACCGCGCGAGTCAGATGACCTCCTTCTCCGGCAGCGCATCAAAAAACGCCACGCCGCAGCTCTTCACCATTCCGCAAGATCAGATGTCGCACGTGCAGGTGGTTACGGTTGCGCCGGGCACCATGACGCGCACGCTGCGCCTCACCGGCGCGGTGGCCTACAACGCCTTCAAGACGACCCCGGTGATCACGCAGATCGGCGGCCCGGTCACCCGAATCCTGGTGGTGCCGGGCGAACATGTGAAGGCGGGCCAACCGATGCTCGACATCAGCAGCCCGGATTACTCTCAGTTGCTGGCCGCCTATCTCAAGGCCGCGGATTCTTACCGCCTGGCAGCGAAAAATTACACCCGCGCCCAGGATCTGTATCAGCACTATGCCATCGCCGAACGCGATCTTGAGCAGGCTGAGTCCGATCGCAACCAGGCGCAAGCGGACCTGAACGCTTCGGAACAGGGGATGAAAATTCTGGGAATCAAGGATCCCGGATCGTTGGCCAAGGCTCCTTCGTCAGCGCAGATTCCCGTCCTCGCTCCCATCGGCGGCGAAGTGGTGGAGCGGCTGGTCTCGCCCGGCCAGGTGGTGCAGGCGGGTCAAACGCAGGCTTTCACCATCTCCGATTTAAGTACAGTGTGGGTCCTTGCCAACGTCTACCAGGCAGACCTGGCGTACGTTCACAACGGTGACGATGTCGTGGTGCAAACGGACGCTTACCCAAACAGTTTCCACGGGAAGATTTCTTATGTCTCGCCCGGCCTCGATCCAAACACGCGGACGCTGCAAGCGCGACTGGTGGTGGACAACCCGGGAAAGAAGCTGAAGCGCGACATGTTCTGCACTGCCACGGTGACGGCCGGCTCCATCATGAATGTGCTTGCCGTGCCAAACGCATCCATACTGCGCGATGACAACAACCAGCCATTCGTCTACATCGAAAACAGCACGAACCAATTTGCCAGGCGCGACGTGGATTTGGGCCAGAGCCAAAACGGCCAGACGCAGATACTGAAGGGCATTTCCGTTGGCGAGAGGGTTGTCGGCGACGGCAGCCTGTTTCTCCAGTTTGCCAATTCGCTGCAACACTGAGAAGGCGGTTTCGAATGATTCATCGTATCGTTCAGTTTGCGCTGCGGCAACGGATGCTGGTCCTGCTCCTGGTGGGCTTTATTGCCGCCGGCGGCATCATCTCGTTTGAGCACATGCCAGTAGATGCTTACCCGGACTTGTCTCCGCCCATGGTTGAGATCATCACGCAGTGGCCCGGCCATGCATCTGAAGAGATCGAGCGGCTAGTCACCGTTCCCACTGAAGTGGAGATGAACGGCGTACCCAAAATGTTCGTCATGCGCTCCATTTCGCTTTACGGACTTTCCGATGTGATTCTCACCTTTGAAGAGGGAACCGACGACTATTTTGCGCGGCAGGTGGTGTTTCAGCGGCTGAGCGAGGTGACGTACCCCACGGGTGTAACCCCGTCGCTGTCTCCACTGGCAAGCCCGTCCGGGCTGGTCTATCGCTATGTTCTTGAGAGCCCCGACCGCAGCGCGCAGGAACTGAAAACCTTTGAAGACTGGGTGATCGGACGCGAGTACAAGCAGGTGCCCGGAGTCGCGGACGATTCCGGCTTTGGCGGCACTGTGATGCAGTACCAGGTGGTGCTCGACCCGGCCAGGCTCTACGCTTATCACATCACAGTGCCGGCCGTGCTGCAGCAACTCTCGGCAAATAACTCCAATGCCGGCGGCGGCTTCTACTCCCAGGGCGGGCAAATCTACTATGTGCGCGGGCTCGGCCTCATCCGCGACACGGCCGACATTGGCGCCATCGTGGTGGGCTCGCAGAATGGCGTGCCGGTGCGCATCCGCGACATCGGCGAAGTTGTCATCGGAGGCGCTCCCCGCCTGGGCGAATTCGGTTTCAACAAGACTGACGATGCCGTTGAAGGCGTCATCATGATGCGCCGCGGCGAGCAAACCCAGGATGTTCTGAAGGGCGTCGAAGCCAAGACGCGGCAACTGAACGAGCACATTCTTCCGCCCGACGTGAAGGTGCGCCCCTACTACGACCGCAGCGACCTGGTTCAACTGACCATCGACACCGTTGAGCACAACATGCTGCTGGGCATGGCCCTAGTGCTGCTGGTGTTGATGGCCTTCCTGGTCAGCATGCGCGCCGCCGTTATTGTGGCGCTCACCATTCCACTCTCGTTGCTTTTCTCCTTTATCTTTCTGCACGCGCGCGGCATTCCGGCCAACCTGCTTTCAATCGGCGCCATCGATTTTGGAATTCTCATCGACGGAACGCTGGTGATGGTTGAGAACATCTTCCGCGAGCTGGGCGAGCGCGAAGGCAAGCCCTACAACCTTCACGACGTGATTTTGCAAGCGGCGAAGGACGTCGATCGTCCCATCTTCTACTCTGTCGCGGTCATCATCGCTGGTTATTTGCCCATCTATGCGCTCAGCGGACCTTCGGGAAAACTCTTCAAGCCCATGGCAGACACGGTGGCCATTGCGCTGGTCGGCGCGCTCATTCTGACGCTCACGCTGGTTCCTGTCCTGTGCGCCTATTGGTTCAAAAAAGGAGTCCACGAGCGCGAGAACAAGCCGTTCAATTGGGTGCGCGACATATACGCAGGCCAGCTTGAATGGTGCCTCGACCGCCCCAAGACCACCATGATCGGGGCAACAATTATCTTTGCCGCCTCGCTGCTGTTGATTCCCTTCATCGGCGGCGAATTCATGCCCCATCTCGACGAAGGCGCGCTGTGGGTTCGAGCCACCATGCCGTACACGGTTTCATTCGAGACGGCGAGCAGCTTCTCGCCGCAGGTTCGCAATATTCTTACGAAATATCCGATGGTTACCGAGGTTGGCTCGGAACTCGGACGCCCGGATGACGGCACCGATCCCACCGGGTTTTTCAATGACGAGTTTTACGTTGGCCTGAAACCCTACAGCGACGTTTCGTGGAAGACCGGATCGATCCACACCAAGGCGCAGTTGACTGAGGACATACAGAGGCAACTTCAGGCTTTTCCGGGTGTCATCTTCAATTACACGCAACCCGCCGAAGACGCAGTGGACGAGGCGTTGACGGGGCTGAAGAGCGCGCTGGCCGTGAAGATCTATGGCCCCGACCTGAATATTCTCCAGTCCAACGCGCTCGACATCAAGCGCCGCCTGCAGCAAGTGCCTGGCTTCGAGGAACTGACAGTGGTGCGTGAACTCGGCCAGCCCAGCCTGCTGATCGACGTTGATCGTGAGAAGATTTCCCGTTACGGCATCAACGTGGCAGACGTAGAGGCGGTGGTTCAGGCGGCCGTGGGCGGCCAGGCGGCTACGCAGGTAATTCAGGGCGAAAAACTCTTTGACCTGGTGGTGCGCATGAAGCCCGAGTTCCGTGAAAATGCGCAGGAAATTGGCAGCCTGCTGGTCGGAACGCCTTTGGGTCAGCAGATCCCATTGAGCAATCTCTCGAATATTCACGAAGCGGGCGGCGCATCGTTCATCTATCGCGAAAACAACTCGCGCTATATCGGCGTGCAGTTCAGCATTGAAGGGCGCGATATGCAAACCACAGTGCGCAACGGCCAGCGCGCTATCGCCGACATTCAAAAATCTCTGCCTCCCGGCTATAGGCTCGAGTGGGGCGGCGAGTACGGTGAGTTGCTTGAGGCGGAACACCAGATGATCTACATTGGTCCCCTGGCCGTGCTCATCATTTTCATGATTCTGTTTGCGCTGTACGGCAACTTCAAGTTTCCGCTGGTGATTGCTGTCGGCGTCATTATGACTGTCCCCGTGGGCGCCTTGATTGCTCTCAAGATTTCGAACGTGCCCTTCAGCGCTTCGTCGGCGCTCGGTCTGCTTGCGCTCATGGGTGTTTCGGTCGAGACCGCGGTTATCCTCTTCTCATACATCAACAAACTGAGGCTTGAGAACAAAGACATTCGCACGGCAACGCGCGAGGCATCGCTGCTGCGGCTGCGGCCGATCATGATGACCGCGTTGGTTGCCTGCCTTGGGCTTTTGCCCGCAGCGCTCTCAACCGGTATCGGCTCCGACACGCAAAAACCTTTTGCCATTGTCATCGTTGCCGGATTGATTTCGCGCTTGTTTCTGGGCTTCTTCGTGAACCCCGTGCTGTACGAGATGGTTGCCCGCGAGGGAGACGTATTGCAGGTCTGATGTTGTTAGCGGTGACCTGCACGGCCTTTTCTGCGGACCACGGAGGGAGATTCGAACTTGCAAACGTCTGAGCGTCTCTACTATTCCGATTCTTTTCTCACAACGTTTACCGGAACGGTAACCGGGGTCCGTGAAGTTGCGGACAGTAATGCAGAACTGCGCTGGCAGTTGGCGCTTGACCGCACGGCGTTCTATCCGACGAGCGGCGGGCAGCCTTTCGATACTGGACACTTGAACGCGACTTTGCCAGACGGAACAACGCTGACGCTTCTTGTAGAACAAGTGGAAGAGGACGAGCAAGGCGAGGTATGGCATTTGGTGCGCACGCCGCTCGCAGTGGGAACTCCTGTCGAAGGACAGATCGACTGGGAGCGAAGGTTCGATCATATGCAGCAGCACTCGGGACAACATCTGCTGTCTGCGGTTTTTTGGCAGGAACTTCAGGCGCCAACGATCTCTTTCCACCTGGGAGAGAGCGCCTCGACAATCGATCTGGCCAGCGGGCAACTGGTGCCCGACGTTTTGGAACGAGTGGAACGAATCGCGAACGAGATCATTGGGGAAGACCGCCCGGTGACTTCACGCAACGTGCCGCGCGCCGAAGCCGAAGCCATGCTGGCCTCAGGCCAACTTCGCAAGCTGCCGGACATCCAGGGCACGATCCGCCTTATCGATATTGCCGACCGCGACAACAACGCCTGCGGTGGCACTCACGCCCGCTCCACGAGGCACTTTCTCTACCGTCCGCA
>Ga0118677_10013471_pt1 | contig 11746 bp, 5 predicted proteins | sample AliMusrvi5mmetaG_FD_86154 | JGI IMG/M metagenome (GOLD analysis project Ga0118677, IMG submission 86154) | reverse complement strand
TGATTGGAATTCGGTATGCCGGGATTGGCCTGACATTTATACTCATTAGTATGGCATTCACCCTCTCGGCAAGGGAATACAATATCACTTCGTATGGCGCCAAATCTGATACAACTTACCTGAGTACCAAAGCAATCCAGTCAGCAATAGACGAGTGCAGCAAAAATAATGGTGGGATAGTCATTATCCCGTCAGGAAATTACCTCTCCGGGACACTTTATTTCAAAAGTAACGTTACTATTCACCTTGAGAAGGGCGCCACTATTTTTGGTAGTACTTGCTTGGCAGACTATCCCGAAAATCTTCCGGACTATCTGTTTTTCAGGAAAGGAGAAGTGAAGCGGGCCCTGTTCTATGCCGAAAAATGCACAGATATCGCCATCGAAGGTGAAGGAATGATTAACGGACAAGGGAAATTCTTCGTTGTTAAGAGTGGCTTAAAGGCCGATTCCTATTCGGTGAGACCCTACCTGATTTGGATGATTCAATGCAAAAATATCCGTACAGAGGGTATTAAACTTCGGAATTCAGGGCTCTGGATGCAACACTACCTGGCTTGTGATCAGCTTTATATTCATAACATTGATGTGTTTAATCATTGCAATAAAAACAACGATATGATCGATGTGGATGGGTGCCATGATGTGAGGATATCCGATTGTGTGGGAGACTCTGATGATGACGGGATAACCCTGAAAAGTACATCCGGCAGAGGGAATGAGAATGTCGTGATTACAAACTGTCTTCTGAGCAGCCATTGTAATGCATTGAAAATGGGAACTGAGTCGAATACCGGATTTAAAAATATTGCGGTTTCAAACATTGTGATAAGGCCTTCGAGTGTAACTGATCACTCAATGGAAGGTACTCCCAGGGGACACACTGGAATTGCCCTTGAATTGGTCGACGGAGGGATACTTGATGGCGTAGTGATTTCAAATATTCGTATCGATGGCCCAAACTGCCCAATCTTTATCCGGCTCGGAAATCGGGCAAGACCATATTTTGAAGGAGAGAAGATCGATCGTACCGGTGTTTTGCAGAATGTTTCGATAAGCAATGTCATAGCTACAGGAGCAAATATAACAGGTTGTTCAATCACGGGAATTCCCGGCTATCCGGTCCGGAATATATCGCTTAATCATATCAGCATAGAGTTTGAAGGTGGGGGCACAAATAGGGATTTCAGCCGCGAAATACCCGAGAAGGAGAAATCCTATCCTGAAGCTGACATGTTCGATATTTTGCCCTCCTACGGCTTTTATATAAGGCATGCCGAAAATATTCAACTCTCAGATATTCAGCTAAAAACAAAAGAAACTGATCTCAGACCGGCTTTAATGCTTTCAGATATCAAAGATGCCTTCCTTCAGAATCTAACTCTTTCCGGCAATTCAAATAACATTTCAGATATTTGCCTTGAAAAGTCAGAGAGAATATCAATCAGTAAATGCCGGATCCTTGGAAATTCAAATAACCTTGTAAATTGTAAAGGTGAAGGAAACTCAAACATTATCTTATCTAACAATGACCTTACAAATATAAAATCGCTCTATACTCCAGGGCAGAAGCCTACAGATGGTATAAAGGAGTTTGGAAATTTTAAATAAGGTCTTATCCGATAAGTAATAAATCACGCAATCCGCCAGCTGGCGGACGCAGAGATATTCTTTTGTATTTTAATACTTTGCGGTTCTCAGCGTTTTTTCTCAGCGGTTCTCAGCGGTCAAATTTTCACTTTTGATACAGCCTCCAAAAATTGGTAATCAGAAATTTATAAATGTACATCAGATGTGCCAGGTTACTTATAAGACTTACATTTTTATTTTGTCCTCTCTTCAGACCTCAAATGGTTGAAACTTATCGGGACACGATGCCAGCCTGGGCTGAAGGATCCAGAAGGTTGATTTCTCAGCCTGCGGAGCTGCATAGGTCAAAAAGATTGATCCCTTATTGTTGATGCTTGCCGGATCGGAGTCATCGCGTTGAGCAATCAACTCCCTCACTTCCATGGCAGTACACTTCCCGCCTTTTGATCCGATGAAATTAAGCAATTTATTTCGCCGGGGTATGGTGGTCGGTGATGTTGGAAATTCCGTAACCCCTTTATCGCGAAGCCATTTCTCTGTCTCCTCATCAACGACATGATTTGTGATGGCACAACCCACATGTACCTTGATTTCATGTAGACCGGCAGAGGTTTGATGGGCACAGAAGATGCCCCCTTTGGCGTCAACACAGACCAGGTTCATCGTAAAGGGATGTTTAAGGCAGAAATTGCGCACCTCACTGACTGTTGCGCAGGTCTGCAACATAGCCCGCATTGCAATATCCTGCACTACTGCATTTTTCAAATACTTCAATCCTGGAAGGATTTGGGATGAAATTCCAACGGCCAGCCCGGCACTGTTCATCGCCCGGTTGCCCCAGCTCGTACCTGTGATGGGAAACGTAATTAAACGATACCCGCTATTGCCTGCAAAGTGTATTGGACCGCAGTACAATTCGATCGGATCGTCTAATGCACCGGCGCAGGCCATTTGCCCATTGGCAAGTTTGATGGCAAGACTTGAGCAGGCGTGCGATGGTGGTGCGCCATAAATGTCGTATTGCCATGCTCGCAGGTTTAACAATAATACATCTTCATATTTTCCGGCGATCCCTTCTGCAACCCCTTCCATCTCTTCAATATACCAGGGCCAGTGATCTCCGACCAGCTTCTCCTGCGACCGGACCCACGAGCGAAATGCGGGATCGTTGGCAGGGATCCTGCCTCCCAGCAATGTGCGGATGTTCTTGTCAATCGCTTCAGCAAACTGTTTGCCATAAGCGACGCCAATCTCCCGTGGAGAACCTCCGAAAGTGGGGAGTGTTGTTGGTGTTTGTACCAGACCCGCCATATCCTTTATGGTCATACCTGCTAAAGTGACTGAGGTAAGACCACCAATCACTCCCATGGTTCCTTTTAAAATAAAATTGCGTCGTTTCATGTTTGCCATTTTTTAAATTTAAGCTCCATAACGATCTGTACGGGTAAATTAGGATTTTCTCATGCGAACTGGTTATTGATTCGCGAAAATCTGCCAGCTGCAAGTTGCCATTCACTCCCGAATCTTCAGGCGGGCAAAATTTATATTACCCATAGTAAATATCATAGCACCATAATTGCCAAATTTTATCTTAATCCCTTCTATTTACATGATATTCTATCCAAAAGAGCCCTTCTTTGCCAAATTTTGGTTTGAATTGCCCGAGTTCGGTCACGGTTCTCCCGGCAGGTAAATTCACATTCTCGTAAACCTTCCTGTCTATCTCATGGCCTTTAAATTGATCCTTAACCAAAACAGTAAGGACGACCCGTTTCTGCTCCCCTAAATTAAGAATCATTGGTGTAATTGCATCATCCGGACCGTAAACAACATCAACATTATTGCTACCTGCCAGGATAGGATTAAAAACGGTTTTATGGATATGGAAAGCGAGTTTTGCATGTCCCAGGAAATCGATCACCGGTTTCTTATAGGTAGCGGCATTGGCCCCGCCATGCAGGCAGCACCACGAAAACCCGTCATAATCCACCATCCTTAACTTCTTGATCGCCTCATATGCCGAGAATGCCTGCCATGCCTGGCTCTCGCGCCATTCATTCACCTGCAGTTTTCTGCCGATGCTCCCTTCGTCGTATCCCCATTCATAAGACTGAAGATTATACCATGGTTTCCCTTTGCATAAATTCCAGTTGGGTTGTCCGATTGATTCCTGATGTTCAAAATCAAAGAAGGCCCGCTCTTTACTGTCGAGGAATCCCTGACGATAGGCTCCGGGCCAAGTTCGTAACCGGCTCCACTCAGCTCCGTAACCGGTCGGAGCATCCTGGTTGCCGCGCGTCACCATAGGAGCTGTCCAGGCGCTGGCCGAAACGATTGTCCCCCCTGAAAATTCCTTTTTTGTCCCATAATTGGTCAGTGCATCCTGATTCCCTATGATGACCGGATTAATATTTTTCACCGCAGAAGAGGTTTTGTTGCCATCCTGATCAATTGTTCCTTCGTCATTCCCGTAGTGCAGATGCCCTATGTGGGAGGTGAAAGAGATCAATCTGCTTGGATCATACGGATAAACAGCATTGTATGATGATTCACAAAAGAGGTCACTCTCGTATTTTTCGTGTTGTTTGAAGGTATTGGGATGATTCGAAACCTCCCACATCACAATACTTGGATGGTTTTGCAGCTGTTTCATGTATTTGTGGTAGCCTTCAAAATCGATCTGTCCCCAGTCGCCCTCCCTGATCCAGGCCGGAGTGCACCAAATCAGCATGATACCCATTTGGTCGGCCAGTTCACAATATCGGGCATCATTCACACCAACTGCTTTTTCTTTCCATCCGTGAACATGTACCCTAAGCATATTGCAGTTCATTTTTCTGACCATAAGCATTTCTTTGGCAACCCAATAATCGGGTGGGCAGCGGAGCCAGGTAATCATGTTTTCGATTGGCGCCCTGAATCCCATAATTTGAGTACCGTTGAGCATGGCCGGTTTCCCGTTCAGGCGAAAGGTGCCCCCTTCCTGCGAAATAGTCCGGATACCGGTTGTTAGTACATAATCGTCGATGGCCTTATTTCCCTTATCCCCGACCTCAACAATCACTTTATACAATGAAGGGGATTCCGGGGTCCAAAGTTTGGGGTTATCTAATTGAAAATCAAAATTAAATTCCTTTATTCCCGGTCCGATCAATACCGGAATCTCCACGGCAGTTTTCATTTCCGTCGGTCCTTTTTCATCCCAAGGTGCTATTTTTACCTTTATTAAACCTTTGAAACCAAGAGTTCCTTTGTGCTCAAGATCAATTTTCCCGTGTAGAATGGCATTCCCATTTTCAATGGACTTAGTGTAAAAAAACGCATTATTAACAAAGGTCTCCCCGACAAAATCAATTGATGCCCGCCCGGCAAACCAGCCGGGATTAAAATCTAGGTAGGTACACGGCATTTTTACCCCTTCCTGCTGATTCAGATAAAAGTGATAGACCCTGAGGGCCAATTGGTTATCAGCGAAAGGTTTGAGATATCGTGAAATATCCAGCCGGATAGGGTAGCGGTCGTTGATCAGAGCTACCATTTTACCATTTATCCACACCTCACCGCCGGGATCAAGTGTTTCGATATTGAGGTAAGACCTTTTAAAATCTTCAGTTTTTATTGTTTTTCTGAAATAGAGATCTTCTCCTTCGTACCTTTCCGACCCTTGAGCGAAAGGAAGTTTTGTGGTATTCCATCGATTGTCATCATAATTGTTGGTTTGCCATCCATCAATTGATGGTTTCACATCAAAGTTTTCATCAATAAAAGTTTTGGGATAATAGGGGAAACTGGCATCAGTCGTTGGCTGGTAACCAACACCATATAAATCATCCATTTCTGCCCCGTTGGCGGTTTTAATCTCAAATGCATTAACTTGTGAAGACGTCTCATTTGCAGCAATATAATCGCCAATAAGCTGGTCGTTTACAAATACATTGTAATTCTGACCGCCGTCCGGTCCGGCCATGTCTGCTTCAATCTTAATATGATACCACTTTAAAGGCTCGCAAGCAATTTTTCCTGCTGGAAGACCCTTCGAATAGACGGCAAATGAATTTCCATCCATTTTAATTTTTGCGAATATTTTGCCTGAACGATTGTCCAGCAGCGAAAACTCAGAACCGGAGTTATTCCCAGATAACCTGATCTTCCAACTTAAGGAAAAACGCCAGGTCTGAACAGGGAAATCCCATTTCCATCCTGAAATATTCCGGAAAGTTAATGCCCCCTCCTTAATTAATATATTTCTGGCTCCGTTGTATTTACTGACCTCGCCAAGGCTCGATTCGTGTTGCCCGGCCCTGGCACTTAGCCATTTCCACTCTTCAAGATTGACTTTTTTTCTTATTGAGGGGAGAGGCTGAGGTCTTATTGATTTAAAGAAATCAGCTGCCTCCCGGTTGGTAACAACTTCTGTATTCAGGTCTTTATCTCCATAAAATGCAGATACCTGATCGCCGTAATACTTAAGAAAAGCCAGACGCTGGTCCGTATTTAACGTCGATGTCTCCCCTTTAAAGTCGGTTTCGCCATTGGCTTTGGCGTCTTTTGAAAAATACCTGACTTCATATCCGGATGATAAATTTTGCCCTGTGGATGGCAACCTGAAACAACAAATCAGTAAAGCCAGGAAATAAATCCGCTTGCATTGATGTCTCCTCTTCATTTGATTTATATTAAAAGGAAGTTAAACCTGAAAAATCAAAATCTTCAGTAAATATAGAGAAATTTGAAAGTAGTATTGCTGATTCCTTTAAAATTCCGGTTTCCATGATCATCGCCACCTGCTCCAAGTATCCCGTTACCAATGAAATAGTTCTCCTTCCATCCATGATTGAGAAAAGGAACTGTATCTGTTGAATTAATTGGAGGCGTTGTTCGTTTTTGTTGAGAATAAACAATGCCACAAAACATCATGGCGAACACGAAAAAGGTAGTTTTCAATTTAATTCCCGGCAGATCTGTCATCTTTGTCCCTTTGTTGGTTGGATAAAAGTAACAACAATTTTTTAATCACACCTATTCGTGGAAATACAAAACATTCTTCGGTATGATACTAATGACAACATTTATTGTTGGCTATAATATTATGAAATAGAATCATTTAGTGACATAGAAATTCGAATAGGTGTAGGATTGTAGAGACGCACGGCCGTGCGTCTCTACAATTGTCTAAATAAATGTCATTCTGAGCGAAGCGAAGAATATTTCAGTTCTTCCTTACCCCCCAGCTATTCCGTTCTTTGGGATTAATCGTTAAACCTGAAATTGAAAATGACTTTGGTTTTTCGCCTGAATAAATTATTACCTCTTCACCTTTTTTGAGATTTAGCATAAGTAATCCATTGATTTGTATGAGATTGGTGTTTGCAGGTCCGATTAATTTCAAATCTGCGGTTAAATCTGATTTTATCATACACGGTTCTCCTGCCAGACTTTTTATCCTTACAAAAAGTGTTTTTCCATTTTTTCGGACCGCGCTTACGAGAAAAGCACCTTCAGTTCGAAGGTTGTGAAAACTCGCATCTTTCCAGCCCGTGGGCATTGCCGGAAAAACGCGGATTGTTCCACCCCAGTCCTGAATGAGCATATCGAGCATACAACGCGAAGCGGAAATCGGAGACTCAAAAGTTGGATTCTCACGCTCGCTATAAAAGGTGTTTTGAGTAAGGGTGGGAATCCTTGCCGGTGCTGGCGGGACTCCAAACCGGGGAAGTAATTCGAGTGATCTGTTGAGCCATTTTAACGCCTGATCGCCATCGCCCAGAGCGGCCCAAAGAGACGAGGCGCCTGAGAATTTGTAGATACAGTTGTCGCCATCGAGATCGGTATAGTGTTGAATTGACTTTTTCATGAGCGGAATCCGGGCAGGTTCGTTGTCAATATTCATATCGTACAGCGGAAATATGGCAAAGAGATGGCTGTAATGTCGGTGGGGTTTCGCGAAAGGCACATCCTTGCCAACCATTATGCCGTTCTCGTTCGTGTTGTAATCCTGTATTTTAGCTAGCGTTTCTTTCCATCGGGGCAGCAGTGGATCGTCAATCTTCAACCGTTCAGCAGTGGCAATTAAGGTCTTAAAACCCCATCGAGCCAGTGCAATATTGAGACTGGTTTCCTTGGCATTCCCATATTCATCGGAATAGGTATAGGGAATATGATAAAGTCCATCATCTCCGGGGTGGAGAATTCGCAGGTAAACATTGAAAGCGCGGCGCATCAACGGATAGATGGAATCCCTTAGACCCACATCATCCATGATACGCCTGTTGTGAAGGTAGTACATCTGCATTAGCCATGGAAGAACAATAATATTTAACTCCTTGTCATTATTTTTATCATCCGACAAAAACAGCGGTGCATACAGATCGTCGTACCCAACCGGGTTCCGGATTCCCGCGCAGTCGGCCTGAAATGCCGGCGGAACATTTTCAATCATTTGATCTTTATGTCTTTCAAGCAGTTGAAATAAGTTACTCTCAAGATCTGTGTGGTTGGTAATACCTAAGGTGTAATAAGTTAACTGAACATTCAGGTTCATCCAAAGCAGTGGCCAGGAGGTGGGTTTAAACCAGGGTCCCAGAAGGTCAATTACCGGGCGGTTGGGATGGGTGGCACTTGCAAGCTTATAAAGTTGAATCCAGTAAAAACTTTCCAGACGCGGATCGGGGAAAGTGACAAAACTTGCCGGATAGTAGGCATGCCACCAGTCACGGTGTGCTTTTTCAATTACTGCCATATCCTTCGTTTCAGCGGCTTTAATCGTTTCCACCGCATCAACAGCTGAACCTGAAGCGGGATTGCGGTATTTTCCCCATCGGTTGGCAACGGTCACCAGAACAGTTCTGGAACCATCCTTATTTGTTTTGTCGCTCCATGCTGTAGCATAGTCGTCACCCATCAACAACGGTTGAGTAATAACCTCAATTCCATCCCTATTTTCAATTTTAAACGGGGGATTTTGCTGATAGGCGACATTCATTTCCAAACCCATGGCTCTTTTGGCAATATACCGTGCACTTTGTGAGAGCTGAGGCCGTAGTGTAAATTTCGCTCCTTTCTCTTTACCGGTACTCTTCATGGTTACAACAATCAACTCTTCCCCGGAAGGGACAAAACAACGAAATGAAATTGTTCCTGAAGTGGTGGTCAGCTCCCCCCGGATTTCGGCATTCCAAAGGTCGTTGCGCATTTGAACCTTTGTAATCTCACCAACGGGAGTGAGAAGGAGTTGTCCGATCGGCAATCTGGAGGTTTCATAAGCGCTTGAAGCTTTTGTCCGGTGATCATACACATCGGTCCGGCCAATTTCGAATCGCAATGTATTTGGCTGAATATCATCTTTAAAAATTATCGTACCCAGCAAACCATTGCCCACAAAAGCGCCGGCAAAATAATCTTTGGGAATGCAATCCCACAGCAAATCATGTTGCGCCATATAGGCTGGCCAATTCACCTTTAGCTGGACCAATGGCTTTTCGGAAGTTGCAAAACAGAGCACTACCGAAGTCAGAAATATCGAGACAATAATTGTGATTTTTTTCATAAATGAATGATATTGTTTCCTTTCGAAAGATTTATTTCTTTCTTCATGCTATTATAAATGAGGACTATTTTACCTTCATTTTTTGCCTGAATCGACAGCGATTTGACAGTTTTTCCTGCCCATTCCATCGAAATCATATAGCCACCTCTGGCACAAATTCCTTTCACGCTACCGCTTTTCCAGGCATCTGGCAAGGCGGGGAGGAGCCGGATTTCATTCTCTTTGGATTGCATCAACATTTCGATAAACGCCGCCGTACCTCCAAGGTTTCCATCAATCTGAAACGGGGGATGAGCATCCATAAAATTGGGATAGGTTCCGCCGCTGTTGTACCCCCTTTTAGTAGTTGGTTCAACGTACTTCAATAATTCATGCAACAATTTGTAAGCCCGGTTCCCGTCGTACAACCTGGCCCAAAGGTTAATTCTCCACGCTTTTGACCAACCTGTTGTTTGGTCGCCTCTTTGTTCAAGCGTTTGTTTACATGCATCTGCCAGTTCAGGCGTTAAATCCGGTGTGATCTGATGTCCGGGAAAAAGCCCGAACAGGTGAGATTGGTGTTGGTGCTTAATTTCGGCATCTTCCCAATCGTGGTACCACTCCTGCAACCGTCCCTTTTGTCCGATTTTGTAGGGAAGCAATTTTACCAGCGCTTGCCTGAGTTTTTCTCTGAATCCGGCATCGGTATTCAAAATTTCCGATGCCTGAATGGTTGCTGTAAAGCACTCCCGGATTATCGCAATTTCGTTGGTGGCTCCATACAAGGTATGACCTTTATATCCATCGGAAGAAATATATTTATTTTCGGGCGAAACTGATGGCGAGGTTATTAAATATCCGTTTTTATCTTCTACCAGCCATGCCAGACAGAATTCAGCGGCACCCTTCATCAGCGGATAGCCTTTGGTTTCCAGAAATACTTTATCCTGGGTAAACATAAAATGTTCCCATAAATGAGTACTAAGCCAGGTTCCACTCATATTCCAGTTTGCCCATTGCGGACTTCCTTTACCTTCTCCAACAGGATTGCTCATTGCCCAGATATCGGAATTATGACAAGCAGCCCAGCCCTGATCAATTCCATAGAAGGTTTTAGCTGTAACTTTTCCGGTTTTTGAAAGATTTCCGATAAAACTCAGCAAAGGGATATGCATTTCAGAAAGGTTTGCATTCTCGGCAAGCCAGTAATTCTCTTCCGTATTGATATTGGTGGTATAGTTACTTCCCCAGGGTGGAGCAAGGGAGGGATTCCACAATCCCTGCAAATTGGCAGGAACATTTGGGGTACGCGAGCAGCTGATGAGCAAATAACGCCCAAACTGAAAATACAAAGCTTCTAAATTTTGATCCTCACTCCCTTCGGTGTACCTCTTTAACCTTTCATCGGTTGGGAAATCTGGAACTTCACTTTTGCCTAATGTCAGACTTAGGCGGTTAAAATATTTTTGATAGTCTAATATGTGTCCCTTTTTGATGGCATCATATGTTTTAGCCCCCATTTTCAATTGAATATCATTGGCTAAAACTTCGTCACTCAACCCTTCGGTGGCCGGATTTTTATCAAATCCATTAAAGCTGGTAGCCGCTGAAATATATATAATTGCCTCGGTGGCATTGTTTAAACACAAACTGCTGTCGGTGCGGGCAATTGAACCATTTTTATTCTGTATTCTAACGATAGAGGTAAACCTGGTCCCTTTTTTTTCGTCGAAGACTCCTCTGACGGGTGCAAAACCGCTGGCTTTCATTTCATTATTCGAAACTGAAACTTTGTTCTTCAATTGGCTTGCAAATTTTAATTCAAAATTCAAGGCGCCTTTTTTGCTGGCAATTAATCTTATGGCCATTATCTGGTCGGGATACGAAACAAAATATTCGCGGGAGTATTTAACTCCATCCACCTCATAACTGACTTTTGAAACCGCATTTCCAATATTCAGTTCACGGCGATAATTCTTAGCCTCTTTCTGGTATTTGAAATTGACAGAGAGTGAACCCAAAGGTGCATACGGGTGTGAATAATTTCCTTGAATTTGTCTGTTTAGCTGATCTGCCAATTTATAATCTTCGTTTTTAAGCGCTTCTCTTACTTCGGGAAGATGCTTATACGCTTCGGGATTCATGTAAGGATTGACCGGCTCACCTTCCCAAAGTGTAATGTCGTTCAAATACATTTTATCAGATTCGATGCCTCCCAATATAGCCGCGCCCATCTTACCATTGCCCAGAATTATGCTCTCTTCAAAATATTTGGCAGGCTGTTTGTACCACAAAATATTATTCGATTGTGCAAAAGCTTGGTTTACCGATATCAGGCATAAACAAACTAAATACCCATATTTGAGCAGGCGAAAACCCGGTGGGAATAAGTTGGGGCATCCGGGTTTTAGGCTGTTATTTTCTTTCATCTGTTAATAATTTGTTTTTTTGCCTTTTAAGTAATGCGAATATTTTATTGTCATATTTGTTTATTTCTTCCTGTGACCTCCCCTAACCCCCATAGCCGTCAGGAGTAATGTCGATAAGTATCTGAAATATAATGATATATGGCATAGGTTCTTTTTTTACCCCTTTTCTTTTGGAATTGGGGTGTGATTTTGTGATCTTTGCC
>Ga0118677_10008148_pt2 | contig 11749 bp, 6 predicted proteins | sample AliMusrvi5mmetaG_FD_86154 | JGI IMG/M metagenome (GOLD analysis project Ga0118677, IMG submission 86154) | reverse complement strand
GGCACGGGTGGCGCGGAGGCCGTTCAGCCAATCGGTGAAGATGGGCGCGGTGACGGTGGAAATGATTTGCGGGCCATGGTCGGCGGCGAATCTTCCAAGACGGCTCTTGAGGCTGGCAAGGTGCCGGACGCTGGAGCCATCCGCTTCCTGATGGGCGAGGAACTTTTCCACGGCGGCCGTAACGGTCACCGACGCGTTGGACGCCAGCCAACTTGTCTTGTAGTCCCGCAGCACCAGGACAAGGGAGGGCGGGGCAGGTGCCGCTTCCTTGGTGAATGCCCGCCAGAAAGCAAGGGCGGCCCGCTCGTCCTCAGAGACGCTGCCGAAGTCGGTGCCCATCTCTCCGGTCTCCTTGCGCTGCTCCTTGGCGAAGGTCTCCGCCTCCGTGAGGTTGGTAAAGAACTTGTCCACCCGCTTTCCATCCGCGCCTGAATATCTCACGCGATGGGTGTAACGAGGATGCACACAAGGGACGGCTTGAATGTTTTTTCTCATGCCGGGAACCTACCGTGCAGCTTGGCGCATGACAAGAAAAAAGATTACAAGGGATTACAAAATTTGTTTTTCCTATATTATACGGGTTTTATTGTTGGCCTCCGAAGCCGTAGGTGCAGGTTCGATTCCTGCCGGGATCACCACTCTGAAATTACACATAAAAGCCTTGAAATAAAGGTGTTATGCAAACTTCAGAGTTGGTGGCGGCGGCGGGGAGTGGCACTCAAACGCACAAAGTAGCATGAAATTCCTCTGAAATCTGCTACTTCGTGCTTCTTCTTGCTACTTCTATTGCAACTAAATTGCATTATCCCCATGACCACTCCAATCACTCCCGGTGGAATCCTGCTGGAGGAATACCTCGTCCCCATGGGCGTGACGAGCTCAACATCGACGAAGGAATGATGGCAGAGCTTAGCCACGAAACACTTCATGTACTCCAAAGGGAGCACCCTGCATGGCGCCTACTTCGTTCAGATCACGCCCCGCTGGTGGTGGCCTTTCTAAACCGCGCATTTGTCCTGCCTAACGTTCGCGTCATTCCAGAGCCCGACCTAGCAGAGGCGTTGGAAGACGAACTCTTTGGAGTGCGTGAACGCATCGGCTCCGATGCCTTTCCACGTCCGGCCCGGGATTATCTCAACGACTGGGCGTCACCGGAGAAAGGCTGGCTGAGAAAGTTCTATCTGCGCGGCACCGACGAACCGCACTTTGATCTTGTCCCCGCGACCGAGCGGGTCATCGCTTGGCTCGGCGAACTCGAAGCTCGTTCGTTCGTCGGCACCGAATCCCGCCTTCTAACGCTTTTCGAGCTTCTCCGTCAGATGGCCACCGGCTCCCAGGCGGACCCGGCCGCGCGCGTGGCCGAGTTGCAACAGCGCCGCGATGCCATCGACGAGGAAATCGCCCGCGCCCTGGCGGGCGAAATCCCGTTGCTCGACGACACCGCCATGCGCGACCGCTTCCAGCAGTTCACCCAGATGGCCCGTGAACTCCTCTCCGACTTCCGCGAGGTGGAACAGAACTTCCGTCTACTTGACCGCTCAGTTCGCGAACGGATCGCCCTCTGGGAAGGCGGCAAGGCCGCGTTGCTCGATGAAATCCTGGGCCGCCGTGATGCCATCGACGATTCCGATCAGGGCCGCAGTTTCCGGGCGTTCTGGGACTTCCTCATGTCGGATCGCCGTCAGCAGGAACTCACCTCGCTGCTCGACACCATCCTCGAGCACTCTGCCATTCGTGCGACCGATCCGGATCCACGGCTCCGGCGCGTCCACCACGACTGGCTCCAGGCGGGCGATCACACGCAACGCACGGTCGCCGACCTGTCCAAGCAACTGCGCCGCTTTCTCGACGACCAGGCTTGGTTAGAGAACCGCCGCATCATGGACCTCCTCCGCAGCATCGAGGCAAAATCGCTCGCAGTCCGTGATGCGCCGCCCGCCTCACCCACCTTCATGGAGATACGCGAGACTTCCGCAGTGATCGGTCTTCCGTTCGAGCGACCTCTCTTCACCCCCGCCTTCAAGCCCAACCTCGCCGCCACCATCCTCGCGGCTTCCGGCGAGGAAATCGATGCCTCTGCTCTTTTCGCCGTGCGGGTTGTGGACAAAGCGGCACTCGCCGCCCACATCCGCCATGCCCTCCAGGCCGCCCCGCAGGCCACCCTGCGCGAGTTGGTCGAGACCCGTCCGCTCGAGCACGGCCTCGCCGAAATCATCGCTTACCTCGAAATTGCCTCGGGCGGGTTCACTATTACTGTGGACGAGTCCAGCGAGGAAATCCTAACATGGAACGCCGCCACGGAAGACGGTGTCCCGCTCCGAAAATCCGCCCGCCTTCCCCGCGTCATATTCATGCGATGAATTCATCCCCCACCCATTCCGAAACGCCCGTGGAACCCGCCCTTTCCGGCGTCGTCATCCCCCTGCTCAAAGGAGTTATCTATCAGGTAAATGACCCGGTACAGTGGGGTCGGCTGATCGCATTGGAGGCAAGGGTGCGCGACTATGTCAGGGTCTTGGATCTCGAACTGGTGCTCGACGAGGGGGAAGGATACGCCTTCCTACGCTCCCGGGAAACAACCGCTGAAGCGGAACCAAGCACGGGTGCCGAGGCCCGCGTTCCCCGACTCTATCCCCGCCGCCCGCTCTCCTTTCCCGTGAGTTTGATGCTCGCCCTGCTGCGGAAAAAGCTAGCTGAATTCGACGCCTCCGGCGGTGACGCCCGCCTCGTCCTCACGCGCGACGAATTCACCGAAATGCTCCGTGTCTTTTTGCCACCCCAATCGAACGAAGCCCGTCTAACCGACCAGATCGAAACGCAGCTTAACAAAATTGCCGAACTCGGTTTCATCCACAAACTCAAGAGTGCGCCCGGGACACCGCAACCCGCCGCTTACGAAGTCCGCCGCATCCTCAAGGCGTTCGTCGACGCCCAATGGCTGGCCGATTTTGACGCCCGACTCGCCGCCTATCGCCGTCACATCGAAACCCCCTCGGAGGAGACGAATGACGATTGACCCCAACACTCCCGCGCTTGATTTCGCGGCGGACGACTCCCTCACCGGGTTCCGTCTTCACCGGTTGGAAGTGCTCAACTGGGGCACCTTCCACAGGCGTGTCTGGAGCCTGCACCCGGAGGGCAGGAACTGTCTCCTAACCGGCGATATCGGCTCAGGAAAATCGACCCTCGTTGACGCCATCACCACCTTGTTGGTGCCCCCTAACCGTATTGCTTTCAATAAAGCGGCCGGGGCAGAATTCAAAGAACGCAGCCTTCGTTCCTATGTGCTTGGCTACCACCGCACCGAGCGTGGCGAAAATGGTGTCGGTGCGGCAAGGCCCGTCGGCCTTCGCGACCCTAACACTTTCTCAGTTATTCTCGCCGTCTTCAGAAACAGCGGCTTCGACCAGACCATCACTCTCGCCTGCGTCCTCTGGATGAAGGATCCACATGGCCAGCCAGCCCGCTTCTATGTCGGTGTGGAACGGGCACTCTCCATCGCCGGCGACTTTGCTGACTTCGACTCCGACATGAGCAAACTCCGCCGCCGACTCAGGCAGTCGGGAGCAACGACCAGCGACTCCTTCACCGAATACAGCGCGTGGTTCCGTCGCCGGTTCGGCATCGAAAACGAACAGGCGCTGGATCTATTCCACCAGACAGTATCGATGAAGTCGGTCGGCAACCTCACCGACTTCGTCCGCGGCCACATGCTCGAACCCTTCGACGTGGAACCGCGAATTGCCTCCCTCATCACCCACTTCGACGACCTCGACCGCGCCCATGCAGCGGTGCTTCGTGCCAAACGCCAGGTCGCCCTCCTTGAGCCGATCATCGTTGACTGCGACCGCTACGAGGAACTCAAGGCTGAGACGGAAGAACTTCGGGCCGCTCGCGACTACCTGCAGCCCCACTTTGCGACATTGAAACTAGGTCTGTTAGAAAAACGCGCGGCCACGCTTGGCGTCGAGCAAGACCGCCAACAACGTCGCATTGCCGAGATCGCGGAAGCCCTGGCCGCGCTCAGACGAGACGAATCCGATCTCGCGCGGCAAATCGCCGAGAACGGCGGCGACCGCATTGCTGGACTCTCCGCCCGGATCGGCGAACTCGCCCCGGAACGGGACCGTCGCCGAAAGAGGGCAGACCACTACGCCGCGTACGTCAAGCAGTTGGGCGAGTCCGAGGCGCGCGATGCCGCCATGTTTGCCGCGCAACACGACCGCATCGCAGGTCTGAAAGCCGCCGGGGAAACCGCGGAAGCCGATCTGGAAAACCGCATCACTGATGACACGGTTGCGATGCGGAAGCTCCAGGAAGAACTGGCAACGTTGACCGCAGAAATCGACAGCCTCAAGGCACGGCGGAGCAACATCCCCTCCGCCCAAATCGCCATCCGCGAAGCACTGTGCACCGCGCTCTCGGCGGCACCAGACTCGATGCCTTTCGTCGGCGAACTTCTCCAAGTGCGTCCGGAAGAATCAGATTGGGAGGGAGCCGCCGAGCGACTCTTACACAACTTCGGATTGTCTCTCCTCGTGCCGGACGACCACTACCCCGCCGTGGTCGAGTGGGTGGACCGCACCCAACTCCGCGGACGGATTGTTTATTTCCGAGTCCGCCAGACCCGACGCGAGGAGCCATCGGCCCCGCATCCCGATTCCATCATCCGCAAACTCGCCATCCTCCCCGACTCATCATTCTACGACTGGATGGAACGTGAACTCGCCCATCGGTTCGACGTCGCCTGTTGTGCCACGCAGGAGCAGTTCCGCCGCGAGATCCGCGCCATCACCCGCGCCGGGCAAATGAAAATGCCGGGCGAGCGCCACGAAAAAGACGATCGCCACCGACTTGATGACCGCTCCCGCTACATCCTTGGTTGGAGCAATGACGCCAAGATCGCCGCCTTGGATCGCGAAAAGAAACAAGTCGAGAAAGCGGGCGCGACAGTCTTTTCCCGTCTGGCCAAGGCCGATGCCGAGCGCAAAGCCCTGCGCGCACGCATCGAACTTCTTTCCAAGCTTGAGGAATACCGCGACTTCCGGGAAATCGATTGGGCATCGGTCGCTGCCGAAATCGCCGCACTCGAAGAGGAACGCCGCCAACTCGAAAATGCCTCCGACATCCTGCGCCAGCTCAATGACCGCCTCCGCCACGTGAAGGTCGCCATCGAGGAAGGTGATAAGAAACGGACCAAGGAAGACCGGGATCTGGGAGCTATTGAGGACCGCATCCGCAACACCCAATCGCTCCTGGACAACACCCGCGACCTGCTAAGCCGATCGAATGCCGAGGCGCTGTCTCGGTGGGTCGAGCGCCTCGACGCAATCCGTAACGAGGCGCTCGGTGAACACGCTCTAACCGTCGAAGGATGCGATAACCGCGAGCGTGAGGTGCGCGAGTGGATGCAGGGCCGGATTGATTCGAGGGACAAAGCCAGCGCCAGCGTCAGTCAGCGACTCGTCAGCCGCATGAGCGACTTCAGCCGCGAATTTGAAGCCGAAACTCGCGAGATCGACCGCTCAGTTGAATCCGCCAACGAGTTCCGCACCCTGCTCGCCCGCCTGCGCGAAGACGACCTGCCCAGATTTGAGGAACGCTTCAAAGAACTGCTCAATCAAAACACCATCCGCGAGATTGCGAACTTCAACGCGCATCTTAACCAACAAAGGGAAACCATCCGCGAACGCGTCGCGCGCATCAACCAGTCCCTCTTCGCAATCGATTACAACCCCGGACGCTATATCGTCCTGGAAGCCACCCCTGTCCCCGACCAGGACCTGCGCACGTTCCAAAACGAGTTGCGTGCCTGCACCGAGGGGTCTCTAACTGGATCGGAGGAAGACCAGTATTCAGAGGCGAAATTCCTCCAGGTGAAAAGCATCATTGAACGTTTCCGCGGGCGCGAAGGCACGACGGAACTTGACCGCCGCTGGACACGCAAAGTCACCGACGTGCGGAATTGGTTCGCCTTCGCCGCCAGTGAGCGCTGGCGAGAGGATAACACCGAACACGAGCATTATTCCGATTCTGGAGGTAAATCGGGCGGTCAAAAGGAGAAACTCGCCTATACGATCCTCGCTGCTAGCCTCGCCTATCAGTTCGGTCTCGAATGGGGTCGCATACGATCCCGCTCGTTCCGCTTTGTGGTCATCGACGAGGCTTTTGGTCGTGGTTCCGACGAATCGGCGCAATATGGACTTCGACTGTTCGAAAATCTTAATCTCCAGCTTCTCATTGTGACACCGTTGCAAAAAATTCACATCATCGAGCCCTACGTTGCCTCCGTGGGCTTTGTTCACAACGTCGAAGGCTGCGACTCACAACTCCGCAATCTCACGATCGAAGCATACCGCGAAGAGAAGGCTCGGTCCGCACCATGAGTCATTCCGCCAAAGCTCGCTGGATCACGCCGGCCGACTTGAAAGCGATCCTCCGCCGCAGGTGGGGGCGCGGCGACCTGCTCGCCGATAGCGTTGCAGGCGGCACTCTGTTTCCGCTTCGCATTCCAATCAAAGGCCCGAGCTCCGGAGAAATCTCTAGCGACTTTTCAACTGCCCGCGACTGGATCGTCAGTTGGCATGGGCATTCCGCCATCCTTTGTGAGTGGAAGGAATTCACACACCGGCTTTTCGGTGCCAATAAGATGCCATCCGCCGCAGTCTTCCCCGACGCTGATGCAGCGATCCGCCTGCTAGGAGTCCGGCGCGAATGGGAATCGTTCCACGCTATCACCGAACGCATTCGCTCCGGGTTCCCTGAGTTGCTCCATTGGTTAGTCCGGCGTCCCATGCTCGCACTCGAACTCGCACCCGATTGGGATCGCCTGCTCGCCGTTGTTACGTGGGTCCGCAACCACCCCCGCAGCGGTTTCTACATCCGTCAAATTGATGTCCCCGGAGTCCACACCAAGTTTGTCGAACGAAATCGCAGTACCCTCACCGAGTTGCTCGACCTGGTACTGCCTCCTGACTTCATCAACCCCGAAGCTCGTGGTAATTCTGGTTTCAATCGCCGCTACGGCTTCCGCGACAAACCCGAGCGAATCCGCCTCCGCTTTCTCGATCCATCGTGCGCGTTCGAACCCGACCGCCTTGGCTTCGATCTCACGCTCGACGCGGTCGCCTTTGCCACGTTCAACCCACCAGTCACGCGTGTCTTCATCACCGAAAACGAAATCAACTTCCTTGCCTTCCCCAACCATCCCGGAAGTCTGGTCCTGTTTGGCGCGGGCTACGGCTGGTCCGCGCTCGCGAATGTCGACTGGCTAAGGAACTGCGAGATTCATTACTGGGGCGACATCGACACTCATGGGTTCGCCATTCTCGACAATCTGCGAGCCCATTTCCCGCACGTGCAATCCTTGTTGATGGATGGGGACACCTTTGAAGCACTGCGCGATTTCTGCACAACGGAACCGGAACCAATGAAGCGGGATCTTCAGAGACTCACGGCAAAGGAACGATCCATCTTTGATTTGCTCCGCCGTGAAATGAATCCTACAGCTCTGCGTCTGGAACAAGAAAGAGTGCCATACTCAATGGTCCTGAAGTCGCTTCAAAACATTGATGTCATGCATCACGGAGAACACTAGCGAGGCTTCGCCTCAGACCCAAGACGCAAGACTTCAAGACACAAGCCGAAGAACTTGACCTAACAACAACATCTTTGGCTTTTCAAGGACTCTAGAGCGCCTGAAAAGGGCCGGCACTCTGCGGTTGGCTAGGCGCCACGTGATACCGATGGGGCCTTTGCCGTCGTATTCGTGATGTTCAAGCACCACCTGACTGGATGCTCTTATTGAACGACGTTGGAATCATCCAACAAGACCCTATCACGAAGACTTCCGAATTGTATGAGCGAATCACAGTTCCCAGAGCTTGGCAAGGGGTACGGCTAGAAATGCGCCGTCGCAGAGGGGAAGCACGCTGTTGCCTGAGTAGAACACGATGCCGCCCGCGAATTCGTCGCCCGCCTGCTGGGCGAGGCGCCGCAACCCTTTGGTGTCACTGGCGGAAACCGATTGCGAGGCCTTGACCTCAATCCCCCAGACGCGGGAGCCGCGGGTGATCACGCAATCGACTTCCTCCTGATCCTTGTCCCTAAAATGCCAGAAGCGGAGCGCGGGATCGCTCCAGCCGGCCTGCGCCACCAACTGCTGGAACACCATGGATTCTAGCAGTCCGCCAAAGGCACCGCGTTTGGCATTCCAGTCCTCTTCGTTCAAGTCCATCAGGGTGGCGGCGAGGCCGGTGTCCGGCAGGTGCAACTTGGGTGCCTTGACCAGACGCTTCGCTGCCGAGCGATGCCAAGCGGGCAGCAGGCGGATCAGGAACAGCCGTTCCAGAACTTCGATGTAATGATGCACCGTCGGCCTGGCGAGTCCGAGGTCGCGGCTGATGTTGCTCACGTTCAATAGCGAAGCGCTCTGGTTTGCCAGCGTTTTGAGAAGCCGCCCGAGTTCATGCACATCGCGGACTTTGGCAACGTCGCGCACATCACGTTCGAGGATTGCCCGGAGGTATTGCTGGTGCCAGACGCGGGCTCGGGTAGCCGTTCGCGCGCAGGCTTCTGGAAATCCACCTGCCAGGATTCGCCGCACCAGAGCCATGGACGCCGCTGTCTCGGGCCGGATTTCGGGTTTCAGGCCCCCGGCGAGAAAAGTCTCCAGAAACCGCCCGGGTGCTCGCTCCTTTTCCGCCTCGGTGAGCGGGTGCAGGTGAATCACCTCCATGCGGCCAGCCAGCGAGTCGCTCAAATGGGGGAGCAACAAGAGGTTCGCCGACCCGGTCAGAAGAAAGCGCCCCGGACGGCGGTCCCGATCCACCGAAACCTTGATGGCACGCAGCAATTCCGGCACCCGCTGCACCTCGTCCAGCGTCACCACGGAAGGCAGTCCCTCAAGAAATCCCGCCGGATCCGCCGCCGCCGTCCCGCCGAGGGCCGCCACATCCAAATCATAAAAGGGCCGATCAGGCGCCAGTTCCCTGACGAGAGTGCTTTTCCCAACCTGCCGCGGACCCAGGATCGCCACGACTGGCGTGTCCGCCAGAGCTGCCTCAATGGCTCGTCGAAGTGGGCGTGGCAACAGGGTGGAGGTGTCGGACATTTGCAACGGAGATTAGCGTCCAATTGCAAACTGTCAAGCCGTCCAATTGTAAAGTTGCATGCCGTCCAATTGCCAATCAGGGTCCAAGGCCGGGATTGCAGACGATCACACAGATTCCACCACGACCAGACGCTGCCGTGCCCTGCTGGCAGCCTCTAACCATGAGTGCTGTGATCGTGTCCCAGGATTTGTCCCTATTCTTTGGCCTTGATCGGTCTCCCGGATGACTTCTGCTTCTGGAAGTATACATAAGGTTCGCCTCCGCGGCCGCCCGCCGCAAACAGATCCAGAATCGGCGTGAGCGGCTCATCGGCATTTTCTGTTGCCGAACCCAACAGCAGGGGCCCATCGAAATATCGGGAGGCCCCCTTCGCCAGCTCGGGATGCAATGCCGGGCGCGGTCCGCGGTTCTGTTGGAAGACCACCTCGACGACGGTGCCGACACCAAGAGGGACCGCGATCTCGGCAAAGGAATCGGCCAGGCGCGGCTCCGCCTTCTTGCCATTCACGCGGATCTCAAAACTGTTTCGCACAGCCCACGAAGGCACAAAGAAGCGCCATTTCTTTTCCTTGTTAACCTGACTCGCCATGACTTCCAGCCGCACCTGTCCCTTGTTCGGATAGCCAGTCTCCTGGCGAATCTTGCATGTCCCCTCCGCACAACGCAGCGTCACCATACTATCCGCATAAAATGGCAGGATCACCTTGTCCTGGTCCAAAAAATAACTGTATTGAATGGCGCGGGCCAACGCCTCGCCACCCCGCATGGAGCAGCAAAAAGGCGCTTCCGAGTGTGTCTTGGTGCGGCACACTCCCGTGGCGGACCCCACGCAAGGCCCTGTGCCGAATCCGCCGTTGTGCAGTTGACCGGCCAGCAAACCATTGAACAGGATCAGGTGAGCGTCTTCCAGATAGTTGGCGCGCCCTGTCAGCCGCCACAGGTTGACTGTCAGGATGAACGAATCGCTGACCGCACAGGCTTCCGTCCATTCAGGTCTGTTGAACCAGTTGTAGTTCTCGTAGGTATCCGTCATGGCCAGATTGCGGTACTGCTTGTAGAGTGCCTCGGCGAGCGCAAGGTCCTCGGGGCGGTGTTGCATCTCGTACCAGCGCAGGATGCCGGTGGTGGCCGAGAGCATGGCATGCGTTTGGGCGCTGATGCCGACAAGATCCAACTTGCGATACCGGTCAATCGCGGTCTCGATCGTCACCTTGAATTCTGGCGTCGGCACCAAAGCATAGGCGCGTGTCATTCCATCCAACACCAAGAACAGTTGGCCGATGTCGCCGCCGGACAGATGCCAATCGACGTTGGCTGCGGTATCCGACGTGTTACGATAGCATGCGATGGCGCCGCGAGCGGGAACAAACAGGTTGGTCACCACACGCCTGAGCGACTCCATCGCAGCGGGGTCCTTGGTCCACAGCGCGTACTCGGCCAAACCGCAGGCATATCCATTGTGCGCGGCCAGGACGTCCTCGTTGGCGCGCGACTCCGGCAGTTTCGGCCCGAGATAGCCGTCGCTGTTGGCAACTGCCGGAACGCGGCGCATGATTTCCTGCAAGTTGGCCGGCGCCTGTTGGTGCAGCGCCTGCGACAACAGCGTGAGTCCGTTTATGGCTCGGCCGATCGCGTCGCCAGGAAACGGCTCGAAGTTCACGCGCGAAATACTTCCCCATTGGAAGTACTCTTCCTGCAGGTGACGAAACGCCAGTTCGGCGCGAGCCTTCAGCAATCCGTCAGGAGTGAGATCTTCGAAAGGAATCGTTTTCATTTCAGGTTCAAATCCCTTCACCGTAGTCATCGATACCATCAGGGAGAACATCATCGAGAGTGCTATGTTTGTATTTTGCCGCAATACCTTCCATCCTTCACAGCGAACGCCGAGCCCTGCCGCCGGGCGAAGACGTAGTGGTTGAGGTGAAGTTGCGAAGCTGAAGCCCGTCGGCAACGGCGATTTGTTCGCTCTTATTTGGTTGTGGTGTCGGGTCATATCAGAGGCTGAGATAAATCGAACTATCACTCACGTCGTTCAGCTAAAGGTTCGATAAGTTTCCACAATTGTCCATCTTCTTCAATGGGCATTTGACGATGCAATTCTAATCAGAATCGTTTTCATTTTGAGCGAACGTCGAGCCCTACCGCCGGCGCGAAGGCGTAGTGGTTGAGGTGAAATTACGGCGCTCATCCCGGTCGGCAGCGGCGATTTGTTGGGCCTCGGTGCATTTATGGTATCAAGGGGTGTCAACGTGCCTTGTCGGGCCTTTCTTCCATATAAAAACGAATCGCCGAACTGTAGAGCAAGCAATGAACATCCATTCCTTCGACTGACGCCGTTGACGATTCAGTCTTGTCCGGACTCACGTCCGGACTCTTGGTGAATTTGGTCCACTTGCCGCCCCGAGCGAAGTCATTTTGGAACGAATCAATTTCCTTTTGAGGCAACGTTGCGCGATTATCGTATCCACGGGGCGAACCCTCGTCCGGGAGGCGAATGAAGGAAATCTCGACGATTTGCCCTTTCCAAATCTTTGCCTCAACAGAATAGGCCCGCCACAATTTCTTAAGAATAAGAAATTCCGGAGGTCGATGCTCACGCTGAGATGGCGACCCGAATTTCCCTATAAAATCAACTT
>Ga0118677_10013467_pt1 | contig 11750 bp, 12 predicted proteins | sample AliMusrvi5mmetaG_FD_86154 | JGI IMG/M metagenome (GOLD analysis project Ga0118677, IMG submission 86154) | reverse complement strand
CCTGGGTCGATTCGCCTACAAGGTCTCTAAGTTTTCTTGACAATCGGCTGTTTTTTTGTTTTTTGAAGTGCAGGGCAGATGGCACGACGCACGTTGGCGATAGAGAAAGTGAGACGATTGGAGGTCCGGACGCGGGTGATCCAACGGGCTGGGCGTATGGTTTTTGTGGTGCTGTGCATGGCGGTGGGATTTGTGGTGGTGGCCACGGCGGTACCGCAAAAGCGCAAGCTGGTGGAGCTGGAGGACAAGCTGGCGAAAGTGAAGGCGCGGGAGCGCGAAGTGCTGGCCGAGCGTGAATCTTGTGAGATTGAGCATCGCGCGTTGCGCGAGGATCCGGCGTTTTTGGAGATCCACGCGCGGGATCGGTTGAACTATTACCGCGAGGGCGAGCGGGTGCTGAAGTTTCGCAAGGCGGAGTGACGCGCGGTGGGCCGGGGCATGGATTGGGGCTTGGCGGCGGTGCTGGGATATACCAGGGTGGGGCCATGCGCAATGATATTGAACGCGTGCTGATTGATGAGGCGGTCATTGAGAAGCGCTTGGATGCGATGGCCGCCGCGATTGAGCGGGACTTTCCGGAGGGCACGCTGGTGGTGATGATTTTGCTGAAAGGCGCGCTGGTGTTCGCGGCGGACTTGTTGCGGCGGGTGGCGCGCCCGCTCGAGATCGAGTGCCTCAATATCGCGAGTTATCATGGCGGCACCGCAAGCTCCGGCAAGGTCGATTTTCTCGACCGCCATTTCCCCGAAGTGCGGGGCCGTCACGTGCTGTTGCTAGATGATATCCTCGATACCGGCAGGACCCTGCATGCGGTCACCGCGCGGCTGCGTGACGAGGGTGCCGCCGCGGTGCATACCTGCGTGCTGTTGGCCAAGGACAAGGAGCGGGCGGTGGCGGTCGAGGCGGACTATGTGGGTTTTGCCATCGGCGACGAGTTTGTGGTTGGCTACGGGTTGGACTACCTGGGGAAGTACCGAAGTTTGCCCTATATCGGTGTGCTCAAGGCAGCGGTGGTGCAAGAAATGAGCTGAAGAAAAGAGTTGCGCGTCGGGGCGTGGACGGTGCATCTTCAAGCACAATGAATCCACAGTCCATGTCTCGTCGTCAATTTGTTGCCAGCTCTGTCCTAGGTGCCGCTGCGGTGGTTGCGGGGCGGACTCTGGCCGCGCCGGTTGCGCTGCGCAAAGTTCCGATTTCGGTCCAATTGTATTCGGTGCGCGACGCCTGCGCCAAGGATTTTGATGGGGCACTGGCGCAACTGGCGAAGATGGGCTTTGTGGGGGTTGAGTTTGCCGGCTACCACAGCTACGGCGGCAAGCCGAAGGAATTGCGGGCGAAGCTTGACGCGCTCGGCTTGAAGGTGGCCGCCACCCACATTGGCACCGGCAGCTTTCGCGGCGACGAGTTGCAGAAGACCATTGATTTTCACCAGCAGATTGGCTGCAAATATTTGATCGTGCCCGGCGACGGCGACTTCACCCATGCGGAGAAGAGCAAACCGCTGGCGGAATTTTTCAATGAGACTGCGGCCAAGCTCAAACCCCATGGCATGGCCTGTGGCTATCATAACCATACCGGCGAGTTTGCCAAAATCGGCGACACCAATTATTGGGAGTTGTTTGCCTCGCGCACCAGCGGCGATGTCGTGTTGCAGGTGGATTGCGGTTGGGCGGCGGACGCCGGGCAGGATTGTGCCGACCTGATGCAACGCCATCCGGGCCGCATGAAGGTGGTGCACATCAAGCCGACGGTGATCAAGAATGAGGCGGGCAAGAAGGCGATTTTCGGCCAGGATTCGGTGAACTGGCCGCCCATTCTAACGGCATGCCGCAGCGTCGGCGGCACTGAATGGCTCACGCTCGAGCAGGAGGTCTATCCGGATGGCAAGTCGCCGATGGATTGCACCGAGCTGTCGCTTGCGGCGCTGACCAAGTGCCTGTGAGGACAGGTGGGGAGGCGACTCACGGTTTTTTCCACTGAACAGTTAGGTCCGGGAGCGGGCAGCGGTGACAGGGTGCCGCTGCGGGAACGGAGCTTGCATTTGTTGGGGTCATGCAGATATCGGAAGTCATCGTGATGGGTTCCCTCGGCATCGTGACGAGTGCCGGGCTCGGCGCGCTGTGGGTCAAGGCGTTCCACCGGTGGCGGACCCAGCGGGTGGCGGGGGAGTTGCGTCGGTTTTTCTGTCAGACCTATGCGGCCCACGAGAAGATGCGCGCCGGGTTGCAGACGATGGCGCGCATTGTCCCGCAGCTGGAGGACCCGCGACAGTTGTTGTCGCGGCGCGGGGTTGAGTTGTTGGACCGGCACGCGGTGTCGATGATGGAAGTGGAACGGGCGCTGAGCGGGGCGTACGGCCGGACGCGCTTCCGGCGGGTGGCGACGCGCCAGTTGCGGGACTTGAACGGGTTGGACAGTGCGTTCGAGCGGTTTCAGCACGCGGTGCTGTCGACGCTCTATCAACAGGCGGTGACGCGGGTGGTGATGCCACCGCTGGCGGTGCGGCGATATCGGGCGGCGTTCACGGTGCTTGAGCACGCCCTGCCCGCGGAGTTGTGGCCGGTCATGAATGAAATTCTGGCGCAGCACGTGGAGTTGTGGACCCGTGATGTGAGTGACGCCTGGCACAAGGTGCGGGGCCTTGGGGTGCGGCTGGGCAAGGAGGTGGTGTTCAGCCGGCGCTATTTTGAGACCGCGCAGGAGTTGCATCTGATCGTGCGGGACCTCGATGGGCACAGCTTTACCAACGAGTTTGCGGTCGAGCATGAATTGCCGCTCAACGCCCCGCGGCGGTTGCTGTGGCCCTGGAAATTGGTTAGGCGCACGTGAGTTAGAAAGCTGTTAGCCAGACGGTGAGCCGCGCCGGCAGCCACTGATGGCGGGGGGGGATGGCCTCAAGCCGTGAGGGTCATGCGCTGCGGCAAACCGTGACCGGCCGGCACATATTCCTTGCCGGCGCAGGCCGGGCGGTCAGTCTGGGCGCGCGACCGCGTGCCTGATGCCGGTTGCCAACCTCGAACACCCACTTGCCCATGAAACTTGTCTTGTTTGCCGCGCTCATTGGTCTTGGATTGCGCGGCCCGGTGCGCGCCGACGAACCCACCCCGGCGCCGCCCAAGGCCCCGACGATTTTGTTCCTGGGCGACAGCATCACCCAGGCCGGCGGCTACGTGCGCAACATCGATGCCGAGCTCACCAAGCAAGCCCCGGCCAACCCGCCGCGGGTGATCAATCACGGGCGCAGCAGCGAGACCGTCTCGGACCTCAGCGAAGCCTATCATCCGGGCCGCCGGCCGTGCCTGTTTGCGCGGCTCGACGCCGAGTTGGCGCAAGCCAAGCCCGACTGGGTGGTCGCCTGCTATGGCATCAACGACGGCATCTATCATCCATACAATGACCAGCGGTTTGCAGCCTATCAAGCCGGCATGGCAACCCTCATCAAGAAAGTCAACGCCGCCGGCGCCCATCTGGTCCTGCTCACCCCGCCGCCCTATGCCAACCCCGGCCCGCCATTTCCCGCCGGCACCGACGCCGCAGCCCGCGAAAAACTCTTGGACAAGGCCAACGCCGAGGCGGAAGCGGCGGCCGAGAAAGATCCTAACAAGTTTGGCTACCGCACCCCTTATGCCTACTACGACGAAGTGCTGGCCCGCTACTGCAAGTGGCTGCTGACCCTCGACGGGCGCGACGGCGTGCAGGTCGTGGATTTGCGCAGTCCGATGTTGGCCAAAGGCAAGGCCACTCACGGTGGCGACCCGATTCATCCCAACGAGCTGGGCCACTCGGTCATGGCCGAGGCGTTTCTCAAAGCGTGGCCAGCCGTCCAGGCGCAGGGCAAGTAGCCACGGGCGGCGCGGCGTCAGGGCAACGTTTCCAGCCGTCGCTGGCGCTTGTCAAACAGCACCGTTTCCCTATAGCCGGCGGCCTTGGCCAGGGCGATGGCTGGCGCGAAATCGCGCCCCAGCTGGCCGGGCGCATGGGCGTCGGAGGACAGCACCAACGGAATGCCCGCCGAGCAGGCCAGCTCGAGGAACCGCGGGGCCGGATAGGCTTCGGCGCAGGGCTTGTGCCAACCCGCCGTGTTGAGTTCGATGACGCAGCCGGAGGCCGCCACCGCATCGATTGCCGGTTCATAAAACCGCGCCAAATCGCCCGCCGGGGCAAAGCCGAATTTTTTCACCAAATCCGGATGGCCGAGGATATCGAACAAGCCGCTTTCGGCCATGGCGGCATAGGCTTGCCAATACTGGGTCCAGAGGGTTTCGAGATCCTGTGCGGCCCACCGCCCCAACCATTTTGGATTGTCAAAATCCCAGGTCCCCAGCGCGGCATCCGGCAGGTAGTGGACCGAGCCGATCAAGTAATCCCAGTCGTGGCGGGCGCGGAGTTGGCCGATCCACGGCTCGCAGCCCGGCAGCCAATCGCACTCCAAGCCGGCGCGGATCGCCAGCTGCCCGTCGGCGTGCGCCCGCGCCTGCTCGATCCAGCGGAGGTACTCCGGCAGGTCGCCCTCGAGCATTCGCCAATCGTCGAACGGCTCTGGCAGCAGCGGCGCGTGGTCGGAAATCCCGTATTCGGTCACTCCGGCCAAGCGGGCGGCGTCCACATAGGCTTGCGGAGTGCCCTCGGCGTGGTGGCAGAGGGGGGTGTGGCTGTGGTAGTCGGCAGGCACGGAGATTTCGGTGGGAATCGGAGTTGAACGGACCCCCGATCTCATACTAGACTGCGGCCACGGCGCAAGTGCCAGTATCCCCAATGTCCGATTTTTCCTCAGAATTCCCAGCCGGCAACTTGGTCACCACACTCCTCCTCGACCAATTGCGCCGCCATCCCAAGCGCGTTGTTTTCACTGAGGGCGAGGATTTGCGCATCCTCCAAGTCGCCGCCCAGCTCGTCAAACAGGAAGCGGTGGCCCCGATCCTGCTGGGCAACCGCGAGCGCATCCGTGCCTTGGCCGCCGCCCATGGGGTGCCGCTGACGTTCATCCACATCATCGATCCGCCCACCGCCACCGATTTCGGGCTGTTCTGTCGGCGCATGGAAAACATGGCCCGTTACCGCACGCTGCAAGCGGCCAATCCGGCGGAAATTGTCGCCCGCCCGCATTATTTCGGGGCGCTGATGGTGCAGTACGGTCAGGCCGACGCCATCGTCAGCGGCAACCAATCGCAGCCTGCCGCGTTTTTCCGCGCTCTGATCCAGACGATCAAGCCGCTGCCCCACGTCGCCAAAATCTTTGCCACCAGCGTGATTCTGGGGGCACAGTTCAAGCCGCTCGGCCATGAGGGGTTGCTGTTTCTTGCCGATTGCGGGCTCATTCCCAATCCAACCGTGGAAGATCTCGCCTCCATCGCCTTGGAAACCGGCAAACTCGCCCGCCACTTTCTCGGCCGCACCCCGCGCGTGGCCATGCTCAGTCACTCCACCAAAGGCTCGGCCGACACTCCGGATGCCAAACGCATGGCCGCCGCCGCCGCCCTCGCGCGGGAACAAGCCGGCAACGAGTTTCTCGAAATTGACATTGAAGGCGAGCTGCAGGCCGATGTGGCCATTGACCCGGCGGCCGCCGAAACCAAGCTGCCCGGCGCCGAAAGCCGCTTGGCCGCCGACGTGCTGGTGTTTCCCAACCTGGACGCCGCCCACATCGCACTCAAATTATTGCAGCACCTCGCCGGCGCCCAAACCTATGGCCAGATCATCCTCGGCCTGTCCCGCCCCGCCGCCCAAATCGCCCGCACCGCCAGCGTCGAAACGATCTTCGGCACCGTCGCCGCCGTCGCCGTCGAAGCCATCAAATTCCACCAGCTCTACCCCGACTCGGACTATTGAGCCGCCCCCTTCCGACCGTTAGCAGCAAATTAGGTTGACGACCCGTAAAAATACCACTACACTTCCCCGCTTTGATGACCCTGTCCCTTTTCCGACTGCTTGTTCCAGTGCTAGCCATGTCCGGCCTGGTCCAGGCCCAGCTGGCCACTTCGCTGCGCCTCTCCAAAATCCAGTACCTCTCCGGCGAGCCCATTATCGCCGTGGTCACCATCACCAATCACGCCGGGCGCGACATCGTGTTCCAAGGCGAGGCCCAACGGCCGTGGCTCGATTTCGTCATCACCAACGCCCAGGGCGATCCGGTCACCCCGACCGGCCGCAACGCTTTTGGTTCGATGAAAATCACCGCCGGCCAAACCTTGTCGCGCCAAGTCGACATCTCCGGCCTGTTCCAGCTCGCTGACTCGGGTACCTACTCCACCTCCGCCACCGTGCGCATGCCCGGCCACGACGGCGAGACCACCACCACCAATCGCGTGCTGCTCACCGTCAGCCCCGGCCGCCCGTATTGGACCCAGAAAGTCGGCGTCGGCGGTCGCTCCGGCACCACCCGCGAATTCCGCGTCCTGAATTTCAGTGGTGATCAGAAAAGCCAGCTCTACGCCCAAGTCTTGGATGGCCGCACCGGCCTGCCAATCCGCACGTTCTCGCTAGGCGAGGCGCTGTTGCTGCGCAAACCCAGCGTCACCGTCGATAAGAACCAACGCATGCACGTGCTCTTCCTCGCCACCCCCAGCGCCTGGGTCCATTGCCAGATCGATACCGATGGCAAACTCGCCGACCGCTCCATCCACCAGTGCGGCCCGCAGGGCGACCCGATGTTGGTGACCGCACCCGATGGCACCGTCAGCGTCGCCAATAGCATCCTCTACGACCCCAAGGCCGCCGCTGCCGCCCGCGCCAAATTTCGTAAACTCTCCGAACGCCCCTCCATCACATTCTAACCCATCGACCGCCGCCACGAGCCGCTTTTTCAAAAAAATCGCTTGACAAGTTTTGGAAAATATCAATATTTCCGAATTATCTGCGATACCTCTACCCTCATGAAAACGTTTTTTCAATTTGCAACGGTGGTGTCCCTTTTCGCCTGGGGCGCGACAGCCCAGGCGGCGAGTTTTCGCACGGTGGTGATTGATCCCGGCCATGGCGGCCATGACAAGGGCGGCCAATGGGGCCAGGTCTACGAGAAACACCTGGCCTTGGACACCGCGCTGCGCTTGGAAGCCCAACTCCGGCAACGCGGCATCAACACGGTCATGACCCGCCGCAGTGACTATTTCGTGACCCTGCCCGAGCGCGTCAACATTGCCAACGGCTATCGCGACGCGATTTTCGTCGCCATCCACTACAACTACACGTGGAAGCCCGATGCCAACGGTTTGGAAACGTATTACTGCACCCCGCAAAGCCAGCAGCTCGCCCAGTGCGTCCACGCGGCCATCACCACCCGCGTCGCCGCCGCCAATCGCGGCTTGAAGAGCGCGCGCTTCTATGTCATCCGCTACCCCACCATCCCTTCCATCCTGGTCGAATGCGGGTTTGTAAGCAACACCAACGAGCGCAATCGCATGAAATCCGCCTGGTTCCGGGACTCTCTCGCCTGCGGCATCGCCGAGGGCATCATGCGCTTCCGCAGCAGCTTCTGACGCCGGAGGGGGGCACTCCTGTCCCCCAGTGACAGCGGAGGGTGGCTACTTCATCGCCTCCTCTGAACCACGCGGAACGCGACCTGGATTCGGCGGATTGAGCGGGTGAAACTTGGCGGTTGGTGAGGCTTTTTTCATCATGGGGGACAAGAGAGTAGCCCGCCCCTTCCGGCTTGCCAGATCCCCGGTCGGCCGCTACCCTCGCCGCATGCCTTTGTTGCTCGGCGTCAATATCGATCACATCGCCACCCTGAGCCAGGCACGCTACGCACGTGATCCGGAGGCGAGCGCCGCTGAGCCCTCGCCGCTGGTGGCGGCCTTCGACGCGCTTGAAGGCGGGGCCGACTCGTTGACCGTGCACGTCCGCGGCGACCGCCGCCACATGCAGGATGCGGATGCCTTGCGGATTCGCGCCGAAGTGCCACTGCCGCTGAATTTTGAAATGGGCGTCACCGCGGAAATGATCGCCCTCGCCTTGAAACTCAAGCCCGCCTACGCCTGCCTGGTGCCCGAAAGCCGCGAGGAACTCACCACCGAGGGTGGCCTCGACGTGGCGGGACGCTTCGCGCCGACCCGCAATGCCGTGACCCAACTCCAGGACGCCGGCATCCGGGTGAGTTTGTTCATCGATCCGGAACTGTCTCAAGTCGAAGCCGCCGCCCGCACCGGCGCCCGCATGATCGAACTCCACACCGGTGGCTTTGCCAACGCCGCCGATGATGCGCGAGAGGTGGAACTCGACCGCCTTGCCGCCGCTGCCCGCGAAGGCTTCGGTGCCGGCCTGCAAGTCAATGCCGGCCACGGCATCAATTACACCAATCTAACCGACTTGTGGGCGGTGCCCTATCTGGTGGAACTGAACATCGGTCATAGCATCGTGGCGCGCGCGCTGCGCGTCGGTATGGTCCAGGCCGTGCGCGATATCAAACAACTCATGGCCACTTATCCTGCCACGCGATGACGCTTCACGGAATTGGCATCGACGTGGTGGAAGTGGCGCGCATTGCCTCTGCCATCGAGCGCCATGGCGAGGCGTTTCTCGCCCGCCTCTTCACTCCCGTCGAGCGCACATACTGCGATGCTAAGAAAGCCCCCGCGATCCACTACGCCGCGCGCTTTGCGGCGAAGGAGGCCGCTGCCAAGGCCCTCGGCACCGGGATTGGCGCCCATGCCAACTGGCTCGAGCTGGAAATCACCCACGCCACCAGCGGTGCCCCCCAGCTCATGCTCCATGGCTCGGCCGCCGCCTTTGCCACCAGCCATGGCATTGCCGAAATTCAAATCAGCCTCACCCACACCACCGCCTACGCCGCCGCCAATGCCATCGCCATCAAACACGCAAGAATTGAAGACGCAAGACACAAGACTTGAAGACACAAGAGTGGAGACGCTACGGCTGATCTCTTGCTCTTGTCTTGTGTCTTGCGTCTTGTAGTCTTGCATCTTCTTTCTAATAACTCCCGCCCCCCATGATCCGCCCACGCCGCAACCGCCGCAGTCCCGCCATCCGCTCGATGGTGCGTGAAACGTCCCTCACGCCCGCCGATTTCATTCTTCCGGTCTTCTTGCATGAAGATGCGGTGGACACCCCCATCGCCTCCATGCCAGGGGTCACCCGCTGGTCGTTAGAAGGACTGTTGCGCGAGGCCGCCGAAGCCCATGCCCTCGGCGTTCCTGCCATCGTCCTGTTTCCCAAAATCGAGGAGTCCCTCAAGTCGCCGCTGGCGGAAGAATGCCACAACGACGACGGCCTGGTGCCGCGCGCCATCCGCGCGCTCAAGGCTGCCATCCCCACTCTCTGCGTCATCACCGACGTCGCCCTCGATCCCTATAACTCCGACGGCCACGATGGCGTGGTGCGGCGCGATGAGCGCGGCGAGTTGACCATTCTCAATGACGAAACCGTGGCCATCCTGTGCCAACAGGCGCTCTGTCATGCCCGCGCCGGGGCGGATATCGTCGCTCCCTCCGACATGATGGACGGCCGCGTGGCCGCCATCCGCGAGGCGCTCGATGCGGACGAGTTCCAGCAGGTGTCCATCATGAGCTACACCGCCAAGTACGCCTCCGCCTTTTACGGACCGTTCCGCGGCGCGCTGGAGTCCGCGCCCAAGGATGGGGATAAGCAGACCTATCAGATGGATCCGGGCAACTCCCGCGAGGCCGTGCGCGAAACCCTGTTGGATGAGGCCGAGGGCGCCGACATGCTCATGGTCAAGCCTGCCGGACCCTATCTGGATATCATCGCCAAGGTCCGCGACTCGTCCACCTTGCCGGTGGCGGCCTATCAGGTCAGCGGCGAGTACCTCATGCTCAAGAGTGCCGCCGCCGGCGGTTGGCTCGACGAACGCGCCATCGTGCTGGAATCCCTCACCGGCATCAAACGCGCCGGCGCCGACATGATCCTAACCTATTTCGCCAAGCACGCCGCCGCCTGGCTGCGCTGAGTCCGGCAAGGATATCCCCACGGAGCGCCGGCTGCAGCCGGCGAGTGCGAGGAAAGTTGGTTGAAAGGCTGACAGACAGACACGACACCTGGCAAGTGTCGTTCCAGCGGGTGCCCGGCCGCACATTGCACTTGCGCCGCAGGCCGCGGCGGTGGATCGTCGCGCTGATGAACTCATCCACTCTCTTCGCCTGCGCAGCAGCCCTCGCGTGTTCCACCATGGCCCAGGCCGCGCTGGACCTTGCTAACTTTGACCTCGCGGTCAAGCCGCAGGATGATTTCTTTGGCTACGCCAACGGCGGTTGGCTCAAGTCGGCCACCATCCCGCCCGACCAAGCCACCTGGGGCGGTTTCGTGGAACTGGCGGATCGCAACCGCAAACTGTTGCGCCAAATCTGCGAACAGGCGGCGGCCAAGGCCGCCACAGGCACTCCGGTCGAGCGCATGGTCGGCGATTTTTATGCCAGCGGCATGGATGAAGCCGCCATCAATGCTGCCGGCACCAAGCCCATGCAAGCGGAACTCGCGCACATCGCCGCGATCCAGACGCCCGCCGACGTGCTGCTGGCCATCGCCCGTCTGCACGCCATCGGCGTGGGCGCGGGCTTCGAATTCGGCAGCGGACCGGACGCCCAGGATTCTAACATGGTGGTGGCCGAGCTCGGCCAGGGCGGCATCTGCCTACCCGGCGGACACGGCGCCGACCGCGATTACTACCTCAATCCCGCTCCCAAGTACCTCGCCATCCGCAACCAATACCTCGCGCACGTCGCAAAAATGTTAGAGCTGGCGGGCGATGCGCCGGACGTCGCGGCGGCCGCGGCAACGGCCGTGTTGCAAGTGGAAACCGCGCTTGCGCACGGCTGGCTCAGCCGGGTGGAGTGTCGCAATCCGCAGCTCAATTTCCACAAGATCAAGCTGGCCGACTTGCCAGCCACCACCGGCGAGCTGGATTGGGCGGGCTATTTCAAGGCCCGCGGCACGCCCGCGTTCAGCGAACTCAACCTCGCCCAGCCGGAATTTTTCAAGGTCTTTGCCGCCGCTCTCAAGTCCGAGCCGGTCATCGCGTGGCAAGCCTATCTGCGCTGGCAGCTGGTGCATGCCGCCGCTCCCTATCTGTGTGAGCCGCTCGCCGCGGAGAACTTCCGCTTCTTCTCCACCACCCTCTCCGGCATCAAGGCGCAAAAATCCCGCTGGGAACGCGTGGTGATCATGACCGACAGTTGCTTGCCCGAAGCGCTCGGCCAACTCTACGTCGCCCGATATTTCCCGCCCCAAGCCAAGGCCCAGGTGCTCCAACTCGTCGCCGATCTGCGCGACGCGCTGCGCGCCCGCATCCAACAGTTGGACTGGATGGACGAACCCACCCGCGCCAAGGCCCTGGCCAAGCTCGAGGCATTTGACGTCAAGATGGGCTATCCCGACAAATGGCGCGATTACAGTTCGGTGGCGATTGATCGCGGGCCGCTGGTGCTCAATGTCCAGCGCCTCAGCCAATTCGAGATCGCCCGTGAACTGGCAAAAATCGGCAAACCCGTCGACAAGTCCGAGTGGCACATGTCCGCCTCCACCGTCAACGCCTACTATTCCCCCCAGTCTAACGAAATCACCTTTCCCGCCGGCATTTTGCAGCCGCCGTTTTTCGACCTGACGATGGACGACGCCGTGAACTACGGCGGCATCGGCGTGGTCATCGGCCACGAAATGACCCACGGCTACGACGATCAGGGCCGCAAATACGACGCCGACGGCAATCTGAACGACTGGTGGACTGACGCCGACGCCAAGGCGTTTGACGACCGCGCGCAGTTGGTGGTGGACGAATACAA
>Ga0118677_10013466_pt1 | contig 11750 bp, 6 predicted proteins | sample AliMusrvi5mmetaG_FD_86154 | JGI IMG/M metagenome (GOLD analysis project Ga0118677, IMG submission 86154) | reverse complement strand
ACAGCAAATAGCCGGGGGTTGAGGCGCGTTGTGACGCGCCGACACCCCCGGAAGGCGATCCCCCTATCTACACCCCGCACAGGGGTGGCAGAGCGCTGGAAGCCCAATACGCCCATCCTCTGCGACCCCGCCGGGGTCAATCGCTCTCCATCCCCACCGGGGGTGTCGCTGCGCTCTACCCCCGGCTATTCTCTTGCATCCCTACAGGATGCTATTGCCGGACGCCCTCATAGTATTGCCGGACGCCCTCATGGATTGGGGTTTCACTTTATTTCTGGAAAATGGTATAAGGGGTTTCGGTGGTGTCGGCATGCCGTCGTGCGGCTGGGCAGTGTGAAAAATACAGCCGCGGTGCTTGCCGCCTTGCGCGCCGCCCCGTGGTGGCGCCTTCTTTATCTGGAATTTCTTTTGGCAGCCGCTCCAAGTCGCAGCCTGTCTCACGTGTTCCATTGCCCGAGGCCCCATCCTCGCCTGCTGGGGATCGCGCCCGGAGAGCGCGATCCACCCTGACATCAGTGCCCCAGGCGGGTGAGCATCGCGTAGATGATCAGGAAGAGCAGGACGAGTCCTATGCCGAAGAAGAGGTAACCCATCGAGCGGGCAATATTCTTCCAGCTTTCCCATTCATCCTTGACGCGGAAGCGGTCGATGCGCCCACTGGCAACGAGCCGGTCATACCAGCGCTTGCGCTCGTGCATCATCTCGGTCTTCGAGATGCGGCCGGAGAAGATGACGGTGTCCATGGGGAACTTCTCGATCCGGAAGTGGGTGTTGAAGAAGTGGATGCTGAAGATGAAGCCGGCGGCCAGCAAGGCTTCGTCGGAGTGGATAATCAAGGCGACGTTGATGGCCCAGCCGGGCAGGAAGCGGCAGAAGAACTCGGGGAACCACATGACGAGCCCCGAGAGGCCGATGGCGAACACGCCCCAGAAGACGGCCAGGTAGTCGAATTTCTCCCAGTAGGTCCAGCGGTCGAACTGCGGCTTCTCCGCCTTGCCAAAGAACCATTTCACGTGGGCAACGAAATCACTCCAGTCTTGCAGGTTCGGGATCATCGAGTCTGGGCCGAAGAGGATATTGAAGAACCGTTTGAGTTCGATTTTTCCTGTCTCGGGGTTGCGGATGTTGCCGCGGTTACGCCAGGCGGAGTTGGCAAGGACGCTCAGATGGATGGCGAAATAGAGGAAGGTGATCAGGGCGCCAAAGCGGTGGAGCGCACGGGCCACTTCCGCCCCGCCGATGACGTGGAAGACCACTGCGGCCCATCCAGTGTAGTAGAACTTCAGTGGCATGCCGGTGATAACCAGAAGCAGGAAGCTGGTGACGATCAGGAAATGCAGGAAGCGCTCAACGGGCACGAAACGGGTGAACCATTCGTCGTCGTTCTCGGATTTCACCTTGGCTTCACGGAACTTCTTGGTGTCGTGCAGGTAGAGATAGATCGAGCCGATCAACCAGAAGGCGGTGTGGGCGCCAAAGAAGGCAAACACGCCAATCAAGAGGCCGGTCATCGCCAGGAAGACCAGGTGGAGGCCCGGGTAGTTCTTGGCGTCCATCGGGTTGGCGTGGGGAAGATACTTGGTGAAGCCGACGTTCGCCTTGGGGTGGCACTTTTGGCAGGTGTTGACGATATTACCGGAGGAGAGGTGTGACGCGGGATTGGAGGTTGGCAGCACATCGTGATTGCCGTGGCAGTCGTAGCATGCGGCCACTTCCGAAGCGACGTTGGGACGCCCCAGGGACATGGCTTTTCCGTGATAGGTTTCCCGGTAATGTTCCAGGCGGTCCTGATGGCAGCGCCCGCAACGTTGGTCGCTGGCGGATTTGAAATGCCCGTTGTTGTGCTGCTCGATCTGGTGGGCCGTGTGGCAGTCCGCGCATGTCGGGCCGCGAGGATCGCCCTTGGCCAGCAACTGCCCGTGGATGCTCTTGTTGTAGATGTCCTCAACCCCGAAATGGCATTTACCGCAGGTGTCGGCCACGTTGGCTTTGTTGATCTTGGAAGAGCGATCGACGCTGCGCTTGATGTCATGCACGCCATGACAGTCGTTGCAGGAAGGGGCGACGATGAGCCCTTTTTCCATCAGCGCCTTTCCATGAATGCTTTCCTGGTATTGCGAGGCGGCCTGCGGGTTCTTGAGGCGGTATTCCTGGTTGAGCCCTGCATTATTGTGGCAGCGCGCACAGGTGAGCGGCAGGTTGAGCTTGAAGACGGACGATTTGCGGTCCTTGGCCGGGAGAATGTCGTGGTGGCCGTGGCAGTCCGAACAAGAGGCGGCTCCGGACGCCCCCATCTTGCGGCTCATCCCGTGGATGCTCGTTGAATAGACTTTCCCCTCCTTCTCGTGGCAGGAACCGCAGTCCACGCGCTTGGCGGGTTTGTCGTCATCGGGATGCTTCGCGGTCAAGTCCTCATGGCAGTCCGCGCAGGAGAGGCCATTGTGAACCGAGCCGGCCAGTTTCGCCTTGTCCACATAAAGGGAAATCACCCGCCCCTGCGCATCCTTTTTGTCGAGACCCTTCTCGGCGTGGCATTCCAGACATTTCGCGTTGGGGTCCGACTCTGCGGCGACCAGAGGAGCGGCGCCAAAAGCAAGCGCCGCGCATGTTGCCAAAGTGATCAGGGCGCACCGGAGGGAATGCGTCATAGTGTGACGGAGAAGAAAGGGGCGGGGAACGGGGGTGGGCATTAACAAACTTATTGGATCATTTTCTAATGATTAGGCCGGAGTCAACATAAAACCCCAGAACCTTCTGCGTGCAATCTGTAAGCGCTTGTGAAAAACGCCCAAGCCTTCTCCACGCCAAAAAATGAGAAGAAAAACCCTCCTGACTCCCTATGAACGATGCTTGACTCCTCCCTGTTGGCTGTATTTTATCTTCAAAACGATAAGTCAACCCATGCGTTCCCCTTCCGCTCGCACAAAAAGTGCTTATTAAATATACGCCGTTTGCGGTCTGAAATCCATGAAGCACCTCCCTTCCATTCCGGGTTTGGCTACCCTCGGCATTGCCCGATGCTGGGTCTGCGCCTGGGTCATTTGCCTCGTCGCCATATTTTTGTCGCTGTTCCTCCCTGCGCCCATCCGCGCAACCGATCTGCCGCACACTGACGGCACCAACTGTTCGAGTTGCCATATGGTTCACAAGGCGCTGGGCGGCGCTTACCTCAATGTCGTGAGCGGCAACGCGAATCTCTGCCAGAGCTGCCATGTTGCGGGGGGCTCGGCGTCAACCAAAGCACTTTCCAACAGCATGCAGGCCATGCCCTGGCCGGGGTTGCCTGCTGCCTATGCCACCGGGACCGGCAACTCACACCGCTGGGACTCCGGTGTCGCGGGATACGTCAAATTCGTCGGCGGGGCGGCCACTGCTTCCACTGGGACGGTAACATCCAGCGGCACGTTTAACGGGCCCTATGCCAAAACCTACACGCTGACCATTGCGACTTCCGGCAGCGTCGGCACCGCGAAATTTAACTGGAGCGCCACCACGCCCGGCGGCGGCAGCGGCAGCGGCACCAACCTTGTCACCGGGACGAATGTTTTGCTCGACCAGGGGGTATCCGCAAACTTCACGGACGGCGCTGGCACCTCATTCCAGGCTAACGACAGCTGGTATATCTTCGTGCGGACCAACCTGCGCAGCCCCACCAACGTGGCGATGCAGCCCTACCTGACAAACGGGCAGATGATGTGCTCCACCTGCCACAACCCGCACAGCCAGATCAAAACGCCCTTTGATTCCACCGCCCCGGCCTATGTCTCCGGCAGCGGCGCGGGACGGCATTTCATGATCGACGACAACAATACCGACCAGCTCTGCGTGGACTGCCACGCGCCGCGCAACGTCACCACCTCCGGCTCCGGTTCGCACCCCGTCGGGGTGACGATCCCCGTCGATGCCTACCATAAGGCCCCCTCGCTGCTCCCCCTGACCTCCTCGACCAACGCCGCATTGAACAACAACGTTTCTTGCGAGACGTGCCATGATATCCACTTCGGCACCGAGAACGACGGATCGCTCGTTCGCCTCACTGATCGCCGCGCTTTTTGCGCCGATTGCCACACGCTGGCGGATACCACCACGCCCGGCGCCCACCTTAGTTCGGGTTCTTCCGCCCTTTGGCCCGGCGGCCAATATGGCAGCGCCACCACCGGCACCAGCACCTTCCCGATGATCACGGACACCACGCTGCGTGGCTCGTGTGCAAATTGCCACCAAACTCACGGGTGGCCGGTGGCTGCCACGGCTCTCACTTCGGGAACAACCTACTCCAAGCTGCTCGTGGATATGGACCCCTATCTCTGCTTTACCTGCCACGACTCGAACGGCCCGGCGGGGAAGAATGTCCAGACCGACTTCGCGAAGCTGCGCCACCACCCGGTGGGAGCCAATGAACAGATAACGGGCCGCCCCGCAACCAGCTGCACCAGCTGCCACAATCCGCACAAGGCCGTTGCGGGGGCGCACGTCCTCACTGGCACGGCCACCTCCACCCGCAACCAGGCCAGCAACGTGCTCAAGGGAGTGGATGGCGTGTCTGTGAACTTTGCCTACTCGGGCACCGCCAATTTTCAGGCCGTCCCGGCAGCCGCCTACACCTATATTCCCAAGTCCACCGGTGTGACTTACGAATATCAAATCTGCTTCAAGTGTCACACCTCTTATGCTTTTGGGGCCAATCCGCCGCCTGCCGGTCTTTCGCCGGTTTACATTACAGGCACAGGGGCGGCCATCTCCACAGGGTCAGCCACCTTCACCAACGGCAGCGCGACAGTCACAGGCACCGGCACCGCTTGGGCCGCGGGCATGGTGGGAATGTGGGTGGCTCCCGCCGCCAATAATCCCTCCGCAGCCTGCCGGATTACGGCCGTGGCCAGCGGCACGAGCATGACCATTTCGCCGGTTTACTCCGGGACGACCTCGACGCGCGTGGCCTACGTGATGACGAGCGAAACCGATGTCGGGCAGGAGTTCAGCATCTACAACAGGTCTGCCCATCCGATTTTCTCCGGCACCGGCACCGTAACCGGCAAAGGCTTGAACGGCTACCCCAATTCCCTCACGCCCAGGCCGCTGGTGGGGGGGACGGCGTCGAGTTCGCAACTCAAGGCGCCATGGAACGTGAATGTCGGCGAGCAGACCATGATGTGTAGCGATTGCCACATCAGCGATTCCTCGGCGCCCGCGGTTCAAGGGCCGCACGGGTCAGCCAACCAGTTCCTGCTGAGCGGGACCAACGGTAAAAACTGGCCCAACGTCACGCTGGCGAATTTCAACACTAGTTTTTGCGCGAACTGCCATAATCAAGGAACGGTCACTCCTCACACGGAAGGCAACCATCGCACAAGTTCCATCTACTGCTACACCTGTCACATCGTCGTGCCACACGGCGGGAAAGTCTCCCGCCTGGTCGCCACTTCCGGCACGGGGATGCCCACGCGTTATGCTTACAACAACACGCTTTCGAACGCCAAGATCACGGTGTTCAGAAAGGCCTCCTCCTATGGGCAAAACGGCTACTGCCAGACTTCGTGTTATCACGGCAGCGCCGTCACCACGAACCCGGAGAGTTGGTAAACGCGGCATTGATCCAATCCGCTGCCCTTAAAAATCGCCGTGACTCGCACCGCCCAGCAATTTCTGAAATCGCCGAAGGCCATCGTTGGCGAACTCGCAGCGCTGGCGCTGCTCTGCACGCTCGGCGCGGCGATCCCCCAGCAGGGAACGGCGACGGGAGCTGAACTCGAGCAGTTGCACCAAGCCGGACCGGTGTTGGCATGGCTGGTGAATGCGCTCGGGCTGGACCATGTCTTTCGCAACCCGCTGTTTCTCTCGGTGGCGGCATTGACCTCCGCCTCGCTCTTCGTCGTCATTCTCGGTCAACTCAAGCGTCTCCGGTTCCAGTGGTCGGCGCGTCTTACTGAGGCGCATTTCCGGAGCGCACCGTTCCGTGCGGAATTTGAAGTGGAACTGCCGCAGAACCGGGAGAGTGCGCCCTCCGCTCACACGAGGATATGGACCGAGCGGCGCATCGGTCTCCTCGGGTCCCCTGTCTTTCATATCGGCCTGCTGCTGCTCATTATGGCGGGCGCGCTACAGGCTTTGTTTTCCACCTCCGCCATTGTGGACCTCGTGGAAGGCGAGACACTTCCTCCCGAGGCAAAAGCTTGGGGAGCGCAGTTTTCCGGCATGCTGGGGAAGCCCTTTCACCTTGATGGCCCGATTACCCTTCAGACGGTGAAGGCAGCCCGCTATACGGATGGCGACCTGCGCGATTTGAAAATCGAGGTGGCGCATGCATTGGCAGGGAAAACCGAGATTGCTGAGATCGCCGTCAATCATGACTTGAAGATCGGTGGTTCGCGGCTTTTTCTGGGCTCGGATTTTGGGCCCGCCGCTCTCCTTGAATGGCAGCGCGCAGGTGCGGTTTCCAATCGGGAGGCTGTCTTGCTAAAAGAGCGGGGTGCCGGGAACTTTGAAGGGGCGGCCAACGGTTCGGGTGGGGAAGTGACGCATGTGCGGGTGCTTGTGGGGGCCAATGGGGAGCGCCCCGGAGGCGTGGAAATCCGCGTGATGAAAAATGGAGCTTTGCTGTTCACGGGGGACTTGGCGGCGGGGCAGGCCGTGAACCTGCCCGGCGGGGAGACGTTGATTTTGCACAGCACCCCGTTTTGGGCCCGGTTGCGCGGCATCCGGGATTCTGCTTTGTGGCTTGCCTATGCCAGCTTCGCGCTGCTGATGACCGGAGTGGTCCTCATTTTCACGGTGGTGAAAGTGGATTGCTGCGTCGCGGTGACTCCCTTGGGGGACAAGTGCCGCATTTTTGTCGCGCTCAAGCCCCATCGCCTCGCGCCGCTCTTTCAGGAACGCTTTGATTTGCTGGTCCGTCAGCAGCAGGAGGCCGCCGGGGGGACGCTGGCGGCCCCCGGAGTTCCCGCCGCCCGCAAGACGCCCCCGCCGCGCTGGTTCAGTTCCGCGGCCTCACAGACCGCCGCCGCACTGTTGCTTGTGCTCAGCTCCGGCGCTTTGTCCGGGTGTGGAAAGTCCGCCTCGGAAACCGAGCAGGCCCGAAAGCTGGTGGAACGTTATAACCAGGTCGTCTCGGAAGCATACCGGCGCGGCGATGTGCGGCTGACGGATTCTGTCGTCGGCCCCAAGGAGGGCAAGAAGCTCACCGGCCTCATCGGAGTGCGGCTCGATGAGGGCATGACGCTGGACTCGCAACTTGTTTCACTCGAAGTCACCGGCGTCGAGAAGGCAGGGGAAGAAATGCGCGTGCGCACCAAGGAACGCTGGCATTACTGCGACCGAAAAATCGGCTCCGGCGCACTGGTTGGAGAGGAATCGACCGACTCCTACGAGATGCTTTATCTCTTCAAGAAAATGGACAAGAAATGGCTGGTGGATGAAATCCAATTTACCTCCAAACCCATTGTCGGACGAACGAAGCTGCCATTTCCAACCGAGCGGCCGTCAGCCTCTGCCGACGCAACCGTCTCTACACAAAAGCAGGAGTCTAAACCATGAGCCCATTCGCTTTGGAAACAATCTGGCACTGGACTGCGGTGGCGTTTTATATCGTCGGCATGGCGGGGTTTGCCTGGGCGTTGTTTTTTGACAAGCCAGAGAGAATCCGCCTGGTCACCGCCATCACCGCGCTTGGACTGGTTCCGCACACCACCGCGCTGGTGCTGCGCTATTTCCATGTGGGACACGGCCCGTACATGATGAAATACGAAGTGCTCTCGTCGAACGCCTGGATCGCCATTGCGATGCTGGTGCTCTTCGTGTGGCGCAAGCCGAATTGGGGCGCGCTGGCGCTCATTGCCCTGCCGGCCGCGATTCTCATGATGGGGCTCGGCTTGTCCACCAACCCGGAGGCGCGCAATCTCCCGCCGACGTTGCGTTCGATATGGCTCATTTATCACATCCTGTTCGCCAAGCTCTCGGTGGGCGCATTCTTGATGTCGGCCGCCGCGGCGGTTGCCCTCCTGCGCAAGCTTGGCGGCGCTTCGGGCCGCTGGGTGGATCGCCTGCCGGGTCCTGAAGTGGTGGAGGCTTATATTTTCCGCTTCATCGGTTTCGGTTTCGTGTTCTGGACCATGACCATCGCCGCTGGCGCGATTTGGGCCAACCAATCCTGGGGCCGCTATTGGGGCTGGGATCCCATTGAGTCATGGTCCCTTGTCACCTGGCTCGCATATGCGATTTTACTCCATGCCCGACTTTTCTTTAAACCCACGGCCCGCGCGGTCGCCTGGGGCACGCTGGCCTGTTTCGTCGTCTCCGTCCTTACAGTGCTGATCTTTCCGTTCCTTTTTCCCTCGATGCATTCCGCCTATTTCCAATGAAAAACTCCCGCCGACCTGAAATCCTGCTTGTCACGCCGCCCTACCACAGCGGCGTGGTGGAGTCGGCCGGTTCCTGGCTGCCGCTCAGCCTCCTGTACGTCGGGGGCGCGCTCCAAACCGTCGGCTTCGGCGTGGCGCTATACGACGCGATGACAAAGTTTCACACGCTCGACCAGGTGCGTGAGACCCTGCGCCGCGAGCAACCCTCCGCGGTCATGGTGAGCGCCGTTACGGCCACCGTCCTTGACGGAATCGAAGTCTGCCGCCTGGCAAAGGAGGAAATCCCCGGCGTCTTGACGGTGCTGGGAGGGACGCACCCGACATTCATGTATGACGAAATCCTCCGCGAGTATGCGGAGGTGGACGTGGTCGTTTGCGGGGAAGGCGAGTTGACGGCGGTCGAACTGATGCAGGCATGGCAGGCAAAGGCCGATCTCGCGAAGGTGAGCGGCCTCGCGTTCCGGCGCGACGGGCGGATCGTGAAGACTCCCCCGCGCGCATTCATCCGCGACCTCGATGTGCTGGAACCGTCTTGGAACCTGGTCCCGTGGGAGGAATACACCTACCGGCCCAAACCTGATTCAACACTCGCGGTCATCTCCTCCTCCCGCGGCTGCAAACAGCATTGCTCATTCTGCTCGCAACGCCTGTTCTGGAAGGAGTCCTGGCGAGCCGTTTCCGCCGAGCGGTTCGTGGACGAAATCCAGATGCTTCGCGACCAGTATGGCGTGAACGTGGCGATGATCGCCGACGAAATCCCGACCCTCGACGCGGCGCGCTGGTATCGCATTTTGGACCTGCTCATCGAGCGCGATCTCGGCACCACGCTGCTGCTGGAGACGCGCGTGGACGATATTTTGCGCGATGCCGAAATGCTCCCCCGCTACCGACAGGCAGGCATCGAGCATATCTATGTCGGCGTCGAGTCCGTGAACCAGACAACGCTCGATTTGTTCAAAAAGGACGCCAAGGCCGAGCAAGGCAAGCGCGCCATCGAACTCATCAATGAAAACAACATCATTTCCGAAACCTCGTTCGTCATGGGCATGCCCGATGAGACGCAGGCGGAGATGCAGCGCACCATCGAACTGGCAAAATTCTACGATCCCGACATGGCGTTCTTCCTCGCCATCACGCCCTGGCCCTATGCTGACCTGTACCGTTCGGTGAAGGATCACATCGTCACGCGCGACTATCGCAAATACAATCTCGTCGAGCCGGTCATCAAGCCGACAGCCATGAGCATCGACGAAGTACGGGCCGAGCTTTTCCGCGGATTCCGGGAATTTTACCACGACAAAATGAAGCGCATGTCAACCATGCCGCCGTGGAAGCAGGAGTTTATGAAATCGCTGATGAAGCTGCTCATGGAGCACTCTTATCTTCGCGATCAAATGACCGGCCTTGGCCATCCCGATGCCCAAGGTGAAGCATACGAGGTCAAAAGCGGCACCGATAACGCCACCGATGCCAACGCGTCTCAAAATCCAACCGAGCTGCTAACATGAAAGCAACCGATGTCAGACAATCAACGCCCGGAACCCGAAAGCCGGATGTTGCCGGGTGGGGGATTCCAACTGCCCCGCGCCGACGCATTCTCCCCATCCTGGCGGCATCCCCATTGAGGACGCTGGTTGCCGCGACCCTCATGCCGATGTTGTTTGTCCTGATGCCACATGCCGCGCAGGCCAGCATCAGCGCTCCGGCAGTCGCGTCACTTGGCGCGTTTGCCAACCCCCTGCGCGAGCCGACCCGGGTGGCGGTGGATACCGCCGGACGCATTTACACGACCGACCCCGCCAGCGGGAAAGTGTCCGTATTGGACGCCTTCGGCAGACCGCTGGAAGTCCACTCCGGCTATGCAAAGCCATTGGCAATCGCCGTGGATGCAACAGGCAACATTTACCTGAGCGAGGAAGGAAACGGGAGCGTCTCTGTGCTCGACTCCCAATGGAACCTTCTCTCAAAATTTGGCGCGGGTGCCGGTGAGTTTGTTTTACCCAGTCACATCGCGCTCGATCCCCTGGCGGCAAACACTGTGTACGTCTGCGATAGCAGAGCAAACCAGATCAAGGTGTATGCCGATGGCCAGCCCGCCTTCTCATTCGGCGGCTTGGGAACCGGTGACGGGCAGTTCGACTTCCCGGCGGGCGTCTTTGCGAGCACAGATGGCGAAGTCTTTGTGGTGGACCAGAACAACGACCGGGTCGAAGTGTTTGACCGCAAGGGCGCGTTCCTGCGCGCATTCGCGCTGAAGACCACGGGCGGCATGTCCATGGGCATCTCGGGCCGCGCACAAGGCATCACGGGGGACAGCCAGGGCCGCCTTTATATCGCAGATTCGTTCCAAGGGTTGATCAAGGTTTTCAGCCGGGACGGCACTTTTCTTTCCACTCTCGGGGGCTACGGCGATGCCGCAGGGCAACTCCGCTCCCCTGCGGGCGTGGCGATCGATGCGCTCGGACGCTTGTTGGTGGCATCTGTAAACAACAGCCGCGTGGAACTATTGGGGTTGGATTCTTACGTCCAGCTTTCCACCATGCCGGCGCGACAAGTCGTCGCGGCAGGCACCGACGTGAGTTTTTCCGCGACGGTTTCAGGCACGGGTTCCTTTACCTACCAATGGCTCCGGGGCGGGAATGCACTTCAGGACGGCGGAAACATCACGGGTTCCACCTCACCCAAACTAACCATCGCCGGGGCGGCAGTGACGGACTCCGGCGCCTATTCGGTCATTGTCGTCGGGCCGGGCGGAACCTTCACCAGCCCGACAGCCTCGCTGACGGTCATGAGCCCGCCGTCTTTTGTGAGCCCACCGGCAAGCTACACGGTGTTGAGCGGCACAGCCGTCCATTTGCAGGCGGCGGTCGCAGGCAGCAACCTCTCCTTCCAATGGCAGTTGAACGGCGCGAACATCACCGGCGCCAACGCCCCTTCTCTGAGCATCTACAATGCAGCGCAACAGAATGCCGGCCACTACACGCTCGTCGTCACCAATGCCCTCGGGAGCGTGGTGAGCAATGCGGCTGACCTGAACGTCATCATAGCGCCGAATCCCCCGCAGTTCGTTTCCCTGGCGCCGCTGGCGATTGACGGCATGCATATCCTTTTCAACGGCGATCCCGGCTTCAATTTCACGGTCGAGGGATCCACTGATCTCATCGATTGGACCCCGCTGGGCACGGTGGTGGGGGATTCTGCGCCGGTCGAGTATGTCGATACGGATGCGACCACGCTTCAGGGCCGCTTTTATCGGGTGCACTGGGCGCCGTAGAGGATGGGCGTATTGGGCTTCCAGCGCTCTGCCACCCCTGTGCGGGGTGTAGATAGGGGGATCGCCTTCCGGGGGTGTCGGCGCGTCACAACGCGCCTCAACCCCCGGCTATTTGCTGT
>Ga0118677_10013465_pt1 | contig 11751 bp, 9 predicted proteins | sample AliMusrvi5mmetaG_FD_86154 | JGI IMG/M metagenome (GOLD analysis project Ga0118677, IMG submission 86154) | reverse complement strand
GTGCCACATGATGTATGGGGCTATGATTTAGCCAGCCCACCAGTGTTGTTTAATTATCAGCATGCAGGGAAAAGCATACCAGCCGTCGGTCAAGCCAGTAAGACGGGTTGGTACTATGTGAATGACAGAGTGACCGGTCAATTGTTGATGAAGTCAGACGCTTTTGTGCCACAGAAGAATCTCTTTGCCAAAGCGACTAAGGAAGGTGCCGTGCTTTATCCAGGGATATTGGGTGGTTCTAATTGGGGCCCAACGGCTTTAGATGAAGCTAATCAAATTAGCTACGTATCTGCGATACACGCCCCAATCATGTACACCTTAGTTGAAGAGGATGGCAAGGATGGCCTGCCACCGATACGCTATGCCTCTTCTGAACCAACTAAAGATCCTAGATGGGGCGTTTTATCTGCGATTAATCTAGGCACCGGTAAAATGAAATGGCAGGTAAAAACGGATCAGCCGCTAACAGGTGGTTTGTTGGCTACACAAGGCGGCTTACTATTTATGGGCGAGGGTAATGGTAACTTCAATGCTTACAGTAGCCAAAGTGGAAAAATTTTATGGCAAACTAAAGTCGATGCTGGTGTAAATGCACCGCCTATTAGCTATGAAATTGATGGTGTGCAATATATTGCAGTAGCGGCTGGTGGTAATGCGATTTTTGGATACACTGCGGGCGACAATATGATGGTGTATGCCTTACCAAAATAGTTGTGATGGCTGTTGCTAGTCTTGGTGCTTTAGCTTTAAGACTAGCACAACGCACGCCAGTACTAATGTAATGCTGTTGGCTGCAATAATCGGCCAACTTGTAATCATTAAGCCGTAAATTAACCAGCCTAGAACGCCTAAGCTAAATAGGCTGTACATCGGCAATGAAACTCCCGATAAATCTCGGGTCTTCCAAGAGTGGTGTGCCTGTGGCACAAAGGCGAACGTAGTTAAAAATGCGGCTAAATAGCCAACTAAATCAGTACTGTTCATATTTTATTTACTCACAATGACTTACTTATTTTCATACCAATGATGACTGTTGTTGACGATAGCCACAATAGATAACATCACTGGCACTTCAATGAGCACACCGACCACGGTAGCCAAGGCGGCCCCTGAGTTAAAGCCGAATAGGGCGATGGCAGTGGCTACCGCTAATTCAAAAAAGTTAGAGGCGCCGATGAGCGCCGATGGCCCGGCCACGCAATGGGCTACCTTGAATTTTTTATTCAACCAGTACGCTAGGCCCGCATTAAAGTATACCTGTATCAAAATCGGCACTGCCAACAGCAGGATGATCATCGGTTGCGCTAGAATTTGCTGACCTTGAAACGCAAACAGCAACACTAATGTCAGTAGCAGCGCGGCTAAGGATAAAGGTTGTAGTTTAGCCAAGGTGGCTTTGACTGCCTCTTCTTTTAAGAAGTAACGCCAAATCTGGCTAATGAGCATCGGCACAACAATAAATAGCATGACGGATAAGCCCAATGTGGCCCATGGGACTTGAATTTCGGCAACCCCAAGGAGTAATGCCACCAAAGGGGCAAATGCGAACAACATAATCAAATCATTGACCGCCACTTGTGATAACGTGAATTTGGCATCGCCATTACATAAATTGCTCCACACAAAGACCATGGCCGTGCAAGGGGCTGCGGCGAGCAGAATTAAGCCGGCGATATAGCTATCAATCATTGCGCTAGGTAAATAGGGCGCAAACCAGTGACGTATAAATAGGCCCGCCAATAGTGCCATAGAGAATGGCTTGACTAACCAGTTAATCGCTAACGTAATCATAAAGCCGCTACTGTGCTGCTTCACTTCTTGCATCTTGGTGAGGTCGATTTTGAGTAGCATGGGGATGATCATCAGCCAAATTAACACGGCAACGGGCAGATTCACTTGCGCTAGTTGTACGTTGGCGATGGCTTGAAATAAGTGGGGTGCCAATTGACCTAAAGTAATGCCCACTGCGATGCAGGCTAACACCCACCAGCTTAAGTTGCGCTCGAATGTGCTTATTTTAGCGTTTGTACTATTGCTAGGCTGATGTTGCATAATGGGTTCACATCTCAGAAATAAAAGTATAGTCTATGGCATATGCGCACTAAACACTTGCTCGTATTGCTTGGGCATTATAGTGTAGACCGCTTAATTTTTAACGAAATATGAATAGGTAGAGGGCAGCAATTTGGCACAACTCGAAAATGGCGAGTGGACATTAGCGATTAAAGGCATGAGCTGCGCTTCATGTTCCAATCGGGTAGAAAAGGCCTTGGCTAAAATCCCTGGTGTCATGAGCGCTGAGGTCAATCTTGCACTAGAAACCGCGCAGGTGATTGGTGCAAAGCGCACGGTGAATCCTGGGCTACTGATTCAGGCTGTCGTTGCTGCCGGATACCAAGCCCAATTACTGAACGATGACACTGTTGCCGTCGTTATGACCATGCCAGGCTGGCCAGTGTTACTGGCGGCGCTATTATCAACGCCTATGGTGTTTGCCATGGTCGCGCAGTGGCTGGGTTGGCAAGGACAGTTACCAGCGTTGCTGCAATGGTTGCTAGCAACGCCAGTGCAGTTTTGGTTAGGTTGGCGTTTTTATAAAGCTGGCTGGAGCGCCCTTAAAGCTGGCGCTGGCAATATGGACCTATTGGTGGCGTTAGGCACATCAGCAGCTTATGGCTTAAGTGTTTATCTATGGTTTAGTCCTTCGCATCACGCGATGCAGCACTTATATTTTGAATCTTCTAGCATCGTCATTAGTTTAGTCTTACTGGGTAAATGGTTAGAAAGTCGCGCCAAACAAAAAACCACCGCAGCTATCCGTGCGCTTAATGCCTTGCGGCCAGAGCGTGCTAGCGTGCTTCGAGATGGGAAAGAGCTACTATTGGCTATCGCGCAAGTCCAGGTAGGTGATGTTGTGATGGTTCGACCAGGCGAGCGTATCGCTGTCGACGGTCGCGTGACAGAGGGTCAGAGTCAGGTCGATGAGTCCTTGGTCACAGGTGAAAGTTTGCCTGTAGTCAAAAAGGCTGGGGATCAGGTCACGGGCGGCGCCCTCAATGGCGATGGTTTGCTTTATGTACGCACCAGTGCTGTGGGTGCTGAGTCCGTTTTGTCACGTATTGTGCGTTTGGTTGAATCCGCCCAGGCAAAGAAAGCCCCCGTTCAGCGCTTAGTCGATAAAGTCAGCGCAGTCTTTGTGCCCACAGTCATTGTGATTGCCTTCGTGACTTTTCTGACTTGGGGTTTCTTGGGTGGGGATTGGCAACTGGCTATTCTAAATGCTGTGGCGGTGCTGGTGATTGCGTGTCCTTGTGCGCTTGGTCTTGCGACTCCCACCGCGATTATGGTCGGGACTGGTGTTGCGGCGCAGCACGGGGTGTTGATTAAAGATGCGGAAGCCTTGGAATTAGCGCATGCCATTAAGGTGGTGGCTTTTGATAAAACTGGTACCTTAACTGAGGGTCGTCCGCAATTGCTTAAAATTTACCCTGCATTAGGGTCGGTAGAGGACTTGTTATTATTAGCAGCGAGCTTACAAGCCGGCAGTGAGCATCCCATAGCTAAGGCTGTGCTTAGCGCCGCGCAAGTGCAAGGCTTGAATTTACTCCCAGCGCATGATTTAAAAGCAATAGCAGGGCGCGGGATTTGTGCCAAGGTAGGCGATCAGCAGTTGCATCTGGGCAATACAAGCTTAATGACCGAACTGGGGGTTGATATGGCTATATTCAACACGCAGGATGCGGCATTAGAAGCGAATGGGCGTAGCGTGTCTTGGTTATCCCAGACTACTTTAGGCGGCGCGCCAACACTATTAGGCCTATTCGCATTTGGTGATGCCCTCAAACCCAGCGCCAAAAGCGCAATTGAGCGCCTGCAACATCTTGGCATTGAGACCGTATTGATTTCTGGTGATAACCTAGGTAGCACCAACGCGATTGCTAGTCAGGTTGGCATTAGCCGTTTCTACGCTCAGGTACTGCCCGCAGATAAAGCCAATATTATTATGGCGCTGAAGCAGGGCAGAGGGCTGGTAGCCATGGTGGGTGATGGCCTCAACGATGCGCCAGCCTTGGCCGCAGCAGATATCGGCATTGCCATGTCGACTGGCACCGATGTTGCCATGCATGCCGCAGGCATTACCTTAATGCGTGGAGATCCAGCCCTGGTGGCGGACGCTATTGAAATCTCAAGGCGCACTTATGCCAAAATTAGGCAGAATTTATTTTGGGCTTTTATTTATAACGTGGTCGGTATCCCGCTCGCGGCGATGGGCTTTCTCAGTCCTGTCATCGCAGGTGCTGCCATGGCTTTAAGTAGTGTTAGCGTCGTGTCTAATGCCTTATTACTTAAATATTGGCGGCCGTCTAAAAAGGCTAAGTGAGGTAGGAGGCACTATTGGCGCTATCCGAAGTCAATGAACACTTAAGTGAAGCCTATCTTAGTATGCGTTTATTGACTTAATCTGGCCGGGCTTCGGCTTCTGCTTTAAACAATAGGCGGTTGGCTTCTGCTTTTTTGACATCATCAATCTCGCGCATCACGCTTTTTAGATCAACGGCTTTAGTGTCTTCTCTAAAGCGTCCGCTAAGCACTGTATCCACTTTCAAATCACCATGGGCATATAGCGCCCAAATCTCTTTACCGTATTGTGAGGTAAGCAGTTCGGGCGCAAAGTGTCCAAAGTAACTCGCAAGATTGTCTACATCACGTTCTAGCATGCCTTTTGCTTGGTTATTGCCTGCGGCATCAACGGCTTGCGGTAGGTCTATAATGACGGGCCCATCTTGACTTAGTAGGATGTTAAATTCAGAAAGATCGCCATGCACAATCCCTGCGCACAGCATACGCACCACTTCTTGAATCAGGGCACGGTGGTAAATGCGAGCTTGCTCTGCAGTCAGTTCTACATCGTTCAACCTAGGGGCAGCATTGCCGTTGGCATCGGTCACCAACTCCATCAATAATACGCCTTCGTAAAAATTAAATGGCTTAGGTACACGCACGCCTGCGGCAGCCAGTCTATATAAGGCATCCACCTCAGCGCTTTGCCATGCCTCTTCTTGCGCTTTACGCCCGAATTTAGAGCCTTTCTCCATCGCACGTGACTGACGACTGCTTTTGACTTTACGTCCTTCGGTGTAATCCACACTTTGCCGAAAGCTACGTTTATTCGCCTCTTTGTATACTTTTGCGCAGCGTACATCGTCACCGCAACGTACTACATAGACAGTCGCTTCTTTGCCGCTCATCAATTGGCGAACGACATCGTCAATTAAGCCATCTTCGAGAAGCGGTTCAAGTCTGGTTGGAGTTTTCATAGGCTTGCATGATACGTGGTGATGATAAGCATAGTCAATATTTGAAGGGTTTCTTAGGGTACTCAAGGTCGCCTTAACGCCGCTATGCAGAGTTTTACTCAGTAAGTACAAGAAAATTTTGTGTTTTGTGTATTTTTGTATCGTTTTGTATATTTTTTAAATAATTAGTTTGATTTAGATCAATGTTGATAGTAACTAATACCCCTATTGTGACTGTGTGAAATTGCGTCTAGATAGTTGGATGAAAAGTTTTTTGATTTAAATTAGGTTTTAGTCGTGGTGATTAGGCCCATTGAGTCAGAAGAAGTTAGTTAATTAAGGGGATAAAAATGCATGTAAAAAATTGTATCAAACCATTGTTAGCAGCTGTTGCAGTTGTTTTTGGAATGTCTTTATCAACAGGTGCTTTAGCTGTTGATGCCGATGCGGCTTTATCGTTAGCGCGTCAAAATGGCTGCCTAAAATGCCATGCAGTAGATAAACATAAAGATGGCCCAGCCTACCGCGATGTAGCTGCCAAGTACAAAGATAAAGACCACGCAGAAACCGTTAAGAAATTACTCAACCATATTACCTCAGGCGAAAAAGCTAAATTCCCAGATGGTCATGAAGAAGAACACAAAATCATTAAAGTCAAAGATGTCGCACAACAAACCAATTTAGTGGAATGGGTGTTATCGCTACCAGGCGGTGTGTGGCCAGAAAAAGATTAATGCAATCACTTAAGCGGGTAGCAATGCCCGCTTAATCGTATTACCGAATAAAAATTAAAGGGAGTTCAAAATGAAATTAATGACAAAAATCGCGACTTTATGTTTATTGCTAGGAGGGCTTTCAACGTCTCCGGGAATATTCGCCGCTGAACTCCCTAATCAGAATCTACCAGACTTAAATGAAAGTGGGCAATCGCAAGCTAAACCAAGCGCGACAATCGCTGCGGTAGCACTAAAGAAAGATGCTGTATGTACCAAGTGTCATGATGAAAGTGAAATGAAACCGGTGCTTGCAATTTATCAGACTAAGCATGGTGTCAAAGGCGATCCACGTGCCCCTGGATGCCAATCTTGTCATGGTGCAAGCGATGCTCATGTAAAAAATGCAGAAGGTAAAGCTACACGACCCGCGCCTGATGTTCTGTTTGGTGCCAAGAGTTCTAGTTACTCTTCTTTTGCACGCTCACCATCCTCTGCACAAAATGATAGCTGTATGAAGTGCCACAATACCGCAGGAGGAAAACGTAACTTTTGGTCTGGTAGCCAACATGAGAGTCAAAATATTCCATGCGCCTCATGTCATGAAGTGCATGCAAAGGGTGATAAAGTCTTAGCAAAAACTACTCAGCCACAGGTGTGCTTCTCATGCCACAAGGATCAAAGGAATCAAAATAACCAGATTTCACATCATCCTATACAGGAGGGGAAAGTTACGTGCTCAGATTGCCACAATCCACACGGATCTGCTGGACCTAAGTTACTAAAGAAGAATACAGTTAACGAAACCTGCTTCCTGTGTCACGCAGATAAACGTGGCCCATTCCTTTGGGAGCATCAACCGGTAAGCGAAGACTGCTCAAATTGCCATACACCACACGGTTCCAATATCTCGCCGTTATTAAAGTCTCGGCCACCGTTCTTGTGTCAAGAATGTCACAACGGACCACATAACAGTAAAACCCCAGTTGCTCAGAATGCAGCAGGCAATCAAGGCGGACTTGCCGTAGGCACTGCAGCAAGCACTCAAGCGACCGCTCGCGGTTGTATGAACTGCCACGTTATGGTCCACGGATCTAACCACCCAGCTGGTGCGTTCCTCCATCGATAAATTTGTATAAGGAAATTATCATGAAAACGATAAATCAATGTTTTGCGTCAGATATACTCAATGTTGCGGTGCGAGGGGCGTTGGCTCTTATGATGGCGCTTCCACTCACGACAAGAGCTGATGAATCAGACAACCCAGAAGCTGAGGCTTTGAAACATCCAGTGAGTTCTATAGAAATTGGTGCGGCTGGAGTCAATAATACATCAGCAAAATTTGGAGAATATAGCGATTTTAATAAATCAGGTGCTTATGGTATTGGTGGTTTGGATGTAAGAGGTGGAGATGCTTACGATGGTGGTGATGGTGTCCGTCGCTGGCAGATTAAGGGCGCAGATATTGGAACAGATGCTCAATCAATTAGCGCGAATATAAGCGATCAAGGGCATTGGAGTATAGGTGTTGGTTATGACGAGTTGCGTCATAACATTACAGATACCTATCAAACTCCATATTTAGGAAGTATGGGTGGCAACAACTTCACACTACCTAGTAATTTTGGTGGAATTAATACTAGTGCTGGATATACTATTCCAAGTGGAGCTTCATTGAGCACAGCAACAGTTGGTGGTGTTCCTGTAGATAAGACAGTATCTAGTCGTGGTACGGTAAATGGGCTATCAGGAAATTATTGTACACTTAACGGCGTTGCTGTTTATGGTGCAAGGTGCTTGACTTCGACCCAAGTTGGCGATTTTCAGTCAAAAAGTGTTTATTCAGAGCGTGAAAATAAGTCATTTAATGCGGGATATACTATTAGCCCTGAGTGGAATTTTCAATTTGATTACAATAGAAATGATCAATCAGGGGCTAAGTTAATATCGTCCGCAACGGAAGCGTTCTACAATGGGTCTGCCACACCGACTGGTTTGGGGGACGTAACAGTTAGTAGCAAAGCGGGCTCACCTCCAACTACAACTACAACTACAACTACAACCCACGTAAATTTTGCTGGCCAAGGTATTGTCGTTTTGATGAATCCAACCAATTTCCAGACTGATACCATTAATATGGCGCTAAATTGGACGGGTGAAAAAGGACGTCTTTCTACTGCTTATTTTGGATCACTATTTAGTGATAAAAATAATAGTTTAAATTGGTCGAATCCATTTTACAGCTATTCTCCAGGAGGAACAGGGACAGCAAATGCTTTGAATGCTTTGCCGTCTGACAGTTTAAGTACCGCACCAGATAACCAATTTCATCAGATAAACCTTACAGGAGGTTACAATTTTTCACCAACTTTAAAGTTGGCTGGTGGCGGTTCTTATGGCAGAAATACGCAAAATGATACCTATCAAACGAATACGATGCAAAGTTCTGGGCTTCCGAGGACGTCTTTAGATGCGGTGGTAGAGACGTACAATGCCAATATGAAATTGACTGACAAGGTAGGAAAAGATTTAACTCTTACAGCTGGCTTTAAATACAATGAGCGCGATAACAATACAGCTTCCAGTACATATCAATTTTACACAGTAGGAAGCACCGCTGCGGCATATAATGGTTATAACACTCCATATAGCAACAAGAAAACTCAATTTGAGCTCGCAGGAGATTATCACTTTAATAGTAAAAATATTTTTCGTGTGTCTTATGGATTTGACAAGATAGAACGTTGGTGCAATAACATTGCTGCAAGCGCTTGCGTTAGTGCACAAGACAATACAGAGAATAGTTTAAATCTCAATTACATTTTCAAACCTACTGATACGGTAAACATTAATGCTGGCTATACCTACGCAAATCGTGATGCCAATATCAATACGTCATTTTATAATGTGACAAGAGATATATCGAGCGCAAATGCACCTGACGTCGTAGGTTTTATCCCATACTTTGAGGCTTCTCGCATTGAAAATATTGCAAAATATGGTGTTAATTGGCAAGTGACTGATAAGTTTGATTTAGGTTTAAATGGTCGCTACGTATATGACAGCTATGGTTCAACACTAGGGGTTCAGAACGGTCAGACTTGGTCTTTAAATGTTGATTCTACCTATAACTATAATGAGAATACTAGCCTAACCGCTTATGCAAGTGTTCAAAAACGCTGGCGTGATATGTTAAACGCACAGACTGCTGGAAGTAATTTATGGGTCGATAGACTGCGTGATGAAAATAGTAGTATTGGTTTTAATGCAAAGCGGAAAGGCTTAATGACTGGCAAGCTAGAATTGGCGGGAGATCTATCTTATGTTTTTGGGGGGTCTAGTTACTATACGTCACCGTATACAAATGGGACCAATGCTACGACTTGTTCTGGATCAACATCACTTATTTGTGGCAGCACTCCTAACGTGTCAGACAACCTCTTAAGACTAAAACTTAGCGGCAAGTATCAGATTGACGGCAATAGTTTGATTACATTAGGGTATCTATACCAAAAATTAGATTCCAATGACTATTACTATAATGCATATCAAATGGGATTTAACCCAACAACTATGTTGCCTACTAATCAGCAGAATCCAAGTTACTCAGTGAGTATGCTTAATCTTGTTTACACCTACATGTTCTCAAACAAGGGTGCTGAAAACAAAAAGTAATAAACCTGTCTCGCCAGTTTTTTATACATTGGTGATTAAGGCCATAATTTAATAGCTTTACTAATAAGTATGATGGGAGATAAAAATGAACAACAAACCAAACTTTCTACAACGCACCTGGACATTGCTAAAACGCCCCAGTGCTAAGTACTCTCTACTCACCTTGCTGGTGGTTGGCTTCTTTTCAGGCATCTTGTTCTGGGGTGGTTTTAACACAGGAATGGAGGCAACAAACCAACTGAAGTTCTGTATTGGTTGCCATGAAATGCGTGATAACGTATATGTGGAATATCAGGAAACCATCCATTACAAAAATCGTACTGGTGTGCGAGCGATTTGTTCTGATTGCCATGTCCCACATGACTGGAGCCACAAAATAGTCCGCAAGTTACAAGCCAGCAAAGAGGTCTGGAGTAAATTGACTGGTTATGTTGATACCAAAGAGAAGTTCGAGACGCACCGTATGGAAATGGCAACCAAGGAATGGAACCGCATGAAGAGTGTGGGTTCACGTGAGTGCAGAAACTGCCATGACTTCGACAATATGGATGCTAAAAAGCAAAAACCTAAAGCGCAAAAAATGCATGCGCAGGCTAAGTTAGAAGGCAAAACCTGTATTGATTGTCATAAAGGTATTGCTCACTTATTACCTAAGGAATACATTGATCCTGATGAGTAAATTTAGCTGTAGTAATGGCTAATATGAAGCCCGCCACTTAAATCGTGACGGGTTTTTTTGTAGGCAATAATTTAAAGATAAGCAATTAAAAAGCCTGATGAGCTAATCACAGAAATGGCCGTATAATTCGTAAAACACAACAACAATATATCTGACATGAGCCAACAAGATTCCAGCAACTTCTCTTACGACGATCCACAGCGCCACACCTTAGCGAATCGCTCGACGTGGGTCAGCGTGGTAGTCAATACGGCGCTTACCTTGCTGCAGATAGCAGCAGGCTTTTTTGCCCACTCTCAAAGCTTGATCGCCGATGGTATGCATTCGCTATCAGACCTCGTCTGCGACTTCTTGGTCTTAGTCGCCAGTCATCATAGTAAAGACCCTGCGGATGCTGGACATCCCTATGGGCATGGCCGAGTTGAAACAGCCGCTTCATTTGTTCTGGGCGCGATTCTCGTCTTAACTGGTGGTGGCATTATGGTGGCGGCTGCCATGAAGTTACAAAATATAGGTCACTTGCCGCCGGTAGCGCCATTGGCGTTATGGGTGGCAGGCGTGGCTTTAATCGCCAAAGAAGGGCTGTTCCGCTATATGTTGCACGTGGGAGAACGTTTGCGCTCACCGATGTTAATAGCCAATGCCTGGCACGCGCGCTCTGATGCGGCTTCTTCACTAGTAGTCGCGGTGGGAATTGGCGCGAATTTAATGGGCTTTATCTACGCCGACTCGGTGGCGGCCATTGTGGTCGGTTTTATGATCGTGCGTATGGGTATCGTATTTGCTTGGGATGCGTTTCAGGAATTGATTGATGCTGGACTTTCAATTGAGGAAGTTGATAGTATTCGTCAAACGCTGATTGATACTGCCGGTGTGGTAAACCTGCATGAGCTACGCACACGCCGTATGGCGCACCGTGCATTGGTGGATGCTCATATCTTGGTCGATCCGCGTATTAGCGTATCAGAAGGGCATTGCATTGCTGAGCGCGCCCGCGCCAGAGTGCTTAAGAGTCACCCGGCAGTTGCAGATGTATTGGTGCATGTAGATCCAGAAGATGATTTGGAACATGATAGCCATGCCGTTCGCATGCCGGGGCGAGATGGCTTGTTACAGCATTTAGCGCCCTTACTAGATGGGCTGCCAGAACCGCAACGGGTGGTATTTCATTACATCGGTGCTAAGGTTGAAGCAGAAGTGTATTTACCCCACGAATACTTTGCAGAGTGTAGCGCATTGGTTGAGGCTGAGGCTAAGGTAGCCAGGCGCTTAGTGGATAACCTTTACTTCAGCAAAATATCACTTAACTGTGTCGTCGTAGCAAAGCAGTAACGCTAATTTTAATAGCCGCTAGCATAGCGGCTTATTCTGCTTTAGCTGCCTTGTG
>Ga0118677_10011733_pt2 | contig 11751 bp, 10 predicted proteins | sample AliMusrvi5mmetaG_FD_86154 | JGI IMG/M metagenome (GOLD analysis project Ga0118677, IMG submission 86154) | reverse complement strand
AATACTTCTTCATCGGTATCGCGCATTTCAATTGCGATACCTTGATTGTTGAGAACTTCAACATTGAGGCAGAGAGACTGCATCTCCTTCACAAGCACCTTGAATGATTCAGGGATACCTGGCTCAGGGATGTTCTCGCCCTTAACGATTGCTTCGTAAACCTTTACGCGACCGAGCACGTCATCAGATTTGATGGTGAGCAACTCTTGCAAGGTGTAAGCGGCGCCATAAGCTTCCAGGGCCCAAACTTCCATCTCACCAAAGCGCTGTCCACCGAACTGTGCCTTACCGCCCAATGGTTGTTGGGTAATCATTGAGTAAGGACCTGTTGAACGGGCGTGGATCTTGTCATCTACCAAGTGGTGGAGCTTCAAGATGTACATGTAACCAACGGTGATTGGCTGCTTGTATGGCTCACCGGTACGGCCATCGAACAAGTTGGCCTTTCCGTTGCCGCCAATGAGGCGCATTCCATCCTTGTTTGGATTGGTGGAGCCGAGAAGACCAATGAGCTCTTCTTCCTTGGCACCATCAAATACTGGAGTTGCGACCTTGGAGTTTGGAGCGACCTCTGCGAAGCCATGGGCACGCAGATCCTTCTGCCAATCTTCATCGCCTTCGAGCTTCCAACCAGACTTTGCTACCCATCCAAGGTGAACTTCAAGAACCTGACCGACGTTCATACGACCTGGAACACCAAGTGGGTTCAAGATGACATCGACTGGGGTTCCATCTTCAAGGAATGGCATATCTTCTTGCGGCAAGATCTTTGAGATAACACCCTTGTTACCGTGACGACCAGCGAGCTTGTCACCATCTTGGATCTTGCGCTTCTGTGCAACATAGACGCGAACAACCTGGTTTACACCGGCTGGTAGTTCGTAATCTTCAGAGTCAGAGATTGAGACGCCGATAACCTTGCCGGACTCACCATGTGGAACCTTGAGTGAGGTATCGCGAACTTCGCGAGCCTTCTCACCGAAGATGGCACGGAGCAAGCGCTCTTCTGGAGTTAGTTCGGTCTCTCCCTTAGGAGTTACCTTTCCAACCAAGATATCGCCAGGTACTACATCGGCTCCAACGCGAATGATTCCGCGATCATCGAGATCTGCAAGAACTTCTTCAGAGACGTTAGGGATATCGCGAGTGATCTCCTCTGGTCCAAGCTTTGTATCGCGAGCATCGACTTCGTACTCCTCGATGTGAATCGAGGTAAGTACATCATCTTGAACCAAACGCTGAGAGAGGATGATCGCGTCTTCGTAGTTGTGACCTTCCCATGACATAAATGCCACGAGGAGGTTCTTACCAAGAGCCATCTCACCCTTTTCGGTACTTGGGCCATCTGCAATAACTTGACCTGGATCAACGCGATCGCCTTGTGAAACAACGACCTTCTGGTTGCGGCTTGTTCCTTGGTTAGAGCGAACAAACTTTTCAACGAAGTAGTGCTCGGTGGTTCCATCATCGTTCATAACGGTGACTTCATCTGACTGTACTTCGGTGACTACGCCACCCTTGCGAGCAAGTGTTACATCGCCGGCATCAACAGCTGCACGGAACTCCATACCGGTACCAACAAATGGTGCCTCGGCGCGAAGTAATGGAACTGCCTGACGCATCATGTTAGATCCCATGAGCGCACGGTTAGCATCGTCATGCTCAAGGAATGGAATCATCGCGGTAGCAACAGAAACCATCTGACGTGGTGAAACGTCCATGTAATCAACTTCGTCAGCGAGAATGTATTCAACTTCTCCGCCACGACGACGAACAAGTACACGCTCTTCTGCGAAATGAGAGTCAGCGGTAAGTGGAGCGTTTGCCTGCGCGATAATGTGTTCATCTTCTTCATCAGCGGTCAGGTAATCAATCTGATCTGTGACCTTGCCCTTTGAAACCTTGCGGTAAGGGGTCTCGATAAATCCAAATGGAGTTACGCGAGCATAGGTTGCAAGTGATCCGATAAGACCAATGTTTGGACCTTCAGGAGTTTCGATAGGACACATACGGCCGTAGTGCGATGGGTGCACGTCACGAACTTCGAAGCCAGCGCGCTCACGTGAGAGACCGCCGGGTCCAAGCGCTGAAAGACGACGCTTGTGGGTCATACCTGAAAGTGGGTTGGTCTGATCCATGAATTGTGACAATTGAGAAGTTCCAAAGAACTCCTTGATTGAGGCAACTACTGGACGAATGTTGATCAAGGTCTGAGGAGTAATAGCCTCAACATCTTGTGTGGTCATGCGCTCACGAACAACGCGCTCCATACGAGATAGACCGGTGCGAACCTGATTCTGAATCAACTCACCAACGGTACGAAGGCGACGGTTACCGAAGTGATCAATATCGTCGGTCTCAACGCGAACTTCCTTGTGATATTCCATAAGAGCATCGCCCTTGTGAAGTGATACCAAGTACTTGATTGTGGCGATGATATCTTCGATGTTGAGCAAGCCCTTTGAGAGTTCAAGCTCTAGGCCCAACTTCTTATTGACCTTGAAGCGACCGACCTTGGCCAAGTCATAACGCTTTGGATTGAAGTAAAGGTTCTCAATGAGGTTCTGTGCAGCTTCCTTCGTTGGTGGCTCACCTGGACGAAGCTTGCGATAGATATCAAGCAGCGCTTCATCTTGAGTCTTTACGTTATCTTTTTCGAGGGTCAAACGAATTGACTCGAATTCACCAAATTGCTCAAGAATCTGCTCTTCAGTCCAGCCAAGTGCCTTCAAGAAGATTGTTACAGATTGCTTACGCTTACGATCGATACGAACACCGACCATATCCTTCTTATCGACTTCAAATTCCAACCAAGCACCGCGGCTAGGAATAATCTTTGCAGTCAAGATATCTTTGTCAGATGCCTTCTCAATGGTGCGCTCAAAATATACGCCGGGAGAACGAACGATCTGTGAAACAACTACGCGCTCTGTTCCGTTAATAACGAAAGTTCCGCGAGGTGTCATCAATGGGAAGTCACCCATAAATACTGTCTGAGACTTAATTTCACCGGTCTCATTGTTTGTGAATTCAGCGGTCACGAAAAGTGGAGCGCTATATGTGATGTCACGGTCTTTGCACTCAGCGATGGTGTACTTAGCTGGTTCAAAGCGGTGATCACGGAAAGATAAACTCATCTTTCCTTGGAAATCTTCAATAGGTGAGATCTCTTCGAAGATCTCTTCGAGACCAGATTGCTTAGGGACTTCGCCTCGACCGCTCTTCTCAGCCTCAGCAAGACGACCGCGCCACAAGTCGTTACCAAGTAACCAGTCAACGCTATCTAATTGAAGCGAGAGTAGGTTTGGTACTTCAAGGGGTTCGCGGATCTTTGCGAAAGAGACTCGTGCGGGGGCAAATGATTTCGACTTCGCGGCCAATGTTCCTCCAGATGCGTGGGACTTGCGTGCAGGTCTATCGAGGGGTTACGGCCGCTATATGCCTAACCTCTAGATTGTGAAAATTTGCGAACGCTCAGGGTACCCAACCCTTCCCGTTCCTGTCCAATCCGTGCTATAAGCCCCCGATTTAGGCCTTTTACCCTCAATTTGAGCTCATTTTCAAATAAGCGCACATTGTTTGCAGAATAATATTCGACTTTTACGCATATTTCCCTATATAGTTCCGAACATAAAGCGCACATTGTTTGCAAGGAGGCCCGCCATGGCGATTAGCATCAAGACAAAACTGGCTATGTCCATCTCTAGTTCGCAGTCGAATATCTTCTTGCGCTCTAATTTCGATCGCTTTGGTTCACCCAGCCGCGTGACAAGGGCCATTCAAGAACTTATTAAAGAAGGCAAGTTAACGCGCCTTGGTTATGGGGTCTATGCAAAAACATACCCAAGTCCCATCTCCGGAAATCCTGTACCTAAAAAGCCCTTGGAATCTCTAGCTGAAGAAACTTTCAAAGCACTTGGCGTAGACGCGCAATTGGGAAATGCCAGATCCAGGTATGCGTCTGGAGTTACGACTCAGATTCCAATGGCACTCGGGGTGTCAATAAAAAATTCGAGGATTCAAAGGAAACTCAAATTGGGAACTCGAGAAGTGATCTATGAAAAAGATCTCGCAGCAACAGGCTGAATTTATTGTCGCAGCAACTAACGAAGGCCTTACTAATTTTCCGCCTGCTGCCCTCGAAAAGGACATTCTCTTAACAGAAATACTAAGTTCATTAAGGAATGAAATTCACCAGGAGAAGCAATTACTGCGTCCCATATTTGGTGGTGGAACGAGTTTGATAAAAGCTAATCCGATAATTAGCCGAATGTCGGAAGATCTTGATTTTAAGATTATAGAAGTCAATCAAGGGGACATCGCAAGAAGCCAACTGAGAGTGCTAAGGGAATCTTGCAAGCAGCTGTTCGAAGCCGATGGATTTTCAATTGTAAGTACAGATTCAAGAAACTCGACGCGCTACTTTAATTTCAACTTGGAATATGAAAGTAAATTCGAGGCAAGCACGAGTTTACGTCCCCATATTCAATTGGAATTCACAGTTTCAAAGGTAATTGCGACTCCGCAAGAACGCATGATTGAAACATTGCTTTACCGAGATTCAAAAATAGAAAACCCATATCAATTTGAGTTTGCTTGCGTTGATTACACACAAACGGCCGCAGAGAAATTGGTTGGACTTCTTAAAAAGGTTGACGAGGTTCAATCCGGCGAAAATAATCGATTAATTAGACATGTCTACGATTTGCACCAATTGAAGAAATTTGGATTGGGTATAGCCGCTTTAAAGTCTGCAGTAATAAGCGCAATAAATGAAGATTATGAAAGATTTGGCGAAACTATTCCAAAAGAACTAAGAGATAATCCGGTTGACTACCTGCAGAATTCGATAAAGGAACTATCTGAAGTTAGTAATTTGGATGTCATCTACGATTCTTTCGTAGGCGATCTCGTCTCAGGGGAAAAGGTGCCACTAGATGAGGCACTCGAGAGTGTGATTTATCTCGTTTCGAATATATGACCGAACCCCCAGGAAAATTTCCAAGGGGTTCGGCGCATGAAGTAATTGTTACTTGACTGTAACGGTTGCGCCAGCGGCCTCGAGGGCTGCCTTTGCCTTGTCTACAGCTTCTTTGGTGCCCTTTTCGATAAGGACAGTAGGAGTTGCATCTACAAGATCCTTCGCTTCCTTCAAGCCGAGGCTTGAATTGATTCCGCGAACTTCCTTGATAACTGCAATCTTCTGTGCACCAGCGTTCTCAAGAACGAGGGTGAACTCATCTTGAACTTCGGCAGCTGGTGCTGCTGCGCCGGCGCCACCTGCTGCAGCTACTGGAGCTGCTGCAGTTACGTCGAATTCCTCTTCAAATGCCTTTACGAAATCTGAGAGTTCAACGAGGGTCATTTCCTTGAATTGAGACATTAAATCTTCTTGTGACAACTTAGCCATGATTATTCCTTTTCTTATTCAGCTGGAGTTTCGGTTGCTTCAGCAACTGGGGTTTCTGTTGCTTCAGCTACTGGAGCCTCAGCTTCAACGATAGGGGTCTCGACCGCTTCAACAGCAGTTTCAACGATGGCCTCTGCAGCTGGTGCTGCTTCAGCAACGACATCGGCAACAGGAGCGGCAGCCGGAGCGCCCTCTTCTAGCTTGATGCGCAGTGCATCGAAGGTACGTGCGGCCTTAGCCATTGTGCCCTTCATTGCACCAGCGAGCTTGGACAAGAGAACCTCACGGGACTCAAGGTCAGCAAGCTTCATGATCTCTGCAGTAGAGACTGACTTACCTTCAAAGACGCCACCCTTGATAACAAGAAGTGGGTGCTCCTTCTGGAAGTTCTTAAGACTCTTTGCTGCATCGATTGGATCACCCTTGATGAACGCAACTGCTGATGGACCAACGAGAAGATCATCAGAGAGATCTACTCCGGCAGCCTTGGCAGCAATCTTGGTCAAGGTGTTCTTCACAACGGAATACTTAGTATCGGTACCAAGTGATCGGCGAAGTTCCTTCATTGAGGCCACGGTTAGACCGCGGTACTCAGTGAGGACAGTTGCGCTTGCGCTACGGAAATCTTCCGTAAGTTCAGCGACAGCTGTTTCTTTATCAGAACGAGCCATTAGCTCCCTTTCTACTCTTCACCACGCCAGGTCTTTTCTATTCGGAAATAAAAAAGGCCCCGGCGCATAAGTGCGCACGAGGTCTCGTGTGTACCTATGCGGGCTCTCTTGCGAGAATTATTTCTAGTCGGTCTTTTTGGGACCAACCAGAGACCTGCAGTCTTTGGTGATGGCTAAAGGGTAGGTCATTGATCCTTAGCGGGTCAAACCCGTCTGATCAACGCCTACCCTTTACTTCAATAGCCTTACCAGTACCGGCAAATCAGCCAATTATTGAATAGCAGGTCCACCCTCGCGTGTGACTGAGGTATCCACTGGAATTCCAGGTCCCATCGTCGTTGAGATAACGGCCTTCTTGAGGAAACGGCCCTTGGATGAACTTGGCTTGGAACGGATAACCTCTTCGATCGCCGCTGCATAGTTCTCGGCGAGCTGCTCGGCAGTGAAAGAAACCTTGCCAATCAGGAAGTGGAGGTTGGCGTTCTTATCAACACGGAACTCAATCTTTCCGCCCTTGATATCGGTAACTGCCTTTGCAACATCGGTAGTTACGGTTCCGGTCTTTGGGTTAGGCATCAAACCACGTGGTCCAAGAACCTTTCCAAGGCGACCGACCTTACCCATCAATTCTGGTGTCGAAACAACGGCATCGTAATCAAGACGGCCCTTTGAGACCTCTTCGATCAATTCATCTGCACCGACGATATCGGCGCCAGCAGCGCGTGCCTCTTCGGCGCGCTCTCCACCAGCGAATACCAAGACGCGAGCGGTCTTACCGGTTCCGTGTGGCATATTAACTGTTGAACGAATTGCTTGGTCGGCCTTCTTTGGATCTACGCCCAGAACAAGTGCTACCTCAACTGACGCGTCGTACTTGGTAACCGAAGTTTCCTTTGCAAGCTTGACTGCAGCGAGTGGTGAGTAAACGTTCTTGACATCGACCTTCGCCGCTGCTTCTAGATATTTCTTACTGCGCTTCATTTCTTCTCCTTGGTTGTTTGGAGTTGTGGTTTGACGGAGCAGCGAGCTCCTCCCACTTCCCAGTTTGTTTTTTTACAGTTAGTTGGAAACCGTAATTCCCATTGAACGTGCTGTTCCTTCGATGATCAGAGTTGCTGCAGCAATGTCGTTGGCATTGAGGTCAGACATCTTGATCTTCGCGATCTCTTCTGCTTGAGCCTTGGTGATGTTGGCAACCTTGGTCTTGTGAGGGATAGCAGATCCCTTTTCGACTCCAGCAGCCTTCAAGATAAGACGTGATGCTGGTGGGGTCTTGGTGATGAAGGTGAATGAACGATCCTCGTAGACAGTGATCTCTACAGGGATGATCTGACCCTTCTGTGACTCTGTTTCAGCGTTGTACTGCTTAACGAAGTCCATGATGTTTACACCATGCTGACCGAGGGCTGGACCCACCGGTGGAGCTGGTGTTGCAGCGCCTGCCTGAATCTGCAACTTGATAAGTGCAGTTACCTTCTTCTTTGGTGCCATTTTTTTGGTTTCCTTTTTTCCTATTTAACTGGGGTTAAATCTTTTGTACTTGATGGAAAGCGAGTTCAACTGGAGTCTCACGACCGAAGATTGAAACAAGCACCTTGAGCTTTGCTTGCTCAGGCATGATCTCGGAGATAGATGCTGGCAAGGTTGCAAATGGGCCATCCATAACGGTGACAGATTCGCCGATCTCGAAGTCAACAACCTTGATATCAGCCTTCTCGCCCTTCTTGGCTGGACGTGGAGCGAGGATGTTTTCGACCTCTTCCAGACTCAACGGTGAAGGGTGGTGTGCATTGCCTACGAATCCAGTAACACCAGGGGTATTACGGATACAAGACCAAGACTCATCAGTGAGATCCATACGGACAAGAACGTAACCAGGGAAGACATTGCGCTTAACCTGCTTGCGTTGACCATTTTTGATCTCTGTAACTTCTTCTTCAGGAACTTCTACCTGGAAGATGTAATCCTCCATATTAAGAGCCTGAACGCGGTTAGCTAGGTTGCCTTTAACCTTCTTCTCGTAACCGGCATACGAGTGAACGACATACCAATCACCAGCGGCCGTGCGCAGCGCGCGACGGAACTCAGCATTTGGATCGTTCTCATCTTCAGCTTCGGCAGAAACCTCTTCGTCGATAGAGGCGAGCGCATCTGCGCTACCTGCCTCTTCGTCAGCCACAACTTCCTCAATTACAGGTTCTGCTATTGGAGTCGCAGTCAGTGCAGCTTCAAATGCATCAACAGGAGTTGATGCGGCGGCTTCAACGACGGTCTCTTCGAAGAATGGATTTTCTATTGTCATGTCGCGCACCTATCCAAAGATCCAGAAAACGATTTTGGTGAGCGCAACATCAAGAATTGAAACAACTGCGATGATGAAACCTACGAATACAAATACGACTGCGGTATAGGTCGTAAGTTGCTTCTGGGTTGGCCAGACAACCTTGCGTAGTTCAGCGACAACCTGGCGATAGAACAGGTTGATGCGACCGAAGAGGCCAAGTTTCTCTTTGCCTTCTTCAGTATCGTGCTTCTCGTCGACCACGTGTGTTGCCTTTCCTCTTACGTTGACCAATCTTGCAGGGCAGGAGGGACTTGAACCCCCAACCGCCGGTTTTGGAGACCGGAACTCTGGCCAGTTGAGCTACTGCCCTTCGAGCGTTGTTAAGACACGACTGATCGTGACCTAATGCAAGCGCCAGAACGAGGATTCTAGAGCCCAGCGGGGGTGCGAGTAAAACCGACCCTTCCACCCCGTCACCCAGAGGAGAGCCACTTTTGGCATACTTCCCTATATGAGCGCAGAAAAGCCCCGTATCTCCCAACGTATCGCCGCCATCGCCGAATCAGCGACCCTAGCGGTCGATGCGAAAGCCAAAGCCCTCAAGGCTGCCGGAAAGCCAGTTATTGGCTTTGGAGCAGGTGAGCCAGACTTTCCAACGCCTGATTACATCGTGCAGGCTGCTATCGAGGCCGCTGCCAAGCCCGCCAATCACCGGTATACCCCAACCCCTGGTCTACCTGAGTTGCGAGATGCGATCGTGGCCAAGACGTTGCGCGATTCCAATTACGTCATCACATCTGATCAAGTCCTTGTTACCAATGGCGGCAAGCAGGCGGTTTATCAAGCATTTGCCACAATGATTGATCCAGGTGATGAGGTCATACTCCCCGCGCCTTATTGGACGACATATCCCGAGTGCATCAAGTTGGCTGGTGGGATTTCGGTCGAGGTCTTTGCCGACGAGACACAAAACTATTTGGTGAGCGTGGAACAACTTGAGGCTGCGCGCACCGAGAAGACTAAAGCGCTGCTCTTCTGTTCCCCTTCCAATCCAACGGGCTCTGTCTATTCGCCTGAGCAGGTCAAGGCGATAGGTGAATGGGCTCTCGAGCATGGAATTTGGATTATTGCCGATGAAATTTATGAACACCTTCTCTATGACGGTGCTACAGCACCGAGCATTCCTGTTGCCGTACCAGCAATGGCTGATCGCACCATAATTCTTAATGGAGTTGCGAAGACTTATGCGATGACCGGTTGGCGCGTGGGTTGGATGGTTGGACCTAAGGATGTCATTAAGGCCGCGACTAATCTCCAATCTCATCTCTCTTCAAATGTCTCTAACGTTTCACAGCGCGCTGCAATCGCCGCCCTGACTGGTGATCTCACGGCGGTACACGAAATGGGAACCGCCTTTGATCGTCGCCGCAAATTAATCGTTGGTCTGCTCAATGAAATTCCTGGAGTCATCTGCCCAACGCCTACGGGAGCCTTTTACGTTTACCCATCTGTTAAAGGTGTTCTCGGCAAAGAGATTCGTGGGAAGCGGCCTCAGACTTCTGCAGAGTTAGCGACACTGATCCTCGAAGAGGCAGAGGTTGCCGCAGTTCCTGGTGAGGCCTTTGGCCCTTCGGGATACTTGCGCTTCTCTTATGCGTTAAGTGATGCAGATATCGTTGAGGGTATTGCGCGCGTAAAGAAATTGCTCTCCGAAGCTATCTAGAGTTCAACTCCCACAAATCGCACCTCTGGTGTCAGGGTAATTCCAAAGGCTTCTTGGACTCGAGTTTTTGCGCTGCGAGCAAGGGCGACAATATCTTCACTGGTCGCGCCTCCAGCATTCGCAATTGCTAAGACATGCTTCTCTGAGATTTTGGCTCCGTTGATTCCTTCGCCTTTGACGACGCCCGCATTCTCCATGAGCCAGGCGGCTGGAACTTTAACTCTGCCATCTTCTTGCGGCCAGCGCGGGGCACTATCTGGAAGGGTCTCCGCTTGCTCCTTTGAAATAATCGGGTTAACGAAGAAGGAGCCTGCGCTCCAATTCTGCTCGCTATCGTTGTAAAGCATCCCCTTTTTTGCACGTAGCGCTAGTACTGCTGCACGTAGCTCATGAGTCGGAACACGGGAATCCAAATCCACGCCGAGTGCATCTGCCAACTCTTTATATTTAACCGGTAATGAGAATTCTCCACGCCGCAATTGAAAGGTCACGTCAAGGATGACGTAGCGATCCCCTGCGCGCTTGAATAAGGAATCGCGATAGGTAAATTCGCATTGATCCGCTGTAAAAGTTCTTATCGTTTTTTCGTGTCGATCATACGTCCGAACCCGCGCAATAACTTCCGAAACCTCGTGCCCATATGCACCAATATTCTGGATAGGTGCTGCGCCAACCGTTCCAGGAATTCCACTGAGTGACTCGAGATTCGCTAACTTCTTCTCAAGAGTAAACGCAACGAACTCATCCCAATCGACTCCGGCCGCTACTTGCAGCATTCCGCCGCTGCATGCATCTATCTCATATGAATTTCCCTGTGTTGCGACGACTATCACGGTGCCGCCGAACCCGGCATCGCTCACTAAAAGATTCGATCCCCCACCAATTAATAAGAGTGGAGTCCCTGCCGCATCGCACTCACTGACCGCAGAAATTAACTCCGCTTCGGTGGTAACTCGAAGGACCCTCCTGGCTGGACCACCTACGTGCAGGGTGGTGAGCTCTGAAAGGTTGGTCATGGCTTAAGGCTATCGGCGCTCTACCAAGATCTCATTCTTACCGCGGAAGCGATCCAGAATTCGATCGTAATTCTTCTTAGATTGCTCATCCCGATAGGTCGGATCGGTGTCGTAGTACCCGTGATGGCGAGCCTGCTCCAGAGGTAGATCTATCTGCAGCAAATTCCCCCGCGCCTGGCGCAGGCGGAGCGAAAATTCCATATCGGCGTTGCGGTAATACAGGGCTCGGATGTTAAACCCTCCGCTTTCGATTGCGCTCTCGCGATTGAGCCCCATGAAGTAACTAAAGAGAACATCGACGGGGCCAGGGCCTTTGTCTTCGACGCTGCGCCACTCATCCTCCACATTTACCAGTCCGCCGTGCCAACCAACTGCAGCCCACTCCCCCGTCGCAAGTTTTTCAACTGTCGGAGTTACGGCATCGCCGAGGAAGCGGGTGGATGGATCCATAATGATCACATAGGGGGCTGGTGCGAATTTAAGAAGGGCATTTGCTGCTTCTCCCCAACCGACGCCCTCCTGAATTTGGGTTATGAAGGTCCGTTTATCAAGCTGGGCTGCCAGGTCATGGAGCTCTGGCTTTCCGGAAACTAAGACCAGGATGGCGCAATTTTCTGGTGCAAATTCCTTAATGGATTTAATTGCGA
>Ga0118677_10013462_pt1 | contig 11752 bp, 10 predicted proteins | sample AliMusrvi5mmetaG_FD_86154 | JGI IMG/M metagenome (GOLD analysis project Ga0118677, IMG submission 86154) | reverse complement strand
GTGTACGACTATGAGCTTCAGGCCTTTGCCAGGGCGTTGAACGTGCAGGTTGGTCAGATGCTGGGAATGAAAGCGTAGCGGATATGTTCGAATAAAGAAATTGGAGATATTTCTTTGTCAAGTATCGGCGAATAGGAAGAGAAGATTTTCAACGCAAAGGGCGCAAAGGAAGATAAATAAGATTCGCCCGGACGCCTGCCAGTCAATCGTTGGCCGGCAGCGCCCTTTTGCCTGACACCGGAAACTCAATTTAAGTCTATAACAACCGTCTGATTCAGACATAACAGTCTAAAACAGCCGTCTTATATTGACAATAACCTCCCGGCAGTCAGGCGGAAGTTGATTATCTGTATCAATATGGTGAAAAGATAATACCGATCGAGGTGAAATCAGGCGCAACCGGGACGCTTAAGAGCCTTCGTAATTTCCTGCACGAAAACAGCACGCTGCTCGGGGTGCGTTTTTCAATGCATGCGCTGTCCTTTCATGACCACGTACTTTCCATACCCCTGTTTGCTGTCGAAGCCATGCCGCGGCTTATCCATCAGGCATGTGAATCTGGTGGAAATAAAACAAGGGAATCAGTCATTGCGCAGCCCTGATTTGCACTGGTCGGGATTATTTCAAGAAACTATTTGTTGTTTCGAAAGTCAATATCAACCGTGGTCTTGTTCGGATGTCAGAGGTAAACCTGTACAACGTGCTTTGACACTCCGGAAACTCTTCTTCCTCCCACAAGGAGTGTTATTTTGTAATAGTTTAGCGGCCTGAAGGGATTGCCTGAAGAAGAGAGGAAGAAGCGGCGGACGGATTGGTAAGCAGTTGATGCAGGATAGTTAAAGGGTTAAGGTTTTGGAGTCTGGCAGTCTGAATTAGGGTCATAAGTATCTGGTGATTTTCGACCCCGTTATCTGAGCGATTACCAAAGGTAATTTTTCGCATGATAACATTATCCCGCAGTAGTCTTTCTGCCAGATTGTTGTGAGAGCAGATGCCCGGAACTTCGAGACATGTAACCAGTTCGCTCCATTTTTTATCAAGCTTGGCGATGAACTTGTCGGCGCGGGAATGAAGAAGGCTTACCTTCAAGATACGGCGCAGTCTGGCGATCAAATCGGCCCGCCTGACAATGAAGTTCTTCGGACGGCTTAAGACGATCTTGGCGCTGAATGCGATAATGCTCTTAATCAAAGCCTTGAATTGCCTGAAATACTTTTCTCTTTTCCTGTCGTCTTCAAAGTATACCTGCCATTTCTTCAACAGCCGCAAGAGATGAACCAGACACCGTTGTTTGCGCGCCTTGATCTGGTTATAGGCAGCAAGGAAGTCGCTTATAAGCACACCCGCGAATCGGTCGCCCAACAAATCGGCGACGACTTTGCTCCCGCGATGGCGGTCGATGTGATAAAAGACCATCTGCTTCATGGCTACACACCACAGCCAGTAATTGACTCCGTCTTTCCGCCATCCGGTTTCGTCTACATGTGCAAACGGCTGTTCTGGCAGCTGTTTACGCATCTGCTCGTAAACCGGCTTACCTCGGCAGCGGATCTGCCCGTCAAAACCAGGAGCGGCACTTGGCGTAAAGCTTAAGTGAAACAGATCCCGAAAAAGAACCCGCAACTTGCGATATGGCACTTTCATCTGGAAGTGCAGAAAGCTCGCTACACTTTTGGCCACCGGCCCAATGTAACTGCCCGGCAATTCGCATTCTCCCACGCCATGGACCACCTCTTTGCAGTCAGGACAGTAGTAGAAGTGTTTGCGGAATCGTGTTACCTCAACCTTTGGCAGAATAATGTCTTCCTGAAAATGATCTTCATAGCGATTACATTGACGTAAATGCCGTCCGCCACATTCCGGACACTGTTCCAGGGTTACTTCAACTTGCTTATCTGCGTGGCGATTTACAGGTCGGGACCATCCGGGGTGTCCTTTTGGGGCTCCTCTTTTCTTTTGTACATGTTTAACAGAATCTTCTGTAACAGGAGCTTTGGCCTTGTAACGCTGCTGGCGGTATTCTGTAATCTCCAGTCGCAGTCTCTTGTTGGCCTCTTCCAATTCCTTGATACGTTCCTTCTGCCGGCGGTTTTGCTTCTTCAACCGCTTATTCTCTCTGCGTATCTGTTTGGTTTGACCGCCAGGTTGGTCTTTCACTCAACATCCTTCAGCTTCTGGTGATGATATCGCAAAAGCCTGAAATTAATCTCGGACAAGTCGTATATCGTGCTGATCATCTGCTTATAACTGGTAACCCAGGCTTTCGCGTGGGGCAGCTTGCTCTTGGTCAGAAGGATTGTTTGAGTACGGCTCTGATACCTATGCGACAGATACCGGTAAGGGCCGTGCAATACAGGGTTCTTTTTGTCTCTGCAGCGGCAGTTCGGGTTGCCGCAGCGACCAAGATGTTCACGTAATGATCCGCGCAGTATTGGCGGCCAGTTCGCCAGCCTCTCCAACAGTCGGGACCGCTCTTTGATCAACTGCTCGTAATCGTTGTCTTTATTCATACCTAAGCAGTATATAGTGCTTAGGTTTTATTGCAACAAAATAAACGAACAATCTTTATCGTCCGTAAATCACACGATCCAGGCATTCTCCTTCACTCTCTTCAGGCCGCTAAACTATTACGTTATTTTCGAATACGTGTGATATTGAGAATAAGATCCTTATGGCTGAGTTATTATGCTGCTTATACTTGACAATATAGCCATATTTGTCCATTATAAGCGACATTATGAAGAAGACCCTTATATTGCCGATTGCTTCGCGCAGAATTATGCCGGCGTTCGGCGAGAACATCAAGCTCGCGCGGTTGCGCCGTCAATTGAGCGCTGCCGTGGTTGCGGAACGGGCGGGAATAAGCCGCTCGACACTCTGGCAGGTTGAAAAAGGCAATACCAGCGTGGCCTTCGGCGCTTATTTCCTTGTTCTGTTTGCGCTGGGACTGGAGCAGGACCTGCTGTCAGTTGCACAGGACGATGTCCTCGGACGCAAGCTGCAGGATGCCGGACTTGGCGTGCGTAAAAGGGCGCCGAAAAGAAAGGCTGAAACACCATGAGCACAAAACCGCGCCAGGTCCGTGTTTATTCCGATTGGGCGACATTGCCGGGTCCGTCTTTCATGGGGTCTCTTTCCATGGACATTGTCCGCGGGAAGGAGATCTTTTCATTCGAGTATGAAGACGGCTGGTTGTCTGGCGGAATGGCCCAGCAACTGGATCCGGAATTGCAGTTGGTGTCCGGCAAACAGTATCTCCGGGATGCCCGGCAGAATTTCGGTATTTTCCTCGACTCCTGTCCGGACCGGTGGGGACGTTTACTGATGCGCCGCCGGGAAGCCTGTTATGCCAGGCGGGAGCGGAGGGCGGAGCGACGGTTGACAGAACTTGATTATCTGCTGGGTGTCTATGACGGACAACGTATGGGCGCCTTACGATTTCAGGAAGGCGGGCAAACGTGTTTCCTGAACAGCGATGATCGGCTGGCCACCCCTCCCTGGACATCACTCCGGGACCTGGAACATGCCAGCCTCATGCTTGAGGAAAACAATTTACAGAATGATGATGAAGCACTGAAGTGGTTGAATCAACTTCTGGCTCCAGGGTCGTCGCTGGGTGGCGCACGCCCCAAAGCGGGGGTTGTCGATGACAGTGAAAATCTCTGGATCGCGAAATTTCCAAGCAAGCTCGACCTGGCAGATTCCGGCGCATGGGAGATTGTTCTGCATGAACTTGCCAGGATGGCCGGTATCCGCGTTCCTGATGCCGACGCACGCAGGTTCACAAGTCGCCATCATACATTTTTATCCCGCCGTTTTGACCGTGTAGCGCCGGGCAAAAGGCGTCACTTTGCCTCTGCAATGACCCTTTTGGGATACGCCGACGGTGCAAGCGCGACGACAGGAGTCAGCTATCTGGATTTGGCCGAGTTTATAATGCAAAGCGGCTCTGATCCGGAAGCAGATCTTGCCGAACTCTGGCGGCGGATTGTTTTCAACATTTCTGTGTGCAACACCGACGACCATTTAAGAAATCATGGCTTTCTGCTGGCCGCTAAAGATGGCTGGACGCTCTCGCCTGCATATGACATGAATCCAAATCCGCAGGGAACCGGATTGACTCTCAATATTACAGAAAACGACAACCGGCTCGACATGGAGCTGGCGCTGGAGGTGGCTCCGCTGTTTCACATAAGTCTGTCCTCAGCCAAAACAATAATGAGCAAGATTCGCGACGCTGTAAAGCAGTGGAACAAGGTGGCAACAAAACATGGCCTCTCGAAAGCCGAACAGGAAAAAATGTCACAGGCATTTCGCATTACATAGCGCCAGACATTCGTAACTGATTGCCGTTAAGGTTATACGTTTTGCTGCCCTGGCGGCCGGCGTAGTCGAGCTTTGTTACTTCACCGCCTTCTATTGTCAGGGTGATCGAATCCCCTGGTTGAAGGCGGCGATAATTCAGTCCTTTTATGGTATCGGACAGGGTGGTGGCGGCGCGCAAGGAGAGTCCGCCCCTGATCAATGCTGTGACAAAGGAGTCGTTCCCCAGGATTGTGATGTCGACAATCCTTGCATTCTGCTGGTATGGGGCAAGGAATTCATTCACCGGCATGGAGATTGACAGCTGGCTCCGGAGGGGGCGCGCGTCGCGGCCGGTGCGCACGTCGGCAAGCGCCTTGTTCAGGATGAGGCGAAGCTTGCGGTCGATTGTGCTGATCCGGTTTTGTGCCGACACCATGTCTGTGATGGTCACTCCGCATGCCTGTACTTCCGAGAGTCGATTTGTCGCCTGTCCATAAACGTCCGGGTAGAATCTGATGATGTTGTTGTGAAGCTCGACGGTGTTGTACGTTATGGAGATATTTACGGGCATGTCCGTGAGCAGGTCGAAGAGCGTCAGCATGTCGTCGATATCCATTCCGATGCAGCTGTGCGACACCGGGAATCCAATGGTCCAGTATTCCGTCGTCGAGTGGATTACCAGCGACTTATTGCCGCCGTCGAAGACTATATTCAGGCCACGCAGGCGGTCATAGGGCATGTCGATGGTTTTACCCGTGGGTCTGATGTGTGAACGGCGGATGATCTCGCCTTCCATGTCGCCTTCCAGGTATCGGAAGACAACCCGTTTTCTCTTTTCGACAATCTTCCCATGGCCGGCCGGGGTTGGCATGTCGCGATTTCCGATGCGAACCGGGAAGGATGTGAGAGCTTGGCCATCCCGGGTTACGATCATCGTACAGCTCGGGAGGTTGATTTCGACGCCTTGCCCGGCTGCGCGGGTTGAGTCTGCCGACAAGATGGCAAATAGAATAAAAAGACAGTACATCATGGATGTGCCCGAATACCGCTAACTTAAGGAAGAACACGCCTTACGGCGTTGACTACAAGCGTATAAGCAGATTACCCGTTATAGTTAGCGACATTCTGGATATGCCCCCGGTCATTAAGAAACATAAATCCAGCCACAAATCTAGCTAAAAGCTGGATTCGGCAGTTGGAGGTAGTTTTTTAGGTTCTTCGCTGTTTTCAATGGAATGGCCGACCTGGGACAAGCATCTCTGAATGGCTGAAAGGAGGGGAGCTTTGATCAGCCTACGCCCAGATGCTACGGACTGACAGGCAGAATTAACAAAATGGACAGAATAAAAGACATTTCCTGGTCTGCCACTCTTCCCTGCATTCTGTTAATTCTGTTCATTCTGTCAAAACTCTTATCCTAATATTACTTGACTGTCATGTTATGCTCTGGCCCTTTGCTTATGAACAATTCCACTCAATCAGTGCACGTTCACGATCCTTATGGTGTTTGGCGGAGCCGGGAGTACAGGCTGTACTCTGCCGGCTGGCTGGCTTTGATCATTGCCAGCCAGATTGAGACGGTTGCAGTCGGTATTCATGTCTATGCCCAGGCCCAGAGTGCGATGGCTCTTGGCTGGATCGGGCTTGTGAAGGCATTGCCGGTAATTCTGCTGGCCATGGCAGGCGGGCAACTTGCAGATCGTTACAATCGGCAGAAGCTCATGGTGATAACCCTTGCGATGGGGGCGGTCTCCACCGCGGGACTGTTGGCCCTGGCTTGGACCGAAGCTCCGATCAAGTGGTTTTATGTATGCCTTCTGATAGGTTCAATAGGACAGGCGCTTGGATCGCCTGCACGTGCCGCCATTCTTCCTCAGCTTGTCCCGGCATCCCTTTTCAGTAATGCCGTTGCCTGGAATTCCAGCCTCTTCCAGGTAGGCAGTATGATTGGCCCGGCATTGGGCGGACTATTGCTTGGGCGGAATGATTATACTCCACCCGCCCTGGCATTGGCGCTCCTGTGCCGGGTATGCGGCCTGATTGCCATCATGCTGCTGAAGTTCCAGAGCCCGATACGTAAGGTTGTGGGCAGTTCCCTTCGCAGCCTGTTGGCCGGGATCCGGTTTGTGGGTAATAACAAGATCATCCTCGCCACGATAACACTCGACCTGTTTGCCGTGCTGGTTGGCGGTGCGACCTACCTACTGCCGCTGTTTGCCCGGGATATCCTGCATGTTGGAGGTTTTGGATTAGGATTACTGCGATCAGCGGAAGCCATTGGCGCCATTGCAATGGCCATGACCATTGCGCATCTGCCGCCGATCCGGCATGCCGGGCGTGCCATGTTGAAGGCTGTGGCTATTTTTGGCGCTGCAACAATACTTTTCGGGGTTTCTCAATGGTTCTGGTTATCCATGGTGGCTATGTTTCTCGTCGGGGCCAGCGACAACATCAGCGTCATTGTGCGGCATACACTTGTGCAGGTGCTGACACCGGATCACATGCGCGGGCGGGTATCGGCTGTCAATAATGTGTTTATCGTGGCCTCGAACGACCTGGGTGGATTTGAGTCCGGTATCAGTGCGCGATTGTTCGATGTGATGGCCTCAAGTATTGGATGGGCGTCGCCCGGATTATCTTCACGCATCGCAGGTGCGGTGGTATCGGTTGTTTTCGGAGGGATAGGCGCAGTGGCGGCAGTCGCAGGATGTGCCCGTCGCTGGCCCGAGGTTCTGCAACTGGGCTCTCTTCGTGACATCAAGCCGGTTGATGATGCATTTACAACATTAACAGGGTGACAGCAAACACGATTCGGTATAAATTACCACCTGCATTTAAGACTGCTTAACCGTCAACGGGGAGAAATATTATGAAAAAAGAAGTCATGAGATTGAGAAATGTATACTTGTTAATTCCCGCCCTGGCGCTTGTTTTATCCGGATGTGTCATGTTGGATTTGAACTCATTGTTAAAAACGAAAAAACTGGAAGCGATAACGATCCAGAAGGCCGAACACTGGCTTACCTCGGATAAAATCCTGCTTGTTGAAGTCAGCGGTATGATCTGCGAGGAATCCGGCAACGGTTTATTCAGCAGCATGACGTGTTCGCCGATGTACATGAAGGCCATCTTAAACAAGGCAGAAGATAATTCCGCCATCAAGGCTGTGATCTTGCGGATCGATTCGCCTGGTGGAACAGTTAGCGCAAGTGAAATAATTGCGCGAGAGATTGCACAGTTTAGAAAGCGCACGGGCATGCCGGTGTATGCACAGATTAACGGTTTGGGCTGTTCCGGCGCCTATTACATTGCAGCAGCATGCGATAAGATTAATATTCAACCATCGGCAATGTCCGGTAGTATTGGCGTGATTGCCATTTTCCCGAAATACCGCCGTCTGGCTGATAAAGTCGGTTATGATCAAGTCGTCATTAAATCAGGCGCGCTTAAGGATATAGGAAGCGGGATGCGTGATATGACCGACGAGGAACGAAATGTCCTGCAAAGCCTGATAGACAGCGATTACAAGGGGTTCCTGACGTGGGTTCTGCAACATCGCCCGGCTATTGGCGACCGTGAAACGCTCATGAAGATTGCAGATGGCCGCATCTATACTGCGCAACAAGCCGTTGAGAAGAAGCTCGCCGACAAGGTTTGTTTCCTCGACGAAACAATCACAGAGGCCATGTCATCCGTTAAAGTATCCGATGCAGAAGTTATTGCCTACAGTTACTCTGATTCCGATGATGCCAATATATATTCATCATCTGCGCGCACCACGCCGCTCAAGTTGAACATGAACCTGCCGCCGCCGCTCAATGCCCGTAGCGGGTTCTATTATCTCTGGATGCCGGGCGAGTGAAATGAACACTCTTGCAGTTTCGGATTTCGTGTTTTGGATTTCGAATTTGGATTGCGGGCGTTAGCCCGCCTTAAGTCTTTTTGTCGGGAAGCTTTGATTGCTGGTCTGCGGGTTTGGCGGGCTTACCTTCCGATCCCTTGTTATCTCTCATCTGCTTCATATGTTCCTGCATCATCTCTTTTGCCTTGTCTCGCAGCTTGTTCATCTGTTCCTGAGTGATCGTTTTCCTGATGAGCACCATTTGTTTGATGCTGGCTTTTTCCATTTCCAATCTTGCCTGAGACAACTTTTCTGCAACGGCAATAAGAGCATTCTCGTCCGTCGAATTATTTTCCATCAGCTTTCTTCTTGCCTGCTCGGCCTCCATCAATTGCTTCCGGAGCTCTTCATTCTGTTTCTGGCTCTGATCCATTGAATCTTTGAGGGTTTTTATTTTGTCTTCCGAAATTCCAAGCGCTGCGGCTTCTTTCGGATCGCCCAGAATCTTGTTAAGAACAAAAGGAGGAAGTAATCCACCGTTCATTATCGGATTAACAGAAGGTGATCCACCTCTCATCATTGATCCACCCATTCCGCCTTGTCCAAACTGTCCTCTATTCAGGCCTGAGGATTTATTCTGTGCAGGGTTTTCTTTCTTTGCCTCATCGCCTGTCTGCCCAAATGACACTGATCCAATTAACAAACCAGCCAAACCAACCGTCACTACCAACATATTCTTCTTCATTCCGACCTCCTTTTTTAATTGTTGTCGCGCTTCTTAATACCTGAATTTTGCACCAAGCAGGTGCAAAATTCACTTTGCGCAAAATCCAGGTAATATAACGAATGAAGATTATATTTTATTGTATCTAATTGCGCGATGAAGTTTATTTCTCATAGGCTCAAGCATCCTGGCCATTCCGTCTGACTGCGTGGCATAGCAGCACCTTTTGAAAGGCAGATAAGCCGATACACAAGAGCCAGGCGGGCCTCAGTTATGGGGAGTCAGCAATTCGCATTTTGGCTCCCGCCCCCTGCCGCCTTGCGCGGCAGGAGCGAGAGTTTGGCGGGAAAGGCCGTTTTTCCCCGCCAAACTCGTTCACCCGCGACGCCCAGCTTCGCTCAGAAGCTTCGCCGAGGCACGCAAGGTCGCAGGGGTCCAAAGCCAAAACTAGAACTCCTGATGGGGAGTAATCCATAATTGCTTTCCCTATGATTGTATGCAATAAATCGGAGGAATATTTCGTTATATGCAAATAAGCCTTATGCCTGTTGTTTCTCTAATTTAATATCGAAGGAGGTATTGAATGAATATGCGTCAAATCATGGCTGCCATCGTCGTCACGAGTCTGGTTGCACCCTGTATTGTCTCTGGAGCTACGATTATAAACAGCAACAAGATTAAGATAGAGCGCAAGGAGAAAATCGACGAGAGCTGGACTATTCAATCAATAGAGATCAATGATTCAACGAATCCTGCCGAGGCCGGCATGGCAACTAATTCCATAACTTTGAAGAGTTCCAAGAAGGAGGTTAAGAAATATATCATCCATTTGTCGTCCCTTGATGTGGAATTGAATGGACAACCTGCCAAATTCAAAGACCTGAAGGAAGGCATGAAAGTCGAAAAATTCACCGCAGGGATGGGTCAGGGAACTATAACCAGAATCGTGGCATCCGACAGTGTCGATGATAATAAGGCAGACGATAAGAAAAAGAAAACTGGCAAAAAAAAGAAATGACATTCAAATCTATCCGACTCACTGGCGGAGTAATAATTTTAGCTGTAGCGATGCTGGTGTTCTTTCACTCATGTTTCGCCAAGAAGACGATAGGCGCGGTTGCAGAGGTTGTTCTTCTGCCTTGGGGAATTCACCTGCCGGCCCGCATCGATACCGGCGCGCACACTTCATCCCTGTTTGCCCTTGATGTGGTTGAAACGAACGGATTCGTATCGTTCCGCTTTCCGGATAAGTATGGCGGCAAGCACGTGCGACTGCCTCTTATCGAGTGGCGGACTATCAAGTCATCCGATGGAATCGAGGAAAAACGGGCCGTGGTCGATATCATAATCAAATTGGGTGGCAGAAAACACCATACACAGGTGGCGCTGGATGACTGGTCTCGTATGTCATACCCGATGATGATCGGCAGGCGGACGCTGAAAGGATATTTTCTGGTGGATGTCGCTAAATCCAGATCTGCAATCCCGGAACCGGCGGAAGGTGGCAGTGAATGAACCGGTCCCTTGCGTGGCTGATGGGTTTGCTTCTTCTTGTGCCTGCCGTTTTGATTGCCTACCGGGTCATAGTACTTGGTTATATATTTCTGCCTTCGACCGTTGAGCGAGGCTGGCAGTTGTCAATGTCAGGCTTTGTGGAGCCATCAAAGAATGATGTGACTGTTCGTGTAGCTTATCCCTCCCATCGTCCCGGCCAGACAGTTATTGAACAGGAATTTACTTCCAGCCGGCTGGAGTTTGATCTCCTGCCGGAGGGTCTCAACCGTTTCGGCGAGTGGTTAGGCCGTTCAGGTTCGAAAGGTGTTGGCATCGGGTATCGCGTCTGCATTCTCAATAAGAGGCAGTCGGAACTAAAAGAACAGGCACCACAACCGGCACCGTTTCCTTCCTGGGTCGGCACGCAGGAAAGGCGCCTGGCAGAGCGGCTCGTCAGGGCATGGATGGTTCTGGATCCAGGCCGGCGTTTTCACGCAATTGCCGGAACAACGGCAGGACTATGGGGAACTCCACAGCCTCCTCAAGAAGACCTGACTGCCTGGACCGATCTTGTGCACGCCCACGGCATGGAATCCGCGCTTATCCTGCTGTTCAGGGTTGCCGGGCTCCCTGCCAGACATGTCGAAGGTTTACGTCTCGAAGAACAGGTCTCCGACTCGTTGCTTGGTTGGGTGGAGGCCTGGACCGGCACACAGTGGGAGTGCGTGGTTCCTGCAACCGGCATTATACCAAAGAACGACAAGAACCTTCTGCCGCTGGTGACAGGCGATTTTCCTGCGGTACATGTTACAGGCGGTGAGGTTTCCGGAATCCGCTGGGTGCTGAGCCATTCCGTGGTAAGCCAATGGCAACACCACCTTGAACGGATCCGGCTCTCGAACAATCCCTTTAACAAGTGGTCTCTTTTCCACCTTCCCCAGGAATTCCAGAATACGATTCGCATACTTATTCTTGTTCCTCTCGGCGCCCTGCTGATAAGCCTTCTCCGTAATGTCGTGGGGCTTCCAACTTTCGGTATATTCATGCCGGTTCTCATGGCTCTGGCCTTCAGGAATACCGGTTTGACTTATGGCCTGGGACTTTTCGCAGGCATAATCCTGATAGGATTCCTGGTGCGCCGCGGCATCGACTGGCTGCGTCTTCTGCTGGTTCCCAGGCTGTCTCTCATCCTGACAATTGTCATCATATGCATTATCATTCTGGCGCTGGTCGGCAACAAGTACGGCAACCGCGAATTGATGGCCGTGGGACTTCTGCCTTTTGTCATCCTGACAATGACCATTGAGCGTTTCTTTATAATCGTCGAAGAGGCTGGAGTCGGGGAAGGTTTCAGGACTGCCCTGGGCAGCGCGGTTGTGGCGGTCATC
>Ga0118677_10013460_pt1 | contig 11756 bp, 5 predicted proteins | sample AliMusrvi5mmetaG_FD_86154 | JGI IMG/M metagenome (GOLD analysis project Ga0118677, IMG submission 86154) | reverse complement strand
CTCCCTGTGTTCCCAGGAAACCGCCCTGCCCCCATACCCAATGTGCCACAGGATCATAGACCAATGTAGTCCACAACAGACTGAATACAACAAAGGCGGCAAATCGCATCCGCTCGGCAAAAGCACCAATAATTAATGCCGGCGTAATCACCGCAAACATCATTTGAAAAATGACAAAAGCGGTGTGGGGTACCGTTGGGGCGTATGAGGAAGCATCCATCCCCACTCCGTTTAATCCGACCCAGTCCAGACTGCCCACAATACCGAACAAATCAGGACCAAACGATAAACTGTAACCACAAAATACCCATTGCAAACTAATGACACTCAGCATCATGAAACATTGCATCAGAATCGACAGTACATTTTTCCGTCGAACAAGCCCTCCATAGAAAAATGCCAACCCCGGGGTCATCAGCATCACCAATGCCGCAGAAAGCAATACCCAAACGGTATCCGCTCCATTGATTCCCGAAGAACGGCCAACAGAGGCGGCAATGGACACTTCATCTCCAGCCAATAACACAGCCGGAATCAGTCCCAGCACCGCCACGAAACACCCCATCCAACGACTCGCTAATCTCATACCCAAATGCCCCTTTTTCAGTTTGTGCGACCTCATCTAGCCATTCCTTACTTTGAACAGCAAGGGGTGTACCAACTCGATGGTAATGACTCACGGCCGGATATTTTATATAACGTCATCCAGCAGTAACAGACTGCATTCACGACGCTTATATCAATTAAATAATAATACAATTAATAACACTGTCGAGGAAATGGGTGAAGCAAACCAACAATTTTGTCGCGACAAAATTGTGCACGACAAAAATGAAACGAAAATTTAAAATCATCAGGCTGGAAAAACCCAAGCTTTATGTCTTATCCAAACAATCCCGCACGGTCTGGACGAGTTTGATGGGAAGAAATGGCTTTTGCAGGAATTTCCGCCCCTCCCGCAGGTTCAAGGTATTCCCCGTTTCCTGGCCGGAATAGCCGCTCATGTAGATGACTTTCAGCCCGGCCTTCTCGGCCAGCAACTGATCGGCAAGTTTTCCTCCAGAGAGCCCCTCCGGCATAATGATATCGGTCAATAACAAATCGATCTCACTGTGATGCTGACGCCACACTTCCAACGCCGCCATCCCGTTGGCCGCTTCGAATACCCGGTAACCGTAATGATTAAGAACGCGAACCGCCAGCATTCGTAAAGACGGCTCGTCTTCCACCAAAAGGATGGTTTCGTGCCCTCCGCCCACCAGCGCAACGGCCTGATGCTCTGACTTCACTGGCTTCACCTCCAACAAACGTGGAAGGTAAATATGAATCACCGTTCCCTGTCCTAGCTGGCTTTCCACCTCAACCCACCCGTGATGTTGTTCGACAATACCATGCAAGGTGGATAATCCTAAACCGGTTCCTTTACCCGCAGCCTTGGTGGTATAAAAAGGTTCAAAAATGTGCGGCAGGTGTTCGGGTGCGATCCCATAACCGGTATCCCGGACAGTCAAACGAACAAAATCACCCGCTTGGCCCTTATGCCTGACATCCGGGACTTCGTCCGCTACAATACGATCCAACTCGATGAAAAGCTGACCGCCATCGGGCATGGCGTCACGGGCATTGACGACCAGATTCAATAAAACCTGCTCAATCATACCGGCATCTCCCCACACCTGCACGTCACCGGGTGCCAAACGGGTATGCAACTCAATGTTTTCACCGATAAGCCGCTGGAGCATCTTGGCGACACCGGCCACGACATCGTTGAGATCCAGCGACCGCAGTTGCATGACCTGACGCCGACTGAAGGCCAGCAACTGCCGGGTGAGATTAGCACCACGCTCGGCCGCCATGACAATTTCATTCAGGCCATCCGATTGTACCAACGTAATGGCCGTGTCCTCGTTCAGTTCCGAAGCATGCATCAAGATGACCGCAAGGATGTTGTTGAAATCATGGGCCACGCCTCCGGCCAACCGGCCGATGGCTTCCAGTTTCTGGGCCTGAAGTAATTGCTGCTCAAGCAGAGCTTCACGGGTGACGTCACGTTTGACGCCAACGTAATTGACAATCATACCCGCCTCATCAATAACGGGGGAGAGATTGGCATCCTCCTCATACAGCGTTCCATCCTTCCGCTTGTTGATGATGCGGCCACTCCACACCTTTCCCGCACACAAAACCTCCCACATTTGGCGGTAAAACTCGGCATCATGCTTGCCGCTTTTAAGAATCCGCGGGTTCTGACCGATGGCTTCTTCACAAGTGTATCCGGTTGTTTTCTCAAAAGCGGGATTGACATAAACAATCGTTCCTTTGGGATCCGTAATAACAATCGTCTCGGTGGCCTGCTCCACCGCCGTCGCCAAGCGGGCTCGGGATTCCTCCATCCGTTTGCGCTCGGTGAGATCAACGTCAATGCAAAACAACTCAGGTTCACTCCCTGGCATCTGCACAATGGCATGGCTCGAAAAGACCGATACCCGCGATCCATCTTTTCGCTGGAGGCTGAGTTCTGAGGCAGGTATGGGTTGCCCCGTTTGTGCCATCTGCTGCATGGCCTGTTTCACGGCCTCCCGCATTTCCGCCGGGATAATCAAATCCAACAGGTTTCGTCCAATTGCCTCTTGTGCGGTATATCCGTAGATCTGCTCAGATGCCTGATTCCAGTACCGGGCGACGCCATCCGGCCCGTAGCTTTGCACCGCAACCGATGACACACTTTGGAGCAGACAACGGAACCGTCCCTCACTCTGCCGAAACGACTCAGCCGCCTGCTTACGCTCCGTAATGTCTCGAATATTACATTGAATCACCTTACGGTCGTTCACAAGATAGACGTTGCTGATGAACTCTACATCGATCCGCCGTCCATCGGCCGCCGCCAACGGTTTGTCGTCGTAGCGGATATATTCCTTCTGCTGCAATTCGGAAAAACTGGATTGGCTGGCAACAATGTCCTTGAAAAATCCCAATTCCCAGATACTTCTGCCAAGGAATTCCGCATGAGAGTACCCCAACATTTCCATCAGAAACGGATTCACATCCAGGATTTTTCCCGTCTCGGCATCCAGAATCAAAACGCCATCCCGCGCGGCTTCAAATAGCCGGCGAAAACGAACTTCCGAGTTGCGCAATGATTCGGCCACCTCTGCTCGCTCACGGTAGCCACAAATATACTGGTTCCGCCAAACCAATCCTATACAAGCCCCCGCACCGAAGAGCAAGATCCCCATCATCACGACCACTTGCCAGAGTCGCTGCCGTATCGGCGCATACACTTCTGCCGTATCCATCCGGGCAACCAACGACCATGGTGAATCAGGAATGGTACGCAAGGCCGCTACCACCGACACCCTTCGATAGTCCGTGCCGACCATGATTCCCTCGCGCCCCAAGGCCGCCTGAGCCGCCGTCCGTGTAATGTGATCCAAAGGCACACGCAGGGTTAAGGCGGTATTCGTCTCAAACCGGAGTTCATTCAAAAAAAGGGCTTCATGGCCTTCCCGGCGGACAAGCAGCGTCTCGGCAGTCCGGCTGGGCGTCGGCCAGTACTTAATGTAAGGATACAAATGGGTTCCCGGATCAATACGCATAACAAGCGCACCCAGCGGACGGCCATTGTCCGCTTCGTCGAAAAGGGGAACCAGAACGGCAAGATAGACACGCTGATCATGTTCATTTTTGTAGAAATCCTGCAATGTCACTTGCTGGGATCGCAAGACGTCGGGGAGGTACTGCAAAATAACGGAAGCCATAGCTGCCCGGGGCTGCGGTACCACCACGCGACTGACCCCTTGCGTATCCAGCACGCGAATCTGATCATATTTATCGGTGTATTTCCCCATCCAAGCCTGAAGTTGCCGGAACGCTTCAGCATCCTCCGGTTTCTCAAAACAACGTTTCACCAGGGATGAAAATGCGGCATTCCGGAAGAGGATCGCACCATCCCCTAGTCGTTCTTTACGCCACTGGGTCAGTTCACCCACCTTCAATTCCGCCACGGCTGAAAGTTGCCCCTCCACCTCTTCACGATAATTCCGTTCGTATTGCCGATAGTACAGGAAGCCGGTCGTAATGATGCCCAACGCCAGAATAAAGAAAATCAAAAGAAGCAAAAATGCAGTTTTAGGAAAAGCAGCAGATTGCCCCCCGGGGGGGGAACTTGTCGAAGGCCAAGCCAAAATCAGGAGCGCAAGACTCAGCAACATAAAGGCAAGTAACACATTGAGTGCCGGAGGGATAAATTTTCCACCATAGAGCAAAGGCATTCCATAGAGGTAAGCCAGCAGGAATACAAAACTAATCCCAAGCAACAGTCCCGAAAGCCCCGACGCCAAAGCGGTACGCCAGAATCCTTTCGACCAAGGCAAAAGAGAGAATAGAAACGATAAACTCACCAGAATGAAGCAAAATGCCGTCACCGCCGACATGTGTCCCAGGACCACTCCGCTGGCTGTTTTACCGGCATCCATTCCCAGATGCTCAACCGACCAGTGAATGTCCAAGCAGGCCAACACAAGTAACAGGAGCGTGACAGTCAGTCCCCCATAACCCACCACCACACCGACCCAAAAGGAGCGACGGCGCAACGGCATCCGCACCCACAAGAAGATCGCGATGCCATACAACAACAACAGAACCGCCGAACTCGGCGCCATGGGAATCAGATCCGTTCCAAAATTGGTCAACTGCGGCAGTCTCAAAATCCATCCCAATAACGCTACAAGACCAATCCCCGCTGCCAAAAGGGAGAGTACCATACTGAAGACCTTCGGAGAATTAACGTCATCAGATGCATTCATTGGAGTTAGTTTGCATCAATGTGCATAAGCGGTCAAGAGAGAGCACAATCCTTTGGTGATTCCTCTATGAATAGTTCCACTGGACTCAGGAGACAGCCGATTCATGCGCTGCATCTTCGACTCAACTTCATCGCGGGCAGTCACGACCACGTGTATGAATTCATACCCATATCACTCCAATTTTGACAAAAATGCCATATCGAAGGATAATTATCAGAAGGAGAGCGGTTAAGTGTAGAGGTGTTCAGGCAGGTCCGTGGGAAGGAGGTTCAGTCCATGAACAAGATAATAAAATTATGTAATGTGATGGTCGCGGTAATGCTGACGGGATCAGTATGTGTGGCAGAACCCCATCGAGGTGACTATCATGGGGGACGCGGCGATTATCGCGGGTACTATGATGGAGGTCGGCATTACGGGTATTATCGTAATGGAGCCGGAGAGTTGGTTTTCGGACTACTTGGACTGGGAGTGGCGGCCGCAATCGTGAGTTCCATGAATCACCCCGCGATGTACGTGGAACAACCAGCACAGGTTCTCTATCAGGTGCCCCAAGTAGTGGAACAACCCATCGTGGTTCAACAGGTTCAAAATGAACCGCCTCAACCCGCAACAATGACGATAAATATCCAGAATTCAAATGGGTCGTTTACTCCCGTAACGTTGCGACAAATAGGCGCACAATGGGTCGGACCCAAAGGTGAATACTATAACGCAGTACCATCAGTGGGTCAGTTACGCCCGGTTTACGGATTCTAATTGGCCAGCACATTGAGATGAGGAAGGCAGGTTTATTCGTATCAGTCATTTGATTCTGATTCACTGTCGTCCTAGTCGGAAGTCAACGGTAGTTTGGCTTTCAACTCGTCTGATCCAAATAGTTTCTACGGCTTCATGTTGCACCATTCGGGGAATATCAAGCCGTAGAAATGGGCCCGAAGAGAAATATTCGACAGTCCCTCAGAGTGGAAGTATATTGCGACTTGATTCATGACGATGATGATCCGGGAGGTTCCGGCAGAAAGTGACGTCACAATAAAGTTTGAAAGGAAAAATCATGAGAAAGTATGGAGCAGAGTTTTTCGGGACATTGTTGATCGGCCGTACAGAAAACTGACATGCCAAAACTCAACAAGGACAATATGACAGATTCACTCAAGCAACCCTATCTACGTAAAACCGATAAGCGCGGCGACATCCAGGTCTGGATCGTGGACGGCAGCTATGTTCGAGGACACATTGATGAGGAATTCACCAATTTCGGACAGCACTACCGGTATCGGTATATTCCGGAAAATGAATTCTGGCTAGACGATGAAGCCGAGCATGACGAACACAAGTTTTTCATCGATCATCTTCTTGTCGAGCACCGGTTGATGGCAAAAGGAAAGTCCTACGGGGAAGCTCTCATTGAGGCCGATAAGGAGGAACGGAAGGAGCGACGCCGCGCCGGTGATGTAACCAGGGCAACACAACAGGGCCAGCAACTTCCGGACGGGAAAGCGGCTCACGAACACCTCTGGAAGAAATTAGAAAACGGAGTCAGCGTCTGGATCGTTAACGGACGGTTCGTGCGTAGCGTCTTCGATATCGACTTCACCGCCGGCGGTCACGACCACGTGTATGAATTCGTACCCACAGGGGAAGTCTGGATTGATGACGCCATTACAGAGAAAGAAAGGGGATTTGCACTGCTCCACGAACTTCATGAGCGTAATCGAATGACAGAGGCAGTGCCCTACAGCAAAGCCCACGCAGAATCCAGCCGCCTGGAATTCCAGTGCCGACATCACCCGGATGAACTGCATGACGCACTTGCGGCTGAAGGCTGGGCGTAATCGCCAATATCAAATCGTTTCAAGCAATCCTCAGACATTTTTCATCGTCCAAAATGAATCTTTGCTGACATCATTCAGGTTGGGAGCAGATACTATGGTTTGATTGACCGTTGTCACGTCCTGATTTCCGTTTGACACTTTTCCATTGTTACCCCATCTGACCGCTTCGGCCATCACCCGCAATGCGTTTCCACGTTTTGAAAGTTGATAGGCGTGCAAGGAATCCTTCACTTGATCAAGTTGTAGCATTGGCAGCGATAGAAGTTGATCGACTTGGGTAACAGGCGAGGCACCTTCTGAACCTCATCAATTACGACCCACTCTGGAGGCGGCGTCATGGCGTGAAGCTGTTCAGCCAACTCCGCTGGACGTCTGGCATAACGGTCTTCTTGCTCAGGATCCAGCAGATCTATCCACAAAACTTTTCTATCCGCGAAATGGGTTCTCAAAAAAGTTGACTTTCCCGTCCCCCTGGCACCAAAGAGCAGAAAACTCCTCGTTCCGGATACAATTAACGACCTATTGATCATAGAGCATGTTCGTACGCCGATTATGGAGTATTGTCAATCACCCTGCAAAACACTCCCTTAATATTAAAATATCAGTAAATTTCTCATTGATAATCAACGGCTTGTGATCAGTTTGTCCCTAGACGATTCCTTGAATCCTGATTGATAATCAACCACTTACAAACAAATTGCCCGCGGCCATTTCCTCATGGCCTGTTCCACTTGAGCCAATACATGCCGCAGGGTAAGATGCCATTCGTATCAGTCAACATGACCCGACACGAAGACGCAGTGACCACGTTCCCGACATTCTGCCAGATCTGCGGCGAAAGCAAATTGGTGCACCTTTGAAGTTGGCACTTCGCATCTGTTACCGTATCCCATGCGGTCACGATGTTGCTCGAGACCGTTATGCTCACCGCAGACACAAATGCCTCATCCGGGCCCATATCCGCCTGGGCGTTGAAAATCCGCGGCTGGCCGTCAATATCGAGCGCGCCTGTCATCCAGGCTAGGTTCGTACCAGCATCAATGCTAGGCGAATTCGCGCGAAGATGCAGGTCGCTGGTTAAAGACGGATTCAGGTTTGTGTTCGCCCCCTGCGTCACACGGTTTCCTATCTGGAAGTCGATATCTGCAAAGTTGCAATTGTGAACCGTGACCGTCGAGCCAATGGAATTGCCATCGTAATCATCCTCGAAAAAGACATCACCTCCAATCCCGTTTTCAGACGTGTTACCCCACAGGATGTTATTGCGAAGGGTGGCGACGCTGCTGCTGTCCGAATAGAGCCGGATGTACGCACCGCCACCGCCACCGCCGTTCCCGTTCAGATTCCGCGTGAACAAGTTGTTATCCATCGTCAACACGCCATGGCTCATATAGATAAAGGCGCCGCCTCCCCCCAAGCTGGCGCTGTTGGTCACAAACCGATTCTGGACAAGATTGACGGAGACATCGTACCCCGCCGTGATGTAGACGCCGCCTCCTATCCCCTTGGCAAAGTTATTGCTGAAACTGCAATCCCTCAAAACCACACTCCCGGGAGAATTGTCCACCTTCAGAAAGGCGCCAGCCGCATTCACCGAATTGAACAATTCGTTTGCCGTGTTGTTCTGGAATGTGCAACGGTTTAGTGTCACCGTGCCAAACCGTGTGTAGATGAATGCGCCGGCCCCTACATCAGGGCTCTGGATCCGACCATTCCGCAAAGTCAAACCTTCGAGTTTTACGTGTGCCAAGGTTCCGGTGGTTCCGATCATGAAGCCACGCATTGTCCCGATGTAAATCGAGCCCGCATCAATGATGGCGTCGCCGTCCGTGCACAGGATGGTGAGACTCTTGTTCTCACTGGCAGGAGCTAGGTATAGCAGAGTGGAATCCAGGTAATACAGACCAGCCCCCACGCGGATCAGGTCATCCTGCCCGTTCGACGCCGCCACGGTCAACGCATTCTGAAGGCTTGCCGCCGTGAAAACATCCACGGTCGCACCCCGGGCGTGGGCGCCCAGCAGAAACATAATGCCAACTAGGATGTTGAATAGGTAGATAGGTTTCATCTGTTTGCAGATTAAGCGGCGAACTAACGACGTGTAAAGTATCAACTTCAAAATCATGCCGTCGAGCGCCTCCTGAAAAAGTGCAATTAATTGCACTTTTTTAAGGCCGTAAATCTCTCAGCTAGAGACCGATACGCCATCCGATGGCCAGCTCGGCGCGCACGCCACTGAGATCGACCTTGACCGTATCGGGACCAATGGAAAGACCGGTTCGCTTGACCCAGTCATAACCGGCATCGGCCTGAATATAGAGGCGCGAGGTCGCGTTCCATTGCAACCCCGCCGCCAGGCTGGCGCCCGGCAACCATTTCTGCTCGCTATGGCTATCGGTCCAGCAGCCCAATACTGTCCCATCGGACTTGACAAATGTCTCCTGTCGCGACAAGTCGGCATCCAGCAAATTGAATGTCCCGCCCGCCTGCACCATCACCGACAGCGGACTCACCGGCGTCCATCGCACCCTGGAGCCAAGCATCAACGACACCGCCTGCATGTCCGCATCCAGATCCACCCGGCTGGTTGCCCGGTCGCCGCCGCGGCCAACAACCCCATCGCTTTGCAGGAGCGATTCGCCGGTCTGAACGATGCTCATGGGCCGGTCGGCAATCATCGGTCCCATGCCGGAGGGATCGGTCATCGCATAGGGCGCGCCGGGAATCGCGGGATTGCCAAACGTATCATAGGTGTAGGTCCAGTTCTGGATCCGGCTCATGGTTGACTGGTAAGCGGTCCACGACGACTGCTGGCGCCACGCCTCGCAGTCACGGAACGAGGCTTCCATGCCATCCAACCAACCCAGTTGCGCCTGCACACTCACTTCCAATGAAGGGCGCACCGGAAAGGCGTAGCCCCATGTCAACTGCGCGCCAAGCCCGTCCAGGTCCTTGCCGCCAGACCAACCTGGCCTGGTCGACTCGATCGTGGTCACGGTGCGCCGGACCGTGCTCGAGGCGTCCGTCTCACGCGTGAAGGAGAGCGTTTTGGCTGAGGCGTTGTACTGTGCCGCATCGTTGTACCCGAAGTACTGGCTCAGGGCAGGGTCATTGTCTCGCGCCCAGGCCCAGCCGGACGGCCCGACGTAGCCATTGTCGAACGTCCGCAACACCTGCGCGCTCCCGTCGTCCCCCGCCGTCTGCGGCGCCGCATTGGCCATGCCGCCACGCGTCCCTGGTTGCGCCACCTGCATGCCCGCCTGCGCGGCGTGCGAGCCGCCAGACACGTCTACATTCATTCCGCCACGGTACAGGGGCCCGGCCTCGAAATACCAACCCGCCTGGCACGCCGCTGTCAATCCCAGAAACGTCACCATAAGTACTCGCTTCATATTGCCTCCTACTCCGATATTTCCCTGACCCGGTACACACGCACGCCTGAGACCGGCAACGTTGCCGGCGAACCGGAATCGATCCATTGCGTGCGGTTCGCCGCCGCCCTCAGCCGCAACGGGATCTGGATCCACACCCCGCCCGGGAAGTCATTCATGTATTCCAGCGCATAAAGACGCCCCGCCACCGACTGGAACTCGATCAGGATGCGACCCGTCGCATCGGGCACGATCATCCGCACCGCTACCAACGTACCCCCATCGGGCAACGGCGCCACCGTGTCGGGCAGGATGAATTGCAAACTGAGCGAAGGCGGATGCTGGTCAGGCCGGTAGGCGCCGGTGCTCACATACACCAGGTTCAGCCCCAGCGTCGATCCCGCCGGGAAGGGGGCCCGCATCTCGATCATGGGCCACCCGTCCGGCGCCGTACCGGTCTGGTTCTCCACGGAAATGCCCGGCAGCAGGTTGGTGAAGAGCACGCGCACGCCAACCGCATCCATCCCCACCCCATTGCTCACCTGCAAGACCTGTGTGAACCGCGGATTCCACAACTCGCGCGGCAGGAACGACGAACTCAGTAGCGTCGGCGCGTCCACCACATCGATCCGGAAACTGAAGCTCGCCGTATACCCCGTGGCCGAGTCCGTCGCGCTCACGGTGATGACCGAGAACCCGAGGCTCACGGCCTGCATCGTCAGCAGCCCCCCCGGCGTGATGGACACCCGCACAACGTTCGTGTTGCTCGAAAGGGCCGTGTACACCAAGCCCGTCCCATGGAACATGTTGGTCAACGCGTGCTGCATCACCGCACCGAGCGTGACCGGTCCGGACAGGGGCGGATGCGTTTCATAGGGCGTGTTGGATCCCGCCGGCACCCACACCGTGCGCGAGGGCAGGCTGTAGCCGTTGGTATTCCACGCCAGCACCCGGATCGCATACCACACGCCGTTGCTCAATCCCTGCACCGGGTACTGCAAGGCCATCGCCACATCCACGTGCCCGTAGCCGGATAACCGCGCGGCGAAGTTGGTATCCAGCGCCACCTCCAGATAATGCGCCGAGGCCACCGGCACCGGCGTCCAGCGCGCTACCAGGTTGGAGACCGTGATGTCGACCGGGTCGTACTGCACCGGCGCGTCCAGCCACAGGTAGGCGAACGCGTTGCTCGACACCATCACCCCGCCGGTTCCAGACGTCACAATGGCGGCCCCCGCCACCACGCCCGTCGCGACATTAGCCATCACCGTCACCGCGCCGACCGTCTGCGTGAGCACGGTGGCCGGCACCCCGGCCAGGGTCACGCTGCTGACGTCCGAGCCGTTGCACAACGACAGGCCCTGGATCGTCACCTCGACTCCACCACCGACGTTGGCCACGCACCGCGTCAGGTTCGTGATCAACCCGCCGACGCGCCAGGTGTGCGTCACCGGCGGGGCGGCGTTCCAGCTGGAATCACCCGCCTGTTGCGCCTGTACGCTGGCGAGCCCCGGATTGGTGAAGACCAGCGCCGAACCGGTCATTGAGCATACGGAGGGCGTGAGATTACTGAATGTGACCGCCATCCCGCTCGATGCCTGGGCAACCAGGGTTGTGCCCGCGCCTAAAGTGAACTGGAGCCCATCCGCCGGCAGGAAGTTCGTGATCGTCTGGTCGGCCTTGGCAATGGTCAGAGCGGTTGTGTTCGTCGCCATCCAGTTCACGTCATCGACAACGCC
>Ga0118677_10011020_pt2 | contig 11757 bp, 1 predicted proteins | sample AliMusrvi5mmetaG_FD_86154 | JGI IMG/M metagenome (GOLD analysis project Ga0118677, IMG submission 86154) | reverse complement strand
AAGACCGGACTGGTCTCCGGCCTCCAGGCCGACAGCAATGACCCGGGCACGGCCAAGGAAATGATCCTCACCATCGCGGTGCGCAGCGGCGTCACGTTTTCCACCCCTGGCAGCCCCGCGGTGTCCGATGCCACGGTGGACGGCCTGAACTATGCGATTCAGGGCAGCACCGATCTAACGAATTGGACGGCGACTGTCACTCCCGTGCCGCTGATCAACCCCGGCCTGCCGACGCTGCCGGCCGGCTATCAGTACGTGAGCTTCAGCCTTAACGGCTCCGACGGCCTGCCCGGCAAAGGCTTCCTGCGCGCCCAGGTTGTCAGGCCGTGAGCCGACAAGACCCGAGACAGGCGAGTGGCTGCGGCGTCCCCGCCGCAGGCCGTGCTCGCCGCGTCTCGCGGCGAGTGTCCACCGGCCCCTTGCCACCTATCAGAGTGGCCAGCGGCGGGTCCCTGCGTGTCTTCGCAACCTCGGCGTAGTAGGCCCGGCCGCAGTTCCCATGAGTCGCGAATTCCAAGCCGCAGCGCCTTGCGCATGGTCGGTGTGACCGCCGGATTGTCATCCCATTGTCAGTGGTTACCAAAAAAGTTGTTTCCGGCAATTTAGTTCTTGACGCCCCGGAGGCGGAATCGCTTGACTCGGAAACTTTCGAATCGGGATCGGGATCACGAATCCCGATGGAAACGTTAGAACCCAACTAAATAATCCAGCCATGAAATCCAAATCCGCATTCCGCCTTGTTCGCACCGGTTCACCTGCCGCCTGCATCCTCGCCGCCGCCCTTGCCGCCCTGCTTGGCGCACACGTTGCATCCGCTGCTGCCATCTATTGGGACGGCACCGGCACCGGCTGGGATGCCGTGGCTTCATGGGACACTGCCGTTGACGGCACCGGCGGAGATCCGGCCTTGATCCCCGGTGCGGCGGATGTCGCCGATTTCTCCATCAATACGCTCAACACCGCGCAGACCGTCAATTTGAACGGCGATCAGGCCGCGCTGGGCCTGGTATTCCTCGGCACCAACACCGCCACAACCCTGCTTCAGGGCGGCGATACGAATCACTCCCTCACCCTCGGTGCCAACGGCATCACGGTCAACAGCCTCGCTGGAGCGGTGACCATCGGCTCCGCGACGGCCGGCCAAAATGTGGCCATCACCCTCGGCGGCGCGCAGGCGTGGACGAACAACTCGTCGAACGCGCTGACGATTCAGAATGGGGTGACTAACGGTGGCAACCTTCTCAGCGTGGCCGGCACGGGCAATACCGTCATCAACGGCGTGCTTGGCAATGGCGCCGGCGGTCTGACCAAGACGGGTTCCGGCATGCTCACCCTCACCAACGCCAATACCTATGGCGGCGTCACCACCATCAGCCAGGGCGCGGTGCGCATCTCCAATTTCGATAGTCTCGGCACCACCGCCGCTGGCACGACGGTGGCGGCCAGCGGTGCCGCTCTCCAATTGAACGGCACTGGCATCAGCTACGACACCGAAGGCCTCACGCTCAACGGCACCGGCATCAGCACCGGTGGCGGCTTGGAAAACGTCTCCGGCAACAACACGTGGACCGGCGCGATCACGTTGGCCAGCGCCTCGGCCATCGGGTCCGACAGCGGCACTCTAACCATTACCGGCGGCATTGGCGGGGCTTTCGGGCTGACCTTCGCGGGTGCCGGCAATACCACGCTTTCCACCACGGCCCTCAACGCCAACGTCACCAACATCACCAAAGACGGCAGCGGTACCCTGACCTTTGATGTGAACAGCAACCTGGTGACGGCGCCCGTCGCGGTGAACGCGGGAAGTTTCACCATCGACACGGGTGTTCTGGGGTCGGTATCCAGCACGATCAGCGTCACAACCTCTGCCACCAACAGTACGGTCGTCACCCTAACAAGTGCCACCCTCCCGCAGGGATTCGGGCTCGGAAGCTCGTTGCTTGGGCAGGTGGTTATAGGAATCCAGGGCAATACGGTCACTCTCAGCGGTAACGCGAGCACCGCCATCAGCAGTGCCACGGCCACTGCTTTCACCGGCGGGCTGGAAGCGTTGTCCGGCACTGTCGTCAATCTGACCAGCACCTCTGCCAACCGCCTGGGGGGTCGTGGGCTCTATTTTGCCGGCGTGACGCTGAACGACAGCGGCGCGGCTGCGGAACTCACCGGAAACGTGGCGTTCGGTCCCGGTGAAAGCGTGATCAACAACACCAGCGCTTCCACCTTGACGCTGGGCACCCTTCAACCCTCGCGGATTTTTGGCGCCACGGCCCTGTTCAAAGGAGGATCGACCATCAATCTCGGGGCCACGCCCACCTTCACGGGGCAAACCGGCGCCAACAACTCCAACACCAAGGGAATTCTGCCCTGGGCCATTTTTGACGCGGGTTCCGGCACCGGTTCCAGCTTTGCCACCACCGATACCGCCGGCACCACCGTGCGGGCGCTGGCTGGCACCGAGGGCGCCAACAGCCTGACGACCAATGTCAACGCCGTGTTGACCAGCAACCCGGCGGCGACCAACAGCGTGTCCGTGAACTCGCTGACCTTCGGCACGGGTTCCAGCGCGGTCACCGTCAATACGCCCAGCCTTTCGGCTCCGGCGGTTCAAACCCTGACCCTCGGTAGCGGCGGCCTGCTTTCCAACGTCGCCGCCAGCAGCGTCAGCGGTGGTGTGCTCACTTCCGGCGGGAACACCCTCTATGTCTTCACCCCCGGCGCCAGCGCGTCGGCCAACGTGCTCACGCTCTCGGACACCGTAACCTCGACCGGCGGCTTCGTGAAGGCAGGAGCCGGAACCGTCAAACTCACCAGTGTCAGCGGGGCGTATTCCGGGTTTACCGCGAATTCCATCAGCGGTGCCAGCGGCGGTACCGGCCACAACGGCGCGTTCATGATCAACGAGGGGGTGGTGCAACTTGGCGCCGGCAATGCGCTGTCCAATATCAATACCACTCCCAACAATAACGACGGCCCCTCCATCACCCTCACCGGGTCCGGCACGCTCGACCTCAACGGCAATACCCAGTTCGTCGGCGCGCTGATGAGTCAGGTATTCGACGCCAATCACGGCAATGTTGTCACGGGTGGCGGCGGTGGGACCATCACCTCGACCAATGGCTCGCAGTCGGGCAACATCATTTCCCTTTCCGGCAACCCCGGCGGCGGCGGTCCGTTCTACTTTGGCGGCAGCATCACCGGGACGAATGTGGGCTTTGCCCGTTCGGGCCAAGCCGCGAACGCATGGGGGCAAATCATGGCCGGAGCGAACAGCTACGGCGGCCCGACGTTGCTCAACGGCGGCGGCACCACTGCGGCCCTCAGTTTGATCCTCAAGGACGGCGGCACGCTGTCGGGGACCTCGCAGATCGACATCAACTACGTCGGCCTGAGCCTCGACAACACCGGTCTGTCCAACAATGCTGACCGGGTGAACAACGGCGCCGCCGTCAACCTGCGCGGCGGCTTCCTGTATTTCCTCGGCCGCGCGCAGACGATCTCGACGGAAACCCTCGGAGCCGTCACCGCAGCCCAGGGCAACTCGACCATCACGGTCACTCCCGGCGGCACCGGCGTGAACGCCGCTGAATTGACGCTGACCAGCCTGGGCCGCACCACCGGGGCCACGCTCAACGTCACCAGCGGCAACACGCTTGGGCAATCCGGCTTCTCCAACAACCCGCGGGTTTTCGTCACCAACACCCTCAGCGGCAATGTTGCGCCGGTCGGAGCCGCGAACAATCAAATCATCCCCGGCGTGGTGATCAACAATGGCGATCTGGCCTCCTACAACGCCACCACCGGTATCGGTGCGCTTGGCCAGACGAATTTCCCCGCATATGCCTCGGGAACTCTCAATCTGGCAGCCACGACCGCCAATTTCAACGGCAGCGGAGCTGTCGCCAGCGGCGGCCAAACGATCAACGCCCTCAAACCCAACGGCGCGATCACCTTCGTGAACAGCGGGGATGTCCTAACCCTGACCAGCGGCATGGTGGCCAGCGCCAACCAAACCTTCGGCACCACGGCCCTGCCCGGCGGCCTGACCAGCGCCACCGGCGAACTGATTCTGCACACCGCTGGCGGCAACTTGACCCTGAACTCGGTGGTCTCCGGCTCGAACAAGCTCGTCCTCGCCGGAGGCGGCACCTACACCCTGACAGCGAACAACCTCCAGACCGGCGGCACCACGGTTGATGGCGGCACCCTGGCCCTAACGAACAATGGCCTGACAACCCCACAGGTCGTTCCGGTCCCCAATGCCACCACGCCCGCCGACGGCTTGGTTCTCAACTCCGCAACCGCGACCCTGACCAACAGCCCCGGCCAGATCGGCTCCGCCAACATCGTCACCCTCAATAGCAACTCGACCCTGAACCTTTTCGGCAACAACACCCTGGCGGGTCTGGTTCTGAACAACATCGGCGCTTCCGGCGGCAGCGGCCCGGTGGTCAATACGACGCCCTCGGCCTTTGGTGCCACGACGAATTCCACCGGCATCACTCTGACCCTCACCGGTGGCATCACCACGACGAGCAACCAGATTGGCAACACCCCGACCACGATCAACGGTCGCGTGAGCCTGCCTTCGGGTGCGGCGCTGTCGATCGGTGCGGCCACCTTCAACGGCCTGCTCATGAATCCGCTTCAGGCCGACCTGATCGTGACCGGCTTGAGCGGCGGCGGCGGAACCATGACCAAGTCCGACACCGGCACGCTCCAGTTCAACCAGCCAACAACCATCACCGGCACGCTTGATGTGACGGGCGGCGGACTGCAACTCGGCGCAGCCGGTGCCGGCGCACGCCTGGCGGATGTGACGCTGGAAAACGGTACGCGTATCAATTTGAACAACTTCGCTGCCACCTTCGGCTCACTGGCCGCACCTGGCAGCGGGCTGGTGACCAACACCAGCACCACCGCACAGACCCTGACAGTCGGGTTCACCAACGCCAGCACGACTTTCGCGGGTTCGTTTACCCGCTTCAACGACGCCACGGTCAACGAGATTAACCTGACCAAAATCGGAGCCGGCACCATGACACTGACCGGCAACACCAGCACTGCCAGCGGCGTGCTGACCATCAACAGCACCGGCGGTGGCGGCGTGAGCTTCCTCGACAGCGGGCTGAACAATTTCGTGCAAAGCGCTATCATCGTCAACGCGGGCGGCCTGCTGACCCTTGATGACAGCGGCGCGGCCAACCTCAGCAACCGCCTCACCAACGCGGGTGTGACCCTCAGCGGCGGCAGCTTCGTCTCCACAGCCGCTGCGGCGGGCTCGACGGAAGCCACCACCGGTGCCCTGACCTTCAACACCGGCGAGGCCACGGTGACCCTGAATCAGGGGGCAACCTCCAACGTGACGACCTTCGGTAGCCTGGCGCAAAATGCCGGCAGCACTGGGACGTTTGCAGGCACGAATCTCGGCACCGCGGCTGACAAGCTGGTGTTCACGTCCTCACCCGGTCTGACTAACAATATCCTGCCGCGCGATGCCGTGGGTGCCGACTTTGCCACCTATAACCAGGATGGCACCGGCACCGCCAACACCAACGGCATTCAGGCCATCGCAGCCGGAGCTTACACCATCCCGACCGACATCAACACGGCGGTGACAGCCAACAATGTCAAAATCACCTCGGCGGTGACGACTCGCAACCTGAGCGCCGTGAGGACGGTCAACTCACTCAACCTCACCGACAGCAACGTCACGCTTGGCACCAACGGCGCATTGCTGCCCACCCAGGGTCTAACACTCAACAGCGGCGCGGTCCTGGTCAACGCCACGGGCGCGACCATCAGCACCCCGGTGCTCGCCCTCAGCGCGGAAGGCATCTTCCGCGTCAATGGCAGCGACACGTTAAACATCAACAGCCGCATCACCGGCAGTTCCGGCCTCACCAAGACCGGCACCGGCAGCATGACCCTGTCCACGTCGCAGGAGTACACCGGCACGACCACTGTCAACCAGGGCACGCTCACGCTGGCCAACGGGTTGGGAAACAATCCGCTGCTCGTCACGGTGACCAGCGGCAATCCCACCGCGCCGACGCTTCAGGTGAACGGCGGAACCTTCGATCTCAACGGCAATAGCCAGCTCGTCGGCGCGATCCAGAGCAGCAATGTTTTCGCGGGCGGCGGTGGATCCATCACCAACTCCTCGGGCACCACCGCGACGCTCACCAGCTTCATCGGCGGAAACAACACCTTCGGCGGCAAGATCAGTGGCAACCTGAACTTCACTCTCAAAGGCAGCCTCGGTTTCAATGGCAATGCATTGACCCTCAAGGACCAACAAAGTTACACGGGGGCCACGGTCGTGCGCAACGGCCAGTTGATCTTGCAGGATCAGGGTGCCCTTTACAGCGGCGTCGGGGATTTGACCAACGCCTCGGTCTCCCTGATCCATTCCACTCTCGTGCTCGACAATTCGGGCCTCAATCCCGCCGCCACGCCACCCTCGCGGCTTCCCTCCACGGTGCCCATCACCCTCAGATCCGGGATGATCCAGACGATCGCGGGGGCAAGTACCGACAACAGCAACACCTTGGGCACGGTGACCGTTGACAATGGTTTGAATTTCATCGCCCTGAATAGCACCCAAGCGACGACCGGCACGGCTCTCTCCAACGGCAGCGGCGCGACCAACACCCTGACCATCACCAACCTGGCCAACTCCACCAATGGCGGTCTGGTCAACCTCTTCGCCTATAGCAATTCCTTCGGTGCTTACACCAACAGTCTGGAACAGCGCTTGTTCATCACCAACGTCAACGGCAGCGCGGTAACGGCCGGCACCATGCTTCCGGCGTGGATCGGCATCGGCAACGGAACCAGCAACGGCACGCTCTTCACCGACTTCGCCACGCTCAGTTCCACCGGCTTTGGCATCGTCGGCTACGGCGACACGTCCCTTGGTGGTGTGGGCTATGCCGGCACGTTTGCCTCGGGCAATGTGACCTCCGTCGGTGCCACTGCCTTGGCCGCCGCCAGCACCACGACCAAGGCCTTGAAACTGACCGGGGCGCTGACCTTCGGCACCGCCACCAACTCGTTGAACCTCGAATCCGGCGGCTTGATCACCACCGGCGCGAATATCGGCGGCAGCGCCAATTCCGGGGTCCTGACAGCCGGCGGCACCGCCTCCAGCGGCACCTTCGACCTGATCCTCGCCAACGCCTCGGCCACGGCGATCACGGTCAACTCCATCATCAAGGACACCAGCGCCGTGATCGGTTCGGGTACGGCAAAGGTGCGGCTCAACCTCACCGAAGGCAACGGCACAGTCACCTTGGCCGGCAACAACACCTACTCGGGTGGCACCATCATCACCGGTGGCCGCGAAGGCCAGGGGCCCATCGCGCTGGGCGGCTCCGGCGTCATCATCCCGGCCGGCGGTCTGACGCTCTTTCCTAACATCAACAGCACCACCCAGCGCGCCCTTACGACCACGGCGGCGGGCCAGATTGATTCGACCAACGACGTGACCATCATGGGCGCGGGCTACGGGTTGACGATGTTGGCCGGCTCCACCAACACCCTCAGCAGCCTCATCTTCAATAACAACGGCGGTGGCGATACCACCAGGATTCCGCTGGTGGACGTCGCCACGAAACTGATCCTAACAAAAACAACCGCCAACGGCAGCGTCATCACTTCCACCAACGACTCGCTGTCCTCGACCCCGAAAATCCAGGGCACCGAGCTGAATCTGCCGGACGGGGCCACCATCACCACCTCGGGTGAGGCACCGGTGGACTTGAACATCGCCACCACGTCGCTGACCACTGCGGCTGCAACCACCGCCTTGCACAAGGCCGGCAGCGGCTCGTTGATCCTCACTCCCCAAAGTACCTTCGCCAACGGCTTCAACCTCGACGCCGGCTCGATTATCTTCACGGCCAGCAGCGTCGGTGGCGGCACCGGCGGCACCGCTCCGACCACCAGCCAGATCGGCACCGGCGCACTGACGCTGGCGGACGGCACCGCCATCATGGGCAGCGCGGCGGTTTCCATCGGCAACGTGGTCAACGTCGCCAACAGCGCCAGCTTCACCTTCGGCACGCTCGACGCCACCAATGCGCGGGCCAACGCCACCAACAATCTGACGCTAACCAACACCGTGACCTTGGGCACCGGTGCCCACTCGATCAACGTCAACGGCCTGAACATGACCGGCACCATCAGCGGCCAATTGACCGGCGGCACCAATCTGACGAAAGCCGGACCGGGCACGCTGGTGCTCAACAATGCCGCCAACAACTTCGGCGGCAGCGTGTCGATCAACGGCGGCACGCTCCAACAAAACGTCGCGGGCTCGGTCCCGAGCGGCCAGATCATGAACGTGGCCGCCGGCGCGGCGTTCAACATGAACGCCATCGCTCAATCCGTCGATAGCCTCAACGGTGCCGGTTCGGTCATCAATCCGGGCGGCGCGGCCACCCTCACCGTCAATGGTTCCACCAACGGATCGTTCTCCGGCGTGCTCGCGGCCACCACGGCAGCCAACCTGAGTTTGTACAAGGACGGATCTAACATCCAGACGCTCTCCGGCACCAACCCATACGGCGGCCCCACCACGGTGAACGCGGGCACGCTCCTGATCAACGGTGCCAATACCGGTGCCGGCACGGTCACCGTCAACGCCAGTGGCACCCTTGGCGGCACCGGCTCGATTGCCGGCGCGGTCAATGTCAGCGGCATTCTCTCACCGGGGGCTTCCATCGGCACGCTGACCTCGGGTGCCCTGAGCTTCGCCAACAATTCGACCTATCAATATCAAGTCAACTCCAGCGTGTCCCCCAGCGTGGGCGCCGACCTGCAGATCGTCAATGGCGCGCTGAATTTGGGCAGCCCCGTGACCCTGCTGCTAACCGATATTGGCGCCGGCACCATCGCCGGCGGGACCGTGTTCTCGTTGTTCAACTACTCCGGAGCGTGGAACAGCGGAACATTCACCTACCTCAGCAACCCCCTGGCCGAGGACTCGACGTTCAGCTTCGCGGGCAAGTCCTGGACCATCGATTACGATGCAACCACCAAAGGTGCCAACGTCGCCGGCACCCAGTCCGGCAGTTACGTCAACATCACCGCCGCCGGCGCCGACGCCTACACCACCTGGATTCAAACCCCCGCCTTCGCCATCCCCGGCGGCCTGCAAGGCCCGAATGATGACCCGGACGGCGACGGTGCCACCAACCTCGAGGAATTCGCATTCGGCGGCATCCCCAACGATCCGACCAAGACCGGCCTGGTCTTCGGCCTCCAGGCCGACAGCAATGACCCGGGCACGGCCAAGGAAATGATCCTCACCATCGCGGTGCGCAGCGGCGTGACCTTCTCCACGCCCGGCAGCCCCGCGCAGTCCGACGCGATGGTTGACGGCCTGCTTTACTCCATCCAAGGCAGCACCGATCTGAACCATTGGACGGCGGTGGTGACCCCAGTGCCTGTAATCAACCCCGGCTTGCCGGCACTCCCGACGGGCTATCAATACGTGAGCTTCAGCCTCAATGGTTCCGACGGATTGCCCGGCAAGGGTTTCCTGCGCGCCAAAGTCACCAAGCCGTGACCCGATCATCATCAGTCATGGGTCATGGGCGAAAACCCGTGGCCCGTGACTCTTGATCGAGAATTGCGGCGGCGGTCTGTGACCGTCGCGAGCGAAAGGGCTTCGATCCGTTAGATATTACGGCAGCAACTCCGCACGGTACTTTGTCAGGAGGCGGTTGGCCACCTCGCAGGCGTCGCCCTTGGGAGTGGTGGCAAAGCCCGGATCGGCGGCGGCCAGCCAGCGCTCCTCAAAGGCGGTGCGCCAGTCGGTGAAGGCGGCCTTGTCCAGCGGCTTGGCCTCGACCAGCGCGCGGTCCATGCGCTTGATATATTCGCCCCAGCGCTCGAGATAATAGTTGCTCATCAGGCCGTTCCATTGGCGGTTGGCATAGTCGTCGAGGCAGGCGCCGGCGGTGTGCCAGGTGGTGATGATCTGGCGCGCGTCGTGTTCGTAGTATGCTTGTTCGGCGGGCGTGGCACCCCAGGCGCGGGCATCGGCGAGCCAGCGGCCCAGCAGGAACTCGTGGCGCGTTCCCAGCAACTCGTCGAGGTCGCGGCCGATGCCGAGGAACAACGCCGACTCGCGCCGGAAGCCTGTCAGGTCCTTGGCCTCCGCGGCCACCACCATCCGCGCCTGGACGATGGCGGCCTGGTTGCTGAGCGCCTGGCGGGTGAGGTTGACCATGTCGAACTGATAGCCGTCGGCCTGGCGGCAGGCGGGTGCGGCCTTGGCCATTTCATAGATGGCGGCGACGAGATCGCCCTGTTGATAGGGATAGGTGTGATCGCTCCAACGGTTGCTGGGGGCGGACTTGTAGTCGTCCTGGGGCAGGCCTTGGAAAACCGTGCCGTGGCCCCAGATGCCGATGGCCTGGTCTAACAACACCTTGGTCGCCAGGGTCTCCCAGGCGTGTTGCACCGCCGGATCGGCCCGTCCGGCGCGCCGTGTGGCGTAGTCGGCCACCCAGGCTTTCAGATCGACGGCGGCGTCGTGGTGCCACGGCTGTTCTAACAACAAGTCGTAGGCGATCGGATTGACGCTGAGGCCTTCGAGGGTGGAGCCGACGCCGAGGCAGTTGGGAACTGTCAGGGCCTGGGTGAGGCGGCTGGAGAGTTTGTGGATGGGGGCGACGAGTTGGGTGCTGCCGCCGAAGTTGGCGAGATAGCACCAAATGAACGGGGCGCCATAGAAATTCTCGCTGCGCCGGAAAAACTCCGCCTCCTCGCACACGTAGTCCAGATAGACCAGCTTGCCCGGCGGCACCGCGCGGGTCATCGCGGCGAGGCGGGGCGCGGTCCATTTCGCATCATAATAAAACGTCCATGACATCTGATACCACACCGCCTCGGGATCGGCCGCGGCCATGCCCGAGTAGATCGACTTGCTCACACTTGCCAGATAATCGGGCTCCCAACTCGGCGGCGGAATCTCGTTGAACGGGTCCGCTCCATACAAGTGGTCGCTGCCGTAGAGCGCGCTTTGTTGCTTGAGATAGCGCACCTGGATCTCGCCGAAAAGCGGGTCGGTCGGATCGATGAACCAGGTGGCATAGCGCGCGTCCATGTCGCCCCAACCGGGGGTGATGCCGGTGATCTTGGCGTTGGGCTTCACTGTCTTGAGAGCTTCGGGCACATGGCCGGCGAATCCGCCGAGGATTGGTTTCATGCCAAGCGCGCGGGCTTGGGCGAGAATCCGGATCTGAAGTTTCTTCTGGCCCTCGATGTAGGACATGGGCAGCGGGCCGCCCCATTTGTCCAGATTGGCCATGCGGTGCCACGGCAGGTGGGCCGGCGCGGTGAAGTAGCCGCGGATTTGTTCGTCGGTTAGGCCGTAGGACTTCCACACCTCTAACCAAACCGCCTCCTGCCCGCATTGCAGCAGCGGCCGGTTGATGCCGTTCATCGCCATCCAGTCGATGAAGCGCTGCCATTGCGCCCAGTTCCACCACGGCATCGTGTAGCCGTATGTGCAGTAGTTGAGGAAAAACCGTTCCTTGGCGGCGCACACCTGATGGATCTTTGCCTCGGGCAGGGGCAGGGTGCCCTCGAAGTGCAGCGGACCGGCCGCCTGCCAGTCGAAGTCGATCTTCGCCTCGTGGCGCAGATACCAGTTGAATGCCATCGCCAGGCTCAACCCGCTGTTGCCCCGCAACATGATTTTGCCCGCCTTCGCCTCGATTTCAAACACGTCCCTGCCCTCCGCGG
>Ga0118677_10013457_pt1 | contig 11758 bp, 8 predicted proteins | sample AliMusrvi5mmetaG_FD_86154 | JGI IMG/M metagenome (GOLD analysis project Ga0118677, IMG submission 86154) | reverse complement strand
TCCTTGGCCGCCTCCTTGTACTTGTTGAAGAGAGGGTCGAGCTTGTTATCGGCGAGGGCAGTGGCCTCCCTGGTCTTTCCTTCACTTGCCAGGGCGATAACTTCCTTCATGACCGGGCGGAACTCCGCCCGAGCCGCACCCACCGCGCCGAAGAGCCGTCGGTCATCTTCCGTGGTGATGGTGCCTTCATATTCCTTCATGACGCTGTCAATGTCCTCGGAGTTCTTGGTGATCTTGGCCGCCGTCTGTGCCCTGGCCTCCTTGGTCTCGACAAGGAGATAATCGAGCGTTCGGGCATAGTTGACGCAGACGAGCGCCTCCAATTGCCCCGCGGCAGCCGTGCCGGGGAGGGCATCCACAATTGCCACCCGCGCTTCATGCTCAATGACGCTCAGGCGATAGTAGGAGAAGACGCCAAGGCCGATCGTAATAATAACCGCCGCGGTAAACCCAATGGTGATACGCTTTCCAATAGTCATTTTCATGGTCGTGTTTCCTATCGATGCAAAAATGTTCCAGAACAGTAGATCTCTTGCCACAACCTGAATCAGATGGTTGTATTTTCAGGGTCTGTGTCAGTGGGCACGAGTATTGCCTCACCCGCGTCATCTGGTTTGATGGCCCGCAGACCTCCATACTGGGCAGACACACGCCTCCCAGTTGATGCACCGCATACACGTTTTGTGTTGCTTCGTAGTAGGCGGCGATCCCGAGGATTATTTTTAACAGAGTCACTTCGCCAAATCCCATCGCAATCTTTGTTCCAAGCTTCATGCCGCGTCGAAAAAGCACAACCTGTGTGGCGGATGGCAACCACGACATCTGCCGCACATAGGATTCGACGAAAAAGGGAAGTTCCTTTAGGCCGCCGTACGCATTTACGCTTATTCCCCGATTCGCGCCTCAATTCGGGCGGCTTGTCCCGGCTGGACGCGATCAACTCCCGGCATTCCAGCCGGACCTTCCAGGGCGTGCCCGTGTCCCTCGCCGACCTCGGCCAGCTGCTGTGGTGCGCGCAGGGCCTCGTGGCCGAAGGCCGTCACCGCACGACCCCGTCCGCCGGCCAGACGTACCCGCTGGAGGTGCTGGTGGTCGCGGGCGCCGTCAACGGGCTGGCGCCGGCCGTGTACCGGTACGTCGTCTGCGAGCATTCGCTGGCCCTCGTTTCGGAAGGCGACCAGCGGGCCGATCTGTACGCCGCAACGATGGCCCAGGCCGAGGCCGCGGACGCACCGGTGACGATCGTCCTGACCGCCGTGTACGACCGGGCGACCGGGCGCTACGGTACGCGGGGTATCACCTACACGCTGATGGAAGCCGGCCACGCAGGCCAGAACCTGTACCTCCAGGCCACGGCGCTGGGCCTCGGGACCGTCGCCGTCGGCGCCTTCCGCGAGGAGGTCGTCCGGACCGTGCTGAACCTGAACGCCGACGAGCACCCGCTGTACCTGTTCCCGGTGGGCCGGCCCCTGCCCTCCCCCGGGTGACCACGGAGTAGAACCCATGCCATCGGACCTCCGCCAGGAACGCGACCACGCCCGCACCGAGCGTCGGCGCCAGGCGGTGCTGGACGCGGCCGGCCGGGTGTTCGTGCGCCAGGGCTATCACCGGACCCTCATTTCGGACATCGCCGCCGAGGCCGGTGTGGGCCAGGGGACGTTCTACCGGCATTTCCCCGACAAGCGCGCCGCGTTCGAGGCCGTGTTCGACCGCTTCGTCGAGTCGCTGTTCTCGGAATTCGCCGGCATGACCGCCAACCTCCCGAAGGATGCCCGGGAGTACCGGGACTCTTCGGTGGAGGCCCTGCTGAACATGGCGCAGGCCCTGGAGCGCAACCAGGACCTGGCCAAGATGCTGATGCGCGAGGCGCCGGCCGTGGACCGGGTGCTGGAAGAAAAGGTGGCGTCCTTCCAGGACGGCTTCATCCTGCTGGCCAAGACCTTCCTGGATCACGCGACCGCCGAAGGATTCGCACGGCCCTGCGACACCACTCTCGTCGCCCAGGCGATCGTGGGCATGGGCACGTCGGTGGCCCACATGTGGTGGAGCGGCCGCGCACCCGACGTCACGTTGGATCACCTGATCAACGAGGTGGTCGACTTCGCGTTCTTCGGGATTTCGACCCGCTGAGGATACCCACCCCATCCCGCAACCACGCGCAAGGCAAGCCAGCCAACGCGCCGCGTCAACCGGGATTGACTAGTCCGTCCGTTTCGTGGATTCTTCACATGTCGAATGGTTGGAGGCTTCCATGAGGTTCCCATGGACCCGGGCGTCGGACGTCCATGCCGGTGCATCGGTGCTGATCACGGGCGCCGCTCGTGGCATCGGTCGCTGTGCCGCCACGGAGTTCGCCGCCGCCGGATGCACGATGTTCCTGACCGATCGGGACGACGCGGCGCTGCAGGTTGCCGCGGATGAGTTGCGGGCCACCGGCGCGACGGTGCACGCGCGCCGCACGGACGTGTCGGACCGCGCCGACGTCGAGGCCTGCGCCCGGTGGGTTTTCGACACAGCCGGCTCCCTCGACGTGCTGGTGAACAACGCGGGCATCGGCTACTCGGGCCCCCTGGTGTCCACCACGATGGAAACCTGGCGCCGCCTGATCGACGTCGACCTGATGGGCCCGCTGTATCACGCCGGCGCGTTCCTGCCGTCGATGCTGAAGAAGGGCCGCGGCACCATCGTGAACGTGTCCTCGGGCCAGGCGTTCTTCCGCCTGCCGACCTGGGGCGCCTATGCCGCGATCAAGGCCGCCATGGGGGCCTGGTCCGAGCTGCTGTCGTTCGAGGTCGCGGCCTCCGGCATCCGCGTGGTGACGGTCTACCCGTTCCTGGTGGACACCGGTTTCTACCAGGACATCGACGCGGGCTCGACCTGGATGAGCCGGCAGTCCATCAAGCTGATGCCGTGGTACTCGATGAAGCCCGGGAAGGTCGGACGGGTACTGTTCGAAGCGGCCCGGGATGGGCGCCGCGTGGAAATGGTCCACCCGGCGAACCTGTTGGGCTTCTACTCGCGGCTGATCCCGCCGGTGTCGAACCTGGTGACGTCGATCTCGACCCGCCTGCTGGCGGGCGACAGTGACATCCCTTCAACAGGAGGTGCCGCATGAACGTCGCCGAACTGTTCCATCGCCTGCGCACGGGCGACATCGGTTTCCGGATGACCGAGGACATGACGGGTTGGCACGAGTACCTGCCCGGGCGTGGCCCCGAGGGCCTCCAGCCGTTTTCGTTCCGCGTCGACTGGGGCATCGACAAGTTGAAGGACAGCGCAGGCACCTTGAAGAACTCCGTCGCCCATGACGGCGGGCTGCATTTCGTCCAGTCGCTGGCCGGCACCGTGACGGTCGGCGGATTGTGCGATGCGGCGCCCTGCCGGGGCACGCTGGACCTGCGCTACCTGGTGGACCAGCGCCTGGTGTACGACTTCACCTTCACGGTGGACGACGTGAAGTACCGTTGGGTCGGACAGAAGGTGAACCTGCGTCCGTGGAACCTCCCCGTGTCGCACACGACGTGCTTCGGCACGCTGACGGAAGCGAGGACGGGCCGCCTGGTGTCGCGGGGCGTGGTGCACTTCCGGCTGTCCACGATACCGGCCTTCCTGCTGTCGATCCGGCCGGTGGTCTAGCGCCGTCCGGCAGGCGGGCGCTTCACGGGACGGGCGGGAGTGGCCGGACCGGAAGCGGCCGCCGGAACCCCGCGCGGGTCCACCCAGCGGACCGCGACGTGCTTCACACGGGACATCAGCGCGATCGCCTTGGGCACCTCGCCGTACCGGTCCGGGTTCCAACTGCCGCGGCGCAGGGACAGCGACCGGCTCGCCCGCACGGTTCCCCCGTCCTCGGCGCCCAGCCGGCATTCCGCGCTGGCCACCTCGCCGTCAACGCGGCCCACGATGGGGTCCACCCGCACCTCCCAACCCTTCGGGCCGCGAACCTCGACGGTCTCCTGGAACTCCTCGGGGTCGCGGATGACCAGGTTCTGGGTGCGCTGGTCGGGCCAGGACTGGCGCTCCCGGCCGGACGACAGGAAGCCCAGGGGCAGCCACACCTCGCCCGGCGCACTCGACGTCGCCCGCTCCGTCTCGAACCGCAGGACGTACCGGACGGGTCGCGACGGCCCGCCGCCCAGGTCCTCTTCGAACGACAGCAACTTCCCCCCGGGGAACCGGTGGGCCAGGTACCCTTCGAATCGCCTCCGCTGCGCCCCGGGAGCCTCGTCCCGGGCGGATCGCGCGTGCTGCTCGCCCTCGTCGCCGGCCATTTCGACGGCCAGGGTCCCCGTCATCCTCCCGGCCGCGTCGACGTCCAGCACGAAGGAACGCCGGAACCCGTCTGCGTTGGCGGGAGTGCCTGCGGGCCGGGCCATTTCCCAGTCGGGCAGATCCTGCATCACGCGGCCCTGCATCTTCATCACCACCGCGTCGACCCCCTGGTCGTAGAACGGCAGCGTACCCGGGGCGCAATACCGGCACGAGGGGTCCAGCCAGAACGCCTCGGGGATCCCGTCCTGGGCGGGCACCCGAACCAGCATGTGATTCAGCCAGAACGTCGCGGGGACCGTCGCGTCGAACGCCCCGCTCTGCCACCTCCGCAGGAACGCCACGTCGGCCCGGATGCCCAGGTCGGAAAGGATCTGTTGCAGCAGGCGCGGCCCCTCGAAGCTCCCGGCGCGGCCCGTCCTCAACGTCTTCGCCAGCGGCCTCAGGTCGCTGAAGTCCTGGAACCCCTGGAACACCGGCGTGTCGCGGACCCACTCGAAGGCCCGTTGCACCGTCCGGGCGGGCGGCTCCCCGTCCACCTTCGCCAGCGGGCACTTGTACCCCTTCATGTCGTCGCCGGCATCCGTCACCAGGCGCTTGAAATACCAGCGCAGGGCGTGCTCCCAGCGGGTCGACAGGTGGATGATGCTCTGCCCGCGCGTGAACTGGACCATCGACGAAACCCACCACGGCGCGCGCAACTGCTTCGCAGGGGCGTTGGTTTCATCCGGCGGGGGACGGAGGTCCTTCAGCGTCCACTTCAAGGTCACCAGGCCGTCCTCCGTGGACGTGACGATCTTCTGGCGCGTGTTGTAGATCTTCAGCAGCAGGACCGTTTCGGGCGTGGTCTGCACCGTCAGGTCGTAGCGGACGACGGGGAGGTCGTCCACGCAATACTCCCAGTACTGCGGACGCGCGTAGGGCAGCACCAGCAGGTACCGGTACTCGAGGACGACCCCGGGCTCGACCCGGGGGAATGCGAACACCTTGATGCTCCAGCCCTCGTCGTCGCCCGCCTTGGCGGTCACCTTTTCGTCGTAGACGTTTTCGGGGGAAACCTCCCGGATCGTCCCGTCGCCCGCGACGGTCCGCGCCTGGAAGTCCTGGACCTTCCAGTCCCCCCGGTACCACACGCGCACGTTCGCATGCCCCTGTCCGGACGGGTCCAGGATCGCGATGGCGGCGTGGTCCAGGATCATCGTCGTCCCATCGGCCCCCCACTGGTTCAGCATCCGGATGTGCCGCTCCCGGTAGACGACCACCGCGCCGTATTCGTGGTAGCGCTGAGGTTCGGCCACGACGAGGTCCGACGGGGCCAGCCACGACGTGACGAGGCCCGAAGGGGCAGTGCGGGCCGGTGCGGCCGCCAGGAGCACTCCGGTCACCAGCAACGCGAATGCGAGGCGCCGCAATTTCATGGCTTCACCTCGCCGCCGAACTCGACGCGCAGCGGCGCGTCCGACGCCGACACCGCCCGGAAGACCGGGGAAATCACGGTGCCAAAGTCCGCGGCGCCCACCCGGGCGGGATGGAACGTCGCCGAACGCTCGACCACGAGGGCCCCATCGACGACGGTTCCGGACCAGCGGTACGTCCCCGTCACACCCTCCCGCGTGCCGCCCCAGTCCCTGGAAACGGCGCGGGCGGGGACCGGGAAATGGACCGTCGCCCGGACCGTTTCCGTCGAGCTCCATTCCCGCTGGAACGCCGCCTTCCGTGCGTCACCGGACGGGGCCGCTTCGGAATAGCCGACCAGCGCACGCGCCTGGACCAGGGCCGTGTCGCCCGACCAGGCCACCGGGGCCAGCCCGCGCAGGCGTCCCGTCAGTTCGAAGGTGTCGTCCCGCGCGGTGCCGACCGGCGGTTCGCAGGACTCGATTTCCAGGCCGTCCAGCGACAGTTCCAGGTTCTCCTTGACGTAGTCCTTCCGGGACTTCGGCGTGCGAACCCGGTAGGAGGCGCGCGCGGCATGGGCCTTCGCGCCCACGAAACGGATCGCGAACGTCCCGGCCAGGGACCCGTCCGGAAGGACCCGCAGGTCGGTCCGCTCCTCCTTCCGCGACGACTCCGCCGGATCCCGCGGCGTGTGCTCCATGCGGGGACGGGCCGGATCCGCCACCAGGATGTCGGCATCCTGATCGCCGGCCGGCAGCTGCCCGAACGGCACGGTGGTCGACGTCGGGTCCGCCAGCACCAGGGCGTCCCCGAGGCGAACACCCAGGATCGCGTGGTTGAACCGCCCCCGGCTGGGCATCACCACCCGCCGGACCGGCCCCTCGCGCGTCAGCACCATCACAGGCACGCTTTCGATCCCGACCGTGCGCAGCATCGCCGCCAGCAGGTTCGCCTTGTCCTTGCAGTCCCCGTACCGGTTGGCCAGCACGCTGCCCGCGGCGTGCGGGATCCACCCGCCTTCCCCCAGTTCGACCGCCACGTAGCGGATGTGGTCCTGTACCCATTCGTACAGCGCGCGAGCCTTGTCCCGCGCCTCGACGGGCTGCCCGGCCTCGGCCAGGATCTGCCGGGCCTGCGCTTCCAGGCCCTTGTCCGGCCTGGACTGTTCCCGGTACCGCGCGTCCACCCAGGCCACCAGCGCGGGCAGGTCCGGCATGCCCGTGAACGTCCGTCCGCCCACCGGCATGGACTTCAGCGCGACCATCACCAGGACCTGGCTGTACGACCGGGCGGGGGCGAACGGCTCGGCGATGTCGCCCGGCACGTCGCGCAGCTCCCATACCCGGTCGCGGGCCCCGTCCGGCAGGTCGGATTCGACGGGAGGCAGGTCGGCGGGATCGTTTCCCCGCATCACGACATGCTCCACCACGGCGCCCTGCGGCACCACCACCCGGAACCGCACCCGGTCGGTCGGCGCGGCGTTCCCCATCAGTTCCAGGAAGGCCCCGACCAGCTCGTAGTCCCGCTGGACGTAGCGGTAGTCCAGCACCGCGCCTTTCGTCGCCAGCGGGAGCGTGAAGCGCTTCACGCGCGTGTCGCTGAACAGTTCGTCCTCGGGTATCGCCAGGCTGTCGGTGACGTCCTTGGGGTCCAGGCGCTCGACCCGGCCGTCGGGCAGCGTCGTCGAACCCTCGATCCTCAGGACGTCCGAGCGCCCCTTCCGGTAGGACACGCTGCGGCTGGCCGCGGAGTCGCCATCCTCGCGAAGGATCCGGATCCGCTGGTGCATGTCGAGGTCGGCGTACGGCTTGCCGGTCTTGCGGTCCACGCCGAACGACAGCGTGACGTCCTCCAGAAGGACCCGGGTGTCGGCGTCGGCGTCGTCCGGCGGCGGTGGCGGTGGAGGGGCATCGGCCGCCCGCGCGCCGACCGACGCCAGCGTCGCCAGCAGGATCGTCAGGACTCGGAACCGGCTCGACAGGCGCATTCCCCCCCCAACGACGATAAGCGCAGCGACGCGGCGAGGATAGCATGCGGGGAGGAGGCAGGGGGGAAAGGATGGCGCGGCGCTAGACGCCGATGCTTTCGGCCAGCAGTTCGGCGATGTCCTTGGTCTTCAGCGACTCGGTCAGGTCCAGTTCCGCGATGCCGTCCTTGTTCATCTGCAGGCAGAACGGGCAGGCGCTGGCGATCATCTCGGGGTTCGCTTCCTGGAGCTGCTTCACGCGGACGCGGTTGATGCGCTCGCCCTCGTGCTCCTCCTTCCACATCATGCCGCCGCCGGCGCCGCAGCACATGCCGTTTTCGCGACTCTTTTCGATCTCGCCCAGCGTCACGCCCGGCAGCGCCTTCAGCACGTCGCGCGGCGCGTCGTAGATTTCGTTGTAGCGCCCCAGGTAGCACGAGTCGTGGAACACGACGCGCATCGGGTCGCCATGGGCCGGCAGCGCCAGCTTGCCGGTGCGGATCAGCTGCGCCAGCAGTTCCGTGTGGTGCACCACCTCGTAGTTGCCGCCGAACTGCGGGTACTCGTTCTTGATCGTGTTGTAGCCGTGCGGGCAGGTCGTCAGGATCTTCTTGAACTTGTACTGCTTGAAGACCTCGATGTTCTGGGCGGCCTGCATCTGGAACAGGTACTCGTTGCCCAGGCGCCGCGCCGAATCGCCGCAGCACGCTTCCTCCGGCCCGAGGATCGCGAAGGACACGCCGGCCTTCTGCATCAGCTTGACCAGCGCCGTCGCGACGCGCTTGTTGCGGTCGTCGAACGCGCCCGAGCAGCCCAGGTAGTACAGGTAGTCGACCTCGCCCGCGTCGGCAATCAGCTTGACGCCCAGTTCCTCGACCATCCACATGCCGCGCTCGCCCATGGGCATGCCCCACGGGTTGGACTTGTTTTCCAGGTTCTTCAGCGTGGTGGTGACCTCGGGCGCCGTGTCGCCCTCCATCAGCGTCAGGTAGCGGCGGTAGTCCACGATCTTGTCGGTGTGCGTGATCGCGACCGGGCAGTTTTCCTCGCAGGAGCGGCACGTGGTGCAAGCCCAGATCGCTTCCTTCTTCACCGCGTCGATCAGCGTGCTGCCCGACTCGACGGTGTTCTTGCCGGCCAGGATCTCGGCCTCGTGGGCCTTGATGTAGTCGCGGGTGTCGATGATCAACTGCTTCGGGGACAGCGTCTTGCCGGTGGTGACGGTCGGGCACGAAACCGTGCAGCGCCCGCATTCCGTGCAGGAGTATCCGTCGAAGATCTGCTTCCAGGTCAGGTCGCGCGGCTCGGCCACGCCGAAGGACTCCTGGTTTTCGATGTCCTTGATCGGGGCCAGCGCGCCGGGGGCGTCCAGCTTCGCGAAGAAGGTGTTCGGGATCGACGTGATGACGTGGAAGTGCTTGGACCGCGGCAGCTCGTTCAGGAAGAACAGCAGGATGCCGAGGTGCAGCCAGAACATCGACACGGAAATGACGGTCAGGACGGTCGGCGACAGGGACGCGAACCAAGTGCCGACGAAGGCCGACACGGGGGCGATCGTCGCCTCGTGGGTCAGCGCGTCGAACAGCTCCTGGGGCATCGCGAACCCGTCCTTGCCCACGTACGCCAGCTGCGCGAACCGCGCGCCGTCGGACAGGAAGTCGGTGATCATCAGGCCGCCGATCAGCGACAGGACGAGGTAGCCGGAAAACGTGATGGTCAGGCGCTTGGGCTTGGTCACCGCGCGGCGGAACCACGCGTAGCAGACCATCGCCAGCACGACCAGCTCCGTCCAGTCCTTGCACCACGTGTAGATGTTTTCCAGCGTCGGCCAGAACCAGAACAGCGTCCAGTTGGATTCGGGACCCGCGAAGCCGCGGCCCATGATCGAAATGGACCGGACCAGCAGCATCAGGAAGCCCCAGAAGATCAGCGCGTGCATCAGGCCCGGGGCCGGCTCCTTGAACAGCTTGAACTGGAAGATGGCGACCTTGAACATGGCCTGGATGCGTTCGGGGATGCGGTCCCAGCGCACGTCGGGCTTCGCCTTCAGCAGCACCTGGATCTTGGTGCGCATGATCGTGACGAAGAAGTACAAGGCGACGATCAGCATCAGGGTCATCACGATCGGGTACACGACGTTCGCCATGGGGCACCTCCTCCCAGGGGCGCGTTTCTTGGACGCGCTGCGTCAGAATCCGGCGGACGCGGGGGCGAATCCGGAACGCCGGAACAATCGGGGCTGCCGAATCCTACCGGCGAATCAAAGCGGCTGTAAAGGCTTTTGTTCCGGTACGATGAAGTCGGAGTTCCCGGTCGGTGAGGGGGAGTTCGGAGGGGGGCGTCCCTGCGTCATAGCAGCCCGTTTCCAGGAACGTCTCCACCATCGCGGCGAGGTAGGGCTCGACGTCGCTCTTCAGCACCAGGAGGCCGCCGGGGGCGAGGGCCTCGGCCAGCACGATCGCCATCATCGGACCGTGACGGCGGCGGGCGTGCTTGCGCTTCCACCAGGGGTCCGGGTACAGCAGGTACGCTTCCGCGGCGGTGCCGGGCGGGACGATCGCCGGGATCGTCACCCGGGCGTCGCCCCAGGCCATCCACAGGTTGGTGGCGCCGTGGCGGTCGGCCTTGTGCAGGCCCTTGATGCAGAACCCCAGGCGCGTTTCGCAGCCCAGCAGGCGGGCGTCGGGGCGCAAGACGGCCAGGCCGTTCAGGAAGCGCCCGAAGCCCGATCCGACCTCGAGGATCAGCGGGCCCTCGGCAAGGGATGCGCGGGCGGCTTCGATCGTCGCGGGTTCGCCGGGGATGACCAGGCGCGGGTGCCGTTCGATGCGCGACGGCAAGGCCAGCGTGGCGCGGACGTGACCGCCGATGATCACCTCGCCGGTGTCGCCCCCGCGGTACTTGCGGAAGTCCTTGAGGAACCGCTCGGCGTAGTTTTCCGGCCCCCGGGGGCCGATCGGGGAACCGGGAGCCGCGTCGTCGCGTTCGTCCGCCATGCCCAACTCATCCGGCGCGCCCGGGGCGGCTTCGCACCCGGGCGGAACTGCGGAGCGAAGAAGGGGCCGGTCCCCAGTCGCCGCGCCGCGCGCGTGTTTTACCACATCCGCGTATCGCTTGTGCGAGCCGGATTCATCCGTTACACTGTCGCGCGGTTCCGAATCAGGGAGTACCCATGAAGCGTTTCACGAACTTGCCATCCATCGCGACCCTGGTGGCCCTGCTGGGTTTCGCGGGACTGGCCGCGTGTGGCGGCAGCAAGACGACGCCGAAGGACATCCCCGGCGACGGGTGCGCGGGCGGATCGTGCGACGTGATCGATGTGAGCGACCCGGGGATCGCGGACGAAGGCGTCCAGGACCGCGGGACCGACGATGGCGCCGGCGAGGACGAAGGCGTTTCGATCGACTCCGGGCAGTGCGGCAGCAACTGTTCCACCACCCGCCCCTTCGAGTTCGGATGCCCGTGCGCCCTCAACGGCGACTGCGTCGGGAACTGGTGCGTGGCGCTCCCGGGCGGAGGAAGCGCCTGTTCGCAGACCTGCATCGAGAACTGCCCCTGCGGCTGGGACTGCAAGAACGTCGCGGTCGGGGAACCCATCTATGTCTGCGAGCCCCACGCCGACCTCACGTGCTCAGAATGCCTGACCGACGGCACCTGCAACCTGGGCGGCCTGTGCGTGCCGATGGGCAGCGGGGTGAAGAGCTACTGCATCGACGCCTGCGACGTCGACACGGGCGCGTGCCCCACGGGCTACGAGTGCAAGGATGTCCTGCACAAGGACGGCACGACCACGACGAAGCAGTGCATACCGACCAGCGGGCATTGCCTGTGCGGGCCGGACGTGGACTACCAGGTGGGCGTGGTGCCCAATCCGAATCCCGACAACAAGGTGCTTCACTGCGGCGACTGCGAAACGACCTGCGCCTTCGCCCACGGCGTGGCCTTCTGCGACGCCGGCAAGTGCACGCTCAGCGGATGCCTCGAAGGGTTCATGAACCTGGACAACGACGACACCAACGGCTGCGAGTACAAGTGCACGTACAGGACGGCGGACGACCGGCCCGACCCGGACAGCCTCGGCCTGGCCTGCCCCGGCGAGAACTGCTTCGACGCCAACTGCGACGGGAT
>Ga0118677_10013456_pt1 | contig 11758 bp, 5 predicted proteins | sample AliMusrvi5mmetaG_FD_86154 | JGI IMG/M metagenome (GOLD analysis project Ga0118677, IMG submission 86154) | reverse complement strand
TGTAGGTCGCCATGTTGTAGTGGATGAACATGCCGAACTGCAGTTTCAGGAATTCCTCCTGCATCTCCTTGGGCGATTTGTTCGCGGCAGGCGCATCCTTGTGCGGGTCAGCCGGCTGTTCTGCCCGGACCGCGGAGGTCAGCACCAGCACTGCCAGCAGAACACCGATATTTCTCATCCCGTTTTTCTTGGTCATCATTCCTGTCGTTTCCATTTGTTTAATTGATTGCGAGTTCAAGCCCTTGGCCGGCGGCCAGGATAACGGCATCCGCAAGGGTGACCGTGGTTTTTCCATCCTGATAGACAAACGTTGCGGGAATCGTCGTGTCGCCCGTTTTGACGGTCACGGATGTCGGTTTTGCCGCAACGCCCAGACGAATCGTGCGCAAACGGAGCCGGCCCCATCTTATCATGATCTCCGACTTCTGACCCTTGACTCCTGATTGCTGGCGATACGTCCCCCAACCTTCCGCAGCGGTGAACGCGCACTTGAAATCCTCGGGGGTCAGGCGCGGGGCAAAGCCGATATGCGCCTTGGGGCCGTGGAATTCGTAGCCGCACGCCTCCAGAAAAACGCCGTAGCTGGCCATGGCCCGCGCATAGTGGTCGCCGCATTCAACCTCGTTCCACGGGTTACGCCGCGAGGCATGATAACGGTCGTGAATGGCCCGTTCAACCGCGAGTCCCTCCATCACCAGTCCTTCGCAAATCATGTGCCCTGCCACCTGGTGTTCAAAACCGCTCATGCATTCGTTCAGGTAACCCATGCCCATGGCCATGCCGCCCTCGATCACTTTGGGATCCTCGCGGTCCCCCTGCGGCCAGGTGGTCATGATCACCCCGCCTTCCCCCGCCATGGCATACCAGCGGCCGGGCGCATTTGCCTTGCGGTAGGGCCCGACGTCGGGCGTGAAGTTATATTTCCAGATCGACTCCAATGCCGACCGGGTGTTGGCAGCCGGCAGGATCCGCCCGAGGCCAACCTGGTTGGCCCACGCCTGACCATAAACCTGGTCGATGTGACAACCGTTGCCAATGATGAAACTTTTCTTCTGGGTGCGGTCGGGTTTGTGAATGAAGTATTCCCCGTTCCAGAGCCGTTCTATCAGGTTTTTCGCGCCGGCGTCGGCGATGGTCAGGGTCCATTTTGCAAATTCCTCATCGCCCAGCTCGCGCGCCATGGCCGCGCCGGCGCGTAACGCCGCCAGATACAGCGAACTGGTCCACGACATGGCGCCCCACCAAAGCCCGTTATCCAGCGTCGTGGATTGCCGGCCTTCAATGATGCCGTCGTCGTTCCCGTCCTCGCGGATCAGCCACCCGAGTGCCTTCCTGGTCTTGCCCCAGTTTCGCTTGAGAAAAGCATCGTCCGTGCTCATCTGGTGCTCGCGATAGACCCGCAGCACGTTGCCTGCCTGCCCATCGAGAACGAAATCACCGCCGAATTCCCCGCGTGTATAGATGCCGCCGCTCTGCGGATCGAAGCCGATTCCGTCGGTAAAGTCCTGCATCTCACGGGCGGCCCGTTCCAGCGCCGGGAACAATCGTGCCACGGCCTGCGCATAATACCACACGCTGGTGCAGGTTCCATCGCAACAGCCAACACCCTCCCAGCCGTAGAACCGTCCGCTCTTGAATCGGTATGCCGTGGACGTTGCCAGGATGGATGTATTGAGGAAGGTGCGGTCCAGGAACCAGTATGGCAATGTCGAGTCATACCATGTGTCGCGCCACAGCCGTGTGGCGGGGGCGAGCCGCTCGAAGTTTTCGGCGACATAAGCGGCAACGGCGGCGGCGTCCCTGAACTTCCCGGTATAATGGCGGCCACCATCGCGAACACGCGGGATCGCAAGATTGGGGAAATGCCACGTCAGCACGAACGTCACCACCGCCTTCTTGCCTGCCGCGATGGTCAGCTTGCGGCCAATCTCACCGGTGAGTTTTTCCAGGATCGGCTTGTTTGCTTCGCCGCTGGTGATTTCCGCCGGTTCGCCTAACAGAGCCAGCCCCATCGAACCTGAATCCGGCTGGTTGTCGAACATGGCCAACGATTCCATCCGGTCTGTGAAAATGATCCTGCCGACGCCGACATAACCCCAGGACGCTTGGGCCTGATCGTCCACGATTTCGAGCTGTGCCTTTTGACCGGCAAGATCGAGCACGTCGAAATAGACCGGCGCCATCCGGTTGGTATTGTGCCCCGTCGCGCTCTGGACCACCTTGCCATTCACCACCAGGTTCACGCAGGTTTTGCCCGGATAGTTGCCGCCGCAAATCCAGAAGTGGATATAGCGGCGTTCCATCTTGAAGACCCGGCTGGTAAGTTTCCCGGTGGGGACATCCCGTTCAGGATTGCTTTTGCCGCCCGAGGACGTGTGCGAATTGACCAGGCGGTCGGCCTCGTAACCCAGCTCGTGCAACTGACTTTCGATCACCGCTTTCTTGGCCGGGCCGCTGCCAAAAGCGGTACCCTCGACCGTCCACCCTGCATAGGTCTCCTTGCTCCAATCATCGAAAGCGATGTCCGGCCGGGCCGCTGCGGCGGATGAACCGAGTTTTTCCGCGACGCATTCCAAACCTGTGTACCCCTTGCCTGCGACGAAACGGTTGCGGCGGGTACCCGGTCCTGCCAGCTCGCGATTGTTCAACAGGACCGCATTCTCCATGGTGCCCACCAATGCCACTTCAACCGTCGCGGCGGAGGTGTTGGCAAGAGTGAACTGCATGATCGTTGCCGGCAGACCGGAATCATCGGTGTTCAAAGGAATGAACGGTGAGAACGCCTCCAGTGTTACGGCAAGCGGCACTCCCGGATCACGATATTCGACCCGGCCGATGGGATACTCGCCACGGAAACTCACATCGCTGAAACCGGTCTGGTCGAGCGCGATTTGCTTTTCCCCAATACGCAAGCAGAACCCTTGTTCTATGACCGGGGCAGGGGTCATGGGCGCGGCATAATGCGGTCCATCCTCACCGGTACATCCGGTTCGGTTGAATATGTCCCAGTGCCAAAGCCTGCCATCGCCGCCCAGGTAGAGTTGGCCAGCACAGAGCCCGCCGACGGGCATGCCGATGTATTTCAAATCCGCGCCGCGCAGGATTTCCGGGGTCCCCCTCTCTAACAACGATTTCACCCACGCCGGATCGAGCTTCTTGTCCGCCGGCACCAGCCGGATGAAATCCTCGCGTGTGAACGGCCCCGCCATCACCGGCAGTCGCGACAGCGCCAGCCCGGCCGATGCCAGTCCGCTGAGTTTGAGAAACTCGCGCCGCCCATGTCCGCTTCGCCTGGCATTGCAGGAACCGGCAGGAGACGAACAAACATCTGGAGAGGCGCCGGAGTTGATTGCTGTCATATATTCATTTGATTAGATATATATTCATTCCTTTTCCGTTACCGAGATGCCCGCCAGCGCTGGAGTCATCTCGGGGTCATCGTACCAATACCATTTTCTATCGAGCAACTCCGCGGGGCGTTGCGGGGCGCCGGCGCGTTCTCGCCATGATGCCGGGTTTGTGCGCTTGGTCGGAACTGTCAGGTGAACATGGTGGATCAACGGCGTTTTGCCATCAGTGTACCACGTTTCCCACGGCCATTCCTGCAGCTTGTCCGCCGGAGGAAGGCACTGGATCACCGGCAGGTCCGCCGCCAACCGGTGCGGTGCCACCGACCATCTCATGTGCAGATAAATCGCCTTCGCCTGCGGCGAGAGCGGGGCCAGCAAGGTTTTCCCGGCGTCAAATCCGGTCACCTTGGCGGCTTCGGAAATCCGGTCACGGCGGAACAACTCGTCCATCGTTTTCGGAGGTGTCGCCCGGCGCGGGGTCAGATCGTGGCTTTCTTCCAGGCACCACCAGTGCGGAACGTTGCACGTCATCTGGCCCACTGGATAAAGCACCATCGCGCGCCGCACCGGTTTGCCGTCCAATGCGAGCCATTCCTCCCAAGGCATCCAACCGGTTTCCTCCTCCGGCGGCAGTGCCTGAATCAACGGCCCGCCCGTCTCGGCATACGAAACCGACCAGCGGTAGGAATGATAGGGATGATCCCTTCGCCCGGCGAGCGGGAGGAAGATGCTATCGGCATCCAGGCCGATCTCCCCGGCCACATCCCACACGCCGGCCTGGCGCAGGACCGCCGTTAGATCCGTTTCTCGCGCGGATGATTTGACATCCGCCGCCACGGAGCGGGCAGGTGCCAAGGCGCTGCCCGCCACGGCCAGCCCGGAGCCAACCACAAATTGTCGTCTGTTACATTGCATCTTGGTGGAGTTTTCTCATCGGGTGATGGGGGCTTTCATTGTAGTGCCAGTTCAAGCGATTGGCCGGCGGCCACAGTGACGGCCTCCGCGAGGGTGATCGTGGCCTTCCCGTCCTGATAGACAAGACTGGCGGGAAGGATCTTCTCGCCCATTTTGACAGTCACGGAAGCCGGCTGCGCCGGGGTGCCTATACTTACTGTGCGCAAGCGGAGTTGCCCCCACTTCACGCGGATCCCCGACGTCCGGGCTCCGGCCTCCGACTTCTGACTGTAGGTCCCCCAGCCTTCCGCCGCGGTGAACGCGCACTTGAAATCCTCCGGTGTGAGACGCGGCGCGAAGCCGATATGCGCCTTGGGGCCGTGGTATTCGTAACCGCAGGCGGCGAGATAGACGCCGTAACTGGCCATCGAGCGCGCGTAGTGGTCGCCGCACTCGACCTCGTTCCACGGGTTGCGTTTCGACGCGTGATAGCGGTCGTGCACAGCGCGGGTAATGGCGAGACCTTCCATCACCATGCCCTCCCAAATCATGTGTCCGGCGACCTGGTACTCGAAGCCGTTCATGCATTCGTTGAAGTAACCGGTGCAGAAGGGATCCCCCTTGCCGCAGGCCTGCTTGAAGTCCCAGTCCGCGCGCGGGAACGAGCACATCAACAACCCAGCCTCGCCGGCCATCGCATACCAGCGCCCTTCCTTGTAGTGTTGGCGATACGGCCCCACATCCGGCGAGAAGTTATACTTCCACAAGGATCGCAGCGCCATCCGTGTTTCCTGTTCCGGTAACACGCGCGGCAAACCGACTTGGAACGCCCAGCTCTGCCCCATCACCTGATCGATCCCGCAGCCGGTTCCCGAGTTGATCGCATCGAGATGCCCGGGGTCCACCCGGTTGATGAAATATTCCCCGTCAAACAACCCGGCGACGAGCTTCTTCTGTCCGCGGTCGATGATGGCCCGGCACTTCTCCACATACGTCGTGTCACCCAGTTCGTCGGCGAGCGTGGCGGCGGCGGCGAGCGCGGCCTGATAGAGTCCGCTCAACCACGCGACCTGGCCGAACCAATCGGTGTCCAGCGTGTTGTGCTGGTTGCTGTCGATGATGCCGTCGCCGTCACCGTCCTTGGCGATGAGCCAGTCGGTGGCGCGTTTGACCCCGGGCCAGAGGCGGCGCAGGAATGCGTCGTCGGCACTCATCTGGTGTTCGCGCAGCGTGCGCAGGATCGCTCCGGCCTGCGCGTCGATCGCCGGGATGTCGTTGTTCTCGGCGCGGAAGCGGATCGCGCCATCCGCTTGCAACGCGAGCCCGAAGTCCGTCCGTTCGCGCAAGATGCGTTCCAGTTCCGGAAACAAGCGCGCCATCGCGTGGGCATAATGCCAGACATGCCCACAGGTGCCGGGACAACAACCGACACCTTCCCATGCCCAGAAGCGGCCGTCCTTGAGACGGTAGCAGGTGGACGTGGCGAGCGTCGACGTGTTGAGTTGTGTGCGGTCGAGGAACCAGTGGGGCAGCGTCGAGTCATACCATGTGTCGCGCCACAACCGCGTGCCCGCATCGAGCCGAGCAAGGTTTTCAACGACATGACCTGCGACCGCGGCGGCGTCCGCAAACCTGGCGGCATAGTGACGGCCGTCCCCGTTCACGCCTCCGATCTTGAGGTTGGGGAAATGCCATGCCAGCACGAACGTCACCTCCGCGGACTTGCCTGCTGCGATGGCCAGCTTGCGCCCGATTTCGCCGACCAGCTTTTCGCGCACCGGCTTTTCCGCGTCACCGCTGGAAATTTCCGCCGGTGCGCCTAACAGCGCCAGGCCCATCGTGCCGAGGTCCGGCAGCTTCTCTAACAAAGGTTGCGGCGGGTTGTGGATGTCCACCAGGCATTCGAGCAACGTGTGGCCCTTGCCGGCGACGATGCGGTTGCGGCGTGTGGAGGTCTCCGCCTTGTCGCGGTTGTTGAGCAGCACGGCGTTTTCGAGGATGCCAACCAGTTCAGCCTCGACCGGAGCGGTGGAGGTGTTTGTCAGGGTGAAACGCATCACCGTGGCCGGCAGGCTCGAGTCGTCGGTGTTGAGCGGGATGAATGGCGAGAAGGCTTCGAGCGTCACCGCCAGCGGCACCGCCGGGTCGCGGTATTCGACGCGGCCTATCGGATACTCGCCACGGAAGCGGATGTCGCTGAAGCCGCTGCGGTCGAGCGCGATGTTCTTGTCGCCGAGGCGCAACGCGAAGCCTTGCTCCACCGGAAAGTCCGGTGCCGGCGGATTCTTGTAATGCGGTCCCTCATAACCAGTGAACTGGTGCTGGTTGAAAATATCCCAATGCCATAGTCTGCCGTCGCCGCCCAGATAGAGCTGTCCGGAACAAATCCCACCGACAGGCATGCCCACGTATTTCAACTCCGCGCCACGCAGAACTTCCGGCACGCCCCTCTCGACCAACGACTTCACCCATGCCGGATCGAGCTTCTTGTCCGCAGGCACCAACCGGTTGAAATCCTCGCGTGCAAACGGTCCGGCCATCACCGGCAGCCGCGAAAACGCCATGCCGGTCGCCATCAAGCCGCCGAGCTTCAGCAACTGCCGCCGGTCTAACATGGTTCCCCGCGGGCGGCAGTCGCAGGCGTCGGCGGTGCGGTCCGTCACGGCAGCGGGCGGGAGTGCGGAGGTTTTGGCGTGGTTCATCGTGGGATTCGGGAGAGGATGTGATAAGTTATATGTCATCGGTCATTGGCAATTATCTATCGGAATAACTGATAGGTTCGGGTGATGTTTCATTTGCCCTTGCGGGGCGGCTGCGGCAGGACGGCCGGGGCGGTGTCGAGGATGGTGGTGACGAACGGTTCCGCAGAACCCGGTGTGGTGTGAATGATGAAAACCCGCCGGTAGGCGTCGAGGTACTGCAATTGCCGCTCGGTGAAGACGACCCACGAGTCGCCGTTCTTGTAATGGAAGTTTGTCTGGGCGATGTTGAATTCGTTGACCTTTTTAACAGGAGGGACGGGGGTGATTTGGCCGACTCGTACTGGCAGTTTGTGTTCGCCGGCGGCGATGGCCATTTCCACCGGGACGAGGTTGAGCACGCGCGACTCGCCCTTGGGAAAGGCGGTGGGCGAATCATTGATGAGCACCATGCGGTAGGGGGGCTTCGCGTCGGTCGGTGCCGGCACCACGATGACCATCGCCCGCTTGGTGTCCGGCGGAACCTTGACCGTTGCCGCCACGTTCGCCGCGGGATTCTTCGGGTCGATCCCTGGACTATTGTAGAGCGTCAGCGCCCCGTTGACCGCAACCGTGGAATATACTTCGGAGAATCCGCCCGCCACGAAATTCACCTTCACCGCCGCGCCTGACGCGTCAGTCAGATAGAGTTCGGCGGCGGGGTGGACGGGATCGTGTAGCACCGCGCGGATTTGCACTGGGACGGCGCCATCGGGCGGTTGCGCGTGGGCCGCCACGGTCAACCACAACGCGGACAGCAGGCACCCCAACCGGCGGCCACATGATATAACTTGAAATGAGAAGTTCATGGGAGATTAGATTTCTTTGTTAGACAACCACCGGAACGAGATCACGTGCAGGCGGCGGCCGAAATTCCGGTTGGTCTGGCTGGCACTGCTGGCGGAGTCCACATTGACCGACGGCCGATCCGCTGGATCGACGTACTCGGGGACCCTCTGGACCACGGCTTCGGCATAGGCGCGGGCAAGCACCTTGCCCGCGGGGTCCCATGCCTCGCCGCAGGTGCGGATGACGAAGGTGTCGGAACGCACGGTGGCGGCCGGTTCCAGCAAGCGCATCAGGTCCCCCTGGCTGATCCATCCGGGCGCGCCGGCGGCCGGATTGCCAACCGCAACCAGCGGCGTCTTATAGTTATAGTAATCCGGGTTGGCGAGGTCTGCGGCAGTGATCGGCACCTGGGTGGCGAAAACCTTGTCGTTGGTCTTCGCCAGCCCAAGCGCCGTTTCTAAAGCACCGCCGCGCGACAGTTCGGAATCCGCGCCGATCCGCCGGTTGACGAACTCCGACATGGACAGGAACGGACCGCGGGCGCGCACTTGGTCGACGATCCTCGCCGCCAGTTCCTCGAGTTCGGAATCTGTGAGAACGCGGCAGCCGTTCCATTCGTTGGTCCGCGCGTTGTCGATCTTGACAAAATCCGCGGCGCCCCCGACCACGCCGCCGTTGACGAGCGACATGGGGAGGACCGCGGCACCGGCGGCCTTCGTGGTTTCGAGTGCGGCGGTTTTCGCCCACAGGGTGATGACCTCGCTCTTGTTGACGGAGGCGAGCATGGCTTTCCACGCCTGCACGCTTGTCGAGTTGACGTTGAACGGTCCGCGGAGCAGTTGGTATTCCGCCGCGAGTTGGTAGGCGGTGTCCTTCGGCTTGCCGGACTCGAACAATTCCGCCTTGGCGGTGGCGACCGTTTTGCCGGCGGGCAGATAGGGTTGGAACGCCTGCGACGGCAAAGGTGTTTTGCCGTTCATGAAGTCATCGAACACTGCCTCCGGCAACGCACTGCCGCGGGTCGCGAAGGTCGAGAAATAAAACCGGTCGTAGAGCGCGTGATTCGCCAGCACCGAGTGGTCGAGCAAGGTGTAACCGGCAATCGCCGCGTCATTCTGCGAGACCTTGTCGGTGGACATCAGCGGGGACACCAGCGAATTGCCGACGGGTTGGACGAAATTCGGCAGATACGAGGAGGTCAGGGCATTCGAGCGGCGGAAGTCGGCGATGGTTTGCAGCGGCCCGGACGGCAGTTCCAGATAGCTTCCGGACTTGATGCCTTTGAGGGTGGTGTTGGCTGTTAGATAGTTGCAGCGGTTGAGCGGATCGATCTCGAACAGATCGTCCACATTTCCCGGCAGTGGCTGGAAGTTGAGTTCATGGGAATGGGCGCCGGGTTTCTCCGCCTTGAGGTCCATGGTGCAGACGGTGCGGGCGGGATTGTGGAACAGGAACGGCTTGCCGGCCAGGCGGCCATCGCGCAGGACGTTGAGCGCGCCGGCGGTCGAGGTACGCTTGTTGGTTTCATAGACACCGCCGTTGGTGGTGCGGGCATAGGCGGAAAAAACGGCCACGGTTTTCGCCAGGGCATGTTGGGAAACGGGATCGGTTTTGGACGCATAGGTTTGGCTGGCGGTCAATTCCCCGCTGGGCGGATACCTATAGATCGTGTTGTTGAAGAATTTCCCGAGGGTGGCGGCATCCTGATACTGGAAGCTGAGCCCGCCATAATCGACCGTCTTGTTTTGGGCGGTGAGCCGCGCGGTCACCTCAAAAGCGTTGTTGAGGCCCAGGGTTGGCTGCTGCACGGCGTATTCCAGATGCAGGGTGTCCGTCGCGCGCAAGCCAAGGATCAACACCCCGCCATCCGTCTGGTTGCCGGTGGGCGGGGCGAGCGAGCCGAGCGATGGCACGGTGTGCCATGGCGTGAGCCAGTCGATGTCGAAACCCACGCAGCGGCCGGCAAATCCGGGTTTCGCCTTGATCGGCGTGATGGTGGTCGTCCCGTTCTGGATCTTGTAGCCGGTCATGTTGTTCTGGAAATCGAAGAACGACGCCCAATTGTCGGGAAACGTGGATGCCGGGTCCACATAGGGTCCGCAAATCAGGGTCTGGCCCGGCTTCATGACCAGCGGCCCGGTGGTCGAGGAATTGCCCGGGGCGGACCAGTTGCCGATGTTGAGGGCGAAGGATTTTTCGGCGCGGTTGGGTCCATCGACATACATTTCGCAGAGGGGCACGAGGCAGCTGTTTTGCGCGAGACCGTTGACATAGAACCGGAACGCGACCGGCACGTTGCGGATGATCACCAGCAGGTTATCGAAGGACAGGCTGACATTGTAGGGGTTGTGCAGAGTGATCAGCGGGGTGTACATGAGGTGCCCCATGTAAAGGAGTGTGGGATCGACCGCCTGCAGGTCACCGTACCAGGAACCGTGGGCATCGCGAGTGACATAACTGAACAGGACCTCGACCTTGGCGATCACCGGCCCCGGGCAATACGCCGTCGTCGGCGCCAGATTGGTAATCAGGGTGTCCTGCGCCGGCGCTTGGGAAAACGTCGGACTGCTGTCGGGCTGGGTGAGATTGCGGAAGATGTTGTAGTATCCTGATAGGGAACTCCAGTAAGGATCGGAGACCCCGGTGATGCCTATCATCGACTGATAGAGGCGCTGGTCCCTGAACTCCGCCGGCAGGTTGGCGGCGGACGTGGCGCTCGTTTCGAACACCGAGGACAAATCCTGCTTGAGTCCACCGTGGCGCACGTCAACCATCAGGCCCATGGAATAGGGCGTGAGATCGTTGCGGAATGGCTTGATCTTGCCTGTGGCGTTGTCTAACAACTCGGCCTGGGCGAGGTCGGTGACCTTGCCGGTGGTGGCCGTCGCCTTCTCGTATGCCTCTGCGTCGTTGTCCGCAGGCAGAAACCCGAGCGTGCCGCCGACCGGCGATTTCATGACCGATGGATCAGGACGCTGGCCGGCCAGCAGGGCGCGTTTTTGCGCCAGTGTCTTGTTTTGGTCAGGGTCCCGATAGAGGTTGACGCGGGCCTTGACCGATTCATCGGCCACATGCCACGCGTAGGCACCCTGGGCTTTTCCGTCACGGACCACCGGGACCTTGCCAGCCACGACTTTGGCGCTGGCGTCGGCGTTGCCACCGAGTGCGGCGTCGCCGACCAATTCGATGGTGTCGCCGGACGATTTGCTGGTTGCAAAATCCGGGGACAGGAGAGCGGTGAGGTCGGCATTGGAAACCATCCAACCGCGGAAACGGCTCTTCTTCTCTGTGGCGTAGTCCGGCGCTCCAGTATTCGGGTTGAAATCCCATGATTTCCACACCCCGGTTAGGCCGGGCTTGGCAAGGCTGGCAGCGAGAATCCCGGAGGTGGCGGTGATCGCCTTGTCGGGACCCAGCGACTTCTGCAATTCCCCAATCGCCAGCAGCAAGGCCATCCGGGCGTTGGCACGCGCCGTCGCCATGGCCTCACCCTGGCTGGCCGAACGCAGCGCCACCCCGGACAAGCTCAGCAAGCCCACGGCCACCACCGTCAGCAGCACCATCAGGGAAATGGTGACCACCAGGGCGAAGGCGCGGGGTCGGGGATGTTCGGGAAGAGTGTTCAAGTTTCAGCGGATTACGGGGTGAGCTTGACGACCCTCAACCTGGCGAAAGTCTTGGTCCTGGATGCGGGCAGGGTGTATGAAATCGTGGTGGAGTTGTTGGTGGTGTAACTCGCGACGGCGGTCCACGGGTCGGTGGCACCGAGGTCGTCGGATTCCTCGATGGCATAACTGACGTCGCCGTTGGCCACGGCCTCCGCGCCCTTGCCGAAGCTCAGCACACTGCCGGTGAGGGAGCCGGGCGGCTTGTTAGGAACCGTCGGCGTGAGGCCCAGCGCGTATTCCACCAGGTTGCTGATGCCGTCGCCGTCGAAGTCGCCGCCGGCGCTCATCGCCGGCAGGCCGCGGGCGAACGCCCATGAGT
>Ga0118677_10013455_pt1 | contig 11759 bp, 6 predicted proteins | sample AliMusrvi5mmetaG_FD_86154 | JGI IMG/M metagenome (GOLD analysis project Ga0118677, IMG submission 86154) | reverse complement strand
ATTAATTATCAAATAAGTAACTAATCAACCTTATAATGTTGTTGGCGTAAATTCCATTTGTTTGACAATGAAGTCAGTTCGATCCTGAATGCAGTTCGTAAATCCTGGTCCTGATTTGCTGAAGAGTTCCAATAATCACATAGTATTCATATTCATAGACGCAATTTTTGCGTAGAATTTCTTTTTTTACCGGAGCGATATAGGAAGTTGAACCATCTGCAGCCTCGCCTTCTGGTTTTCCGGCCATTCCTGCTAAAAAATTGTCACACATGGGATTATAGATGCCCATTCCCCAATGATTTCCGTCCACAAAGGCCATCCAGTGTTCAGATACATTTTTATAGATTCCCCAAAAACCACTTGAAAGATTTTTAACAGCAATGGAGTCAATTGGTACACCTGTAAAAGGAGTATTGCCCATATACGTATAGAGATATTTCAATGCCGAGATGGGGTAAACGGCAGGTAGTTCCTGGTCGTTGCGGATGCTGTCACCATAAATCTTATCGGTGCGATGGCAGGTAAGCCGGTTACGAACTTTTAACACCGATCCCTCGAGTGTGGTCCACTGTTCCATCTCAGCTTCTGCCGGACGGTTGTTCATATCCCACTGCATGGGGATACATTTGACATAAAGTGTATTGCCGGTTTTTTGAAAATCGATTATTTGGGCCCTGTTGCGATAAGCATCTCCTACCTGGATTGGGTTCCAGCTCCACGGTGACCAGCTGGGAGACTGACCATCGGCTTTGCGATCGATGCCTTTCCCCGCATAATAGGATTGCTGGATGTACCTCCCCTCATCGGCGATATTGATCACACTCCTGGCTGAACCCGATAATGAGAGGTAAGAGATGGCGCCTCCCCTGGTCAGATCCAGTTTAAGGGTAAGAATACCATTGTCAATCGTTGGATCGACATGCTGTTTCTGCTGATCTGATGACTGACCTATGGCATATTGAACGCAAAAGGCCAAAATAAACAGGAGTTTGGTAACTTTTTTCATGATCATTTAATGCATTATTCGATGATTAATTTATACGTTGAAAATGGAGCAATACTCTTTAGTCTGATCAAATAAATCCCTTTTTTCAGGTCCAGATCAAAGGTCTTTAGTCCGATAAAAGGTTCACTATTCAGATATACCGTCCGTCCAAGTAGATCACAAATGGCAATTCCATTCACTTTTGACTGTTTGCTATTCACTGTCAGCCGATTTGTAGCGGGATTAGGAAAGATATTCATAGCCGCCAATTCAAGGTTCCCGACTGAAGTAACCAATGAAACAGTAATAGCTTTGGTTCCATAAATACCCGATGCATCTCTGGCAGTTGCCTTAACATTTACGACTCCGTTTAAAACAGCTGTAAGAAGACCTTTCGCATCAATAGTGGCAACCGACTGATTATCAACGGACCATTTAACCGTGCTGTCGGCCGTTAAGGGAATCACATTGGCAGAAAGTTGCAAGGTGCTGCCGTTCCCCTTTATTTCAGTTACATCTCCGGCACTTTTCACGACCAAGGAGGTTACCAAAGGTGGTTTATTGGGGATAAACCGTATAAAATCAACTGAAACCTTTCCGGCAGTGGCGTTATTTGTGGGGTCCAGCCTGAAATAACTTATTTTCAAACCAGGGACCCAAAGGGGATTAGTTGTCAGATCGACAAACACATCCCGAAAATCTGTATCATTGGGAGTTAGCGGAAAGGTTACCGCGGTGAAACCACCGCCGGATGCTGCATCCAAAAAAATATAGCAGGCACCAATATTATCAGTTGTCTCATTTTTAACCCTAAGCCAGAGATATTTAAGTCCCCCTGCGATCCATCCTCCGGTAAAAACCGATCCTGTTACATAGGGATCGGAACCGCTAATATTGAAAACCAGATTACCATCTGTCAAAGCTACCGTACCGGAATGTGTGCCACTCCATCCTTCAAGCGAGCTGGTAAACTCCCATGAATTCTTTTGGGGAATATCGGTAATCGTAATTATTTTGGAACCGGTGATTAAGGAACCGTCTTTTGCCACTGCTTTCACGGTAACAACGCCCGGTTTTAATGCAGTAAGAACTCCTTTATTATCGATTGTTGCGATCGCCGGAAGGTCAACAGACCAATCCACTGATATTTTTGCAACAGCGGGTATTACGCTAACCAACATTTGTAGCGTACTGCCTGGTCCGTTAAGGGTTGAAACTTCACCCGTACTTTTTACCATGATGGAGGTTACCGGCGGATTTGAAGCATGGAGCTCGTAAATTTTTGAACGAATTTCATCCACTGTTCCAACAATCAGGTAATATTCATACTCATACACAGAATTTTTGTTCAGGATCTCTTTTTTTACCGGGGCGATATAGGAGGTCGATCCGCTTGTTGCTTCACCTCCTGCCTGACCTGACATTCCTGCAAGGAAATTGGTGCAAACCGGATTATACACACCTATGCCCCACTTGTTGTCATCTACATAAGCCATCCAGTTCTCCGTCACCGTATCATTAATATACCTACCCCAAAACCCGCTTGAAAGATTCACCGTGGCGGGATTAGTTAATGAAGCGCCGGTAAAGGGGAGATTTCCAAAATAGGAATATAAATTTTTTAAAGCAGAAATCGGATAGACTGCAGGAAGTTCCTGATCGTCAAGCATACCCTCCTTGTAAATATCATCGGTACGATGGCAGGTTAATCTATTTCTAACAGTAAGGAGATTACCCGAGAGTGTGGTCCACTGTTCAATTTCAGCTTCTGCAGGCATATTATTCATATCCCAGAGCATGGGTGTGCATTTTACATAAAGGGTGTTACCGGTTTTTTGAAAATCGAGTATTTTAGCCCTGTTTCGAAATGCATCTCCAACCTGGATCGGATTCCAGCTCCAGGGTGACCAGGATGGGGATTGCCCATCGGCTTTTCGATCCACACTCTGCCCAGCATAATAGGATTGCTGGATGTATCTCCCTTCATCAGCGATATTGACGATACTCCGGGTTGAACCTGACAATGAAAGGTATGAAATTGCCCCACCCCTGGTCAGATCAAGTTTAAGCGTCAGCGTACCATCATCAATCATTGGATCACCGCTGTCAACCTTATTCCTTAATACCTGACTGTTTAAAGTTTGAGCTAATAAACTCAACATAATAATTCCAATGACGGTCTTCATTATACTATTTCTCAATGGACTTTATATAGTCGTTCCCGATTATGATCCGGTTTCTACCGATTCTATATTCACCGGGCCCAGCAATCCGGAAGGTTGTAACGGAGTATCTGTATGATATGGAATAACAGGGCTCCAGGTTGGGCGCTGATCAACCGGCAATTTCTGATCGCCAATCAGCCGGTTCATCCAGTTATTGACCACCGAAATACTGACTTCATTGGTACCCTGTTTCACTGCGGAAGTAATGTCAACCTGCCATGGAGCCGTCCATGCTCCTCCAACATCTTTCCCATTCACCATCACTTTGGCCATTGCAGTCAATTGTCCGAGATTTAGCACGATTCTTTTACCTGCAGGAACTGATCCGAGCTGAACCGAATTGGTGTATAGTGCCTTTCCGGAATAATATTTGATACTGTCATTGTCTGAAAGCGTCCAGTCGGTAAGGCTTTTAAAGATAACCGGTTTTGCGGGTCCCCGTTTGAAATGATCGAAAGTCACGGTCCAATCTCCGTTTAGATCTGCCAGTTTCTTTCCCTCCGGGAAATTGGTTGTCAGATCAAAGCTTGCTGACTTTGAGGCGTTCTTCCTGAAGACAATAAACTGACTTTCATAAGCTGACAGTTTCAACGGAACGACCGTCGATTTTGAATCTTGTCTGAATGCTGCCAGATCGCGCATCGTGCCGTCGGTACCCTGCCAAAGTTCAGGGCTTTTACCTGATATCCTGAATGCCGGATGAATTGTTATGGTTCTATCCGACTGGTTCGAAATAAAATAGAGATCTCCATCTGCCAGTCTCCGGTGAATAAACAGTGCCGGATCGTCGCTGCCTACTTTACAATCGGGCGCTACACCGATCAGATCGAGTGCCTCCTGCATCTCCATTCCCGAGAGGATCATCCCCTTCCCTATTTTGGCAGATTTCACACTGATTCCGTCAACATTTCCCCAAAGTTCCCTGGCCAGTTTCTGAACCTGCTGGTCTGCTCTAGGATAACCCATCATGCTTGGTGAATATTTGGGCACCGGTCCGAGGACTACAGCCCCCTGCCGTACCAGCTCCAATATTTTCTTTAACAACTCCGGGCGCATTGTCTCCAGTTTGGGAAGGACCAGCATGCGGTAGCTCATCCCATCAGGAAGCACTAATTTGCCATCTTTTACACTTACCCTTTTGTGAATCACTTCACCGTTGATATAATCGAATGAATAGCCCTGGGGCAGGGCCGGATCACAGATACCGGTCATCTTCGGTGCATCTTCGCCAATAAAATAGGCCACATCTGCCACGTAATTCCCCTGTTGAAGCATGAAATTGATCCGTTTCAGGTATTGGGTAAACAACGGCATATATTCAAACCACGTATTGTGACGGTTGAATTCATTGCTAAATCCGGCATTAATGCCGGGCTCCCGCTCGTCGGGTTGCTCAATGTAAACATGCAGGAGGGTATTGTTGATCCCTTCGGTAAAGAAGCGGTCTCCCCTTGGTTTCATCGTAGCAGGATGGCGGGAGTAGGCATTCCCGCCGCAGGTAAATGATTCAGCTGAAACCTTTTGTTTTCCATAAATATGGGCACACGACGAGGCTGCCCGGTTTTCGATATTTCCCAGATCTCCTTCACTCCAGAACTCGCCGCCGACCTCGTCGGACTGCCCACCGTACTGCAGGAACTCTCCCGGGAAACCCCAGTGACCATAACATTCAAGCCAGGTAGTAAGCCCGTTTTTATGACTGACATCCCTTAAACCTGCCACATAATCATACGAAACCTTATCGGCAACCATGCGCCGCAAATCCCAAAGGAAACGGTCGGAGCGGTCACAACTACCCACGACATTCCCTTTTAAAACCGGAAGGAACGGAACAGGGCTATACCCATATTTTGCAGTAAATTCCTCAATCAGTCCATCGGTCCAGTTCTGACCTCCGGTTTCATAGCTGTCTTCCACCACAACTTTCCAGGTTTTACGGTCAGCCGCCGGAATTCGGCGAATGATTTGCCCCAGGAATGCATCGAAATGGGCGGCAATATGCTTTTTACTCATCTTATCGGTTTCGAGCCCAGTAGCTTCGGGTGTTGCAGGGCCGTTTGTTACCCCTGTGGTGGTCATTCCTGTTTCCATAATCTTCCACTTTCCCGCAGGGACACTCCATTTGATCGTTCCGTCGGCGCTTCTGTACCTGGAGATATCCACAACGGTTTTCGGGTCGATCACCAGGGATTGATCCTTTACTTCCGGTTGAGCAGGCCACAGGTAATCTTTCCAGTAAGGAAGCGGTGTCTGGAACATTTTGGCGAGCGATTTTTCAGGATATCTTTCGGTTTTAGGTACAGGTGAGAGTTCAATTTCAGAAATTCCGCCAGCTACTGTCACTTCAGAAACAACGAGCCTGAAACATTTGGAACTGGTCTCCGGAATTGAAAGCACGATGGGGGCAAACGGATCGAAACCCACATTGATCGACGGATTACTCCGGTTGATCTCAAAGCATCTCAAAGAACGGAAACTGTCTCCCTCCTTCACAAAAAACTCACCCATGGCCTTCGTCCGTTTTTCGGATGCCTTTATGATTAAACTTCTGACTGTGGCCGATTCAGCTGTTTCGAAATCAATTGTTAATGATTTATTCCGGGTTAATGCAACTTCCGTATTGTTGTCGCCATCGCAGACCAACGCAATAGTTGGAATTTCAGGTTCAGAGGTGATTTTGGGATGGAGTAATAGATATCCTTTTCCTGGTCCTGCAGCCATTTTATAGGCAATCACATTTACAAACTGAAAATCTTTATCAGGAGCAGGCAATTTGCCGTTAAAAGTGATTGGTCCCGTTACTTCAATTTCAGATGAATTAAGGTAGCGCATCGACTGTTCATTCTTCACCCATGGGCCGCCGGATTGACTCCAGCCAGGACTATTGAAAATTCCGATTTGGATATTTAACGCTGTTGCTGTTTTTAGTGCCGTATGGAGAATATCCCACCATTCGTCAGTGAATATTTTCACCTTACCATAAGGGACACCTTGTCCGCCGATATTACCGATAAAGGCCCGGTTAATTCCAGCCCTTTTCATCGCATTCAAATCCTTAACAACCCCTTCTTTCGAAATGTTGTCTGACATCCAGTACCAGTACACACTGGTTAACACCGTATCCGGAATGGTTTTGAAGCCCGATTCGATCTGTGAAAATGTGGACTTAAGAGATGTAGGGGGATGCGAATAACATACTGAAATATTGATTAATAGTATAACCAACAAGGTGTTTCCAATCCTGTATTTTAAAAACTGATTCTTCATTTGACTAACATATGGATTTTATATTTATTTCCTGTATTCAGATTTCAGTGTCAATCCTAATCGTATATTTTCCGCTTCCAACTGATTTATACAAATAATAATCAGTAAATAAAGGGTTTTCCGTAAGATTAAACCCTCCATATTTCCCGTTAACCGAAATATGTTGCTTTTGATTGAACTTTGGAATGTATATGTCTGCACCGCTGTTAGCAGGGATTTGAATTACCCATTTAAAAGTTTTTCCCGTCCACTTCCAATTGCTTGCTATTGTACCATAAGGCGATTCGTATGAAGCATTGGCATTATTAAGATTTGAGGTGAAATAGGGCCGAAAGACAATTTTTTTGAATCCGGTAAAATTTTCATCCTGATGAATTCCTGCGATTCCACGAAAAAACCACTCATCATAACCGCCGTTCATCGGATGGTTATGTGACCTTCCAAGGCCAACTCCTGTCGTGTCAACAGGTAAAACCTCCCATAAAGTAGTGGCATTGTACCTATCCCACATATTTGCAAAACTGTCATTGCCGGTTTTGGTAAAAAGATGAAATGCCAGGTCATCGTAACCATTTTCAGCCAGAGCGGGGAAAATTCGTCCCAATCCAAAAATACCGGTTTGGATAAAACCGTTGCTTTTATTTTTGATTTCCTGAACAAGTGATTCCGCAACCTGGTGTGTCTTACCTTCAGGAACCAAACCAAACTGAATGGCCATTGAATTTGCGGTCTGACTGCCATAGGTATTATGGTTTGAATCAAAGAACTGCTCATTAAAACGATCTTTGACGCTGTTCATCCTTTTTGAATAGTAAGAAGCATCGGAAAGGTAGCCAAACAGATAGGCTGTTTTTGTAAGAATAGACAGGTCCAGGTAATGGAATGCAGTTGAACTTAGAGGCACTGGACAGTCAATCTTATTATTTCCTCCCGGTGGACACCAGTCGCCTAAGCCATGATTGACAATCCCTTCAGGAAATTTATTGGAGATATAGTCAACCCATGTTTTCATGTCAGGGTAAAACTCGCGAAGTACATTAATATCTCCATAATACTGAAACAGATCCCAGGGAATTTGTGTCACCGCTGTTCCCCAGTCAGGCGAGGCAATTCCGCTGGTTCGTTTCCCGGGAACAACCATTGTCGGTATACCCGCAGGTTTGGTTGCGATGCTCCGGTCATTAAAATTAGTACCGAAATAAAGTTCGTCCTTCGTTTCACGTGCAGAGGAACGCATATCGAATAAGTAATTGGTCAGGAACAACCGGGCATCAAAATTCTGAATCATCGTTGTAGCAATGGTGTGTGCATCGCCGGTCCAGCCACATCGTTCACGGTGGGGACAATCTGTAGGAATTCCATGGACATTGCTTTTGATCGTCCAGACAGCCAGATCATGAAGTTTGTTGATTTGGGGATTGGAACAGCTAAACACTCCTGCCTTTTTCATAGAACTATAGACGACGACTCCCGTAAGTAAATCCTTTGATGGTTCGGTTTGCAATCCTGTAACCTCAACATATCTGAAGCCATGATAGGTAAACCTGGGTTCCCAGATTTCGGTCGCTTCACCTTTACAGGTATATTGATCGGTTTGCACATACCGCGTGGCAAAAACACCTGTTGAGGCGGGATTAAGGTGGTTATTTTTGTCAATTTCCTCCGCGAAACGCAATGTAATTTTTTGCCCCTTTTGCCCTGCGATTTTCAGCCGTACCCAACCGGCAAAGTTTTGTCCGAAATCGAAAACCCAGGTATTATTTGACAGCGCAAGGACTCTTTTGGGCTCAAGCTGATCCATCTTTCTGATCGGTTCAACCAGCTGTTCCACCACATCCGGAGGATATACATTTGAATATGTCACGGGCTTCCAACCCTCCTCATCACCACCTGCATTACACCATCCGGCTATTTCGAGGTTGGCGTCATAATCCTCCCCTGCGTAAATATTATTGGAAGTGACAGGTCCATCCTTCCATTCCCAGGAATCATCCGTGGCAATGATTTCAGACTGACCATTTTTATACCCGACAATTAGCTGTGCAATAACAAGTGGCTGGCCATAGGCCATTTCCGGTGACCAGACCAGATTCTGGTTGTACCACCCATTCCCAAGCATGATGCCAAGGGTATTCTCATTTTCAATATCCTTTACCGGAATTTCATAAACCGAATAGAGGGCATAATCTTCATAATTGGTTTGAGCTGGTTCCAGTATTCGGTCGCCCACCTTTGTTCCATTGAGGTAAGCCTCATAATAACCTAATCCGCAAATATACAATCTGGCCGAAGCGACCTTATTCTCACTTTTTAGTTGAAAGGTTTTTCTGAGCAGAGGCATAGGAGCCCCCTTTTTATAATCATAGGTAATCCAGCGCCCCCTCCACTCTTCAGGGTAACTTAATGGCGTCACAAAGGTTGAAATTTTGCTCCATTTAAAATAGGCGCCATTTTTCTCCCACACTTTTACTTTCCAGTAATATTTCTGACCACCCGCAAACGATTTGCCCGTATATAGCACAAATAACTGATTGTCGGTTAGTATTTTCCCGCTATCCCAGAAATCTCCGATATTATTTTTAATGTTATTCTCTGAAACAGACACGAGAATCTGGTAAGCGCCCTGAACCCAGTTAAGATTTTCAGATTCAATTTTCCATGAGAAAGTTGATGGGTATTTATGGCTAACGTCAAAATAATGATCATGCGTTAATCCATAAATCTCAAAATTTGCAGCCCCGTTTCTACATGAGAATAGTGTCAAAAACAGAAAGTAAAAGGAATATTTTAAGAAATATCTGGGCATAAACAGGCTTTAAATTTTTATAATATATTAAAGAGATTGTCCCGAAACTTCATCTTCATTTATCTGCCAATCGGTTCAATTCAAAATAAAAAATCGGTCTTGAAACAATCTCTTTTATTTAAATCTCCTGCTAAGGTCTGTAAACGAGTTTTACATCATCTACAAATCCGCTATTGTCACCACCATGGGTATTGGTTCCGGTAATTGTTATTTTATGAGCACCGGCAGTAGCAGTGAAAGTACTTGAAACAAACAACTCAAAATCTGCAGCCGCTGGTTGAACCTTCCCGATCAGGGTAGCATCGAAATAGACCTCAAAGGTTTGTGCCTGTGTACCACGTTGAGCCACCTTAAAACTGATTGCATAATTTCCTGCCGGAAAATCCATCGTTTGAGATATGGATGCACCCTGTTGAAACAATGCGGTCTGGACACCTTCAGGAGCAGTTTTAGCTCCGTATGCACTCCCATTTGCCTGCATACCGGCACCTCCGCCTGTAAATGTCCATACATTAGGCTGTGGATTCATCACATATCCCGTGATCACCGGAGATTCAAATCCACCATTTGGAATGGCCGGAACCGGAGGAGAGAGGGTGGTGAATATTTGCTCATTTCCATAGATAACCCCTTGTGATCCATTAATATAAGATCTCACATAGTAGGTAGTTCCCATCGCCAGGTTACTCAGCGTGCTGACAAATGCCCCTGTACCTGTTCCGTCACTGGTTTTTGTACTTAGGTCAACGGTGGCATTTGGGGAAGTACTCCAGCAGACCCCCCTGGCAGTAATATTAGTTAGCATATCAGCGATTACGCCGCCTGTTTTGGCAGAAGTCAGTGTGATCTCAGTTACAGCATTCGTGGTTACGAATATTTTAACCTGGATGGTTTTGGTCCCTATTATCTTATAGTCATTGCTGTAAACATTTAAAGTTAGCTGCATCTCACTGGTAACCAAAACCGAACCGGCAACTTTCTCACTTGTGCCGGTAGCATGTCCAATAACAGAAATATTCGAACTGATGCCGTTGACACTTTTAACCAGCTCCAATCGCCCCACCTTGTCTGAGGACTGAACCGCAAATTCATAACTCAGGAATGAATTTAGTGAAAGGGCTATCTGATCAACTGTGGTGCCGTTAATCGTTACCTGAATAGTGGCCGTTGATTCTACCTGCTTCTTGCACGCAGTCAGAAGCAGACCGATTATCGAAAAAAGCCCAAAGAGATAAATGATATTCTTTTTCATTTTTAGCATAATTTAGAGATTACTTCTGCACCACCAATTTAAGGGTAATGGTTTGCTGGTTACTATTGGCCTCACTTTTACGGTCAATCGCCTTTACCAGGATCATACCATACTTACCCTGCTGTGTTTTAAAGGCTATGACATCGTTGATGTTCAGATTCACTGCTGCCTTTCCTGCATCGATTCCCAACACTGACGGGTAATCAGTCCCGGTAGTGAAGGCTTGCTGAACACTTGCCGCATCTGTATTGATATATGTTGCAGCCTTTTTAAAAAGGGTGATGTTATTTGTACCAACCAGCGGGTAAGATGCCGTTTTGGAAAAATCGCTAAACGAGATCAAACTAGCTTTAACATTCGCATTGCTCTCCATATAAATGAAGCCGAAATCGATTGCGGCCGGATCAGCGGTAGTGTTGGCGGCAAATAACAGGAGCCCATATTGGGTGCTGCAGAATGTTTTGGAAGTTCCATCGGCCATAGCATCCATCATAACCAAACCATCAAATTCAGAAACATCAAGCTTGGCGTTAAGTTGCAGGATGGTATTTCTCCCTTCCGAATCAATTGCGCCAACAGATATCGCCAGATCTGTAGCGGCAACCAGGGTACCTTGTACAATACAAGTATCGCTAGTCAGGGTTCCTTCCGCAGCCGCTCTGTGAAGAAGTAATTCACTGTCAGTAGCCAGGCCGATCCCCGTGCGAACAAAAACCTCAACCTTCGAAAGCTTGGAGGAAGCCTGTATGGTATATTTAAAACTTACCGTGGATCCCTTTGTCACCGTGATTTCCTTGACTTCATTGCCGTTTAAATAGCCCTGGACAGCAGGGCCACTATTTCCATCCTTTTTGCAGCCAGCCGCAAAAAGGAAAAAAATCAGGACCCCTAAGATGTATATGAAGCGATTTGTTTTCATCTTCGTAATATTAAAGTTGAACAGTTGTTTTGTCATATTGATTGAATATTAAACGCATTACCATCCGGTTGTTTGTAACCAACCCTTGTATTTCACCAATTCGCTAAAAGGAATAGGATACCAATACATTGCAGGAGCCGTAAATTTCCTGTCTTCGATTTTAACTACCTCATATGAAAATGTATTGGTACCTGTCCTGGTGATCCTCATCCCCTTCAAAGGGGCATTTTCAGTCTGGGCGCCTATCATCCAGCGGCGAACATCCCAAAACCTGTGTCCCTCAAAAGCCAGTTCCACTCTTCTCT
>Ga0118677_10012748_pt2 | contig 11760 bp, 9 predicted proteins | sample AliMusrvi5mmetaG_FD_86154 | JGI IMG/M metagenome (GOLD analysis project Ga0118677, IMG submission 86154) | reverse complement strand
GGCCAAAACCGCCGCCAAGCCTGATGCCAAAGCGGCAAGCGCACCGCCGCAGCCATTGTTGCCGAAACCAGATGCCAAAGCGGCGGACGCCAAACCCGCACCGGCAAAGATTGCAGACGCCAAGGCTGCGGACGTCAAGGCTGCCGACGCGAAAGCGGTTGCTGCCCCCGTTCCGCCCACCACCGCGCCCGCCGCAACACAAGTCACCGAAAGCACGGTCACGCCCACCGGCGTCATCCTGAATTTCAAGGGCGCCAACAATCATCCCTCTGCTGTGTTTGTGCGCGGCTTGACCGCCTGGATCGTGCTGGAGGATGCCGCCAATCTGGATGCGGCGGCCTTGAAAGCCACTTTGGGCAGCTTCGCCGCCGGCATTGAAGCCTCCTCAAGCCCCGGCGTTTCCATTCTGCGCATTACGCTCAAAGCGCCGGCGCTGATTGCCGCGCTGGACAATGGCGCCGATCTGAAAGTGGTGATCGGCAACAAAACCGGCATCACGCCGGTCAGTATTGGTTTTGCCCGGGAACAGGACGATCCCAAGCACGCCGCGCTCACCACTTTCTTGCCGCGCGCCGACAAAAACATTCCCCTGACCGATCCGGCAACCGGCGATATCCTCACCGTCATTCCTGGCGCCAGCGGCTATGCCATGCTGGAACAGCGCGTCTATGCCGAGTTTGCGGCCCTGCCCACCGCCAGCGGTTTGGTGATCACGCCCTATACCGACGATCTGACGGTCACGGTGGCGGGCACCCGCATCCGCCTCGCCCGGCCCGGCGGCCTTTCCTTGACGCCGCCGCAAACCACCAGCGGCCAGACGCCCCAGCAAATGGCGCAGGCGGCAAATGAGCCCAGTTTCATTGACTTTGCCAATTGGGGCCAGATGACCGGCGGTTCGTTCCTGGCCACGCAAAGACGGCTGAGCCAGTCGGCGGCGCGGCTGCCCGCCGCCACGGCCAATCATGCGCGGCTGGAACTGGCGCGCTTCTATCTTGCCAACCGCTTTGCTTCGGAAGCGCTGGGGCTGATCAATCTTATTCAGGCACAGGACCCGTCGCGTAATGGCGACGCCCAGCTTGCGATCATGCGCGCCAGCGCCGATTACATGATGGGCCGCTACCAGGCCGCCCATAATGATCTGGCCGGCGGCGCATTCGATTTCAATCCGCATGCCGCTTTGTGGCGCGGCTTGACCGAAGCGGCGCTGGAAAACTGGCGCACGGCGCATGACGATTTTGTCCTGGCCAGCCCGGTCCTCAAACGCTATCCCGCCGATTGGCAGGCACGCGCGCGGCTGTCCGATGCCAATGCGGCGCTGGGCATCGGGCGGCTGGAGCTGGCGGATGCCGCCATCACCCATCTGCCGTCCACTTTGTCCCCCAGCGATGCGCTGGAAGCCCAGTTGGTGCGCGCCCGCATCCAGGCGACCACCGGCAATTACGCCAAGGCGGTGCCGCTGTTCGCCGCCGTGCAGAATGGCGGCAATGAGCGGCTTGCCGCCCAGGCAATCTATTATCAGGTGGATGCGGGCCTGAACGCCCACACTGTCAAACCGGCGCAAGGCATAGATGTGCTGGAACATCTGCGCTTTCGCTGGCGCGGCGATGCGCTGGAAATGAAGACCCTGCGCCGCCTGGCCGGACTGTATTTCGCCGGCAACCAATATCGCGAAGGCCTCAAGACCTTGCGGGTGGCGACGCAGAATTTCCAGAACAATGACGCGGCGCGGGCAGCCCAGGACGATATGCGCGCCGCCTTCACCAAGCTTTACCTCAAGGGCGGCGCCGACAAGATGGCGCCCGTGGAGCAGCTGGCCCTGTTCTATGACAATGTGGATTTGACCCCGATCGGCGCCGACGGCGATGAAATGATCCGCCGCATGGCCGACCGGCTGGTGACCGTGGATTTGCTGGAACCGGCCGCCAGCCTGCTGGCCTATCAGGTGGACAAGCGGTTGGACGGCGTCGCCAAAGCGGATGTTTCAACCAAACTGGCATCAATTTACCTGATGGATCACAAGCCGCAGGACGCGATCAATGCGCTGCACAATTCCCAGATCAGCGGCCTGCCCGATCCGGCGATTCGCGACCGGCTGATCCTGGAAGCGCGCAGCTTCGCCGCCCTCAAGCAATGGGACAATGCGCTGGACCTGATCGCGGTGGACAAGGATGCCGACACCAGCCGCCTGCGCGCCGACATTTATTGGGAAAGCGGCAATTGGGATGTGGCCGGGCAGAAAACCGAAGAACTTCTGGGCGCCCGTGCCAGTGATGCCGCGCCGCTGAACCAAAGCGAGCGTGCCCAGGTACTGCGCATGGCGGTGGCCTATTCGCTGGCCAATGACGAAGCCAGCCTGGACCGGCTGCGCAAGAATTTCACGCCCAAGATGACAGGCACGCCGGACGCCAGCGCCTTCACTGTTCTATCGCAAAGCATTGACCTGCATGGCGTGGCCTTCCGCGAAGCGGCGCAGCAGATTGCCTCGACAGATACCTTGTTGGCTTTCATGAAGGATTTCAGCAAGCGCCGTGACGGAGCGACGACCCCGCGCAGTTGAAGATGGCACAGCCATCATCAAAACAGCGGTTAGCGCGCGCAGCCAATAAAAAAATCCGCTAAGCTGATCTTAGATTTCGTCCAGCCAGGCCAAGGCCCGCGCCGCGACTTTATCCCAACCCGGTTCGCCCACCAGCCAATGGCTCATGCCGGGAATATTCTCATAGGTGGCATGGTCCCGGTACAGCGCCGCGATGCGCTCCACCGTGCCGGGCGGATTGACCCGGTCTTCGCCGCCCGCCAGCACCAGCAGCGGACATGCAATCTTGCGGGCATCCACTTCGCTGGCGCGGCCCATATCCAAACCCCAATGCATGATCTCGAACGTGGCGCGGCCCGATTCCGGGACAAAGCGCGCGAACATCGCGGCACGCTCGGGCTGCGGCACCCGGTCGAGGGAATAATGGCCGGCGACATGCTGGTCTGGCTTAAGGATGGAATTCCAGAAACCGACATTCAGCAGCATGGCCTGGGCGCTGGCGATTTCCATCAAGGATGCGGGCGGTATGCCCCATGGCGCGGACGGCGCCAGCAGGATCGCAGAGTGGATATCGTCACGGCGCGCCGCCAACATCTGCGCCAGTAACCCGCCCATGGAATGACCAACCAGGATGCACGAACCATCCAGGCCATCCAGGAAATTTCCCAGATCGGCGGCATAATCGGTCAGGCTGGTCTGTCCCAGTTCCGGCGGCGGCTTGGGCTTGTCGTGATGGCGCAGGCAAGGCACATGCACCTCATAACCTGCGGCGCGGAATTTCTTGGCAAAGCCGTCCAGCGACCAGGGCGCGACAAAGGCGCCGTGAATCATCACCACCGGCGGCTTGGCTGTTTTCCCCGCCGGGGGTTTTTTCTTTGCGGTCACGATTTGTGCGTCAGGCCGCGAAAGGCGGCAATCACCTGGGCATAGGTATCGCGCTTGAACGGCACGATCAGGCCGGGCAGCGCATCCATGTCCACCCATTTCCACTCGGCGAATTCCGGCTCATGGGTGTGCAGGTCAATGTCGCTGTCATTGCCCAGGAAGCGCAGGGCGAACCATTTCTGGCGCTGGCCGCGATATCGGCCGCGAAAGGCGATGCCCACCAGATGCGCCGGCAGGTCATAGGTCAGCCAGTCGTCCATTTCGCCGATGATCTGCGCCTTGGCGGTGCCGGTTTCTTCCTTGAGCTCGCGCATCACCGCGGTGCGGGGCTCCTCGCCTTCGTCAATGCCGCCCTGCGGCATCTGCCAGCCTTCAACGGTCTGGTCTATGCGCTTGCCGACAAAGACCTGGCCGCCTGCATTGAGCAGCATCAGGCCCACGCAGGGGCGATACGGAAGATTGGACGTCATTTTTCCTGGACCGTTGAAAGCGCGGCGCGTGGGATGGAACCCGCGCCCTGTTATTGTTTGGGCGCGTTCACTATGGCCGAGACCGGGACCAGAACAAAGCCCCTTCCGGCGAGGGTTTTGGACCAGGCGGCAACGCGCTCGACCGTGACGGGATACAGAAAACCGGAGCCGATGGCGCTGCCATGGGCGCGGGCTTCGTCTTCCAGCGCCGACAAATGGCGGTCTATTTCCAAGGCGGTTTGAATCCCGTCCAAAGTTTCATTGGACTGGGCGAAGGCGGCTGCGCTGGCGCTGGCCACCTGGGGCGCCACGGACTGGGCGCTGACGCCATTGTCGTAGAAATAAAGCCCGCGCCGCGCCAGATAGGTCATGGTCGGCGACATCACTTCGGAATCGGACAAAAAGCGCTGGCCCAGCAGATTGGTGATGCCGGCATAGCCGGTGAAGCGCGACAGGCTCCAGGTCAGGCGCTGCAGGTTGGAATCTTCGTCAACCCCGGCGCGCAACGTGTGCGGGCCCGGATCACTGTCGGGAAAATCAAACGGCTCCATCGGCACTTCCAGCAGCACTTCATGGCCGACCTGGCGGGCTTGATTCACCCAATGCTGCACATCGCCGGCATAGGGTGCGAACCCCAAGGTGACGCCGGCCGGCAGGCTGGCCAGTGCCGCGGTGGTGGCCTTGGCGCTGATGCCCAGACCCGACACCACAATGGCGATACGCAGTTTGCCCGGCGCGGCGGGCGCGGCATAGGCGGTCATGGGTTTGCGGCCATCATCGGCGATGCGCGGCAGCGGCCCCATGGGCGAGCTTTCGATCAAGGCCGGATCGGCCACCAGCGCCGTGCCCGCGAATAGGGGCTTGTCAATCACCACCGGCGGCGGCAACGCTTCGTTCGCCGCGGCTTGCGAGGCAATTTTGCTTTGCGGTGGCGCGGCGAGATCCAGCATGACTTCGGGGCGATGCACCTTGCCCAGCACCGTGATGATCAGGGCGCCCGCTGTCAGGCTGCAAAAGAAAAACGCCGTGGCCAGGGCCAGCGCGCGCGCCGCCCTTGGGGTACGGATTTCCTCGTTGAAGGCGGCGTCTGCCATGGCGGCAAAAGTTAACGGGGCGTGGTTACCTGCAGGTTAATTCCCATCTGCCTTGCCGCCCCACAAACGAAAAAGGCGCCGGAATCCGGCGCCTTTTTCAACAAAGGGACCTTTTTACTGGGTCTTGGCAGCCGGAGCCGTCGCCGGCGTGCTGGCGGACGCCACCGTCATTTTTCCATGCAGCAGGTCCATCGCATAGGAAAGCTGGAAGTCGTCAAACTTCTTGCCCGGCGCGGGCTGGATCACGGGACCGGCCTTCTTGGCCACCGCCTCGCCCACCAGATGGCCCGGCAGGTCGGCTTCCGACGGCCGCGCCAGCTTGGGAATATTGGCTTCATCGCCCTGGGCCACCGCGATGTCCGGGATGATGCCCTGGGCCTGGATGGAATGACCCGACGGTGTGAAGTAGCGCGCCGTGGTCAAACGCAGTGCGCCGCCGCCTTCACCCAACGGGATGATGGTCTGCACCGAGCCTTTGCCGAAGCTGGTCAGGCCGATGATGGTGGCGCGCTTGTGATCCTGCAGCGCGCCCGAGACGATTTCAGAGGCCGAAGCGGTGCCCGCATTGATCAGCACCACAACCGGCTTGCCGTCGGTGATGTCGCCGCCCTTGGCGTCATAGCGCTGGGTGTCTTCGGGATGGCGGCCGCGGGTGGAGACCACTTCGCCGCCGGTGAGGAGGTCATCCGACACCTGGATCGCCTGATCGAGCAGGCCGCCCGGATTGTTGCGCAGGTCCAGCACATAACCCTTGATGCCGGGGCCGATCTGTTTCTTCAGCTCGCGCACGCCCTTTTCCAGGCCCGAAGCCGTCTGCTCGTTAAAGCCGGGCATGCGGATGTAACCGATATCGCCTTCACGCCGCCACGTTGTGGCGTCCACCGCCACGGTGGCGCGCTCCAGGGTAACATCGAAGGGCTTTTTCTCGCCTTCGCGCAGAACCGTCAGCGTGATCTTGGCGCCGACCGGGCCGCGCATCTTGTCAATCGCAGCATTGAGCGCCAGGCCCTGAATCGAGGTGCCGTCAATCGCGGCGATGCGGTCGCCCGACTTGATGCCGGCCTTGGCGGCGGGCGTGCCGTCGATGGGCGAAATCACTTTGATCAACCCGTCTTCCTGCGTCACCTCGATGCCGACGCCGCCGAACTGGCCATGGGTGGTGATCTGCATGTCGCCATAGGATTTGGAATCCATATAGCTGGAATGGGGATCGAGATTGGAGACCATGCCCTGAATGGCGGCGTTGATCAGTTCGCTGTCCTGCACCGGGCGGACATAATTGGCGCGCACCCGTTCAAAGGCATCGGAGAACAAATCGAGCTGGCGATAGGCGCTGGTATCGTTGGCGCCGTGCGCCGCCGACATCACACCCAGCGCGGCGCCGAAACCGGCAAACATTCCCACTCCGACCAGAGCAAACCGTTTCATGTTTTTTTCGCCTTCCGCATTGCGACCATTAACCAGGGTTCCGGATCGAGGCCTTTGCCATTCTGGCGAAGCTCGAAATAAAGCCGCGTCTGCGAACCGGGGGGCATGATGCCGACAGGTTCTCCCGCGAGTAATTCGTCGCCAGGCCGAACGATAACCTGCCCCAGACCTGCCAGCACAATATCGTAGCCAGTGGTTATCTCCAGGATCAAGACCTGACCCTCTTTATGGTAAGGGCCGGCGAAAAGAATCTTGCCGTCCGCGGGCGCGATCACCTGGGCGCCGGGCGAGGTTGCATAGGTCAGGCCGGGATTTTTGTCGTTTTCCGGCCCTGCCGGCAGCGAAGTTCCGGCCACCGGTTCCAGCAAAGACCCCTTTGCCAATGCTGAATAATTCTTAAGGCTGGAGCCGTCCTGCGCCGTCACGGTGACAATGCTGGCTTCCGGGCCGGGCGCGGCCTTGCGCAGGGCGTTTACCCTGGTGACCAAGGCGGCGAAATCGGCGGCCTGGCGCGCCACCTGATCGAGCCGCATCGCCAGGGTGGCCGTAAAGTCAGCGGCGCCCGCCGCCTCGCGGTCCTTTTGCGCCGACAGCGCCTGCAGATCGGAATGCGCCTTGGCCAGCGCCGCCGCGTTCAGGATCGCCGCATTGCGGCGGGTGATCAGGGCGATGCGCGTGGCCTTGAGCTGTTCGATGCGGCGGGCCAGCGCTGCCGCCCGTGTATAGACCGGCGGCAAAGAGGCCCCCACCAGCATGGCGCCGCGCGCCGCCGCCAGCGCATCGTCGGGACGCACCGCCAGCGCCGGCGGCATGTCATGTTGCAGCCGTTCCAGGATCGCCAGCAGGCGCGTCACCGCAACACGATCCGATGCGAATCCGCTGGCCAGCGCATCGTCCTGCGCCTGCAACTGGGTGATCTGTTCCGCCAGGCTGTTTTGCTCGCGCTCCAAACCCTGAATGCGGGCCGCTGTAGCGATCAATTTCTGGCGCAAGTCGGCGGCCTGCGATGCCAGCGCCTGGCTTTTTACCTTGGCGCCTTCCAGCACGGGACGATTTTTCGCCAACTCTTCCTTGAGAGCGCCAAGCTGCTGCTGGCTGGATGGCATGGTGGCCAGGCTGGCGCCGGGCAAAGCATGGCTGAGATCCATCGGCAGGTCTGGTGTTGCCGCATGGTCGGATTTCAGCGCCGGGCGAGGACGCGGCGTGACCGGCGCACTGACAAGCGGCGCGTCATACGCTGATGCGCATGACATCACGGCGAGCAGCACAAGATATTTTCGCGCCCGGTTCAGGCGTTTTCCTTTTGCACGGAAACACCGGCGAGAAGCGAATGGCCGGTCATGGCGGCGGGCTTTTCAATTCCCATCAAACTCAGCACGGTTGGCGCGATATCGGCAAGGCGGCCATTTTCCAGCTTCGCGCCTGCAGGCGCCCCCAACGCGATGATCGGCACGTCAAAGGTGGTATGGGCGGTGAAAGGCTCGCCGGTTTCCTGATCCTTCATCAACTCGATATTGCCGTGATCGGCGGTGAGCAGCATGACGCCGCCCGCCTTGGTGATCGCGGCAATCAGCTTGCCCAGGCATTCGTCAATCGTGTCCACCGCCTTGATGGCGGCGCGCATGATGCCGGTATGGCCCACCATGTCGGGATTGGCATAGTTGCAGACGATCAAATCGTATTTTCCCGATTCAATCGCGGCGACCAGTTTATCCGTCACCTGATAGGCGCTCATTTCGGGCTGGTGATCATAAGTGGCGACCTTGGGGCTGGGCACCAAAATCCGGTCTTCCCCGGCATAAGGCTCTTCGCGCCCGGCATTGAGGAAAAAAGTGACATGGGCGTATTTTTCGGTTTCCGCGATGCGCAGCTGCGTCAGGTGATGCTGCGCCATCACCTCGCCCAGGGTTTCGCGAATATCCTGCGACGGGAACAACGCCGCCATCAGGCCGTTCAGCTCTTCCGAATATTCGGCCATGCCCGCCGCAGCGGAAAATTTCACCACCCGCGCGCGCGGGACATCGGGGAAATCTTTTTCCAGCAATGCCAGTGAAATCTCGCGCGCCCGGTCGGCGCGGAAATTGGCGAATAGAAAAGAATCGCCATCCGCCATGCCGGCATAATCGCCCAGCACGGCGGGGACGAGAAATTCATCGCCCAGATCGGCGGCATAAGAAGCATCCAGCGCCGCGAAGGCGTCGTCAAAGCGTTGGCCCGTGGCATCCACCAGCGCGCCATAGCATTTGCCCACCCGGTCCCAGCGCTTGTCGCGGTCCATGGCGTAGTAACGGCCGCAAATCGTGGCCAGACGAACACCAGGACAGCCTTGAATATCTTTCTGGAATTTTTCCAGAAAGCCGCGCGCGCTGCGCGGCGGCGTATCGCGGCCATCGAGAAACGCATGCACCAGCACCGGCAATCCGGCGGCGGACAGAATTTTCACCAGCGCCGCCATGTGATCCTGGTGCGAATGTACGCCGCCCGGCGACAACAGGCCCACTAGATGCACACCGCCATTCGCCGCTTTGGTTTTGGCAATCAACTGCTGCAGCACCGGATTGCGGGCCAGCGAGCCGTCTTCAATGGCGGAATCAATGCGCGGCAGATCCTGCGCCACCACCCGGCCGGCGCCGATATTCATGTGGCCCACTTCGGAATTGCCCATCTGGCCCGTGGGCAGGCCCACGGCGCGGCCCGAGGTTTCAAGCAGGGCATGCGGGCAATCCGCCAGCAGCTTGGTGTAGTTGGGGGTGCGGGCGGCGGCGATGGCATTGTCGGTGGGGTCGGCGCGCCAGCCCCAGCCGTCAAGAATACAAAGAAGTGCGGGTCGGGAACGGGCCATTCAAACATCCTGAAAATCGTGGGCTGACCATAGAAATGCGCACGTCCTCTGTCCACGCCAGCTCGCCCCGGGAGCGCGCCGCGCATCGGAAAGCCAAGCCTTTTCCAGCACTTGCGCCCGTGGTGCCAACATCACAACCCGGCAGGCAAGGACCGGTAAACGCTGTTCAGGCAGCTTAAGCCCGGCAAAAGCTGCCGTCCCGCCCTGAACGCCGTTCGGGCCTGTAGGCAAGCAATTGAAATATAACGGATAATTTCTGGGCTTGGGCGGCACGGAACTGGCAAAGGCTTATGCGGAATCAAAGGCAGAAGCCGAATCCATGCGCGCACCTCTATATATACGTCTGGCAGCTTTCATCGTCGGCGCGGCCATCGCAGCCGCCCCCATGCCCGTCATGGCATTCTCCCGGGTCAAGGACCTGGTGGATGTCGAAGGCATTCGCGACAATATGCTGGTCGTCTATGGCCTGGTGGTCGGCCTCAACGGCACCGGCGATTCGCTCAAGAACGCGCCTTTCACCCAGCAATCCATCCAGACCATGCTGGAACGGCTGGGGGTCAATACCCGTGGCCAAACCATGCAGACCAAGAATGTCGCCGCCGTGATGGTGACCGCCAGCCTGCCAGCCTTTGCCGGCCAAGGCAGCCGCATTGACGTTTCGGTCTCCGCGATGGGCGACGCCAAGAATCTTCAGGGCGGCACCTTGCTGGTGACCCCGCTGCTCGGCGCCGATGGCCAGGTCTATGCCGTCAGCCAGGGCCCGGTTGCCACGGGCGGTTTCTCCGCCCAGGGCGATGCCAGCAGCGTGACGCGCGGCGTGCCCACCGCCGGGCGCATTTCCAATGGCGCCATCGTGGAAAAGGAAACCGGCTTCACCTTGGCCAGCATGAATTCGCTGAAGCTGTCCTTGCGCAATCCCGACCTCACCACCGCCACCCGCATTGCCGGGGCGGTGAATTCCTATCTCGGCAGCAAGATCGCCCTTGCCAGCGATCCGTCCAATGTCGTGCTCGCCATGCCCGCCAACTATCCCGGCGGCGTGATGGGCCTGCTCACCGACATCGAGCAGGTCAAGGTCGATCCCGACCAGCCCGCCAAGGTCATCATTGACGAGAATTCCGGCGTGATCGTGATGGGTGCGGATGTGCGCATCTCCACCGTCGCCATTGCCCAGGGCAATCTCACCATCAAGGTGCAGGAAACCCCGCAGGTCAGCCAGCCCGCGCCGTTCTCCAACACTGGCGAGACCGTGGAAGTGCCGCGCACCTCCATCCAGATTGACGACAGCAAGGGCAACAAGATGACCGTGCTGCATCCCGGCGTGTCGCTGCAGAGCGTGGTCGATGGCCTCAACGCCCTTGGCGTCGGTCCCCGCGACATCATTTCGATCCTGCAGGCGATCAAAGCGGCGGGTGCGCTGCAGGCCGATATCACGGTGATCGGCTGATGGATGCGAACATTCAAGGCGCCATGGCACTCGCGCAGTCGCCTGCGCTGAAAACCCCGTTCGCGACCGGCAATGCTGCCACCGCGAGCAAGGCGTCCAAGGAATATGAGAGCGTCTTTATCTCGCAGTTCCTGGGCTCGATGTTCTCAGGCATTTCGGCTGACGGTCCCACCGGCGGCGGCGAAGGCGAAGAAATGTTTCGCTCTTTGATGATCGACCAGTATGGCAAGTCCATGGAGCAGCGCGGCGGCTTCGGCCTGGCCAGCGCCTTGCAGCGCCAGTTGCTGAAGCACCAGGAAATGCCCGTCGCCAATGACGCCGTGCCGCAAGCAGCCGCAGCGAGCCAGGCGCCATGAACGAGATCAAAATCCAGGACGAGCCCAAGCTGGAACGCCTGATCAGCATGGCCGAACGGCTGATCACGGCGCTGGAAATCGACATCGCCGCCCTCAAGGCCGGCACGCCGGGCAAGATGGTGAGCCTGGACCCCGAGATTCAAAAGCTGACCGCTGTCTATGGCCGCGAAGCGCAGAATTTCGATATCCGCATCGCCAAATCCGCGCCCGTGGCGCTGCGTACCCGTTTCCTCACCATCACGGCCAAATTCCGCGAAGTGCTGCAGCTGCATGGCCGCATGCTGACCCGCGTCAAGAATGCTTCGGAAGGCATGGTCCAGGCCATTGCCCGCGAAGTCGAGCGCATGAATGCGCCGACGCGCACTTACGGCCCGCGTCCTGCCGCTGCGCCCCGTTCTTCGGGTGCCATGGTCTTTAACCGCGTCGTTTAATCTTGCCCCTCCGGCCTTCGCACCTGACGGTGCTACGGCCACCTCCCCGCCAGCGTGCTACGCACGCGCGGGAAGGGGCGCACCTACGGCCCGCGTCCCACCGCTGCGCCCCGTTCTTCGGGTGCCATGGTCTTCAACAAAGTCGTCTGATTTTCTGTATTTAACGCCGGGCGCGAACGCGCTAGCCGGCGCCGGTCTGGCCCGTGGTGGCGATGATCTGGGCGATATTGCTGTAGGGATCGCTGTTGGCGCTGCCCAGCAAAGACAACGC
>Ga0118677_10013452_pt1 | contig 11762 bp, 9 predicted proteins | sample AliMusrvi5mmetaG_FD_86154 | JGI IMG/M metagenome (GOLD analysis project Ga0118677, IMG submission 86154) | reverse complement strand
TGCCAGTCTTCGCGGATGGGGCGGGCGATATGCGGGATGAGGCTGATGCGTTTGCCGTCGAACTCGCCGGTGACATCGAAGCGGAACCAGTCGATGCCGCGCGCGGGATCCGCTTCGATGGCGGGGAAGAAGTCGTGGATGTCGTGAATGGTGAGGCCGAGTTTCGGGTCGGTTTCGATGGTCCAGCCTGCGTCCTTGAGTGCTTGGCAATCAGTGCCGTTGATGAATTCGAGCCAGTCGGCGGCGGTGGCGTTGAGGTTATCCTTGAGGATGACCGAATGACGGTTCTTGTCGTTGAGTTCGTACTCCGGGATGAACACGTGCAAGGGTGTGAGTCCGAAGCGAACAAGACTGCCAACGAAGGCGCGTTCCGCTTTGGGATCGCGTTCGAGGATGATGCGCGATTCTCCGTCCATCCACACCGCAGTGGCGTGGGTGTTCTTGCCGATGGGCAAGAGCGCCGGGCTGCCGGGATAACGGAATTTCAGCAGGCCGCCGAGATGGCGTTTCAAAAAGACCCCGACCATCACCTCGGTGATGTGGAGGCACGGGGTGGGCGATAACCCTGTTAGAACGCGGGCATTGAGGTCCGCGGCCGGCGGCAGCGGGTGTTCCGGGGAAATGGCGGCGAGCGCGTGGTTGATTTCCGGAATGCTGTGAGGTGGGATGGCGGGACCACCGGACCAAACCCTGAGCAGCGCGGCGGGCAGGTGGCTTTGGAAGCATCCTAACTGGTGGCTCGTCGGGTCCAGATAGCGGAGCGGGTTGGTCTGGAGGAGGCGGATATCAGCGGGCAGTTTGAGGATGGGGCGGGCGTTGCCGTTAGGGAGGATATCCCACGACGGCTCCACGGGCAGCGGCGGTCCTTCGGTGAGCCGTTGGTAATCCGAGGAGGAACAACCCGCAGGATCGGGTTTACCGAAGAACAAGCGGTCGGTGGCGAGCGCCGCGGTGAGGATATCCTCCCAGTCATCGCCCCCGAGCGCACTGGTGCCTCCCCAGCCGCGATGCTTGCGATTGCGTTGGTGGTAGCGGGCGCAAATCGGCATGTCTTCGACGGTCATGTATTTGGCTGGCCGCGAGGGATCCGCAGTGGCGGTGCTGGATTCGATATGAAAACCCGACTTGGTGTGGTTGCCCACCCGCACGGTGAATATCAGATGTTCCTCGCCGCGGACATAGGGGTTGGCATGGGGTTCGATGCAGTAGGCGAGAAATTTGCTATATTGTTTAGCCGGGGATTTTTTGGCGGTCGGTTTGGGGGTTACAGTGTCGTTGATTTGGCGCAGCCAGGAGGCCACTTCCGCGCTGAGTTGCGGGCTGACGGGTTCCGGGGTGCTGTTGGCGATGGCTTTGAGATTCTCCAGCACGGCGACGGCATGGGTGCAACCATGGCCATGATAACATGAGCAATCCATCGTCATCTCGATGGCCATGGTGCGGGTCTGCTTGTCATAATCGGCAAAGAAATACAAGCGGGTCTGATAGGGGCGTGGCGCGGCACCTTTGACCTGGGCGTCAGCCTGGAATTTGCAGTCCTTTATATCGTCGATTCCTGGGACGTGATCCCGGATGATGATGGAGGCGACGCGCACCTCGTGGTCACGGATCAATGCCTTGGGTTCGAATTCCGCTTTCCACATGTCCTTGGCCAACCATGGGATCAACCCTTGGAAGTCGGCAAGATCGGAGGCGGTGGGGAAACTCATGGCGGGCTGTGATGACGCGAAACAAGCCGGATATCAAGCGTCATACAGGCTGGATCATGGGTTTGGGGTGTTGATCAAACCGGTTTTCCACTTAAACGCGTGGCTCAGCGCGTCGAACCAGCGCTCCGCGTGTTTTTCGAGGCCCTTCTGGTTGAAATGCACGCCGTCGTGGCGGTATTCCGCGCCTAACAAGTCGTCGGTGACCGGCCCCTGTAAGCAAATCCTTTTGGTCCAGAGCAATTGTTGTCCCTTGGCCACCTCTGCTTGTTCCGGGACCTGGGACCCCGGATGGTACGACGCTTTCGCCACCAGCCACGGCAACGGATAGCTGGCATCCTTGTTGAGTGCCTCGACGATGGTTTTGACGCGCTCGCAGTAAGTCTCGGCGGAGGTTTTGACCAACGTGTCGGATTCACCCTGGTGCCAGAGCACGGCACGCACCCCGTCCTTGCCGAAGGCCCGCACACAGGATGCCAGATTTTTGTAGAGTTCGGTATCCGGCGGGAGCCAGGCTTTGACCTCGGTCCAGTTCAAGGAGGCGGACCGAAAACAGACAGGAACCTGTTGCGACACCGCAATGCGGTCGCCTAACAATGCCCACGGACTGCCTCCACCACCACAGCCGCCGGGAATCGGATCCCGCGCGGGCAAAAACGCCTTGCCGTCAAAATAGACCACGCGTTCGTCCTTGGCCTTTTGCTGCGGGTTGCCGAAGTTGGCGGAGTTGGATTGCCCGGCCGTGACAAACACCTCTCCAACGCCCACCTTGTCCACTAACTGCTCCGCGATCATCCGGGTGCCCGTCCGCGCACGGACCGTTACCTGGTACCACCCGCCTGCGGGCAAGGTGAGGCGACCGGTGAATTTTCCTGTAACCTTCTGCCCTGGCGCAGTCACGGCGACCCATTTGACGGGCGTGCCGCGTTTCGCGCCAGGCGCAAGGTCGGCCATGGCCTCGATCACGTCGGCATTGTCGCTGACGGTTCCTTCTATCAGGATCGCCGCCAGGTCCCCTTTGCCGCGCTGGAACACCTGAGCCGAAACCGGGGATGTCAGGGTCAGGGTGGTTTTCCGCTCTTCAGCTCGGGCGGACCCGGGCCATGCAAGAAAGGACACAACGCCTATGAAAGTTGCTATTCTGGCTACCATCGTGAGGTCGCTCCGCGACCGGGAGAGCGATCGGGGATTCAGGAAATGCGTATCAAGCCACAGGCGATGCACTGGGTTGGTTGGGTTGGTTTCTGGTTTGTTCATCGGTTTCATGAAACTTCAAAAGTCGAAAATCGTCAATCGTCAATCTGCGATTCCTGGGCAGGAGTCCCACCAGGTTCATTTTCCCAGCATGTTGACCACGTCCTTGGCACGGGTCTCCGGGGTGACTGTTAGCTTCTCCAATTTGCCCGCCTTCAACACACCCGCCACGGTGGTGCGGTCGGGCGCGTGGAGTTTGAACTCGCAATCCCAGTCCTTGGGCCAGGCGGGGAAGAGCAGGATTTTTCCGTCCGCGGTGTGCATGAGCATCTCCTGCAAGCCGGCCATGGCGCAGCCTCCGTGATCGAAGTCAGGCCGCTGGCAGAAGCCGAAGGTATCATAGAACACCGGGTAGCGCATTCCGGATTGCCCGCCCTTTTCGCGGGTGGGCCACAGGAATTTGGCCATGGCAAACTCACGGGCTTCCTCCGTTAGACCGAGGTCAGCGGTATAAATGAGGCTCTGATACCAGCAGAAGTTGCGTGTCTGGCGCGGATGATCGAAGCTGAATTCCCAGGTGTCCCGCGCCAATTGCAGGCCAGGCTTGCCGACGCCATAGATGTGGAATGGGAAGACGGGATATAGCTCCGGCAGTTCGATGTTGTCCCAGGTGGACGCCGACTTCCATGATTCGGCGGGCGCCAGCGTCTGATGCTCGCGCCGCTCGCGGGTGGGCAGCGGCGGCAACGTCTTGCGGAACGTCTCGCAGAACGCGCGCTGCTCGGCGCTCAGAAGCTTTGCCGGCAAGCCCAGCACGGTCTTGCTCAGCGCCATCAGCCCGGAGAGGGTGCAGGTGTCATTGCGCGTTTCCTGATATATCTCGATGGCATTGCCAGGGTAGATGACCAAGCGCCCCTTGTCATCAAGTTCCTTGCCGGTGAGTTTTTTCGTTTGCGCCCGATAGAACTGGTCATAATACTTCAGATAGCCCAGCGCGATGGGCAGGTAGGGCCGGACATCGGCCCCGCCGTAACTTCCCGAATCCAGCATCATGATGGCGAACTCCATACCACTTACATTATGATACGTGAGATGTGCCATGCCGCTGTGTCCTTCGGGATTGGGTGACCAATCCGCTCCATAAATACCCATCCCCTCGGGAAAAGCCAGACCGTCGGTTTTCCAGAAATGTTTGGCCCAGGCGGTCTGGAAATCGGTGCTGCGCCGGTAATACTCCAAGCCCACTTTGAGCAGGTCGAAGTCGCCGCTCTTGAGCATCGGCCAATAGACGAGTCGCTGGTTCCGCGCCATAAACTGGCAGTCAAACCAGTTGCGCAAATCCGGGTTGGGCTCGCAGGTGAATGGACCGCCATTGAACAAGGTCGGAAACTCGCCGGTACGGTTGCTGGCTAACAGCGCGCGAAACAATTGATAGTTGCGCCCCGTCTGCCAGGCGGGATCATCCGGCCCCTTGCCTGGGTTGATCACGATGTGGCTGCGGTCCCAGAACCCGTACCACCACGCCTCGCTCGCCTTCCAGTCCGCCTGGGTGGTCGCGCGCTTGGCCATCTCGAGTGTTTTCACCTGCGCCTGCCATTCTTCGAGTGTGGCGTCTTGGGCGATGCGCAACGCCGCGTGCAGGTCGAAGGATTTGAGCGGCCTGGCGGATTTTAATTTCACGGACTTGAACTCTCTGCCGTCATAGGTCCCCTGCCCCGTGCCATCTGCCACAAACTCCGCTCCGGATAGCCGCCCACCCATAGTTCTGTTAGCCATCGGGTTAGGTAGCCACTCGGCGAGTTCCTTGATATTGAACCTGCGAATATACTCGTTGCGGCCCTCGTCGATGGCCGGGCCGCGTTCCCACCACTCGATCGATTCCCCGTCGATGCGGCCCTCGCGAACCAAGGGGCCGTAGGTCTGGCCTGCGTTGTGGGGTGCCATGGCCAAACCCGTCGGATATTCGATGGCCACCGCTGCCGCCAGCGGACTATCAGATTGGCCTTCGAGGTGTACCACGGGTTGCATGGCATCGATCCAGACGCGCATTTTCATGGCCTTGCCGTCAGTGGTTTTCCCGCTCAGCATGATCGAGTTGCTGGCCAGGTCCAATTCCTGGCGGAACTCCTTGGCCCAGGCCACCGGGGAAAATTTCAGCCGCAGGCGACCGAGCTTGGTTTGCATCTGCGTATTGAATCCCGCGCCCCGGTAGCTCCAGGAATCCGGGCTGCCGAAGTAGATCAGCAACTCATCCTTTTCCACCCAGACGTTGAGGGCGATGTTGTCGCCGCCGATAGGCATCGAGCCGCGCGCATCCGCGCTCTGGCTGTCCCAGACGATTTTATAGGAGTCGAGCCAGGCCGGGGCGGTCGCGGCGCGCAGGGAGCCCGCACCTAGCAGAATAAATGCGGTCGTTGGGATGATGTATGACTTCATGTGAATTCGAGTTTTGAGGTGATGACGTCCTTGCCTTTCAAGGTCACTTCCTTGGCCGGCGTGACTTCGACCCGCTGGCAGTTTTGGGTGGCTTTGAACATTTTGATTCATTTCTTGGTTTTCTCCAGCGGTTCAATGATTACGCCTTGCTGCTTCGTGAGGGACATCGTAATCGCGCCATCCTTCACGTCCAGTACGTTAAGCTGTTTCAGTCCATCGGGTCTAATTTCCGACACGGTGACACGTTTCACACCCTCCCAGCCGGGCGGAAGCCTCCATGTTTTGAATTCATACCCCATGGCACTGTAGGCCACGAGCGTCTTCTCGCGCCAAAGCGCCGGGTAGCACGGATCATCGCCAGCACGGAGCGGCTGCGAACCCTTCGGCGCGGTTGTATTATTGTCATAATACCACGGCACCACATCTCTACAAAAGCTCTCGACCAGCCCGGGAAGTTTTACGGGATCTTTAACAATCTCCGGCTCGGCGCGCATCAGCGTCCCGCAGTAGAGGCTGGGCGGTATGCCACCGGCCGGCGCCTCATAAACCCATGCCATCGGCTGGAGCCCGACATGGGCGTCCGGGCGCAGGAATTGGGTGCCTTCGGAGGTGACGTCGATTCCCTTGTCCCGGAAGTAACGATAGATTTTCCTCTGGGCCTCTGTCTCCTTTTCCACTGGAATATTCAGATAAGGGCTGATGCGCTTGTCGGATTTCGGCAGGTCCGGATACTTCTCCTGCGGATAGGCGTGCGGGATCGGACGATAGATATGAAAGGCGTCGATATGGATCGTGCCTGCCTTCTGGATCGGAAGCATGGCCAGAAGCCCATTGATTCGCTTTTGGGCCAAACCGGTCTCCCATTCCTTTGCATAGCTGATGTAATAGGACTGCGTGTCGATACGCGGGTCTTGACCCTTCGGGCCTTGGACTTCGCCCTTGATGAGCTGGCCGTTGCTGTCCTTGGCCATGATGTCGCTTTTGAGATAAGTGTCCCAGAGCGGACTGTCTGCGTAGGCATCGAACATGTTGATGTGCAGGCTCACGGTCGTGTGATATTTGTATACCTCTGCCATGAGCCATTTCAAGCTATCAACCGCCGTGGCATCCTGCGCGCGCTTAAGCCGGGGGTTCACCACTGACCAGTCCGGATACTTGGAATCATGCCCGTTGTGCTGCCAGCCGACCAGATAGACGATCTTAGGAATTCCGAGGGTGATGGTGTCCAGCCGCTTGATGACATCCAGTGCCTGTTCGAATGTCAGATACACGTTGCACCCATCGTTGGCCTGCTTTTCAGCGAGAAAGATTTTCATCACCAGGGTCTGGTGATATGGCAGCACCCACGGCCGTTCAGGCTGTTTGGTTTTAGTCCAGTCGTAGTACTCGCCTGAAACATCTTCTGCCTTCGTTTCTGTTTGGCAGGAAGCCAGCATGGCCAGGAAAAGCCCCAGCTTAAGACTTTCCCGAATATGATGGATGATACGTGATGGTTTTTTCATAAATGGTTTGACGATATCATTCATGCTTTCAGTTGTCTGTCTTGAATGGTGAAGCCGGCAGGCCATTCTTGTTATAGAGTTTGTTGCCTGTTGGATTGCAGATGCACGCATAGCGCGCAGCAACCGGGTTTTGGATATCAGGACTTGAAACCACCACGGTCTCACCGTCAATCACGGCATCCGCCCAGGACCACTTCAGTCCTTTGTGGTTGGAAGGATCCGCGATGGCGAGCGCGAAACAGCCGAGTTTTTCCGTGGGCACCTCCTGCATGGGCTCCTCGCCGTGTTTCTTTCCGATGATCAGCCCCTTGCCGATCGAATCCAATTGTTTCATCACCCATTCCATGTTAGATTGCCCGCAACAGAACCAGACATCCCCCACGAGGACGTCGCTGATGGTCACCGGCTTGTCTCCAGTTAGGGATTTGACCGTGAGTGGGGCGGGCTCGGCGGAGGCCTTCAGGGCGTCCAGCCTGGCGAGCCCCTTGCCATCCTTGCCGGTTTCCGCCGTCTTTTCCTGTTGCCCGAAGGTGACCGTAAGCTTTGCGCCGGGCTTTGCAGTCCCCCACACCGGCACCGGCATGTCGCGCCGCAGCACCATGTGGTCGGTGAAGAGCCGGTTCACGACAGGATTATCCTGCGCCAAACACAGAGTGGTCAGCGGAATCATCAGCACTGCGGCCATTCCACACGATATCGTTCTGTTTACGTTCATTGTCATTTCTCCTTGGTGTTAGTGGGAATTCTTTCTGGCGTTAAGAATCATTAGAATCCCAGGTCGTCGCCGCTGTGTTCCACCACACCTATCTGTTCGAGCGAACCGTGGCGGCCGTTATACCAGAGCAGCCATTGCTTGCCGTCGAAGATGGCATACGGTTTGTAACAGGCGTCGTGATCCCATTTGTCCTTGCCAGGAAAGATGATCGGGTTGGCGGGATGGCGTTGCCAGTTGGTGATGCCATCCTTGCTGCGGGCGAGGCAGATCCGCGCCGTGGGCTCATCCTGGAAGCCGATGTAAAACATCACATACCAGGCGCCGACTTTCTCTACCTGACAGGCCGTCACCTTATGTTTCTCCCACGGGTTCTTGGGTTCGGCGCAAAAGATCGGGTTGCCCTCATGCTTCTTCCAGGTCAATCCGTCGGGGCTGGTCGCGTAACCGATGGCGTTAGGCTCGATTTGTTCACCGCCTGAATACCACATGCGAAACTGCTTATTACAGTTTGCGTTCAAGTTGCAGCACATAACAGAACCTACAATCTGGTAATGGCGTCATAAATCCCAATCATTCGTCTCATCTTGAACGCAAAGTCGAATTAGCCGTTTCATCCCAGAGCACCGACGGACACATGACGGCAATGTTCTTTTCCCACGGTTGGTCGGGTGAGAGCACCGGTTTGTCGCTCATGCGTTTCCACGTTACGCCGTCGGAACTGGTGGCGTAGCCGATCCATGAGCGGCCCTTGGCCTGACCGGTGTGCCACATGTGATAACCATCGCCGCGCTTTAAGACGTAGGGCCGGTTGATGTCGTCCTCCCACCCCGTTTCCAGCCGCGGGCCGAACACGGCCTGCGGCGGCTCGCTCCAGTGGATGCCGTCCTTGCTCTCGACACGCGCAATGGATTTCTTGGGGCGCCACGAAAGCCACATCCGATAGGTGTCGCCTTCCTTTAAGACCGAAATGTCGAAGCACGTCCCGTATTTTCCGCCCATCACCGGATTGCCCTCGAACTTCTTCCAGCCGGCTGAAGTTTCTTTTTGCAGGGCATCGGATTTTATAAGTGTCGCACTTGGAGTGTCTGCCGCACTCACCATTGAGGCAAACGCCCAGGTCATACAAGACACGGTAAACTTAGTCATTTTGTGATCCTATTTTTCAGGTTGCTTGTTGCCATCGCTCTCATCTTGTCGAGTGCATTACTTACTTCCCTTTAGTTTGCCGCTGTGATTGACATATCCAATTTCAATGAGTTGTAGCATCAAATCAGCAACCATCTCACTGGTATATCCACCGACCATTTCGGAGTGAAGCTCACCGCCGGCAACTCATCGTGCGGACCCACATCCATCGTCCATGATAGATTTGCACCGTCAATCTCCTGCCGACCGGACAACCTGGCTGTTAGCGCGTCGACTTTCCCTCCCTGCGAGGCCGCCAGCCAGCGGACTTCACCGCTCTTCACATTGCGCATGACCAGCAGGCCCTTGGTGGCCGCTTGTTCCAGAGGCTTGCCATGGAGCGACAGCGTTCCCAGCACCCAGCCGGCAGGCGTCCGTTGCAATTCCCACTTCACGCCGCTGCGGTTCTCAAGCACCATCGGCGCCTCATCCGGCACGCTGTGGGTTTGCGCATGCGCCGGGGGTGCAAGCAATATCGCGGCGATGCCGCACAATCTAACGTAGTTGCGGTTCATGAATGGTTTAGCTTTACGTCCGCCCGAGCGGACACGGCGGCAAACAAGAGTGCTGCTAAAACTGATAATGTCTTCATTGTGTTTGTCATTCTATTAGATATTTCCTATTCACTGTGGTTTCAGTAGATCCTTTGGATCATTTGTTGGAAGCGCGTTGCCTTTGGTTTCTCCTGGGAGAGGGTTGGCCTTAACATCGACAGCAGATTCCACCGAGAGTTTCCGGAGGCTGATAGTCGGGCTCCTGTGACGCGAGCCGTCAGGGGACGCCACGGCCTTCAACAGGTACTTGCCGGTCTCCTTGGGTATCGGCACAGACAGCTCATAAGCATTCCGTCCAACGCCATCCAATTGGAACGGCTTCTCGCTGGAGGCTAACTTTTTCCCATCAAGGCTTTCCACGGTGAGAACCAGTTTTCCTGCAACCGGTTCCGGGTCGTCATTGATCAGCACCACCGGGAAGGCGTGCGCCGAGCCGCCGCGGATCGAAAACCAGGGGTCCCGGTGCCAGGCATTGCCCGGCGCACCTTCGCCCCAGAACTTGAGATAGACACCCAGCGGCTTGAACGCCTCGCTCATATACTTTTGAAATTCCGGATGAAGTTGCAGAGTGGTGGTATCTTTAAAGTCTCCGAAATGATACGGGCCGGTCTTGCGCGGCAGGTACGAGCCCAGGTATTGATAGTCGAGCACCCCGATGGCGAAGCGTTCGGACCGCCACATCTCCGTCATGGCGGCGGTGATATAGAAACGATACTCCTGGCGCTCGGCGGCAGGTATTTTGTCGAAGCCACCCTTGGCAATATCAATGGGTTCACCATCCGGATAGAGCCAGAGCCAGGCATATTCATTGAGGATCACGCAGCGGCCTTCACGCTTTCTTTCGAACGTGTTGAACGTCCGGAAGTCTGTCGGTGTGAGATACTCATGCGACTCCCTGGGGTCGGTCGGACTGGCAGCCGGGCAGAAACCGTTATCCCATGCCCGGTTGGACAAATCCAGTGGCCGCACCGTGTTGATGATCCTGGCGAACTCATTCCACGCGCATTCATTGTTAGAATCCCACATGAAGATGCACGGATGGTTCCAGTTATCGCTCATCCACAGGCCGAACTCCTTGATAAACTCGTTGGGGTCCCACTGTGGACGGGTTCCTCCAGCATACGTCCACAAGGGCGGCTCATACTGGATGAGCATGCCCTCCTCGTCGGCGATATTGAGCCACATTGCCGGGACGGGACTCATGCTGAAACGGAATGTGTTCCAGTTGAGATTCTTGGGGATTTCGGCGATGAGCTTGCGTACCCAAGCCCGGTTCCATGGCGTCTCACCGCAGAGGGGGTCCTCGAAATGCAGGTGCAACTCGATGTTCCCGCCACGCAGGTAATACGGCTTGCCGTTCAAGTAGCCCACACTCTTGGCGTTGTCGAACCGGTACTCCCGCATGCCGAAGCGGGTCCGGACGCTGTCGCCGCCCGTCCGGCTCTCCACCGAATAGAGGAAGGGATCCTCCGGCGACCAAAGCCGCGCGGCGGGAATCCTAACGGTCTGGGTAAAGGTCTTTTCCTCGCCGGCGCCGATGTTCTCACGCTGCGGCTGGGTCTGCGCGACCTCTTTGCCAGTTTTCCAAGTGCTGATCTTGTGAGCGAACTCGAAACTCCGGGCCGGACCATTGTTTTTCACTTTGGTCTGAACCACAACCTCGGAGCTGTCGATGCGCGGCGCCACCTGAATGGTCTCGATCACCGGATTGTCGCAAAGGATCAGGCTGACATCGTCATAGATGCCGGGAGTCCATTTGTGTTTCGAGGAATACATGCCGGCCCCCGGCTGGCTCTCCGGCAAAACCGCCGGATGGGCGCCAATGCGCACCAGCAGAGTGTTCTCGCCCGAGGCGTTCATCGCGTCTGTTAGACTGAAAGTGCCGGACGTCCAACAGCCGGGGTGCTCGCCAACCGCCTTGCCATTGACCCACACCTTGGTGCCGAACTGCGACTTGTTGATCCTGAGGAGGACGACCTGGCGTTTTTCCGGTACCGTAAAGGTTTTGCGATACCAGAAGTAATTCCGCTTCTGCATCGAAATGCCGATGACCGGCAACGGCGCATCCTTGGCCAGGATTTCCGGACCGCCCCATGGATACCGTTTTCCCCATCGTATCAGGTATTCATGGCTGGCAAACAGATCCACGTCCGGGAAGGCGGGTTGGGCAAGATTGACCATTCCCGGCACCACCACCGTATGATCGAAAACCGTGGGAACCTCGTCAGGCGAAACGCTTTCGGCGATTTGCCAGGTGCCGTCCAGGGAGAGGGTGCGGCGCGGGGAATTAACGGCCGGGGAATTCGCCGCGGCGAGGAGGACCAGGCCGGCGAGGAACCCCGCCAGCGGGGGCTGAAAAGCGCAGGAACGCCGCGCACTCCAAGGGCTTCGCCCGGTCGTGGGCCGAGGGGTCGCTGGTTATTGGGGCTTCGGGGGAAGGCCCGCAATTAAAGGGAAAAAAGCGATTTTT
>Ga0118677_10013451_pt1 | contig 11762 bp, 11 predicted proteins | sample AliMusrvi5mmetaG_FD_86154 | JGI IMG/M metagenome (GOLD analysis project Ga0118677, IMG submission 86154) | reverse complement strand
GGCTCAGATACTAGAGGAAGCTCGGTAAATTTTGGAGGTATCAGCCTACTGAACAGGTAAATGCCGATGGAGAAGACGGCGATGCCAATCAAAAATCCGGTAATACCCGGCTGAAATTTATCCGAATCATCCAGGAATCCGATGCTGTTATTCATGGCATGAACGGCAATGCAAAGCAACAGGGACCGTGTCCGGTAATAGACAATTCCGAGAAAGAGTCCGATCAGGAAGGCATTTACAAATTGTGGACCATTCATATGGATTAAACCAAAGAACAGGGCCGATAAGAAGATGGCCGTTGTTGGTTTGTAGTTGGCTAAAAAACCTCTTAGCACGATGCCCCGCATGAACAGTTCTTCAAAGATGGGTGCCCAAATGGCAACCCTTAAAATAATAGCAATAGGGCTTTCCTTATAATCCAACTCCAACTGATGAAAAATTTCATCAAATAATTTACCCATGGGGAGGTTATCCGACCATATCCCGATCGAATTGTGAAACCAAAAAAAATAACCAAGGGTCACCAATAGGACCGATAGCAGTAATTTGTAGTTGAAGTCTCCCAAAAAGCTGAATTTAAATCCGGGTTCATAATTGAATCTGACACTCCATAACAGGAGATAGAGCACCACAGCCAGCGGAACAACATCCTTCACAATTAAAAGGATAGACTTGAGCAGATGGGAGGAATGATCTGGGGTAACAAGTGAAAAAAGCCAGGTTAGCAATCCCCCAATAAAAATGTAATAGAGAAATAAGCCAAAAAAACCGCCTATATTCAATTTTAATTTTTTAGGTTCCATTGGTTAGGTAGTTAAAGGATTAAGCATTGTGAACAATTAACTATTCTGTGATGTTCAGATGACAATGCTCCTCAATTTTCGTCACAGCGTCCAACAGACATGTTATTATCGGGCATCGAAGGGACACTTACCTGGCCACCGCCCTCACGATCTCTTCCAGATCGTTGGAGGCTTCCATCATCACATCACGAATCACCTCCGACTGTCCGGTGGTAAAAAGCTTGTAGTTGACAGTCGCCACATAAGTTTTGCCATCCGCCTTTTCATAGACGGAGCTCCTGCATGGCATCATGACCGAGACGATCCGCTCATCGCTCAGTTCGAGCATTTGTCCTGAATATTCGGGTTTACAGACTTCTAGGACTGTCACCGGAAGAATGGATTTTCCTGCTTTGGCCAGAGAATTCTGAAGATCGTGGGTGGCAGGATTGTTCCATTCCCTGTCGGAAGCAGCGTTTAGCAGCAATTCAACGGTTTCGTTGAATCCAAAAAGACTCTCTTTTTCAAAGATGGACTGATCAGTTTGCATGGCTTAATTGGTTGATAAATGAGGAAATTTGATAAACTTCAAAGTCAGGATAGACAAAAAATGACCTACTAAGTTAATTCAATTTTTACCCATTTCTGCTTTTTTCTCCCATTTCTTTATGCAGCATATTAATATTCTCCATTTATCAAATTCGCGTATGCCATTGATTAACAAATCAAAATAGGTGTCGTTCAGCTCTGAATTTAAAAATATTGAGTTTCTATTAAAAAATATCTGCCGATTATTTGGAAATCTAACGGCAATAATTCTATATTTGCACTGTATTAGTTTAGTAGTACACTAAAACAATAAAACAATTTACCATGATTCAGATAAATGATCTAGACTTTACCTATTCCCGTCAGAAGGGTTTGTTCAATGGTTTGTCGCTTCACCTTGAACCCGGAAGCATCACCGGATTGCTGGGAAAAAACGGGGCCGGGAAGACTACGCTGCTGAAATTGATGACCGGACTGCTGCACAGCAATTCAGGAGTGATTTCAATTTTGGGCCACGATCCCAAAAACAGGGAGGTTTCGATGCTAAACGATGTTTTTTTGGTGCCGGAAGAGTTCTATTTCCCTTCCATCTCGATTCAGGATTATGTGAAGGCTTTTGCCCCGTTTTATCCCCGTTTCGACCAGGCACTGTTTGTACGCATTCTCGAAGAATTTGAACTCATGGCCGAAAACAACCTGCAAAAGCATTCGCACGGACAAAAGAAAAAGTTCCTGATTGCCTTTGCACTCTCCACGCGATGTCGGCTGCTGGTACTGGATGAACCCACCAATGGGCTCGACATTCCATCGAAATCCCTGTTCAGGAAGATTCTGGCCGGATCACTCGATGAAGACCAGTTGGTGATCATCTCTACCCATCAGGTAAAAGACGTGGAGAACCTGATCGACAAGATCCTCATCCTCGACGATGGAAAGATGATTTTCCATCAGACCATTGCAGAGATCTCCCAAAAAGTGTGCTTTGTTTCCGGCGCTTCGACAGATATGGAAGGGGCCATTTACGGGGAGGCAGTACCCGGAGGATACCGGATGATGGTGCAGAAGGACCTCGCAGAGACCGAGGTCGATATCGAATTGCTTTTTAATGCAGTGACAAACGGAAAAAAAATCGGATAACCCATGCAAACAAATAACCTATTTTCCAGTGAGCGATTTTTGGCACTTTGCAAACAATCGCTGATTATCAACAAAAGAGTGATTTGGATCACGCTGGGGGGCTCCTCCATCCTGCTCTTTTTCCTGCTCTATTTCCTACAGGCGAGCCAACAATTCAGTGATTGGAACAACGTGGATTACAGCGGTGTTTTTGCCTATCTCTTCTTCCCATTGGGAATTCTGTTTTCAGGTTTAGCCTTCCCTGCCTTTCGGACCAAAGAGAAAAGCATGGCATACCTGATGCTGCCGGCTACCAGAACCGAAAAATATCTTTTTGAATTTGTTACCAGAATTTTGCTCTTCATTCTCATCATACCCCCCATGTACTGGGTGGTTGCCAACCTGGAAGGAATCATAGTCAACAGCTTTGTCCCGGAATTGGTCCACTACCGGTTTTCGTTTGGTGAAGTCTGGCTAAAACTCACCAGCCATGGCCACTTTGGAGGATGGACGCTCTTTGCCATCGTGCAAGGATGGCTATTCTCCCTGTTTCTCTTCTTTGCAGGTGCCAGCCATTTTTCAAAAATGCCCTTCCGAAAAACCTGGTTTTCAATTGGAGTATTGCTTTTTGGCTACACCATGTTCACGATATTCCTGGGAAAGGCATTGAATCTGCACGGCATTTCAAACATCAGATTGTTCTTTTTCAAAACGGATAACGCTGCCATCGCTGCCCTTTCTATTCTGATCACTTTGGTCAATGTCTGTCTGCTCACCATTGCCTGGTTCAGGCTTAAAGAAAAGGAGGCCTAGAATGGAATTCAAAAACAGCAAAGGAATTTTTCTTCAGATTGCCGACAGCATCTCGGAGAAAGTGATGGAGGGAATATACCCGCCGGGGGAAAAGATTCCATCCGTTCGTGATCTGGCCACCGATATGGGTGTCAATCCCAATACGGTGATGCGTACCTACAGTGAATTGCAAACGCGGGGTATCATTGACAACAAACGAGGAGTGGGGTACTATGTAAGTAACGAGGCAGTCGCCATCATCCATCAATGGAAGAGGCAAGAGTTTTTGGAAATTGAATTGCCCCAGATTGTACGACAAACCAAAATGCTCGGCATTACTTTTGCGGAACTGAAACCCTATTTCGAAACCACCTTTAACCAGCACCCAAATGAAAACAAGTAAAATTATCTTCATATCCCTCCTTTCGACCATCGCCCTGCTCATCCTGGCTGCTGCCATTGATATTAAAATTAGCGGCCGTCAGAATGCAGGCGATGGGTCCGACTTCAAAATGAGCAGGCAAACACTCCCGGCCTTCAGGGTACTTCTTGTAAACAACAGCATGAACATCACCCTTGTCAGGAAGGACTCATCCTATCTGGAGGTGACCAGCCTCAAGGATTCGATCGTTCCCAAAGTGAATTATACCTTCCGGGGAGACACCTTGCTGGTAAGTGATTTTGAGAAACCGGTTCACAGAAGTTCGTCCCTTAAAATTTTTGCAACGGATTCGCTTCAGAAGATTCAATTGACTAATTCAATGGTGAGTACGGAACGTCTTGGAATTGGGAAACTGGTCTTCGATCTTGATCACAGTTACTTGTTTCTTAATCAGCATCTCCGTTTGAGATATCCATTCGGGGCCATCGACCTTACAGCAAAGAATCACTCTGAAATCAATTCATCCGAGTTTAGTTTGGATTCACTGAACTTGCAACTTCGGAATTCAGAGGCCAATCTTGACTTTTTTGTCAAGAATATCCGAGGCTCCTTGTCCGACAGTTCAACTATTCGCGCCCGTCAGCCACAGGAGATATCTTTGAAAAAGGATGCCAGCAGCAAGATCAATGTCTATGAATAACGAATCTTCTCCGGAAGATTTTAACTAGCAACGAAGGCACAAGGACACCAAGGGATCACAAAGGAGGAGGCTATTTGCTCCCTTCCTATCCTTTGGTGTTTTAGTGTCTTTGTAGCAAAACCTTTCAACGGGAATCAGTCCAGCTCCTTCGCGATCGAGATGGCGGCAATGGTTCCATCTGCTACTGCGGTCGTAATCTGACGGTACTTCTTGCTGATCACATCTCCTACCGCATAGACGTCTGGGATGGAAGTACGCATTTCATCGTCCGTTTTGATGTAGCCCCACTGGTCGAGTTCCAGCTTATCGGTAAAGAGGCCGAGGTTAGGTTTCATGCCAATGAAAATAAATACCCCATCGGCTTCCAGGATTTTGATCTCTTTGGTGGTGAGGTCTTCCACTTCGACGACCATCCGGTCTCCGATTTTTTGAAAAGAGCGGGGTTCGTGCAGAAAGAGTGGTTGAATCTTCGGATTTGCAAGCAGTTTATCCACGGCAGTTTTGTTGGCTGTAAAAGCAGCAAACTGATGGACCATGGTTACTTTAGAGGCAAATTTGGAGATGAAGTCACTCTCCTCAACGGCAGAGTTGCCACCGCCAATTACGATTACCTCCTTGTCGACAAAATACTTTGCATCGCAGGTTGCGCAATAGGATATTCCCTTGCCTTTTAGCTCCCGTTCACCTTTGGCACCCGTCAAATTTGGCGTGGTACCTGTGGCGATGATAATTTTTTTTGCGTGGATGGTCTCTGTTTCGTCGATAACCACAGTTTTTTTGACCAGATCAACCTTTGTGACATCAACGGCAACTTTGAAAACTGTTCCACACAGTTTGGTCTGTTCTGACATGTTGTGGGAGAGCATGTAACCTGCCTGCGGATCGATGAAACCGGGATAGTTGGAGACTTCGTGGGTGGTGGAAACGTGTCCTCCCGGCAGGGAAATATCCACCAATACTGTGTTTACCTTCGCCTGACATAGGTACAATCCTGCCGTGAGACCGCCGGGGCCTCCGCCCAGTACGATCACGTCATATTCGGAAACGATCGGTTTGATTTTTGCAGAAATCTCCCTGACTTTTTCAGTCGGAATCAGAATATTCAGATTTTTGATGATGTCGCTCCGCTTGATGCCACCGGCTAAACGTTCGGTAACCTCTTTGCCGTTGTCAAAAAAGAGCAGGGTTGGCGAAGATTTTACACCGAGTTGGTCAGACAGTTCACGGTTAGACTGGCGGTACATCTTTAGAAATTTGATCTCTTCCCCGTACATCCCGGCAAGGGATTCAAACTTGGGGGCCACAGCCTCACAGGGTGGACACTCCGTGGAATAAAAATCCAAAACAACTTTTCCTCCTTTTAAAACTTCCTGTTCAAATTCTGAACTGCTGATCTCTTTCATGGTTTTACAATATTTTATGATTCAATTTTCAATTTTTATCTGGTCCATGGGCGAAGTCGAAGGGTCGATTTTCGATTGTGCCTCCTGCCCTATTTGTTCCTTTCGTCCGTAAAAATCCCTGTCCCTTCTTTCTATATACAATCGCGGACGAGGCTTTTGGTCATTCGCTCTTCTACCAAAATTTCGCCGCTAAGCGGCTCCTATTCCTGAGCAATTTTCATCGTGGTCTTAACAATCATGAGAATCCTTCCTGTATAACTCTTATGCCAAACGTAGCAGGCGAACCATGACTCAACTGTAGCGACTCTCAGTTCTCAACTCTCATCTTTTTTCATCCCCTATTCTTACCCTCATACCCTCTCACCCTCTTTTCTTCCTCATCGTTCCAGTCAACCTAGTCCTCCCAGTCTTCCTGTTCATTTTTCGTCCAGCACTTCATTGAAGTACGCCTTGAACCCGATCTCAAGCAGCTCCTTTACCGGCCGGCAATCGGGCGAGAGGATAGATCCGTTTTTGTTTTTAGCCACAGATCCACAACCGCCTCCACAGGCAAGCTGAACGGAACAGTTCTTACATTCTTCGATGGAAGTCACATCGCGCGATGCCCACTGGTGAATCAATTGTTCATTTTTTGTTATTTCGGGGAAAAAGGTACCCAGAGCCTCCTCCTCCTTTCCGACCGTGGCCGTGCAGGAGTAGATTCTTCCTGAATAATCGAAGGCCCATTCTGACTTGCAAGCCGGACAGGCATCGAACAAGGGATCCGGTAGCTGCCCATTTTCTGACAGGTATTTTGCTACAGAATAGGAGGGTTTGTAGAATTCCAGGATATGTGGGAATTCCAAAGTCAGTTCAAATATTTTTTTAAATAGTGATATTCTTGTGAATAGCTGATCAGGCGTCGACTGGCAGTGGTGCAACTCATAGTTTCTTCCAATCTGGGTCTTGAAAAGCGGGTTGGAAGTCCAACCTTTTTCGATGGCAAAGGTGGCTAGTTCCGGCAGGTTGTCGATGTTTTGCTTGTCGATGACCATCCTGAGATTAACTGGAAATCCTGCTGCCATGGCGGCATCAATACCGCGCACGATGGGTTCAAAGGTTGGAGAACCCCCTTTGAGAAAACGTCGCTGGTCGTGGATGCTTTTGGTACCATCTAGGGTAATCTGTATTTCGCGGATCTTTCCCTTCGAGAGCAGTTCAATGTAATTTTCGAGGTAGTAGCCATTGGTTACTACGCAAATGTCGATTTCCGCCTCTTTGGCCCGCTCCACCATCAAGGAGATCAAGCTGCGCTGATGAGGAGTATTCAACAGTGGTTCTCCACCAAATATCGTCAGGTATTTTCGTCTGTTGGCCAACTCCTTTCTGACATAGTCGAAGAAGGCGTCGATCAGTTCAGGGGTTGCAGATTGGCTGGGATTGGTATATTCATCCTGGTAACAGTAACTACAGCTGAAATTGCAACTGTAATTGGGGACAAAAAAGAGTTGAACCTCTTCGTCGTCCCGCTGGTCAACAAAGTCGAAGTAACGGTTTCGGTAGCGTTTCTTTTCTTCTTCAGCATTCACCAAATACCCATTGTCTGCCAGATTAAGCATCGTTACCGGGTTTTCAAGCAGGTCCTGTTCTGGCGAAACCAGCATTTTGGCCTCCTCTTCAGACAGCAGGTCGGCACTTCCGCTTAGCAGGTTTACGGCAAAATAGCTATCAGAATCCTGAACTTTGGATACAATGTTGTGTTTTGATTTGAGCAACTGAGTCATATTGAATTTTCGATTTTCGATTGCGCTACGATCTTGATTTTGGCCTTATAGTGCCAATTCATGTCGATTCCGGATTCCAAGGTCGAAAATCCAAAATCTAAAATTGAGAATAAGCCTACCGGGAAATTGCTCTCCCGGCGGCTTATTCTTTTAATTTAGTCGTGGCAGCCCACAACCGATTTGGAAGTCTTGGCACAGCACTGGGCTATGACCACGCTTTTCTGCGCTTCCTGCTTTTTAACCAAACTTTTCATTTAAAATGAATTAATGAATGAATGAAATGTGATCCTATTTATTTGCTTAGAAAAGCCTCTTTTTACTTCGCCAACAGACGAATGGCCTTATTGGAAAGTACGAATCAATTGGAACAGCCACAGGATTTTGCAGTGGGTCTTACACCTGCAATGGTAAAACTGCAAACTTCTACCTTGCCTTTGGGATAAGGTTTTGACTCTTCCAGAATGGTGATGGATTTGAATCCAGCTGCCATCAGTGTTGCCAGGTACTCTTCCCTGGTTACTGAGCCTGCCCAGCACTCTGCTACCGCCACCGGGTCGTTCCGAAACTCCTCCGGCACCGGGGAAGTGGCATAGATATCACTCACCACAAAACGACCTCCTTTTTTAAGAATCCTGAAAACCTCCCGCCAGACGGCGACCTTATCCGCAGCATGGTTGATGGTGCAATTGGAGATGACCAGGTCGGCAGTGAGATCTGGCAATTCAAGTTTTTCCAGATCGCTCCTGACAAATTTCACGTTGGTGATCCCGAATTTGAGTGCATTTGTGCTTGCCGTAGCCAGCATACCTTCCGAAATGTCAATGCCGTAAGCAAAACCTGCTTCTCCGGCTTGTTCTGCCATACGAAGTACATCTGTGCCACGACCACTGCCCAGGTCTACGCAAACTTCTCCAGGTTGAACCTTTGAAAAATTGATTGCCCCACCACAAGACAAACAACACTCTGTTTTGGCTAACTCACTGTATCTAAGATTTATACTTGAATAATCCATAATTTTGGAAAATGTTATTTTCTCTAATAAAAATTCGTCAATTCCTAAGCAATTTCGCTAAATATTAAATTGACGTGACAAAAGTATAAAAATTAATTTTAAATCGCATTACTATCACTTAAATCTTTTTATTATCACTATTTTTGCCGTATGAAGAATTTCTTTTCAGACGATCTGTCCCCGGAAGAACTCAACTTGCTGTTTCAAAGTGATGAGCGGTGTCTGGAATTTATTGCCACGATGAAATGGGGGGAGGAATTTGAGTGCAGGAAATGTGGGAATACCAATTTCTGCATTGGGAAGACCCCTTATTCGCGGAGATGTACCAAATGCAAAGCCGAAGAATCGGCAACGGCTGGAACGATTTTTCACAACTGTAAATTTCCCATCAGCAAGGCATTTTACATTGCCTTTCAAGTATGCAGGGGAAATGAAGCCATTTCGACTTATGAGTTTGCCCGAAGACTCACGCTCCGGCAGATGACCTGCTGGAATTTCAAATCGAAGATCAGCTCGGCGCTTTCATCTTTGGAAGAGCTTCCCGAAGGGACCAAGAAGGATGTCAGAAAACTTTTTACCTACTAAAAGTGCCTAATGTGACTTGGTGTGACGAACTGTCTTTTCCAATGATTTGCCTTTCACAAACTTTCTATTACCTGTTACTTTAGGCATTTTGGTCAATTTAGCTCACTTTAGTCACTTTCCTTATTTACATCCATTTAGCTAACTATTTTCATTTGTTTAGATTTTTGGTACATTTTGATAAAAAAATCAATTTTTATCAAAATTCTAACATAAGTCATTTAAACTTATCCCAATAATTCTATAGCTTTGGAGGTGATGCACTTTGAGTGAGAAATGCCGTTCCAGGTATCCCCATCTGCTTAAAAGTGTTTCAGTCAACTATAAACCTGAAAAACTTATGATTACGCACGACGAAATTTGCAGTGTCCATTCGATGACTGAGACTGAAAAATTCAGTATGCTGGAACAGGTAATGGACGATTATGACAGAAAGGAGAGCAACCTGATTCAGATTCTGCACATGGGTCAGGCCATTTTCGGGTATCTCTCACCGGAGGTTCAATCCTTTATTGCCAATAAGATGGATATCCCCAATTCGAAAGTGAACAGTGTGCTCACTTTTTATTCCTTCTTTTCGACCAAACCAAAGGGCAAATATACCGTGAGTATCTGTTTGGGCACAGCTTGCTATGTTCGGGGAGGGAAAGAGGTTGTCAACAAATTGAAGGAGATACTTTCAATCGATGTCGGAGAAACTACGGATGACAAGATATTCTCCCTTCAGGTAATGCGCTGCATTGGCGCCTGCGGTTTGGCTCCGGCCATGACCATCAACGATAAAGTTTACAAGCAGGTGAATCCCAATAAATTGCACCGTATTCTCGGAATGCTGAAATAGGGCCCATAGATTTTCCTTCCTATCAATTTGAAAACCAAATTAATGAATGTCATGAACATCAAATCTCTGAAAGATCTGAATGATGTCAAAACCTCATTTCAGGAGCAGGAGTCCCAATACCAGTTTGTCGCCCATGTTTGTTACGCCGCCGGATGTCTCTCCTCCGACTGCCGTGAGGTAAAGGAGGCTTTCGTCAAGGCATTGGAACACGAGAAGCTGACCGAAAAGGTAAAAATTAATCTGACTGGTTGCATGGGTGCCTGCACCCTGGGGCCGACGCTGATCATCAATCCAGGACAAATCCTCTATTGCAATCTGAAACCTACCGATATGGCTCAGATCGTCAAGGAGCACATCAAGAAAGGGAAGATAGCCACCAAATATTGTTACAAGGATCCGGAAACAGGGAAGGAAATTCCCAATATGCAGGAGATCAATTTTTTCAAACATCAAAAAAAGATTGTTCTGCGCAATTGCGGTACCATTGACTATGCCTCCCTGGATGAGTACATCGCCAACGATGGCTATTTTGCCCTTTGCAAAGCCCTTACTAAAATGACCACCGTGCAGGTAGTTGATGAAGTAAAAAGATCAGGGATGCGTGGAAGAGGCGGTGGAGGTTTCCCAACCGGATTAAAATGGGAGATGGCTTCAAAAGTAGCCAGTGATCAAAAATACATCATCTGCAATGCAGACGAAGGGGATCCCGGTGCCTTCATGGACCGTAGCCTGCTGGAGGGTGATGCGCACGCGGTCATCGAAGGAATGATCATCGGAGGCTATGCAATCGGAGCATCCAAAGGAGTGGTTTACATCCGTGCCGAATATCCCATCGCCATCGAACGACTGACCATCGCCATCAAGGCGGCCCAGGCCAGCGGATTGCTAGGAACGAATATTTTCGATTCCGGATTTGATTTTGACATTGAAATCAGAATTGGTGCCGGAGCCTTCGTTTGTGGCGAAGAGACTGCCCTGATGGCCTCTGTCGAAGGGCGCAGGGGCGAACCTACCCAAAAACCTCCCTTCCCGGTCCAATGTGGATTGTATGGTAAACCCACTGTTATAAACAATGTTGAGACTTTCGGGAGCATTGCACCCATTCTGCTCAAGGGAGCAGAATGGTTTGCTTCAATAGGGACGGAAAAAAGCAAGGGAACAAAGGTATTTGCTCTGGCGGGAGACATCCGGATGAAAGGATTGATTGAAGTACCGATGGGCATTTCGCTCGGAAAGATTTTGTTTGACATCGGGGGAGGCATTCCAAAAAATAAAAACTTCAAGGTTGCCCAAACAGGCGGACCTTCCGGAGGATGTCTGACGGCCGAGCACCTGAACACCCCGATCGATTATGATTCGCTCATCAAGCACGGAGCCATCATGGGGTCCGGCGGACTGATCAGTGCCGATGAGGATACCTGCATGGTGGACATGGCCCGCTTTTTCATGGACTTCGTGCAGGAGGAGTCGTGCGGGAAATGCACTCCCTGCCGGTTGGGAACAAAAAGAATGCTCGAAATACTGGAGCGCATCACGGTAGGGAAAGGAGAAGAGGGAGACGTAGAGAAACTGATCGAACTGGGTACTTCCATCAAGGAGTCTGCCATTTGCGGTCTCGGACAGACGGCCGCCAATCCGGTTCTCAGCACCATCAAATATTTCAGACACGAATACGATGAACACATTCAAAAGAAATATTGTCGTGCAGGGGTCTGCAGCGACCTGTTTATCTCACCCTGTCAGAACGCCTGTCCGGCTGGGGTAAACGTTCCGGGTTACATTGCCTTGATTGCAGCAGGCAGAGTCAAGGATGCCTACAATCTGATTCGTCAGGACAATC
>Ga0118677_10013450_pt1 | contig 11762 bp, 8 predicted proteins | sample AliMusrvi5mmetaG_FD_86154 | JGI IMG/M metagenome (GOLD analysis project Ga0118677, IMG submission 86154) | reverse complement strand
AAAACGGCAAAGCTGACGAAATAATTTTTGTAAAAATGCAAAAAAGAATTTCCATAAAAATTGGTTCCAATGTGTTGACTGATAATCAAGGCAAACTGGATATGCAGCGAATTGGCAATCTAGTGAATCAGGTTGTTCAGCTGCAGAAACAAGGTTTTGAAGTATTGCTGATTTCTTCTGGCGCTGTGGCAGCCGGCCGTTCATTAATTAAAATGGAACAGAAAACAGATGAGGTTTCGCAACGTCAGCTTTTAGCTTCAATCGGTCAGATAAAATTGATGAATATTTATTCAGATTTATTTGAAAAATATAATCTGGTATGTTCTCAAGTGCTTGTCACCAAAGAAGATTTTCGTACACGCCGTCATTATTTGAATATTCAAAATTGCTTAAATACACTCATGCATAATCATGTGATTCCAGTTATTAATGAAAATGATGTGGTGTCGGTTACGGAGCTTATGTTTACTGATAATGATGAATTGGCAGGATTGATTTCAACAATGATGGATGCTGATACGCTTTTTATTCTCAGCAATATTGACGGCATTTTCACAGGAAATCCGGAAGATGAAAAGTCAAAATTGATTCCGGTGATAGATAAAAATTTAAATAATATTACAGATTTTATTTCTACCAAAAAATCAAATTTTGGTCGCGGTGGAATGATTACAAAGTATGGAATTGCAAGAAAAGCTGCGAATTCAGGCATTACTGTGTATATTGCCAATGGGAAACGCGATAATATTATTCTTGATATTTTAGAAGACGACACCAAGGTGCTTAATACCAAGTTTAGTGCAAGTACAAAAACATTTAATTCTCAAATTAAAAAATGGATTTCTTATTCTGAAGGTTTTGCAAAAGGCGAAGTATATATCAACAAAGGCGCAAAAGAAGTTTTGCTTTCAAATAAAGCGTCAAGTCTTCTGTTGATAGGTGTTACAGAAATAAAAGGGTCATTTAAAACCGGAGATATAATTAAAATTTTTGATGAGAATAAAAATCTGCTTGGTTGTGGAAAGTCTCAGTACGACTCTGATTCAGCCATTCAGCAAATAGGTAAAAAAGATATTAAAGAATTAATTCATTACGATTATCTCTATTTGAATAATTAATAAAAATGAGTATAACAAATATTTTACAACAGGTTCAGCAGGCAAGCCGCAAACTGCAATTGCTCAGTTCGGATAACATTAATAAAATGTTGTTAGACCTTGCTGATGAAGCAGAAAAGCAAAGTGATTTTATTTTAAAAGAAAACAAAAAAGATCTCGACCGCATGGATCCTAAAGATCCGAAGTATGATAGATTAATGTTGACCAAGGATAGAATCGTTGGAATTGCTTCTGACATCAGGAATGTTGCGGGTTTGGAATCTCCTTTGGGAAAAATTATTAGTGAAACTGTTCGTCCAAATGGTTTGAAAATATCAAGAGTAAGAGTTCCAATCGGTGTGATTGGGATAATTTATGAAGCACGCCCAAATGTTACGTTTGATGTATTTTCTCTTTGTGTGAAATCTGGAAACGCCACAGTGCTAAAGGGTGGAAGCGATGCGCATCATTCAAATATTGCGATTTTATCTGTTATTCATCAGATACTTGAAAAGCATGGAATAGATAAAAATATTGTTCAGTTGCTTCCTCCAGAAAGAGAAGTGATAAAAGATGTGCTGAATGCAGTGGATTATATTGACCTTGTGATTCCACGTGGCAGTCAGAATCTGATAAATTTTGTTAGAGAAAATTCTAAAGTGCCTGTTGTTGAAACTGGTGCCGGAATTGTGCATACATATTTTTGCGAATTTGGTGATAAAGAAAAAGGGCAAGCAATTATTAATAATGCAAAAACCCGGAGAGTGAGTGTTTGCAATGCATTGGATTGTTTAATTATCAATGAAAAGAGATTAAATGATTTGGCTTATCTCGTGAAACCACTTGCTGACAGCCATGTTGAAATTTTTGCAGATGAAAAATCTTTTTCTTTTTTGAAAGGAAATTATCCTGACGATCTTCTGAAACCTGCAACTGACGAATCATTCGGAACAGAATTTTTAGATTATAAAATGTCTGTAAAAACAGTAGCAACTATTGATGAAGCGATTGAACATATTTTTAAACATAGTTCAAAACATAGTGAAGCAATCATTTCTGAAAATCAAGAATACATTGACAAGTTTATTAAAAGCGTTGATGCTGCTGCGGTTTATTCTAATACATCAACAGCATATACGGATGGTGCCCAATTCGGATTAGGTGCAGAAATTGGCATCAGCACACAGAAGATGCATGCCCGCGGCCCCATGGGACTTGAAGAATTGACAAGTTATAAATGGATCATTATTGGTGACGGGCAAATTAGAAACAAATAAAATTTAACACACAATTTATTTTAATATTCTAATGAAACCAGCAACAGGCAAACAATATAATACGCTTGTTAAAAACATCAAAACGCTTGTCGAACAGGCTCGACAGAACATTGTGCGAAATGTAAACAGCACAATGGTTCTGACTAACTTTTTGATTGGCAAATTAATTATTGAACATGAACAACAAGGGAAAATTCGTGCGCAGTATGCTTCTGAAACATTAAAACAATTAAGCACTCAATTAACCGAAGATCTTGGTAAAGGCTATTCTGTTGATAATCTTGAAAACATGCGACGCTTTTATCTTTCATATCAAAAATCCGAGATGGCGTCTCGGATTTTTAATGCTTCTTCAATTTCCGAGACGCCGTCTCGGAAATCTTCTGGAAAGCCTGTTAATAAAGGAATCTATTTACAAACTATCAAAAAAAATGGTTCTCCGTTTGTTCTTTCGTGGTCTCATTATGTGCTTTTATCAAAGATAAAAAATCAAGATGAAAAAAGTTTTTATGAGATAGAAGCTACAAATAACAACTGGTCTGTGAATGAATTATTCAGGCAATATGACACCGCTTTATATGAACGTTTGGCTTTAAATCGAAATAAAAAAAAGGTAAAAGAACTTTCACAAAAAGGACAAATACTTGAAAAGCCTAAAGATGCGATTAAAGAACCATATATTCTTGAATTTTTAGGTTTAAAAGAAGATAGCATTTATTCCGAAACTGATCTGGAAACAGCTATTATTAATAAGCTTGAACAATTCATGCTTGAATTAGGCAAAGGTTTTTTATTCTCCGGACGACAAGTTCGTTTTACTTTTGATGAAGAACATTTTTTTGTTGATTTAGTATTTTATAATCGCTTGATGAAATGTTTTTTATTGATTGACCTGAAGATTGGTCGGTTGAAACATCAGGATATTGGGCAGATGCAGATGTATGTAAACTATTACGACCGCTTTGTAAAAACTAAAGAAGAGAATAAAACGATTGGCATTATAATCTGTAAAAATAAAAATGATAGTTTGGTTGAAATTACTTTGCCTCGTAACAATAAACAGATTTTTGCCAGTCAATATAATTTATATTTGCCATCAAAAGAAGATTTGAAACAATTGGTAGAAGAAGAAACTGTACTTTATAAAACTTTAAAATCATAAATTAACATGCAACATTTTACAAGTATTAAAGATATTCCCGATCTGAAAAAAGCCATGGAACAAGCTTTTGAACTAAAAAAAGATCCTTTAAAATATGTTGAGCTTGGGAAAAATAAAACAATCATTCTCATATTTTTTGATTCATCACTGCGCACACGTTTAAGTACTCAAAAAGCTGCGATGAATCTCGGGATGAACGTGATTGTTCTGGACATCAATAAAGATGGATGGAAACTTGAAACACAAATGGGCGTTGTGATGGATGGCGATAAAGCGGAACATATTCGTGAAGCGGTGCCTGTTATTGGTCGTTATTGCGATATCATTGGTGTTCGTTCGTTTGCACGTTATCAAAGCAAAGAAGAAGATTATAGCGAAATGATTTTGAATCAATTTATTGAATATGCCGGTGTGCCTATCATCAGCATGGAATCAGCTACACGACATCCAATGCAATCATTTGCCGATTTGGTAACGATTGAACAATACAAAACGAAGAAACGTCCAAAGGTTGTTCTGACGTGGGCTCCGCATCCACGTGCATTGCCGCAGGCAGTTCCAAATTCTTTTGCAGAATGGATGTTGGCTGCTGATGTTGATTTTGTGATTTCTCATCCAGAAGGATATGAGCTTGCTGAAGAATTTACAAAAGGCGCTAAAATAGAATATGATCAGAAAAAAGCATTTGAAGGTGCAGATTTTATTTATGCAAAAAATTGGGCTTCCTATAAAGAATACGGAAAAATATTGTCTAAAGATACAGCGTGGACTGTGGATGCAGCTAAGATGAAATTAACGGATAATGCTAAGTTCATGCATTGTCTTCCGGTTCGCAGAAATATGATTGTTTCGGATGAAGTGATTGATAGCCCGAATTCAATTGTGATTGAAGAAGCTGCAAATCGCGTGGTTTCAGCACAAACAGTGATTAAAATGATTTTAGAAAATCAAAAATAGAATGGAGAAATTAACGATTATAAAAGTTGGTGGTAAAGTTGTTGAGAATGAAAATTCATTGCAACTGCTTTTGAATGATTTTGTAAAAATAAAAGGAAAAAAGATTTTAGTTCATGGTGGAGGCAAGACTGCTACTGAGATTTCGGCAAAGTTAGGTATTGAAACTAAAATGGTGGAAGGTAGAAGAATTACCGATGCTGAAACGCTTAAAGTCGTGACAATGGTTTATGCAGGATTAGTAAATAAAAATGTAGTAGCCAAGCTACAAGCTCTGCAATGCAATGCATTGGGGATTTGTGGCGCTGATTTGAATGTTATTAAAGCTGTGAAAAGATCAGCTAAACCTATTGACTATGGCTTTGTTGGAGACATTGTTGAAGTGAATTCAAAACAATTCGTTACATTATTAAATAATGATATTATGCCTGTAATAGCTCCATTGACGCATGATTGTAATGGACAACTGTTAAATACAAATGCGGATACAATGGCGCAATCTATTGCCATTGCATTGAGCAATGAATATGATGTTGATTTGATTTATTGTTTTGAAAAAAAAGGAGTATTAAGCAATGCAGATGATGAAAATTCAGTGATTCCGGTGATTGACAAGAAAATATTTGAAGATTATAAAGCCAAAAAAATTATAACTGAAGGCATGATTCCTAAACTGGATAATGGTTTTAATGCATTAACACAAGGAGTAAAAAAAGTAATCATTACAAATGCACAAATGCTTGGACAATCAAATTCAGGCACAACCTTAATATTATGAATATAAGTGAGCTCCAGACAGAAGCTATCAATTTGCTGAAGCAATTAATTCAGACGCCTTCATTCAGTCGAAAAGAACGTGCAGCCGCTGACATCGTTCAGATATACCTTGCAGATAAAGGATTTGCAACAGAACGAAAAAGTAATAACACGTGGGTGAAATCAAAATATTTTGATAAAACAAAACCGACCATTCTTTTAAATTCACACGTAGATACTGTGAAACCTTCTAAAGCATGGACGCACGACCCGTTTAGTGCAGTTGAAATAGATGATAAAATTTATGGATTGGGCAGTAATGATGCAGGTGCTTCAGTGGTTTCGCTTTTAGCTGCATTTTTATATTTTGCTGAACAATCTGATTTGCCTTATAATTTGATTTATGCAGCTACAGCTGAAGAAGAAAATTCTGGCGTGAATGGAATTGAGAGTATAGTTGGAGATTTAGGAAAAATAGATTTGGCAATTATTGGAGAACCCACGCAAATGCAAATGGCTATTTCTGAAAAAGGTTTGATGGTATTAGATTGCACAGCATATGGAAAAGCGGGACATGCCGGACATAATTCAGGAGATAATGCGATTTACAAAGCAATGACAGACATTGAATGGTTTAGAACCTATAAATTTCCTAAAGTGTCCGAATCAGTGGGTGAGATGAAAATGTCTGTGACGCAGATTTCTGCGGGATACCAACATAACATTGTTCCAGACACCTGTTCGTTTGTGGTAGATGTCAGGACAAATGAAATGTACAGCAACAAAGAAGCTTATGAAATCATTAAAAAACATGTTAGTTGCGAAGTGAAAGCGAATTCGTTTCGACTGAATGCTTCGCATATTCCTATTGAACATCCGGTTGTTCAGAAGGGTTTAAGCATTGGCAGAACATATTATGCTTCGCCAACCACTTCAGATCAGGCGGTATTGAAATATACATCTTTAAAAATCGGACCAGGTGATTCAAAACGTTCACATACTGCCGATGAGTATATTGGAATTGATGAAATAAAACAAGGAATTGAAATTTATATCAAACTGTTGGATGGACTTCAAATCTGATTTTTATATAAAAATAATATTTAAAAAAAATAAATATGAAACTTTGGGATAAAGGAACTTCAGTAAATAAAGTTGTTGAAGAATTTACAATTGGACGAGATAAAGAACTTGACATCTTGCTTGCCGAGTTTGATGTATTGGGCAGTTTGGCTCATATTCGTATGCTTGAAAGCATTGGGTTACTGAAAAAAACTGAATTAAAAATTTTGACAAAAGAACTTCTTTTGATTTATCAGCAAATTAAAAAAGGAAGCTTTAAAATAGATCAAGGAACAGAAGATGTTCATTCGCAAATAGAATTTTTACTGACAAAAAAATTAGGTGATGTTGGAAAAAAAATTCATAGCGGACGTTCACGCAACGACCAAGTGCTCGTTGATTTGAAACTTTTTATACGTTCTGAAATCAGAAAAACTGTTGTTTTGCTAAATGATTTATTTAACCTTTTAATTGTTAAAAGTAATGAGAATAAAAATGTGTTGATGCCCGGCTATACACATATGCAAGTAGCCATGCCTTCTTCTTTCGGATTGTGGTTTGGCGCTTATGCTGAAAGCCTTTCAGATGATATGATTATGTTGAATGCGGCGTATAAAATTGCAAATCAAAATCCATTAGGCTCTGGAGCTGGCTATGGCTCTTCATTTCCGCTAAATCGAAAAATGACTACAGATCTACTTGGTTTTGAAAATATGAATTACAATGTGGTTTATGCGCAGATGACTCGCGGAAAAACAGAACGAATAACTGCTCAAGCGCTTTCTTCTGCTGCAGCCACCATGTCGAAATTAGCTGCTGATGTTTGTCTTTATATGAGTCAGAATTTTGGTTTTGTTACTTTACCTGATGAATATACAACCGGTTCAAGCATTATGCCACACAAAAAAAATCCGGATGTATTTGAGTTGATACGTGCTAAGTGCAACAGAATTCAGGCTTTGCCGAATGAAATTACCATGATTATTAATAATCTTTCTTCCGGTTATCATCGCGATTTGCAGATTGTTAAAGAGTGCATCATTCCTGCGTTTTTGGATATTCAATTTTGTATTTTGATAACTCAACTGATGTTGAGTGAAATGAAAGTAAATGAAAATATTCTTGATGATGAGAAATACAAATTTTTATTTAGCGTGGAAGAAGTGAATACACTTGTTTTGCAGGGAATGCCTTTTAGAGATGCATATAAAAAAGTTGGAAAATCAATAGCTGACAATAAATTTAATCCATCAAAAAAAATTAAACACACGCATGAAGGTAGCATCGGAAACCTTTGCAATAAAGAGATTCAGAAAAAAATGGATTCTGTGATGAAGCAGTTTAATTTCAAAAAGACGGACGACGCAATTGAAATTTTATTGAAAAATAAAATTTAGAAACGTTCTATAAAACGAATATTTTATATTTGAATAGCAAAGCATTAAGAGATATGCTCTTTTCTTAATAGATCAAATACTGTTTTTACAGGATTGAATGTGATTAGGGGAACTTCAATGAAAATAGTTGTCCATTGAGCCATTGAGCCGTTCCATAAACCTGGTAATTCGATTGCTTTTAAAGGTTTTCCATCTTTTGATTTTATAGAAATAAATCCAGCTGAAGGATCAATAAATTCTTTTAGATTAAATAATTGTCCTTTATGATCGCGTATTCCGCAAACTAAATCTGTTGGACTGAAATGTGTGGATTCTTCAAAAATAGATTTCTGCTGAAAATCTTGTAAATTTATTTGTTGCGTTTCTACAATTTGCAGCGAAATATTTTCTCTGTTATCTTTTGTCCAGAAAGGTCCTCCGCCTGCATCACCTTGTTTTTTTACCATACCACATACACGTATCGGGCGATGCAACAAACGATATAAATAAGTGATTTTATTTTCTTCAGTAAAATGGTTAAAATTTTTATCAAAAGGCAGAACCAATTTGTTTTTTGCAAATAAAATTATTTCTTCAATTATTTTATTATTAATATCAGAATTTTCTAGTATTGTCAAATAGTTGAAGATTTTTTCCTGTATTTTTAAAAGATAACCACCAAGTATTTTTTTTGATGAACAAATTTCTTTTTTTAAATTATCTGGAACAACATTATCAATATTTTTTATAAAAATAATATCTCCATTTAAATGATTTAAATTTTCAAGCAATGCGCCATGTCCGGCTGGTCTGAACACCAATTGTCCATTTTTTCCACGAAAAGGAATATTGTCTAAATCAACAGCAATAGTATCTGTAGAATGTTCCTGAACGGAAAGTGAAATATTAATTTTAACAGGATAGAGTTGCTCATATTTTCTTACAATAGTTTCAAGATGATCATTGAAATATTTTATATGTTCCGGTGAAACTGTAAAATGAAGATTTATTTTATTGTTTTTTCCTTTGCAATAGAAAATACTTTCGGCAATATGTTCTTCAGCAGCAGTGCGGCTTTGGTCAGAATATTTATGAAATAATAACAAGCCTTTGGATAAATTTCCATAATTTAAACCTATGTCGGTGAGCAGATTTTCAATAATAGTTTTGTAATTTTTTTCTTTAATACATTGATTTATATCTTTTCCATTTTTTTTTAAATGAAAAGCTAATTCATCAAAAAATGCAAATTTTTTGATATTATTAATGAATTCAATTATTTGATTTGAAGGTTCTGAATCTTGTTCAAGAAAACAAAATAAATCTTTGAACATCCTGGTAGCAGCGCCTGACGCAGGAATGAATTTAGTTATTTCCAGCTCAGAAATTCTTTTTTCGTAGAATTTTATTAATTCTTCTTTTTTGTTTTCGTTGATATTTATTATCCCATTTTCCACAGTAGCGTGGGAGAGAAGATGAATTGGTTGAAATCCGTTTTTGAAATTTTCAATCTGTTCTTCCACCTTTTCTAAAGGAATACCAAGGTTTTTAATCTGTTCTATATCTTTTGAAGAAAACATCAGAAATTTATTTATAACAAATATAAAATTTATTTAAGAATAAATTGAAAATAGAAAAATATGCTGAAAGTTTTTTTTATTTCTAACTTTGCATAAGAGTTAAAAAAAATAAAATGAAGATTAAAAATTTATTTTTTGTTTTAATATTCTTTTGTGCATCAAATTTATTGCATGCACAGATTATTCATCCGGTGAAATGGAATTTTTCTGTCAATCGGATTTCAAAAAGTGAAGCTGAATTGATTTTTAAAGCGAAGATTGATGATGGCAGTTCGCTTTATTCGCAGGATGTTCCAAAAGATGGTCCGATTCCGACTACATTTGTTTTTGAAAAAAATACTGATTTTTCATTGATTGGAAAAACATTGGAATCCAAATCCATTATTAAGCAAGATCAGAATTTTGACATGAAATTAAAGGTGTTTAAACACGAAGCTGTTTTTACACAAAAAATAAAAATACTTTCAGGAAAAACCTTCAGCATTAAAGGCACTGTTGATTTTATGGTTTGCGATGAATTTAAATGTTCACGTGATAATGCTGAATTTAATTTTAATATTGAAAAATCTAATTTGCCTGCAACTGCTGATACTGTTAAGAAAATATCAGCAAAACAAGATACTTCAAAAATAAAATTAGAAGAAAAAAATGATTCAGAAAAAAATATTTCTTTAAATATTAAAAAAGAAAATGCAGTTGTTCAAGATATAGATTCTTCAGACAATCATTCTTTATTGATTTTTTTCCTGTTGGCGTTTCTTGGTGGATTGGCAGCTATCTTGATGCCATGTATTTTCCCAATGATTCCAATGACTGTTTCTTTCTTCCTTCGTGGCAGCGAAAATAAATTGAAAGCACGTTCGCAAGCATTGGTTTTTAGTCTTTCGATCGTTTTAATTTATACTGCAATTGGTTTGGGCGTTACGTTCTCATTAGGTCCTGATTTCATTAATTGGCTAAGCACGCACTGGATTCCAAACTTATTTTTCTTTTTAATTTTTATAACTTTTTCCGCTGCTTTTTTTGGTATGTTCGAATTGACATTACCGAACTGGTTGATTAATAAATCTGATAAACAAGCTGAAAAAGGCGGTTTTGCTGGTTCTTTTTTCATGGCATTTACTTTGGTGTTGATTTCATTTTCTTGCACAGTACCAATTGTCGGCACAATACTCGTTGAAGCTTCACGAGGTGAAGTAATCAAACCTGTTATCGGAATGCTTGGGTTTAGTCTTGCGTTTGCATTACCTTTCGGATTTTTTGCATTCTTTCCATCCACGTTAAGTTCATTGCCAAAGTCAGGCGGATGGCTCAATTCAGTGAAAATAGTTTTTGGTTTTGTTGAACTTGCTTTGGGAATGAAATTTCTGATGGTGATAGATCAGGTGTATCATTTGAATGTAATTAGTCGCGAAGTTTATTTGTCAATATGGATTGTGGTTTTTACTCTTATGGGTTTTTATTTACTTGGCAAAATCAAGTTTGCCCATGATACAGAAGTGAAGCATATCGGCATTCCTCGTTTGATTCTGGTGATTATTACTTTTACCTTTGTTGTGTATTTAATTCCTGGATTGATAGGCGCTCCGCTCAGTGCTTTGTCAGGGTATATTCCGCCGCCTACAAGTCAGAATTTTGATTTAAATTCAATTTTAAAAAATAATTCATCAAAAGAAAATGAATCTGTTTCATCGCTTTGCGAAAAACCAAAGTATGATAATTTTTTACATCTTTCTTACGGATTGGAAGGATATTTTGAATATCAACAAGCATTACAATGTGCAAAAAAGCTTCACAAACCTTTATTTATAGACTTTACAGGACATGGATGTGTTAATTGTTGGAAGATGGAACAAAATGTAATTTCCGATCCTCGCGTGTTGAAAAGATTAAAAGAGAAATTTGTGATAAGTGTGTTGTATGTTGATGAAAAGAAATCGTTGCCACAGTCACAATGGGTAAAATCAACGTATGATGGGAAAATGAAAAAAGAAATTGGAGCCATTAATTCAGATATTCAGGCAAAAATGTTCAATTCAAATTCTCAACCTTTTTATGTGGTTGTTGACACCAGCGGCAAACTGCTAGTTCAGCCAAAAGCATTTGATATGAATGTAGAAAATTATATACGTTTTTTGGATGATGCTTCTGAAACATTCAACAAACAAAGCAAATAAATTTTTAAACTTTTCTATTTAAATAAGCTGAATAGTCTATTTTTATTGGTTTGTATGGTTTATCAAACAATTCAGACGAAATCATAAAGTCAGCAGACGAACGATTGCAAGCCGTTGGTATATTATAAAGAACGGAAATCCGTAATAATGCCTTAACATCCACATCATGCGGTTGTGGCTGCATTGGATCCCATAAGAAAATTAAAAGATCTATTTTCCCTTCGGCAATCATTGCACCAAGTTGTTGATCTCCGCCTAAAGGACCGGATTTAAGTAATGTTATTTTATGTCTTATTTTTTCGTCTAAACTCATTTTTTCTT
>Ga0118677_10013449_pt1 | contig 11762 bp, 13 predicted proteins | sample AliMusrvi5mmetaG_FD_86154 | JGI IMG/M metagenome (GOLD analysis project Ga0118677, IMG submission 86154) | reverse complement strand
GAGGAACATAATGTTGCACAGGTTTTGATTTCCAGGTCCCCAGATATTTGTCTACCAGGGCAATCGTTTTATCGGGATCAAGATCGCCCGCGATGCACAATGCCATATTATTAGGTACATAACGTTCATTGTAATAGTTGCGCAATGCCTTTAATGAAGGATTCTTCAGGTGTTCAATGGTGCCGATAGTAGTCTGGGTTCCATATTGATGTTTTTGAAAGAGTCCGGCATACATCGCTTCCCATACCTTATCACCATCGCGGTCAAGGCCCATATTTTTCTCTTCATACACGGCTTCAAGTTCGGTATGGAAGATTCTGAATACTGGATTTGCAAAACGATCCTGCTCAATCTTCAACCAATTCTCAAGCTGGTTGGAAGGGACATCATTGATATAGACTGTTTGCTCGTTGCTGGTGAAGGCATTGGTTCCCTTGGCCCCGATTATCCCAACGAGCTTATCGTATTCATTGGCAATTCCCAGATGTGCTGCTACTCCGGATAAAGAATCAATCTGGTGATAGATCGCTTTACGTTTACCCTCATCTGTCGTCGAACGGTAAACTTCAAAAAGGTCTTCAATCTTCTGTAGTATTGGCGCTTCTTTTGAATAGTCAGGAGTGCCAAAATGAGTGGTTCCCTTTCCAAGGAAGAGATGAAGCTGGCACTTTCCTGCATCGATTTAACGACGCTTGGCGCCGATGATACCCAGGAGAAGGGACGCACATTTGCGGAAAAAGTATCCCTTTTTCCGCGACACTTTATTGAACTTCCCAATGTGGCAGCCATCTGTGTCTATCCCACCCTGGTTAGGACTGTCAGGGAGAACCTGAAGGATCCGAAAGTTGCCATTGCAGCCGTATCTGCGGGATTTCCGTCTTCCATGACTTTTCTGGAAGTGAAGCAACTGGAGACTTCCATGACTGTTTCGGCAGGAGCCAACGAAATTGACATCGTGATTTCCATCGGAACTTTCCTGGAAGGCAACTTCAGCGAAGTGGCAAGGGAAATTTCTGTCATCAAAAAAAGCTGCGGAAAAGCTCACCTCAAGGTGATCCTCGAGACGGGTGCCCTTAAGACCCCTGAAAATATCTGGAAAGCATCGATGTTGTCGATGCAGGCAGGTGCGAATTTTATCAAGACCTCAACAGGGAAAATGGATCCTGCTGCAACGCCCGAAGCGGCCTTTGTCATGTGCAGCGCCATCAGGGAATTCCATCAGCGGACAGGAAAAAAAGTTGGATTCAAGGCAGCGGGCGGAATTGTGGAAAGTGCCGATGCCTTGTACTACCTGGCCATTGTCAGGAATATTCTGGGCCCGGACTGGCTCACCCCAAAACTATTCAGAATTGGTGCGAGCCGACTGGCAAACAATTTGTTAAGTTCTATCACAGAAGAAAAAATATCCTATTTTTAGTTTTGAAGTTTGAATAATCCTAACATTCCAGCATTAATTTTGTATTCACCTTTTCATCCAAAAAAGTGGCTGGCAGGTACCGTAACATTAAAAATTCAATATTCTGAATGGAAAATAGTTTTGACCCTGGTATACTGAAAAAGATGAGAGTCGGAAAGACTTCCAAAATATTGATCATGAATTCTCCGGAAGGTTACCTGTCATTATTTGCATCCATGGATTATGACAGTATACTGAACCCCGAAAATTCGGGCAAATACGATTTTGTCCAGGTTTTTGGCTCCGGGAGGTTAGAACTTGAAAAACAAATTTTAAAGGTGAAAGAGGCAGGCAAATATGACTGCCTGTTTTGGGCCTGCTATCCCAAAGGAGGTGGCGGCATCAGGAGTGACCTGAAAAGGGAGCTGGTATGGGAGTGCCTGGAATTAATCGGGCTTCGCCCTGTTTCACAAATCGCGCTGGACGATACATGGAGTGCATTGCGCGGCAGGCCGCATGCGGAGGTGGGGAAGTAGTAAATGCCGAGGGGGCGACAGGGATGACTTGGACGAGCGGACGAATGCAACTCCGAGGATAATGAAATGAGACGGGGAAACAGTTAAACGGAGAAACGGTCAGAGAGATTCCGGTGCCAGTTGAGCCAGCCGAAGTCTACGTGAAAGTGATGAAAATCCTATCCCAGAGCGAAGTCGAATGGTTGCGGGCAGTATAGAACGTTAAGAAATGAACTATCCAAAAGAAACAGGATATTAAGGTTTTCATCAGACATACCTCATGTCTTATATCTCATGTCTTATGTCTTTGCTTCTCATTATTCACTATTTTTTATAGGCCATGGAAACTACCAATGAACCAATCTGTTGCCCGAAATTTGATCCCATCCCCTGGGACAACATCCATTTTGATTGGAACGACAAACTATTTGTAAGAGGTTCCGTTTGTACCTTCTTCTACATGCCGATCAATTTTGGCAGTGTGATGCAAAAGATGGATAAAAAAATCCGTGAGGCCGGTGCCGATTGGTCTGAGGGAATCTGTCTTTCCGACCAAACCTCCAAATGGAACATGGACATTTATATCTCTGTGGACAAAGCAGTTCCCTCCCTGCCGCAAAAGGTACTGACTGGCAAATTCTACAGCAAGGTTTATGAGGGTCCTTTCAAGGATACCGGAAAATGGTGCAAGGATTTTGATCTGTTGCTGGCTGCAAAAGGATATATCGACCCCAAAATTTACCATTGGTATACCACCTGCCCGAAGTGTGCAAAAAAATACGGTAAGAATTATGTGGTGCTGATTGCCCTGGTTGGATGAAGAATATTTAGCTGCAACGGTTACTTTGTACCTGAATCAAAATGCTCTGTTTTCCAACGGCTGAATAAAAGTCGCAGAAGGACTTTGTCTGCAAGCAAAATAAAATTCAGGATGATGATCATGAAAATAAGGGGAGAAATATTTGATTTGAAAAACTTCACAAGACGGATCACAAGTTCCTTGTCCAAAAGATAATATACTCCGGATGCGGCGGCAATTAGTATAATTAAAGCGGCCATCAGATACAGATATTCGCGGAGGTCTGTTTTCCATTTTTCCCGCCTGATCACGGATGAACTTACTTTTTGGGCAAAATCAGCAGGAAGCCGGTAATCAGGTTCCGCGCCAAATGATTGTTCCAATATTTCTGAAAGCTTCTCACTTTTCATGGGATATCTCCTTTACTAATTTCAAACTATCTTCATCCACTACAAATTTAAGCTTTTCCTTTAGGAGTGCTTTCGCCCTGAAAAGGTAACTCTTCACAGTGCCTTCCGGCATACCTGTAATCTGTTCTATTTCCTCGTAGGAAAACTCCTCCAGATGGAAAAGAGTCAGTACGGTGCGATAATGAACCGGCAACATTTCAATTTGCTCACGAACATATTTGTGCAAATCGGTTGTTTCATAACTTTCAGTCCTGAAATCCGTCAGGTTGCGAAGGGCCATTGAGTCATCCGGATTCACCTCATCCCACTTTTTGTGTTTTCGCAAGTAGTTGATGCTTGTGTTGTAGGCAATTGTGGCGATCCAGGTGGACAATTTGCTTTCGTTCCGGTATTTGCCAAGATGCCTGAACACATTGATGAACACCTCCTGACAAACATCTTCCAGCTCATCCTGGCGCTGAATGATTCGTCCGGCAATATGAACCACCAACTTTTGATAGCGATTGACCAGAAATGCGAATGCATTCATGTTCCCGCTGGCAATCTGGCTGATCAGTTCAGAGTCATTCATACGAATCATTGGACAACAATAGTCAAAAAATGTTGCAATCCATCCGGATATTTTTTGAAAATAAAAACATGCTCTATTGCAACATTTTGCAAATAGCCATTGTCACATATTACAAAAACTTTAAATCCGAATATCATGAACGAAGTATTAATGGCTACAGTAGTATTTTTTGCTTTCTATCAAATCATCAAAAACTTAACTGATTTTTTACTCAGGAGAAAGATAATCAAGGCGGGGCATTTTGAGAATGCCGGTATCCTTGAGCAAAAAATTGCCTCTTCATCCACCGAGAACCAGGAGGCCAATAAATATCCTTCCCTCAAATGGGGTTTGGTTGCATTTTTTGCCGGACTGGGTTTTATTTTAATCCACCAGATGAGTCCGGGGATGGGCAATGAAGATGCCTACCGGGATTTCATGCGTTTGAGCATGTTACCCATTGGCATTGAGCTGGTCTCCATCTCGATGGGTTTTATTACCTATTTTTTGCTGGTTAATTTCAGCAAGAAAAAATAAGTACTTTGAGGGAAACTTCTCTGCGGTTCTTTGCGCGTCCTCTGTGTTCTCACCGGTTAAAATATTTACCGCAGAGGTCGCAGAGAAGACGCAGAGGTTGGCGGAGATTAAAGATTATTTACAAAACGTTTTATTCCATCTTTTATTTTTAACACATTGAAATTCATAAGTAATCCAAGTTTGCAGCCCGATATTTTCAAATAAGTTAAAACTTGGGCTGTATGAATATCATTCAATGCTTCAACTGATTTTATTTCAAGAATTACCTTGTTTTCGACGACTAAGTCCAGGCGATATCCAACTTCCAGCTTAACTTCCTTGTAAATCAGAGGCAGTGGTTTTTGTTTTTCAACTCTTAATCCTGTTTGGAAAATTTCGTAATACAGGCACTCTTCATAGGCGCTTTCAAGTAATCCTGGACCAAGAGCTTTGTGAACTTCAATGGCACAACCAATTATCTTCTCTGTAATTTCATTTTCATACATATTTTCTCATTTTTGCCTCCGCGGTTCTCTGCGCGTCCTCTGTGTTCTCTGCGGTTAATTTTTTTTACCGCAGAGATCCGCATAGAATAAACATTTTCAACTATCCGAAAGTACTCCAGGCACTTTAGTTCACTCTAGCGCACTTTAGGCACTTTTCCCTAGCTTACCCTAGTCGTGATGTACCCCACAAAAGCTATCAGGGCTTGCTTGTATTCAGAATCGGGGTAGTTGGTCAGTTGATTCAACGCTTTTTGGTGGTACTCCTGCATTACTGTTTCTGCATAGTCAAATCCGCCTTTGGAAGCAATGTACTTTGAAACCTCAGCAATATCCGAGGTGGTCTTGGTCTTCTTGCGAACGATGTTGAGGATGCTTCTTTTTTCAGATGCGCTTCCACGGTTGAGGGCATGGATCAGCGGCAGGGTGATTTTCTTTTCATTGAGGTCATTCCCGGTAGGTTTGCCAACCAGGTTCGTTTTTTGAAAATCAAAAAGGTCATCCTTGATCTGGAAGGCAATGCCTGCATACTCACCGAACAGTCTCATTCGCTCGATGATTTCCGGATCTTCCGTAACAGAACAAGTTCCCACAGCGGCGCTGGTAGCCATCAGAGAAGCAGTCTTCTTGCGGATAATCTCAAAGTAAACCTCCTCCGTGATATCCAGTTTCCGGGCTTTCTGGATCTGGAGGATCTCTCCTTCGCTCATCTCCCTGACTGCAGCAGAGATAAATTGCAGGATATCATAATCTTTGTGTTCGATCGACCACAACAGTCCTTTGGCCAGGATAAAATCACCGACCAGTACTGCAATCTTGTTTTTCCAAATGGCGTTTACCGAAAAGAAACCACGCCGCTGGTAGGATTCATCCACCACATCATCGTGGACAAGCGTGGCCGTGTGCAGCAATTCAACAGTAAGTGCGGCATGATAGGTGCGCTCGTTGAATTCCCCGTTTAACTTGGCAGCAAGAAAGACCAGGATAGGTCTCATTTGTTTACCTTTTCTCCTGAGGATATAATTCATAATCGTGTCCAGAAATGGGATGGAAGTTCTGGTCGATTTTTTGAAATAGGGTTCAAAATGCTTCAACTCTGCTTCAACTGGAGCTATGATCTCATTAATTGATGCCATGCAGTAATCAACTGTTTAGATTGCCAAAAGTAATATTTTTTCAACGATGCGGAGATTGTTTGTACCTGTTCTAAATTAAACTTTTTAACGAATCGTTCCATTGATTAATTATATGTTATCTATATATTTGTATTACTGAATTACAAATATTTATATAATAATACCAATGAACCCAAACGAACAGACTTTGGAAAAATTGACGCTGGCAGCGGAGATGTTAAAAGCAATCGCTCATCCGATGAGAATCACCATTGTCAGCTTTTTGGAAGGCAATCAAAAGTTAACAGTTACTGAAATCTACGAGAAGCTCGGAATAGAGCAGTCGGCCACTTCACACCACTTGGGAATTTTAAAATCCAAGGGAGTCCTGGCTTCTACCCGAGATGGAAAAAACACCTATTATTTTTTGAAACATTCAGGTCTCAGTGGTATTCTTAAATGCGTTGAGAGTTGCCAGTGCAACAATTGAATTGACAAAGGATAATTGACAATGGACAATTATTTGTACCATTGACATTGGAAATTGATATTTGTTTTAAAACGATCCATCTTAAATATAACATCGCTCAATTGATGTAAAATAATCGAAGAGCTGGCAATTTAGTTGTCCGGCTCTTCGGCATTTAAGTTCATGGTGAAGAACAGAACCCTGAAAATATATTGTAACCTTAGGTAATCAATGATTTGCATAATTGTCAACTGTCAATTGTCAATTGTCAATTACTTAGTAGCTTTGGTTCATTAAAAGATGAATTATGAAAAAGCTGTTTCTGATTGATGCTTACGCACTGATATACCGTTCCTATTTTGCCTTTATCAATAATCCCAGGGTCAATTCAAAAGGGATGAACACGTCGGCTGTATTCGGGTTTGTGAATACCCTTGAACAGATTCTGAAACTGGAACAACCCACCCATATCGCCGTGGCCTTCGACCTGCATGGTCCGACATTCCGGCATGAAATGTTTGATGCCTACAAAGCCACTCGGGATGCCATGCCTGAGGCCATCAGGATCGCCATCCCCTATATCCGCAGCATGATTGATGCCTACCGGATCCCGACTCTCGAATGCACAGGTTATGAGGCAGATGACGTAATTGGCACCATGGCCAAGACGGCAGAGAAGGAGGATTTTACCGTTTACATGGTTACTCCCGATAAGGATTATGCCCAGCTGGTCTCTCCCAATATTTTCATGTACAAGCCCAAACGCATGGGCAATGAGATGGAAATCTGGGGTGTGAAAGAGGTATGCGAAAATTTCCAGATCAGCAATCCAGACCAGGTAATTGATCTGCTTGGATTAATGGGGGATTCGTCCGACAACATTCCAGGTTGTCCCGGTATTGGGCCCAAAGGGGCGACGCTGCTTATTTCGCAGTTTGGCGGTATCGACGGTGTCTACAACCACATCGAAGAACTGAAGGGAAAGCAGAAAGAGAGCCTTGTCAACTTTGAGCAACAGGTGCGCCTCTCGAGAAAACTGGCGGAAATTATCGTGGATGTACCGCTGAACCATTCGCCCGAAGAACTGGTTCGGAAGGAACCTGATCTACAGCTATTGAATGGATTATTTTCTGAACTCGAGTTTCGGACCATGATTTCCAAACTTCCGAAAGCGGAGGCAGCACCAATACCGAAACCTGCCAGTCAGCAGGGATCGCTTTTTGATTTCAACGAGGAGACATTTTCTGCACCCGTTTCAAATCTGGATCAGATTCACTCTTACGACCACCTGTACCACCTGGTTGAGGGAGAAGAAGCAAGGACAAAACTTATCGCTGAACTGTTCAATCAGAAGGAATTTTGTTTTGATACGGAGACCACCGGACTTGATCCATTAGCCGATCAACTGGTGGGTATCTCTGTCAGTTTCAAAAAAGGAGAAGCCTATTACATTCCGGTACCGGCGGATCAAAAACTGGCCAGGAAGATCGTGGCAGAGTTCAAACCGCTCTTCGACAGCGAAACCATCACCAAGGTGGGGCAGAACATCAAATTTGATGCCCTTGTGCTTTCCGGGTACGGGATCAAACTGCATGGCCCGATCTTTGATACCATGGTGGCCCATTACCTGATCCAGCCTGAATTGCGCCACAACCTCGACTTTCTGAGTGAAATCTATCTCGGGTACAAAAAAATTGCCACGTCAGAACTGATCGGCAAGGGTAAATTCCAGACTACCATGCGATCTGTTGATTTCGAAACGATTAAGGAGTATGCCTGCGAAGATGCAGATATCACCTTGCAATTGAAACCACTCTTGGAGAAAGAGTTGGTTGAGGGAAATGTAATCAAGCTATTCGAAGAAGTAGAGATGCCGCTTTTGAAGGTACTGATCGAAATGGAATTGGCCGGGATGAAAATTGATGTGAAGGCACTGGATGAGTATGCCGTGATCCTTCGTGAACAAATCATCAAACTCGAAGCTGAAATCACAGAAATGGCCGGAGAGCCTTTCAATATTTCGTCACCCAAACAGTTGGGGCATATTTTATTTGACAAACTGTTGCTTGACAGCAAGGCAAAAAAGACAAAGACCAAGCAATACTCCACCAACGAGGAGACACTGGTCATGTTGCAGGATCGCCACCCAATCATCGCAAAAGTGCTTGAGCACCGCGGACTGAAAAAACTGCTCTCCACCTATGTGGAATCGCTGCCGAAACTGATCAATCACAAAACAGGCAAGATTCACACCTCCTACAACCAGACTGTTGCCGTAACCGGAAGGCTGAGTTCCAACAATCCCAACCTGCAGAATATCCCCATCCGTGATGAAAATGGCCGGGAAATCCGCAAGGCATTCGTGCCCAGCGACAGCGACCACCTGTTCCTGTCGGCCGACTACTCGCAGATTGAACTCCGCATCATGGCAGCCTTGTCGGGCGACAGGGTGATGATCGAAGCATTTGCCAACGGGGAGGATATCCATGCTGCCACGGCATCGAAGATTTACGGCGTACCGCTGAAGGATGTCAATTCAGACATGCGTAGAAAAGCCAAGACGGCCAATTTCGGGATTATCTACGGCATTTCACCCTTTGGACTGGCCCAGCGGCTCAACATTCCGCGCAACGAAGCCAAGCAGCTGATCGACGACTATTTCATCAACTTCCCGCAGGTGAAGGAATACATGGACGAGCAGATTCTGCTTGCCCGTAAGCGGGGATATGTGGAAACGATCATGGGCAGGAGACGATACCTGAAAGACATCACCTCCGAAAACGCGGCAGTCAGGGGGTTCGCAGAACGCAATGCCATCAATGCCCCGATCCAGGGCTCTGCTGCCGATATCATCAAGGTAGCCATGGTCAGGATACAGCGAAGATTCGACAACGAACATATTGCTTCGAAAATGAACCTTCAGGTACATGACGAATTGAACTTCGACCTGCTGAAGTCTGAAACCGAAAAAGTGAAAAAAATTGTCAAGGAGGAGATGGAGCACGCAGTTGAGCTTACTGTGCCTCTCGAAGTGGAGATGGATGCTGCCGAAAATTGGCTGCTGGCACATTAATTCGACGATTAGTTAATTCGACAATTCGACGATTCGGCAATGTTGGAATTCGTTCTTAAATTTCATCAAGATTTTGAATTGATAGAATAAAGTATTAAAAAAACAATTTATTCTTTAATTGTCGAATCGTCGAATTGTCACATTGTCGAATCATTCCTCTTCATTCCGCAACTGCAGGAAATTATCCCTTACCGCAATTTCGTACTTGGTTTGGTTGACGGATTTTTTTATACGCTTGAAAGCCTTGTGCGGGTTTGGAAAAAGAAAGCAAAAGTACTCCCAGAACTTGATCATCCGGGTAATCAGATGGCTCTGCCCGCTTAGCAAAGTGGCATAATTACTGTATATCTCTTCATGAAATTGCTCCAGCATCACAACCCTTTCTTCCTTTCCGGGAAGTTGAACCCCTTTGAGTTCTGCTGCAAGGAATGGATTTTTGAGCAGGCCCCTGCCGATCATCCAGGTATTTATGGATTGAAATTGTTTCTGTATCATTTCAAAATCTTCGGAGGTGAAGATATCCCCGTTGTAAACAACCGGATTTTTGCTCAATCCCAATGCTTTTTCGAAAAGTTCCCTGTCGGGTGTACCGTTATAAAGTTGTTTGGCAATCCTTGGGTGAATGATTACTTCTGTAAGCGGGAAATCGTTCAGAACCGGCATCACCTCAAATATTTCTTCCCCAGAGACCATTCCGGCCCTCAGTTTGACCGACAACCGGCTTTTGATGCGGGGAAGCGCGGCTTCCAGTATCTCCCTGATCTTTTCGGGTTGAGGCAGCAGTCCGGATCCCATTCCTTTTCCTGTTACCATCGGATAAGGGCATCCCAGGTTCCAGTTGATCTCTTCATAGCCCAAAGCGGCCAGATGGTTGGCCAGAAAGATAAAATCGGCGCTATTCCCTGCCATAATCTGGGGGACCAGGGTATAGCCCTGGCAGTTTTCCGGCAGCGTATCGCGTAAATGTGATTTTTTCAAACTACCATCTTTCTGAACCAGCAGATAGGGAGAAAAATACTTGTCAATAGAACCAAAATGTTTGGCATGGGCCCTGCGGTAAACGAAATCCGTTGATTCCTGCAGCGGCGCAAAATAGATATGCGGTTGATAGTTACTTTCCATGGTGCAAAGATATTGATTAATGGTTGAATTGATAATTTTGAATGGAGTATGCGGTTATTTAGCGTTTCCATCTCTTTTTGTTATCTTTGCGGCGATCTTATTTAATCGTGCAATGCTGCTTTCTGCCACCTCTTTTTTATATGTATCAGCGGCCAAAACCGTGCAGGCTCCTCACCTGGGGGCAAAATCATCCGCACCAAAAAATACCCAAAAGCAACTGCATCCGTCAAAAGAGTCATCAAGGAATGAGAGGCAGGTGAGTGAAGAAGATCGAATCATTCAGGCGGCAGAGAAATACCATCAGCAACTATCTGGGAAAAACACTGCGCCAACAGCAAAGAAGCAGGTTTCAAAGGTTTCCAATTCTGTTAAATATCAAGATTCTGAATCAAAGGGAAATAGTTCTGACAGGGATCAAAACGTCAATATTTACACGGGAAATCCGGGTTATTACCAGTCTGATGGGGATACCTTAAATTTTTGGAGTTTCACACCGGTTCCGGTTGATTCCCTCTCCTTGAAAGTTCCGGTTACCCTGCAGCCGGGAAAACCCTACGGTTTTGAAGGAAAACCGATGAAAATGGTCACTCAGGACTGGACGTTCTTCCTGATCATCATCGGTTGGATGGTATTTGCCTCCTTGCGCTTCGGTTTCACCAAATACATGGTTCAGGTATTCCAGAGCATTTTTAATTATTCAATTTCCGCACGCCTTTTTCGCGAGCAGGGCTATAGCAATAATTTCGGACTTTTCAGGTTAAACCTGATATTTTATCTTTTTGTGCCTTTCTCTATTTTCCTTATTGCCAGGGATAACGGAGTATCCATGACGGGGTTTGGCGGAATGGAATTGTATTTGATCGTCCTGGCCGTTGTCAATGGCTATTTCATGTTAAAATTACTCCTTTACAAAATCCTGGGGTCGATCTTCTCCAAGAGAGAAACTACAGGAGAACTCATATTCAACATGATGCTTTACCACAATGTGCTAGGGTTGATTTTGTTGCCGGTTGCAACAGTTCACTCCATGGTGCCTGCTTTTGCCCCTTTTTCACTTTTTGTAGTTCCCGGCATGATTGTCCTTTTCTATCTGATGTCGGTTGTCAGATCAATTTTTTTCGCATTTAGGGAAGGTATTTCAATATTCTATTTGATTTTGTACCTTTGTGCCCTTGAAATTCTTCCGATTCTTTTGGTGGTCAAATTGGCAACCAATGGTTAAAGTTGGCGGAAATTAGAAATTATTTAATATTAAAGTATTGAAAATCAAGAAGATATTAGTTACGCAGCCGGA
>Ga0118677_10013447_pt1 | contig 11763 bp, 9 predicted proteins | sample AliMusrvi5mmetaG_FD_86154 | JGI IMG/M metagenome (GOLD analysis project Ga0118677, IMG submission 86154) | reverse complement strand
CTCCTCGACCGGGGCCCGCTGGGATTGCCCCGCCTGGGTTCTCTGGACATCGAGGGCCTGGGCCAGTTCCTCCGGCTTGACGCTGCCGCTCTCCACGAGGATCTCGCCCAGTGGGCGCTCCTGGATGTCGAGGGCCTTCTGGATGTCCTCCTCCCTGGTCGCGCCCATGTCGATGAGGATCTCGCCGAGCGGCTGGTAGGGAGGCACGGTCTCGGCAGGCACCGTCTCTGCGGCAGGCGATTGGTCGTCGTCTGCATCGATGATCTTGAGCCCGTTCATCGCGGTGCGCAGCGTGTCTATCCGGCTGATCACGGAGTTGACGAAGCCCTCTCCCAACTGGGCGCTGCCTTTTCGCGCTGCGTCGAGGAGGCTTTCGAAGTCCATGGACAGGTGTTCGAGGTAGGCGTAGCCGAAGAAGCCCGAATTGCCCTTGATGGTGTGGACGGCCCGGAAGATGGTGTTTATCGCCTCAGCCTTGTCGGGAGCCTGGCCAAGGTCCAGGATGACCCGCTCCGCCCCCTCGACCAGATCGGCGCATTCCGCCACGAACCGCTCGACCATGTCCCGGCTCACGAGCTCGCTGACGACGATCTGGTTTTCTTCCGCCGTTTTAGGGGCGGATCCCGAATGGAGAGCCTTGATGCAGGCGGCGATCACCGCAGCCTGGGAAATGGCTGCCTGCGCGCCTGCCTCGTCGGAATAGTCAGTCTCGACAGTCTTGACGAGGCTCCGGAGTATGTCGATCGTGGCGTAGATCACATCGAGGCTCTCGGGGCCGAGCGGGATCTTTTCCTTGATGAAAACCTCGAGCAGCGCCTCGGCCTCGTGCGTGAGGCTCTTGATTCCCTCAAAGCCGAGATAGCCCGCAGATCCTTTCACTGAATGGAATAACCTGAAAACGGCGTTGAGCCTGGAGATGTCCTCAGCGTCGCCAAGCTTGCCGAGTTGGACTTCCGCGTCGTCGAGCCGTTCGTGGCCCTCGGCGATGAACGAGACTATTATTTCCTTGGTTTCGTCATCGACTTCTTTGCGCATAATTGAAAACTAGACCTCCAACCAAACCTAAAGTCTAGTTATTCCAGAAGGGGATTCAAGAGCCAAAGATACGATTTACGCTAATGGAGTTTTTTTATTTAGGGCGACGCCAGACATAGGTGTCCTCGTTTTCGGGTATGAAACCCAGCTTGCTCCAAAAATCCCGTGCCGTGTAGCGCACACGATCGGCGATTATGAGCGCATGCTCGCGTTGGAAATACTCGATCACGGCCCTGGCATAGCCTTGTTTTTCGTATTCGGGATATATCATGATGGAGTAGACGATGAGCTTGTCGAAGTCCACCCGGCAACGCGATTTTCCCACTTGCACACCGTTGTACTCGAGGTTGAACCAATCGTAGCTCCCTATCTCAGAACGGCGCGGAAGCAGGGTGAGTTCGAGGCCTTGCCTTATTATCGCCGTCATCAGGCGAATCCCTTGCAAAAGGCGAGCACGTTGGCGCCGAGGTCGTTCAGGTAGTAGCCCCCTTCCAAAACCGCGAAACGCCGACCCCCACAGAGTCGCTTTGAAGCCGTTCGCACAAGTCCGCCGATCCTTTCGAAGTCCGGAGTGTCCAGTTTGTGGCCGACATCCATTAGATACCCGTCGAAACCCGCGGACACCGCGACGATGTCGGCACTCTCGATCGTATCAAGGTGACGTTCCACGAGCGCTACATATTCCTCGGCCTTTTCCTCAAATGGGTTGAACACCATCGCCTCGGGCCACGGACCAAGTATGTCACGTGTTCCATCGCCGGTATGCTGGTCTATGTCTATGACGAACGCGCTGTGTATCAATCCTTCGGATCGAAGGGCAAGCAGGGCCAGGGCGATGTTGTTGAAGGTGCAGTGGCCCCAGCCCGCGAAGCGTGAGGCGTGGTGACCGGGTGGCCGGATGCAGGCGAAGGCGGGTTCCCCGGCGACAGCCAGTCTGGCGGCCACTATCGCGGCCCCGGCGGCCAGGCTCGCGATGGTGAAAAGCCTTCTGTCCTCGGTGATTTTCGCGATGTATGCCCCATCGTGCCCCAACAACAGTTGCCTCATCGTCGCTGGATGGGGAGCGACGATTTCCCAAGTCGCCTTTGCCAGGCCGCTCATGGCGGCTTCCATCCTGCCGGGCAAGGCGGCGTTGTCGTCGGAGTAGCGCGAGTCTGCGAAGCTCTCGTCGTACACCAGCTTCATCGCATCCCCTGTCCTCTCCTAATCGTTGGTCAGCGATCGACTCACATTATTTATACAGGTTGAAATGAAGGACCTGACATCGCTGGTTATCGGGGTTCCGTGGCCAGGATAGATGGTCTGTATCTCCAGCGTGGCAAGGCGTTCCAAGGAGGTCAAATACGTGTGGGGATAGCTGCCCTCGTTGTCGGTGATCCGGAATATCGTGTCTCCGGAGAACAGTGTGCGGATCGCCGGGAGATAGACACAGATGGAATCCGCGGAATGCCCCGGCGTGTGCAGGAAAATCGCATCCTGGTCACCGACGGTCAGGTGCATTCCATCGCGGACAGCCTCGTGCTTGGCCCCGAGTGGAAGATACGCATAGGTTTTGGGGGCGAACTGCCGCTCGATTCCTGGCAGGCCCCCCGCGTGGTCAAAATGCTCGTGTGTCAGGATCACCTGCTCCACGGCCATCTTTCCGATTCCCTTGGAAAGGATGGCCATCTCGTGCATGAAATATCCGAGATTGGCCATGCTGGCGCTGCCTGTGTCGATGAGCGTGTTGCGATCGGCGGCTTCGTTGTGATCGCCCAAAATCCAGTAGCAGATGCAGGAATAATCCGTGTCGCTGTCCCGATGGAGCGGAATGACGCGCATGGTTATTAGGATACTGGCTTTTGGTACAAAGGGAAAGCGGGATCACAGCGCAGAAAGCGGCGCTTGAAGGCGCCCGGCATTTTCTGGTTTCCGTCCATGGCGAGGTAACCGCCAGGGATGAGGGCTCCATGGTACATTTCGAGCACACCAAGTTGCTGGTCCGGGGTGAAATGCATCAGCACGTTCTTGCTGACTATGAGGGACTGCCCTGTCTCGGGCGCTGTGCAGGTCAGGAGATCGTGCCGTATGAATCGGACTTTTTCCCGTATTTCCTGGATCACCTGAAAGGACTCTGGATCATCGGTTGGCTGGAAATAAACGTCCCGAAGCTCCTGCGGCACCCAGAATACATCCTTTCGGCTGTAGGTGGCGTTGCGGATGTGATCCTCGAATTGGGCATATCTGCTCTCTTCGTGGTCGGTCGCGAGGATGTCGAGGTTGCGGAACATGAAGGTTCCCAATTTTGACGCGAAGAGGATGGCCAAGGTGTAGGGTTCCTCACCGGTTGCGCAGCCGGCGTCCCATACCTTTATCTCACGATGGTGGGAGATATCGGGTATGACTATCTCCGTTATGGCTTTGAGCGCGTCGGAATCCCGGAAAAACGAGGTGTAGGCCATGATGTCCAGCCCGCTAGTCCTGCCCCCTGCAGACTTCTATGCCGGGGAGCTTCTTGCCCTCGAGGAGCTCGAGGCTGGCGCCGCCGCCCGTGGAGACGTGGCTCATCCTGTCGGCGAGGCCGAACTTGTTGACTGCCGCCACCGAGTCGCCACCACCCACGACGGTCGTCGCGCCACGGCCGGTCGCTTCGGCCACCAGCTTGGCCACCTCGCCTGTCCCTTTGGCGAAGGACTCGAACTCGAACACGCCGACGGGACCGTTCCACACGATGCTTTTGGCTGTCGCGATGACCGCCTTGTACTTCGCGATTGTCTTCGGACCCACGTCCATTCCCATCAGCCCGTCGGGGATGTCGATGGCATCGATCGCCACGGGTGTGGCACCCGAGTCGAATTTGTCGGCCGCCACGTGGTCCACGGGAAGCACGATATCCACGCTGGCTTTTCTGGCGGCCTCGAGGACTTTCTTGGCCGTGTCCAGCTGGTCGTCCTCCACGAGGGATGTGCCGATCGTGTGTCCCTGCGCCTTGAGGAAGGTGAATGCCATGCCGCCGCCGATCACCAACGCCGACGCGTTCCTGAGCAGGGACTCGAGCACCGCGATCTTGGACGAGACCTTCGCGCCGCCGATTATGGCGACCATGGGCTTTGGTGGATTGGTGACCATGGGCTCGAGGTATTTCACTTCCTTTTCCATGAGGAAACCGGCGACCGACACCGTGAGGAACTTGGCTATGGAGGCGGTGGAGGCGTGGTCACGGTGTGCGGTTCCAAAAGCGTCGTTGACGAAAACATCCCCATACGTGGCCAGTTCCTTGGCCAGCTTGTCACGCTCTGCTGGGTCCTCGCTGGTCTCTTCCTTATTAAAACGGGTGTTCTCGAGCATGACGATGCTGCCGTCTTTCTGGCCCTCGATAAAAGCCTTTTTCCCGAAGCAGGAATCCTCTCCGGCGAAGACGACGGGCTTTCCGAGCTTTTCGGAAAGATAGGCGGCCACTGGAGCCATTCGGTGCTTGCCGGAAAGGTACTTGACCTCGTCAAAAACCTTTCCATCCTTCTCGGCCTTCTCCTTGGCTTTTTTCATGTCCTTCTTCGGGTCGCCCAGATGGCTCATCAGGACAAGTCCCTTGGCGCCCTGCTCCATGACATATTTTATGGTTGGGATGGCGGCCACGATGCGGGTGTCATCCTGGACCTTGCCGTCCTTCATTGGAACGTTGAAATCCACGCGCATCACGACGCGCTTGCCCTTGAGTTGGATGTCCCTTACTGTCTTGATCATGGCTGCCTCCACCAAAGTTTACTCGAAAGAATCTTACCACAGAGATCACGGAGTATGCGGAGGTAATGGAAGAAAAAGGAATACAAATTGGAGAGTCAGGAATGCGCGCGAGCTATGGACCGCATGGCAACGGATCTCTGCCCCACCCACCCAATATTTTCCTTTCCGGTTTTCTCCGTGGCCTCCGTGGTCTCCGTGGTGAACTTATTGAAATGTCAGGGCCGTCCACGCGGACGGCCCTGACGTTGGACGATTTTACTTCTTGGTTGCCATGAACTTGAGGAGGTCAACGACGCGGTTGGAATAGCCCCACTCGTTGTCGTACCAGCTCACGACCTTGAAGAAGCGCTTCTCGCCCGGCAGGTTGTTCTGCAGTGTGGCGAGGCTGTCGTAGATCGAGGAGCGGGCATCGTGGATGAAGTCGGAGGACACCACTTCCTCGTTGCCGTAGCCGAGGATGTCCTTGAGGTAGGAGGCGGCGGCCTTCTTGAAGAGGCCGTCGATCTCCTCGATCGAGGTGTCGCGCGATGCGGTGAAGGTGAGGTCGACGACGGAGACGTCGGGGGTCGGGACGCGGAAGGACATGCCGGTGAGTTTTCCCTTGGTCTCGGGAAGCACCTCGCCGACGGCCTTTGCGGCGCCTGTCGTGGACGGGATGATGTTCATGGCGGCCGCACGGCCACCGCGCCAATCCTTCTTGGATACGCCATCGACCGTCTTCTGCGTCGCGGTGTAGGAATGGATCGTGGTCATTAGGCCCTTGTCGATCCCGATCCCCTCTTTGAGCAGGACATGGACGATGGGCGCGAGGCAGTTGGTCGTGCAGGAGGCGTTGGACACGACATCGTTCTTGGCGGGATCGTATTTTTCGTGGTTGACGCCGACGACGAAGGTCGGGATCTTCTTGGCCTCGTCCTTGGACTTGGCTGGGGCGGAGATGATGATCTTCTTGGCGCCGGCGTCGAGGTGTCCGAACGCCTTTTCGTCAGTGAAAAGGCCGGTGGATTCGATCACGTACTCGACACCGAGCTTGGCCCAGGGAAGGTTCTTGAGTTCCTTTTCGGCCATCACACAGCGCACCTCGTGGCCATTGACGAAGAGGTTGTCGTCCTCAGCCAGGGAGGGAGCACTCTTTTTCGCCGTGATCGCTGCCTTCATCCAGCCATGCACGGAATCGTACTTGAGCTGGTAGGCGAAGTATTCGGCGTCGGTGGAGATATCAACGACGGCTACGACATCGATGTTGTTCTTGCCAAGGAGCCCTTGATCGACAATGGCCTGGAAAACGAGGCGGCCAATCCTCCCAAAACCGTTGATAGCGACTTTCATTCCAATCCTCCTAATAATGAATGAATCTATATTTTTATACTGAAACATTACTAAAAACACCATTCCCTGTCAACTCGGGCGCCGGGTCTTTAAAACTCGGTGGAAAGATAGTAAAATTATGGGTGCCCGGTGCCGATAGTAAAGATGTCGGATCCGATCATAGTTCCCCTCCCAGTCTACTATGGTACGTCCGATACCCTTAACGGGCGGCCGGTTTTCCCCAAAACCGGCCTTTTTTATTTTTCCACCGCCGAACTGGCACCGCGCCGATCCCGGTCGCCGGGCCTTCAACTTGACCAAGACGGCGGGCATGGCGTACCTTGATTTCCATGTCGCCCGCATCCAGGCCTGCGAAGGCGGCCAGTATCCTGCTTATCGTCGCCGTCATCGTTGCCGTCATACTTGGCGTTTCTACGGGAGTGGCTCTCGCGGCGACGAGCAACACACGCAATTCCGAGAACTTCTCGAGCCCCAAGCTCAACCTCCCCTCGAGGATATTCGACATCAAGGGAAGGTTGATAACCGAGTTCTTTTCAGATGAGAAGCGGGAAATCGTCTCCATCAAGGACCTTCCCAAACACCTGATAGACGCCGTGATAACCCGCGAGGACAAGTCCTTCTACCAGCATCACGGATTCACGTTCGCGAGCATCTTCCGAGCGGCGCTCGGCGTGATGACCCGAACGAACCGCGGCGGCGGCTCGACAATAACGCAACAGCTTGCGGGCACTCTCCTGGACATTCGGGGAGACATCAGCATCAAGCGGAAGGTGATCGAGCTCTGGAACGCCCTTCAGTTGGAGCGTCGCTACACAAAGGAAGAGATCCTCGAGATGTATCTCAACCGGATGGTGATGGGTTCCGGAGGGGTCTACGGAGTGGAAGCGGCGAGCAAGTACTTCTTCGGCCACTCCGCCAGGGATGACAGCCTCGCCGAATCGGCGATCCTCGCCATCCAACTCTCCAGCCCGGTGAAGTACGATCCATACCGCAACCCCCAAAACGCGAGCGTCCGCTCACGGGAGGTGCTCGACCAAATGGTCAGGCTCGGATACACCACCAAGGCAGAGGTCGATTCCTCCTATAATGAGTTCTGGGACAATTTCGACTATACACGCACCACCGCCGGTGCCTATGACCGCCGTGGCGAAAACGACAAGGCGCCATGGTTCAGCGAGTACATCAGGCGCCAACTCGAGGACATGCTCTACGGTTCCCTGGACCTGTACAATGACGGGCTGATTGTCAACACCACGCTCGACCTGGACCAGCAGGCGAAGGCCGATTACTGGATGGCCAAGGGCATTGTCCAGGTCAACAAGACCTACCAAGCAGAAAGCACCATGAGCCTTGGCGGAGCTGAACGCACCTATATCCCAATCGTGGAGATGCTCGGTCTTGGCTTCGACCTCGAGGACCTCTTCGTCTCGAGCGCCAAAATAAAGGGCAAGACCTACGATTATTATCAGAAGAAGATAAACCCGACCATTGACGTCGCAGCCATCCTCTTCGGTCTTCCCAGCCTGAAGTCGATGGCCAACGGAGGCTCGGTCAAGATGAAGTCGGACCTTGCCAAGACGACGGTCGAGGGCGCCCTCATCACGATTGAGCCGGATACAGGACACATTACAGCACTCGTCGGAGGGTCGCGGTTCGATGAGGCCAACCAGCTCATCCGGGCGACTCAGTCCAGGCTAATGCCAGGCTCGAGTTTCAAGCCCCTGTACTACTCGGCGGCGATCGACACGCGCAAATTCACCGAAGCGAGCCTCATCTACGACGAACCGGTGGTGTTCCACAACGAGGACGGGACGCCCTACACGCCGCTCGACTACAAGGGCAAGTGGATGGGGCCGGTGCTCACCTGGTATGCCCTGGCCCAGTCGATGAATGTTCCCTCGCTCAAGTTGCTGGACTCCATCGGCTTCGACGCCGCGATCGACCGAGCGGCGGCATTGCTGGACATAACTGACCCGGAGGAGATTCGCCGGACCTTCCCTCGGGTATATCCGCTGGGATTGGGCGTGATTGGCCTTTCGCCCCTTAAAATGGCCAGGGCTTTCAGCATTTTCGCCAACCAGGGCCGTGAGGTGACGCCGATTTCCATCAGGTCCGTGGAGGACCGCAATGGCCGTGTCATACTCGAACCGGAGAAGGACCTCCGGACACAACAAAAAAAGAAGGGTTCGAGCCTGCAGATCATCAGTCAGCAGAACGCGGCGGTAATGGTCGACATGCTCGGCAAGGTGGTGAAATACGGCACTTTGGCCGGATGGACCAACAACGGCACCTATTTCACCTACACTGATGCCCAGGGCGCAAAATACACGATCCCAGCCGCGGGCAAGACGGGCACCACACAGAACTGGGCCGACGCATGGACGGTGGGCTTCACGCCCTATTACACGACGGCCATCTGGTTCGGTTTTGACCGGCCTGGAAATTCCTTGGGCACGACTCAATCCGGGGCCACCGTCGCGGGTTTCTATTGGGCGAATTATATGAAGGACATCCACAAGGACCTTCCTCCCAAGAGCTTCCAACGGCCGCAGACTGGACTTGTGGAGGGAACAGTTTGTTCGGTCACTGGGTTGCTGCCCACGCCTTTTTGCACCGACGGCACCATCACCCTCCTTTTCTACGAAGGTACCCAGCCCAACAAGCTCTGTGATTGGCACAGCCTGAGCGCCGAGCGCGATCGAACCTTGATCGACAAGCTCGGCGGCCAGGTACGGAACCTCAGTAGTGGCACGAAGGTGGATTCGACGCTCAAAGTCAATATTCCCGGCCTGAATCTGGGCGGAAACTCCACGGAAACCCAAGGCGGAACACAGACACCGGAGCCCCAAAGCGGTATCCTTGACTAAAAGACGTCATCGGAGGAATCAATGCGTGTGAATCGAGGCTGGATCGCATCCGCATTCGTCATGCTCGCCGTGGTTCTTGCACATTCCGTCATGGCACAGGATTCCCTGAGGATACTCCGTGTCGCCGGCTTTGGCGGGGATGGGATTCTGCCGAGTGAGGCCGTGGCCCTCCAAAATCTCGTCACCAGCTATGTAATCGAGCTCAAGATGTTCAGGGTCATCGATGAGGGCGGCCAGGAACTGGCGCTCAAGGAAGCAGAGACGGCCGTTCAGCTCGGCATCACAAAGGAAGTCACACCGCTCGCGGCCGATTACATCATGTCCGCCAAAGCCAGCAAGATCGGCACTATCATCGTCTTCACAATGGATGTGACCAGAGTGTCATCCGGCGAGAAAAAGAGTGTCTCAGACACCTTCACATCGTTGAATGACCTCATCCTTGCAGCGCGACGACTCACCCGGGGGCTCTTCGACAAGGCACCCAACACGGCTTTCGGTGTGACACCGGCGCCTGCCACAGCTGCCGCAACGACCGACAAGGCCGTTCCCACCAACCTGGCTCCCAGCCTCTCCCTCGTGTCGGGCAACTGGAAGGGCGACAAGAATGTTGACCGTGTGACGATTCTCCCCGATGGAAAGGGATTCGCGGTGTTGGTTTCGGGGGTTCGCATGGCGCTGAAGGCCTCAATAGATGGCGCGGCCGTCGTGATTGTGCAAAATCAGCCAAACTCACCCGATTTTTACCGTCCCCTGGATCTCAAAACGGCGAGGATTGTCGCCGGGACAGCGAGGCCGTGGCGTTGGGTGTTCGCCCTTTCCGCCGACGGGAGCAGCCTTGCCGGGGTCAAGGAATCATCTTTCATCAGCGGGAACGAAAAAGGCGTGATTTCAGTCGACAACAGCTATGTTCGGGACGCCGTCTGGAAAAGGCTCTACCGCTAGCTGCGCCCGGCGCTTCGTCCGCGATGGCCGGCGGAACCCTGGGGTGCGAGGAGGAGTGCCAGCAGGGCTATGCCAACTCCCAGTGAAATCTCCTTCAGGACAAGGTCTCCCAGTGCGGCCGGTTCGGTGTAGTGGACAATATTCCCGATTTCCATCGGTTTGACCCTCGTTGTGCTGTCGCCCAGGACCAAGGCTGTCTCTCCCGAGCGCAGGAAACCAAGACCACGTGCCTCGCGTGCGGCCCTGTCAGGATCGGATTTAAGGGAGGATAGTTCAGAATTGAGATTCTCCCTGATCATCCCGAGTTTCCCTAAGTTCGCCTCCATGGCCATTTTTCGTTCCCGAAGGCGGGAATATGCCGAAATCCCGGCTGGGCCGATCAGTACGGAAAGGGCGCAATAGAGGGATACTCCAGCATATATTGAGAGCGCGAGGCAGTATCCGACACGCGGGACACCTTGCCGGGCCGAGGTTCCTTGCTTCATCACCGTTAATTTACGGCCTGGCGGCCCTCGGGCTTTATCCGTATCCGCCATGCCCCGAGCGATTATTGACAACCGCAACAGTGATGCGTAGAGTGGAGACTGTCCGTTATCGATAGAAATTATGCCTTTCGATTGAAGTCGTTCAAGTAAGTCTTGCTTCGCTAATGTGCAGACGGGAAGTGCCGATACTGTACTAATAACGACCGTCCGTAACGGAGTGACTATGGCCATACGTCCCGATCCCGAATCGAAGAGCGCATCGCCGCGTTCCGGGGCACCCAAGGGTGAACTTGAACAATACGGCGTTTGGGTCAAGGCGGAACCTCAGGATGTCATCGAGGAAATAGCTGTTCCTGACGATTCGACTTCGCTCCCCGAAGAACCGTTCCTATCGGAAGATGAGGAAAGGCTCCTGGATTCCTTCGATTCCGATTTCGAAATGCCGTCCGAATCGTCCACAGACGAATCAGGGCCGCTTCCTGATATCGAAGACATGCCTTCCATGGACGACTCCCTCCTCTCACCAGAACCGGCTCCCAGCATGGAAGAGATCGAGGATATCGGTCCCACGAACATTGACATCACCTTGCGCGACAGCGAAAGCGCACGTCCCGCATCACCCATCCACCCCGGTGCCGCACTCGATATGGACAACATAGAGGGGTTTGACAGCTCTTCCGGCGCAATCGAGGATGTTTCCTCCGATTTCCTGGATCTGGCCGAAGTCCAGGAATCCGGAGGCGAAGCCCAGGTGGCCCCAGATTCGGAATCAGGCTCCGAGCTCGATGATGTCACCTCCGAATTCCTCGACGTCGAGGATGCTGGCATTCCAATGCCGGAGGATTCTCCATCAGTTGATTTCGAACCCCTCGACATCGATCTCCAATTTGACGAGTCGACGATCACCCCCACCGAGGCTGGATTTGAGGCCGTCACTGAATTCGACGATTTCCTTTCCACGGAAGATGCATCACCGCCCGCTTCCGACACAGGCTTCGATGATGTCTCCGCTGTTGAAATGGAACTGTCCACGGCGGAGCCAGATGCCATCCCCATCACGCCAATGGATCAAAAACCTGACAAGGGCGACATATCCTCCGAAATTCTGCTCAAAATAGCCCAGGAGCTATCCTCCATCCGGGGAGAGCTTGCCTCTCTGAAGACCCAAATAGGTGAGATCATCGTATCAGCCGAACCTGCCGCCGCCAAAATGGCTACGCCTGAGGTGGAGGAATCCGATGAAGAGGGTCCATCGGGTGGATTTTTCGATGACGAAGAGGACGAGACAATCGCCCTCACCGGTGACGAACTCGACAATATCCTGAACACGGCCGATTTCACCGAGGAAATCGCACAGAATGCCGAATCGGTCACTCTTGAAG
>Ga0118677_10013446_pt1 | contig 11764 bp, 9 predicted proteins | sample AliMusrvi5mmetaG_FD_86154 | JGI IMG/M metagenome (GOLD analysis project Ga0118677, IMG submission 86154) | reverse complement strand
TCGTCTGCACCAATTATGGCTGATATAGGAGTACGAAGTTCATGTGAAAGGGAATTCAGCAGTGCATTGTAAAGCTTAATTAGATTTTCTTCACTCTCTTTTTCTTGAGCCTTTTTTTCAAATTGTCTTTTCTTAATGGTCAGCACAGTGTTCAAAAGGACAATAATAAAGTACATCAGGAACATGAGCATATCCTCGCCATTTCCTATCTGGAAAGTGAACCTTGGCGGTATGAAGAAGTAGTCCCAAATCAAAGCACTGAGGATGGCAGCACTGAGGACAGGCCAAATGTCGAAGAACATGGCGACGATAGTAACCGATGCCAACAAGATAATAGCTACACTGTGATAGCCTGTATCCTTGAATGATACAAAACAAGCAGAGGACACCAACAATATGAATGCAATTCCCATCACATGTTGTTGGGTTTTGCCAGGTTGGGTTTTGAAAAGAAGTCCCACAATTTCAGAATTAAGCGTGCAAAAGTACTGCCTCCTCTATAAGTAATTTGTAAATAAAGAGGCAATCGTATAAAGATTTTATAAAGACACCTGTAATGCCATGGGAACATTGGTTTGAAAAACTCATATCCATCAAGGACTACAATGGCTTTTTAGTGGTTGCAGAACTCTTTCTGTTTCCAGATTGAAAGGTCTGAAAAAGCAGAATTATTATCCTGATGGGCTTAGAAGTAATCAAGCTCACATTCTTTTCAACATATAATTGCTGAAATGAGGACGAGTTCGCGAATGATTAATGCTGAAACAATTAAAATTTCGGTTTGGAGATAAAATATGATCCAGTTTTGCCCCCGCATTATTGCAGGAAGCTTCCGGCAACAGCCAGAAGCTTCCTGCAATTTGTTTTTGTACTTCCGGCGATCGCCGGAAGCTTGCCGCAAGTTGTTTTCATGGTTCCGGTGGCTGCCGGAAGCCTGTTTCGATTTGTCAATGTACTTCCGGCGGTTCCCGGAATGTTGTCTCAGGTTTGGGACTGGCCTTTATGGATATTTCTAATGATATGCTCTTGCACAGTGGCGTTATATCATTCATGAAATTGAATGAAAATCTAATTGCTGCTCTTCTTCTTTATGATTGTTAGAAAAAGCACCATGATTGATATTCCGGATGCAATTAAGTTGGACTCGAAAATCGAAGGGCAATGTAGCTGAATAGCATATTGAACCATTTTGAAAATGGTAGGCTTGCACAAAAATGTGTCCTTTCACCGGAGAAAACAAGTGCAACGTTTCTAGGGCATCACTTCACCGACAAATTATAATCGTTTTTCGCTTTCTTTTTAGATCTGTGCCGTATTACCTTTCCTTTGTTGGATGAATAAAACAGCAGAATGAAAAACAGAATTATCACAATAGCAGTCCAAGTGGCGGGGTGGATATTGTTTCTTTCCCTCCCCATATTGTTCACTCCCGCTTTGCCTACTTCAGCCAAGCAAGAATTTGGGGGCTTCTATTTTATGCCTGTCGTGTTGACAAGTTTGATTCTGATCGGGATTTTCTATCTCAACTATGCAGTCCTCATTCCAAACTTTCTTTTCAAAGGAAGGTATTTTGTGTATACAGCGCTCTGTATCGCGTGCATTGTTTCAATGCTTATTTTACCCACATTGGCTATGCGTATTTTCCACGAACCCAACCGGGCGATCATGGATGATCCTTCTTTCAAAAATGCTATTCCCCTAGTGTTTGTCAATAGCTTGCTGATGTTTATTACCGTATTTTTTGCATCAATAGGTCTTCGTATGAACAACCGCTGGAAACAGACTGAGAAAGAGAGGCTAATTGCCCACATAGCCCATCTTAAAACAAAGATCAACCCTCATTTCCTATTCAACACTTTGAACAATATCTACTCAGTTACCATTGATAAAGCACCTCGAGGAGCTGATATGGTCCAAAAGCTTTCAGAAATGATGCGCTATGTACTGAAAGAGGCCCAACTTGATCTTGTTCCTCTGGATGATGAAATTTTCTACATCATGAATTACGTTGACCTGCAAAAAGTGCGTTTTGACAACAGTGTGAAATTCAGCATTAAAATAGAAGGAGATTCTAGCCAAAACCAAATTGCACCCCTTCTGCTCATCCCGTTTATAGAAAATGCTTTTAAACACGGTATCAATTCTGAACAGGACAGCAACATCCGCATAATCCTTTCAATTGCAAACAACGAACTTCACTTAACCGTTGGCAATAACATTGTGCAGGTCGAGAATACATCAGAAGAAAGGAGTGGACTTGGGATTGAAAACACAAAGAACCGTCTTCAATTGTTGTATCCAAACAAGCACTTGTTGACTATTTCTGAGAATGGAACCCGGTTTTATGTTTCACTACATATTAATCTAAAATGAAAGCCATAGCTGTTGATGACGAACCTCTTGCACTGCATGTTATTGAGACATTCTGCACCAATATTGAATGTGTACAGCTTCAAAAAACCTTTACCAAACCTTCTGAAGCACTCAAGCATTTGAGGAAATTCCCTGCCGATCTCATTTTCCTCGACATCAATATGCCGGCCATCAGCGGGATAAATTTCATCAAGGAACTCCAACAGAATGTTATGGTCATTTTCACCACAGCTTATAGTGAATATGCTGTTATGAGCTATGAACTGAATGCCATTGACTACCTGCTGAAACCCATCAGTCAAAAAAGGTTCGAACAAGCGGTTCTTAAAGCGAATGATTATTACAATTTCGTTCATCAAGCGGGAAAAGCTGTACAAAAAGATATTTTTATCCGTGCCGATTTTCGGTTGGTCAAAGTAGCCCTTGATGAAATACTGTACATCGAAGGATTAGGCGATTACCTGAAAATCTATATCAAAGACCGCAAGACTGTTGTTGCCCGAATGACCATGAAAGAAATATCGGCAAGTTTGCCTGTTTCCGAATTCATCAGAGTTCACCGGTCATTCATTCTTCCCAAAAACAGAATACAGTCAGTTCGAAACAAAACTATAATCATCCCTGAAAAGGAGATTCCCATTGGCAATACCTACTTAAAGCAGTTCTTTGAACAGTTCCAAGGCTGATAATATGGTCTTATAACATTAAATGTCCCCATTTCTCCGCCAACTTTACTGTTTACTTCGCATTATTTTCCTTCTCTTGTACTTATGCGACATTTTTGCACTCTCAAAAATGTAATTCATGAAACAAGTTCTTTTGCTCTCATACTTATTGTCATTGGTCTGTATAGCCTTTGCCCAGAACAACACATCTTTCCTTGTGGATGGAAAATCCAACAAATGGAAAATCCCTGCTGATCATTACGATACAAGAACAACCATGAGCTATGGGATTTGGAATGACAAGAATTGTCTTTATTTATGTTTCAGAACCTCAGATTCAAAAACAAAAATGCGAATTCTGAGGACTGGATTCCAAATCTGCATTGACACAAAAGGAAAGAAGCATACCGGCAATTGCCTCGCCTACTGCCCTGAACAGGACATGCCCATGAGTCATCAAATCGGACAATCTCCCAACATTGTCAAGGAATTGACAAATCTAAAGCTTAGGTCACTTGTCCTCAGCCTCAAAGGCTTTTCTAGTTATCCAAAGGGGGAATACAGCACAAGTAATTTGAAAAATATCCAATTCGCACTGGATATGGACAGCACAAATATGCTTACTATAGAGTACAAAGTCCCATTTAGCGAACTTTCTTATCAGGCTGATACAACCAAAGATATTAGCGTAGGATTTTATCTCTTAGCATTGGACATGCCTGGTGGAATGATGCCTCCAGGCGGAATGTCACCTCCCGATGGGATGAGCCCGCCACCTGGGATGTCCCCTCCAGCAGGAATGGATATGCCAGGCGGATTTGAAAAAAGCTTTCAAGAACTGACTGAAACCAAAAAACTGTGGGTCAAATACCGGATTCGTAACGCGCGATAATGACAATTTGATGCATCAACTTAGGAATGGCATTCATGTCTTAGTCCTTACTTCCTGACATTTGAATATCATTTGTCGCCGACTAATATCCCTTTATCTCAATAATTATGCAAATGGAACATGCCAACGTTCCTTTGCAAACCTAAATCCACCCTATGCATAAAACAATTTTGCTTCTCTTGGTTCTGCTTTCCATGACAGCACATCCTCAGATCGCTACAAATACGAAATCGCCAAATGGTGCGCTGCCAAAGATGACTATTGATATGCTCGCATACAGAAGTGCAACATCGGCCCTAGAGAACCTTACCCGATACTACAAACTTAAATTCGAATATGATGCCGAACGCTTGAATAAATATGGTCTGGAATATGACTGGAAACAGACTCCATTAGTGGATGTGGTAAATGCTATCTGTCGTAAAACACGGTCGAAGTATTACATCACCAACGATGGCACCATCCATATTGTAAGTGAAAAAGACAATATGGCAATGAAAATTGAAGTGCCTCAGAACGCTTATCAGGGCAATCCTACTAAACACAACATCACTGTTTCAGGAAAAATAATTGACAATCAAACTGGCGAAGCATTGCCATTCGCAACTGTATTGGTTCGTGGGACTGACATTGGTGGCAGTACCAATGCCGATGGTTACTTTACATTGAACAAAGTGCCAAACGACACTTGCTGTATCATGACATCTTATATGGGTTATCAACTGAATTATTTCTACCTGAGTCCCAATATATCCTTTCAAGCATTAAAAATAGAATTACAAGTTAGCTCAGTGACGCTGAATGCTGTGACCGTTACCGGGGTCAGGGAAGATGTCATGCAACAGAAAAAGGAAGATATTAGCATGATAAAAATGTCACCCAAAAAACTGGAGCAGTTACCGAACGTTGGGGAAAAGGATATCATGCGATCCTTTCAATTAATGCCTGGGGTGTCGGCAGCTAACGAATCTTCATCCAACCTCTATGTGCGCGGGGGAACACCTGACCAAAACCTCGTCCTTTATGATGGCTTTACAGTCTATCAAGTTGACCATTTATATGGATTCTATTCAGCTTTCAATTCTGATGCGGTAAAGGATGTTCAATTATACAAAGGTGGATTTGAATCGAAGTTTGGAGGGCGGCTTTCAAGTGTAACTGAGATAACCAGTAAGGATGGTAATCAAAACTCTTTCAACATTGGGGGAGGTATTAGTCTCCTTTCAGGAAATATTTTTACTGAAGTGCCCATTGGGAAAAAATTGACTTTCCTTGCCACTGCACGAAGGTCGTACAAAGGGCCACTCTACAATAAAATTTTCAAGAACTTTCAGACAAATGACAATTCATCATCAGCACCATCTTCCGGACCTAGTGGTATGAATTTAGGCAGTACCGTCAAGTCCTTTTTCTATGATGTGAATGCAAAACTTACCTATAGACCAAGTGAGAACGACATTGTCTCCTTAAGCTTTTTCAATGGCAGTGATAAGTTGGATAATGGTTTTAAATTTGAAACCCCATCTTTCATGGCTTCCCAAGGCATTAATTTCAACTTCAGCATCAGCGATTTGACAAACTATGGAAACACGGGAACTAGTCTTAAGTGGGGCCACAAGTGGGGCCCAAAGCTATATGGAAACACTTTGCTTACGTTCTCTAACTATTACAGCAAGCGTGACAGGACTTCGGATGGAAAGATTACCGATAATTCTGGAACCGAAAAAACAATCAAGCAGGGCACTCTCGAAAACAACAACCTGAAGGATTATAGTTTCAAATCAGACTATATATGGAACGTTACGAACGGTAACAAAATAGAATTCGGCCTTTTTGGAACCCATTACGACATTGCGTACAAATACAGCCAAAATGACACCTCCACGATAATTAATAAACAGGATTATGGACTATTGGCAGGAGGTTATTTCCAAGATAAAATAAGCCTTCTGAAATCAAAAATGATCCTTACACCAGGAATTCGTTTTTCGTATTTCGATGTAACTCGGAAAGTATATGCTGAGCCTCGCCTTGCTTCAACCTACTCAATAATGGGAAACTTGACAGCAAAAATCGCAGTAGGACGTTTCTACCAATTTGCAAACCGGATTACCAGAGAGGATATACTTTCAGGAAGCCGAGATTTTTGGATATTGTCGAACAAAACGAACATACCCGTAAGCTCTGCAATTCATTACATTGGTGGGTTGGCCTATGAAACCAATTCGCTGCTTTTTTCGGCTGAAGCATATTATAAAACCCTCTCGAACCTTTCAGAATATTCATTGCGATTTAATTTGGGCTCTCCACAGCAAGGCGCAATAACATATAGCGAAAACTTTTTCAATGGCACTGGGAAAGCCAAAGGGGTAGAATTTCTGATACAGAAAAAAACTGGAAAGTTCAATGGATGGGTAAGCTACACATTAGGTCAAGTGCATAACCGTTTCGACGTTTATTCGGCCAATGACTATGCTGCAAGTCAGGATGTGACACATGAATTAAAGGCTGTCGCTCTGTATAAGTGGAAGAATTTTGACTTCTCAGCTACTTGGATATACGCTACCGGCAAACCTTATACAGCCCCTTCAGGTGCATATAGCGTTTCTTTGCTGGATGGCACTACGCAAGATTATTTCACAACCACTTCCAAAAACTCACTTCGCTTGCCTGATTACCACCGGCTTGATTTAGCTGTGAACTATAACCTACACAATGAGGCTGGAAATGATATTGGTTATTTAGGGTTCTCAATTTTCAATGTCTATAACCGGACCAATGTGTGGTACAAACAATATCAAATCGTTTCCGGGCAGATCGTTGAAACAAATATCAATTATCTAGGCCTTACACCAAACCTCACTCTTTCACTTAAGATCCGTTAATCAAAAAGTCCATCCCATGAAAAGCATAATAATCGCCTTTGCAGTGTTTTCATTCTTGTTCCAATCTTGCCAAAAGGAAGATTCGCCTGCATATCAAGACAAACCTGTCGTGGAGTCCTATCTTTCCAACAACGATACACTTTACGTAAAAGTCTCGAGACAAGTACCCTTCTCTGCCGAAAATGCTGTTTACTCCTCCGATGACATAAACAACCTAGATATCCATGCGAAATACAACGACACTGACTTTCACTTGACCCCAATGGGCAAAGGTGTATATAAAGCCCTTTCCCCATTGCTTTTGGTCAAAGAAGGCAGTAGTTACAGTCTCAAATTTTTTTTCAATAAGGATACAGTATCTGCATCCACCACTATTCCGACAAAACCGGAAAACTTCAAACAATCTGTGACATCTATCAGCATTTCCCAAATGACAGGCAGCCCGGGAGGAACGCTGCCCACCTTTCCTGATCCTGTAAAACTCACGTGGAATAATCCTGATAACACTTATTATTTGGTAGTAATACAAAACATTGCAACGAATCCCGAAGCAATCAATGACTTTGGGGATAAGGGCCCTCCTTCGCGAACGTTTAGGACCAAGCCTTCACAATCAAACATCAGTGAAATAGAAGCCATGCAGTTCAACTATTATGGAATGCACCGTTTGATCCTCTATCATTTGAACCCTGACTATGCATCATTATACGATGAATCGGGGACAAGTTCCCAAAACCTTACAAGCCCAATTACAGCGGTAAAAAATGGTTTGGGGATTTTCACAGGTACCAATTCTGATACACTTCTACTTAATGTTAAGAAACCTTAGGTGGGGAACAGACTGAAATCTGTACATCTTTCTTGCAATTCAAAAGAGAGCTCATACCTAGTTTTGCTCGAATAACTGGGTTGAGACTCTTCGATGACTATTACCCCTTTTGGTTCTCTTTTTTGATCCAGATATAGAAAATGTTGTATTTTCGCACTTCTGAAACAAAAAAAATCAGTGTAACCCAGCTCTTTGTCAATAATGAGCTTTTTGATAGAATTGCCACAATCTGGCAATGTTCATCACGCTAAAACATTTCTTAATTAGAAAGGGAATGCTGTAGCCATTAATGCTGAAGTGCTAAAATATCACTCCTATGAAACAATACGGTGACCTACCAAAAGAATTTACTGCCTTTGAAAGCTCCAAAATTGTAATTGTTCCTGTCCCTTATGATGGGACATCCACTTGGATAAAAGGTTCAGACAAAGGCCCAAAAGCCATCCTTGAAGCTTCGGCCAACCTGGAGATGTACGACATTGATACCGATAGTGAGGTCCACAAATTAGGGATTCACACTGCAGAACCTGTCACGGTTGACGCATCACCAGAAGAGATGGTCGAAGAGGTTTATTCAAGGATAAAAGCACTCTTCAAAAAGAAGAAATTCCCCATAGTATTGGGCGGCGAACACTCGGTGAGCATTGGAGCAATCAAGGCTGCAAGCGAACAGTTCAGCGACCTGACCATCTTGCAATTTGACGCGCATACCGACATGAAAGACTCTGTCAACGGATCAAAATTCAACCACAAATGTGTCATGGCCCGTGCCTCTGAAATGGCACCGGTTGTTCAAGTTGGTATCCGTAGTATGAGCGCTGCTGAACGCGAAGACATCAAACCTGATTGCGTGTTTTATGCCATGCAGATTTATGACCAATCAACATGGATGTACGAACTGTTGAACAAGCTGACACGCAATGTTTACATCACCATTGACCTTGATGTCATGAACCCCTCAATCATGGCCTCGACAGCTATTCCTGAGCCTGGAGGCATGAACTGGTTCGATATCATCAATATTTTGAAAAAAATCAGTGAGCAGGTCAATATTGTAGGGTTCGACATTACCGAGCTTGTCCCTAACAAGGAAAACAAAGCCCCAGATTATCTGGCCGCTAAATTAATTTACACCTTGCTGACTTACAAATTCATAACAGGGATTAAATAAATTCGCAAATCACAAGGCTGCCACAATAGTAGGCGGCCTTTTTAATACCTAATCAAAATGCCTCTACTTAAAGTAACCAACCAAGAAAACGCAACCGGACGAGTTGCTGAAATCTATGGCACAATGATGGATAAAATGGGTTTCATACCCAATGCGTTCAAAATCTTTAGCTCGAGCGAGCATGTTCTCGGCACACAAGTCGGCAACCTGGCTTACTTCATGCGGCACAAAACGCTGGGCGGTAAATTGCTTGCTTTTGTCCGTGTACTCGTGTCTGAACAAGAACATTGCGAATACTGCATTACGGTCAATTCCCACATTCTGCTTCAGTATGGTGTTCTTCCTGATACATTGGCCGAAATAAAACTTGATCCATCAAAAGCCCCTCTTGAAGAAAAGGAATTGGCTTTGCTGTTGTTCGTTTTAAAAGTGGTCAAAGATTCCAACTCGGTTCAACAGAGTGATGTTGATGCATTGCGTAACCTCGGTTGGACCGATGCCGACATTCTTGATGCAACCTACCACGGAGCTACTCAAATGGGCATGAGCCAAGTGTTCAATGCTTTTAAGATCGAAGTTGACATGTAGAACTTCAGATCACAGCATAATTTTGCCTTTATAAGATGGGGTGTCGAACATGAGTCCGGCACCCCATCTTCATGAAAACCCATACATTTGCCATACGGATCAAACCTCTTTGGGAAATGGAAAAGGCATACGACAATTTATTGTTGATCTACTATTCAGGTACCGGCAACTCAAAGCGAGTAGCTGAATGGATTGGACACAAAGCCCAAACCAAGGGCATGAAGACCTATATTACTTCCTACCACCGGTTCAACTCCGAAGTAATAGCAGGATTCACCGGTAAAACCCTCATCGGTTTTTTCTCGGCTACACATGGTTTCAATATGCCCCACTCCATGCTCGAATTCATATTTCGCTTCAAGCTACTGAAAGGCTCGGATGTTTTTATCGGAAACACCCGGGCTGGCATGAAACTCAACAAAGTTTTCCTGCCCGGCCTCAGTGGGATAGCCCTATATTTCCCTGCTTTGGCCTTATGGCTTAAAGGCTACAAGATTAAGGGTATGTACCCTGTAGATTTGCCTTCCAATTGGATTTCGCTCCATCCAGGTATTCGTAAAAAGGTTGTTGAATCCATTGTTGATCGTTGCGCAACGCTCACCGACCGCTTTGCCGAGAAAATACTCACTGGCCAACGAGTATTCCTCAAGTCATTTGTGCTTTTACCATTAGACATATTGGTTGCCCCAATTTCCTTGGGATATTATTTCATCGGCCGTTTTGTAATTGCCAAAACCTTTATTGCCAACAGCAATTGCAACAATTGCGGACTTTGCATACAACAGTGTCCCACTCATTCCATCGTGCTGGTTCAAAACAGGCCTTATTGGAAATTTACCTGCGAAAGTTGTATGAAGTGCATGAACTACTGTCCGCTCAGAGCCATAGAGACGGCACATTCCATGGTTTTTCTATGGATGATCGCACTGATTTATTTCATTAATCCTTTCATCTCTTCGCAAGTCACCACTTTGGTAAGCAGTTGTTTTTATAAATCTTCCTTTGCCTTTGAGATCATAGATTTTGCTGCGCGATGGGTGACGATTATAGGTTTGTTTTTCGGAGCTTACAAAACAATGCATTACTTCATGCGCTACCCTTGGTTCAGCAAATTGGTTTCCTATACTTCCCTTACCCATTTCAAATTTTGGCGACGCTATAAAATCCCTAAGGCTCACGTTTGATAAGCCATAAGTCGAATATTCTTGAACTGTGTTGTTTGGTAGAATTTGATAGCCATTCCCATTCGAGGAAGCCCCTTTGGAACTGAACGGGGAGCAAAATAAAAGCAATAGTTGCAACTGGTCAATTGCAATTGGGATTTGGTCAACTTCATCGGCCATTTGGTCAATTTCATCAGCCATTTGGTGAACTTCATCAGCCATTTGGTGAACTTCATCAGCCATTTGGTGAACTTCATCAGCCATTTGGTCAACTTCATCGGCCATTTGGTCAACTTCATTGGCCATTTGGTGAACTTCATCAGCCATTTGGTGAACTTCATCAGCCATTTGGTGAACTTCATCGGCCATTTGGTGAACTTCATCAGCCATTTGGTGAACTTCATCAGCCCTTCCTGGGAAATGATCTTCTTGCCAAGCTTTGCTAAAAGGCATAGTTTTCCCTAACTTTAACAATCCAACAACAGTATTAAGAAATTTATTTCAGCAACTTGCAATAATCAATTTTGGCCTTAGAAAATATGCCTGAAAGGAAGGAGCAGCCAGCCCAAGAGCTTCTCAATTTTAGGACGGCGCAACCAACTCTGATGGTCAAACTCTAGGCAGTGCGCCAATGTTTCATCTATGTGTTCTTTTATCTCCCTGACGATTCCTTTATGAGTGCCAAACAACATGACCTCGTGCTGGTATCGGAAACTGCGGTAGTCAATGTTGGGCGATCCCAACCCGAATATCTCATTATCTATCAACAGTAATTTAGCATGCAGGTTATTGGTAGTGTAAAACAGCAGCTTGATGTGATTGGAGGAATAGAATCCATAATATTTGCTGCTCAACAAGTCAATGGCCCGGACATCAGAATGCCTTGGAAGGATAATTTTGACTATAACACCTCGATTGGCTGCGTCAGCTAGGCATTTACGCAATCGGTATCCCGGCAGGAAATAGGGGGTTTCAATAATGATTTCCCTTTTGGCTTTGCCTACAAGCTTTTCCAGTTTGGTTTTTATCCTTTGCCGATAGACCGATGGCATGTCCTCGACAAGTTCAAATTGATCAACAAATTTCGATTTCTTGAAGGTCAACTTGTTGAACATATATTTCCTGTAAATTTTGAAGCTTTCGAGGAAGGATCTTTTGAAGAGAAGGGTGATGCTGCCTGTAAACCGCATTACCGATT
>Ga0118677_10013445_pt1 | contig 11765 bp, 5 predicted proteins | sample AliMusrvi5mmetaG_FD_86154 | JGI IMG/M metagenome (GOLD analysis project Ga0118677, IMG submission 86154) | reverse complement strand
TGACCAACTGGAACGGAACGGATCCAAGCGGATTCCGAGGGACAGATCTTTCGGTTTTGATCCCTTTCATTGACAAGACCTTCTTCCCTTTTGCCTGGGGACAGACGGAAAAAGGGGAACGCATCATTGATTCGCAATATGCCTCCTGTACGATTTACAATGAGTTGAGTCATGTTGGGTGCAGAAAACTTTTTGGTTTCAATTTTGCCGATGGCAGAATAAAGGGTTACGATTTATGGATGCCGGGGGGGTTCGATAAAACATTTTCCTTCATCGCTGTCAGGGGAAACCCGCAATACGGAATCAATGATTTCAAGGACAACGGGGATCAAACAATTTCGGATCGGGCCACCGGACTGATGTGGACGAAAGACGACAGCAAGTCGGGCATGAACTGGGAACGGGCACTGGCCTGGGCGCAGGAAAAGAATTTAGAAAATTATTGTGGTTATCATGACTGGAGACTGCCGGATACAAAGGAGTTGCAAAGTATCGTAGACTATACCCGGTCGCCGGGTTCCACCAATTCGGCTTCCATCAATCCGGTGTTTAATTGCACTTCAATTACCAGCGAGGGAGGCACCCTCGATTGGCCCTGGTTTTGGACCAGCACGACGCACCAGTCGGCCAGAGAAATTTCGATGTCCGGTGCGAGTGCGGTCTATGTTTGCTTTGGAAGGGCGGCCGGATGGTTCAAGAAACCAGGCAGCACCTACTATAAATATTATGATGCCCATGGTGCCGGAGCACAAAGAAGCAGTCCGAAGGAGAGTCGTATGCAAGGCATCGAAATGGGTGTTGATTCATTGGGTAAGCCAGTATACGGATTAGGTCCGCAGGGTGACATCTTAAGGTCAAATAATTTTGTCCGGCTGGTCCGGAATATCAAATAAACCCAGTAAGTGCATTGCGTCAAATTGCATTTGGATTTTCATCAGGAATTTGTGGAAACTTAAGTGCAGCAATGTACTTGACTTCTTTCAACCCCCTATTGAAGTGATATTATTATTACATTTACAAATGAACAAATCTGGTCCGAATTATTTCATTTTCAATGTCTAAAAGTGATTTTATAACTGATGAGCAGGCTCTGCTGAAGCTAGCCGAAGGTGATCTGATCGCTTATCGTTTCCTGTTTGACAAATACTTCCCCGACCTCTGCAATTTTCTCAATATTTACCTTCACTCTAAGGAATTTTCTCAGGAAGTCGCCCTCGATATTTTTGAATTTATCTGGGAGCGTAGAGCATCCCTGCAAATAAGGGCAAACTTCAGATCTTTTCTCTTTTCTTCGGCTAAAAACAGGGCCATCAGTCACTACCGGAGAGAACACAGGGCCGTCTTCACCTCCCTGGATATACAGGATTCCCGTCTTTCAGAGGAAATCGTTTCACAACACTTCATGGAAGAAAAAGAGTTGCGCGAACTTATCGATGCGGCGATTGAAAAACTCCCCGATCAAAGCAGGAAGATATACATCCTGGCCCGTGAAGAAAATCTCTCCCATAAAGAAATTGCCGCACTCCTCGGAATTACCCCGAAAACGGTCGAAAACCATGTGGGCATTGCCTTAAGGAAGCTTCGCGAATCACTTAGCCCATTTTATAAACAGATTTTCATGAGCTGGCTACTACCTATTTTGTTCAGCTAATTTAACCACTATTCATTTATTTTTACTAATTTTCACAACTGCTTGAGGGATTTCCGAACTTGTTACGACATATCACGTAAGAAAGAAAAATGGAAACCACAAACATACCCTGGAATGCCATTGCGGCCAAATTGGAAAATAGGACCGCCGGTGAAGATATTGGGCTACTAAAAGAATGGCTCGATTCATCACCTGAGAATCCTTTGATTCTTAATGAGATCGTTAATACCTGGTCGCTTACCAGGAGTAAGCCCGACTATTTCCAGCCTGATATGTCCTACAACTGGGAAAAGTTGATCCAAAAAATTCAGGTCCTCCCTAAGAAAAAAAGGGCCCTCTCCACCTACATAAATTTTGCAGCCGCAGCAGCAATTCTGATCGTGGTATTCCTGGCTGGAATTTCTTTTGGGGGCAAGTTCATTAGCGAAAAAAACAGGTTCACCTACTCCAAAATTATTTCTCCGAAGGGAAATAAAACACAGGTGGTATTGCCTGATAGCAGCAAGGTGTGGCTCAACTCAGGTTCTGAATTATGGTATCCCTCAGACTATTCAGCCAGTAACCGGGAGGTATGGTTCAAGGGAGAGTGCTACTTTCAGGTTGAGAAAGATCCTTTACATCCATTGATCATTCATGGCAGCAAGCTTCAGGTAAAAGTCTATGGAACCAGCTTCAACATGAGGGAAGATGGAACCGGAGATCTGACTGATGTGATGCTGGTTACTGGAAAAGTTGAAGTTCTCAACCTGCAAAACGAAAATATTACAAATCTGCTCCCCGGACAAGAACTGGTCTACAGAAACGGTAATGGAAAAGTGCAGGTTGCGGAAAATATGGAGGCCTTGACTTCCTGGATTCACAACATCCTGATTTTCAATAATCAGCCATTCGAGGAGGTCATTCACTATCTTAATAGTTGGTATGGTGTGAATATCCAGCTGGATCACACCATTTACTATCATCATAACTATACTTTCAAGGTAAAGACAGAAAGTCTTAGAGAGGTGCTTGAGCTTATCAGCATCATTACACCCATTGAATACACAATAGAAGGAGAACAAGTAAAAATTAAATACAAACCACAAGTCAGGAGTTAGTTACAAAAAAACAGGAAGTGTTCGAGACTCCCTGTTCATAAAATTAGTTATTGTTGAACCGAATTTATATGCAGCGTATTTCGCAAAAAGACTTGCATAAAAATTCAAAACTAAATTTTTCGTAAATTATGAAAAAAAACTCAGTACAGGCGTGCCATCGAAATCCGATGGTGCAAAAAATTCTATTAATTATGCGATTAACACTATTTTTGCTGGTGTTGAATATCCTGAATGTTTATTCCGCCACCTACGCGCAAAAAACCAGGTTAAACCTCAATGTCCAAAACGGGCAGGTGAAGGATGTACTGGCTGAAATCGAAACGCAGAGCGAATTCTTTTTCATGTACGACAACAACCAGATTGATGTCGAACGAAAGGTAAATCTGGAAGCGAAGTCTGAAAATATCGACAATGTCCTTCAAAGATTGTTTGAGGGAACCGATGTTAATTTCAGGGTCGTCAACCGCCAGATTGTACTTTTCCCGGAAACTGGTGGCAATGGTGCTCAACAGCAAGGGAAAGTTCACGGTAGAGTTACGGATCCAACCGGAGCCTCGCTGCCGGGCGTTACCGTTTCTGTGCCAGGAACTACCTTAGGGGTCATCACGGATATAGATGGAAACTATGCTATTTCCAGTGTTCCTGCAAATGGTGTCCTGCGTTTTTCCTTCGTTGGGATGAAGCAACAGGAAATTCAGGTGGGCAATAAATCGCTTATCAATGTTATACTCGAACAAGAAACAGTTGGTATAGAAGAAGTTGCAGTAATTGGTTATGGTTCAGTCAAAAAGAAAGACCTGACAGGAGCTGTTGCTTCACTTAATTCGGCTGATATCGTCAGGACTTCTCCTGCCAACGCCACTCAGGCACTCCAGGGTCAGGTACCAGGGGTTGTCGTATTGAAAGGCAGTAACCTTCCCGGTCAGGCATTCAGTATTGATATTCGTGGTGAAAATACCATCACGGGTGTCACTGAACCGTTGGTCGTTATCGACGGAGTAATCGGTGGCAGGTTACGTGATATTAACCCAGCAGATATTCAATCTATCGATATTTTGAAGGATGCATCTTCCACCGCGATCTACGGTTCTCGTGGAGCAAACGGTGTGGTCATCATCACTTCCAAGAAAGGATTAGCTGGTAAACCTAAAGTTACGATCGATTCTTACAGGGGTATCAAGACACCCGCCCACTTGCCCAATCTTCAGACAGCGCAGCAATTCTATAAAATGATTGTCACGGATGCGGTATTGAACCTTGGCTCTCCCGCAACCTTTTCGACCAATGAAATGGCCATGGTAAACGGCAACAAAAGCACCAATTGGGTTGATCTGCTGACCAAACCAAGCGCAACAATGGGAACGACGGTCGCGGTAACCGGCGGTTCCACCGGAACAACCTACCGTTTCTCCAGTGGCTATATTCAGGAAGACGGTAATATTCCCGGAAGTACCTTTAAAAAATACAGTTTGAACGGCGCCCTGGATAGTAAAATTACAAACTACCTGAGAGTCGGTATTACCGCTTACCTCAACTACAGTAATAACCCAACAGGATCTTATGAGGCTTTACGTTCAGCTTACCGGGCAAGGCCAACCGGAGTCAATTTGTACAGCGATCTGACCAATCCGAGTGATGGATTTGATCTGAACCAGGGCGCATGGAATGGGTTGGCCGTGTGGATGGGAATCAAGGACAACCAGGTTCTGAATCCAATAGTGGAAGCCAATCCAGCCAACTACCAGTTTGAGACAAAAGTTGCCAACGAAATGGGAAATGCTTTTGTCGAATTAACTCTTTTAAAGGGACTTACATTCAAATCATCTATATCTGCATCCATCATTGATCAGCGCCAGGGTGACTACAGAGGTACCTATACCAAAGACCGTGCAGGGGTAAACCTTCCAAGAGCCACTTACTCTACGGCAGACAATACCAGCTATACATTTGATAATCAGATAAATTATACAGGTTCAAAGGGCAAGCATAAATTGAATGCAACCATCCTGCAGAGTGCCTTCAAAAACATCGCTGAGACTTATTCCATTGCTGTACAAAATCTTCCTTTTGCCTCTATCTGGTATAATTTAGGGACTGCAGGAAATGCTAACATCACCGGGGTAACCAGTAGTTACAAGATGAACAGCATTGAATCCTACATGGGTAGGGTCAATTATTCTTATGATGAAAAATACCTTCTTACTTTAACAGGTCGTAATGACGGTGCTTCTCAGTTGGGCGAAGGACACAAATGGGCCTTTTTCCCTTCTGCCGCTTTAGCATGGCGTTTGGTGGAAGAAGATTTCATCAAAAGAACGAAGCTTTTCTCTGACCTGAAACTAAGGGTTAGTTACGGTGAAGTAGGTAATTCAAACGTATCCCCTTACAGTACCCAAGCCTCTATTCTAAATACTATTTACAGTTATGACCAGACCCTGGGAAATGGATTTGCCCCCGGTAACCTGGGTAACAAAGACCTGAAATGGGAAAGAAGCCAGGAGGTCAACGTAGGTTTGAACTTAGGATTTCTGAAAAACAGAATTACAGCCGCCATTGAGGTTTACAAGAAGAATACAAAGGACCTGATACTACAGGAAAACCTGCCAACTTCCACTGGATTCAATTCTGTGTATGCCAACGTGGGTGAAATTTCAAACAAGGGTATTGAGCTTCTTATCAACACCAGGAACATTGACAGAAAAGATCTTTCCTGGACCACTTCCTGGAATTTCTCCAAAAACATCAATAGAATTGAGGCTTTGGCCAATGGTGTTTCTGCAATTATCGGCAACGCCTTGTTTGTTGGCTCACCGGTTAAATCCTATTATGATTACAGGTTCGCAGGAATCTGGCAAATAACTGATAGTGTCACCGCAAAATCCTTTGGCCAATCTCCTGGTTCTGTTCGGGTAGTAGATACCAACAAGGACGGCGTCATCTCCTCTGCAACCGGAAAAGATGACCGTCAGGTTCTGGGTACTCAATTGCCCAACTACATCATGGGCATGACCAATCGGGTTACCTACAAGGATTTTGATCTCTCTTTCCAACTTTATTACAGGAACGGAACCACCTACAACAACAACTTGTTGGCTGGAACAATGGGAGATTACACCAATACCCGATACAACCACATCGTTTTAGATTACTGGACAAGAAAGAATCCTATCAACACCTTCTATGGTCCGGGAATTTCTCAGCCGTACAAGAGTGCCATTCAATATGAAGATGCGAGCTATTTAAGAGTCTCTGATATCACTGTTGGCTACACGATGCCTAAGACAATCCTCGACAGGCTAAAAATAGACAAGGTTCGCGTCTATCTGCAAATAACTAATCCATTTGTGTTTAGTAAATATCACGGTCTGGATCCTGAGTACAATTCAAGTACCTACATCGATGACGTACCAAATATCGTGTATACATTTGGTTTAAATCTTGGTTTCTAAACACTTAAAAAAACATTTAAAAACAAATCATATGAATATTTTTAAAATATCCAGACAAGCTTTAATTTACATCTCATTGATTGTAATTATTGGAGCAGGGTGCAAACAGAGTTTTCTCACTGAGGTTAACCCGGGAAACAGAACTACCGACAACTACTATACCAATGCAGCAGGCTTCGAAAGCCTTGTAACTTCTTGTTATCCATTACTTAGGGATATCACACAGCAAAGAGTGCTTATATATCCCGGAACAGACGTTTTCGCAGCCGGTGGCTGGGGCGGAGTATATTTTAACCAGCCCAATCCTCTGGGAAGTGCCTATGACCAGTATGATATTCGCATGAATGCCTCTCTCGGTGAACTTCAGACACTATGGGATTTCTTGTTTCGCGAAATCAACAGGTGTAATGCAGTTGTTTCAAGGGCGCCAGCAATTACTGACATGGCCGACTCTGCTAAAAATGTTAGAATCGCAGAAGCCAAATTCCTTCGTTCACTCTCCTTATTCTGGGCCGTACAAACCTGGGGAGATATACCAATGCCTTTGGAAGAAACTACTGCTGCCAGTCTGCAAGTAACCAAAACCGTCTCAAAGGATATCTATTCCCAATTGGTGAAAGACCTAACGGAATGTGTGAGTAAATTACCTGCTAAACAGAAGGATGTGGGTCGTGTCACTCAGGGAGCTGCCAAATTTCTTCTGGCGCGTGTCTACCTGACCCGTGGGTGGAATTATAACAATGCGTTGGGTGGTTCAGCGGCCGATTTTACCAGTGCCCTGACCCTATGCGACCAGATCATCTCTTCGGGTTTGTATCCTTTGGAAACAAACTGGAACAACTTGTGGCCGCTGCACAACATCAACCCGAACAAGGAGTCGGCTTCCGCCACGAGTTCTGTCGCAGTTTGCAATAAGAGTGCAGAAGTCATTTTCGCTGTCCAGTATGCCAATGCATCCAGCTATCAGGGAGACCCAAGTGTTGGAACTTCTACCCTTGGAAATAATATGCACGAGATGTTCTCGGGCGGACCCAGCGGCGTAGCCCAACAGGCAAGAACTTCCGCCTACAACCGGTTCCTTCCCTCACAAAACTGCACCTGGGCTGCTTACCGTCTTTTTGATCCGAAACTGGACCCGAGATACAATGCAACCTTCAACAGCGTTTCTTATGCAACTGTAGCCGGTTCAATTTCACTGGCATCCAACAAGCCATTTCCCCAGAATTTGACTTTGACCTATGCAGTGGGTGACACCACCGCTGTGGCCATGCCTTGGACAAATCCTGTAACAACGGCTGCCCAGAGAGGCGTTGACATTCAGGGTGGTACAAAGAAATATTCTGTCATCAATTGCAACGAATATGTTGGATTAGGTTATATCACAGGGACAACCCCTATCGTGGATGTTTTGGCAGGACCTGCCCCAATGTTCTGGAAATTCTTCCAGCCCGGAATCACTTACGGAGATGGATATTCTACCTTCAACGACCCGCTCTTCCGTTCTGCAGAAGTCTACCTCATGGCTGCTGAAGCCATTGTAAAAGGTGCAACAGGTGCCATTTTGGGTACTGCCGATGTCTATTACAATAAAATTCTTGACAGGGCCCTTGGCGCTGCCAACGCCGGTAAGTCTCCGATGAGGGCAACAAATCCCGAATTGGTCAACGATCCGCTCACCAATATTATTTCCTACAGAGCTACTGCAGCAAATATTACGGTCGACCTAATTCTGGATGAACGTGCCAGAGAGCTTTTGGGCGAAGGCAACCAAAGATGGTTTGACCTGAAGAGAACGGGTACCCTGATCTCCCGGGCATCCAAATATAATCCCTGGACCTCTTATGGATTGACCGGTACTCCGCTCATTTCCGCCAAACATCTCGTACGGCCTATTCCACAGGGAATGCTGGATAATTCCAATCCACGGATTGCACAAAACGACGGCTACTAGAATTTTTGCTCTTAACCATTAGACTGTTAAAAGGGAAGAAGGACTTATTCCTTCTTCCCTTTTTCTCTTTCAACCCTAAAAATCATGAAGAAAAGAGCTCTTTCTATTTTTTCCCTGCTTCTGATTTCTACATCGATTGTTGCCCTGCCGATTCGCTATGTTCCAAATTTTTCCAATGAAAACCATCCGGAAATAGGTTACTGGTTTATATCGCCCAGCTTACTGCCAGGGGATAATTTCCTGGTACACCTGGATACCATCGCTCAAAAATGTCCCTATACCCTGCTTTTCCTGACCGCAAGGGAGGGTGCGAATTTCTATGATTTCAAATTGATGCATCCTGTATTTCAGAAAATCGTCTCAAAAGCACACAAAAAGGGTCTGAAAGTCGGATTGCAACTTTGGGGTAATTACAAGGATACCTCGATTGCCGGGTCTCAGCGGATGATCGTTGAAAATGAAGTCCTGCTGGACCAGTCTGGAAATGCCGCCTGCACCGCAAAAGCAAAATATATCAGGTTTCCTGATCGTCTTTTGCACTCGGATTTATTCAAAGTCTATGCGTTCAGGAAAACTTCGGAAGGTTTCTATGATCCCGCAACACTTAAGGATATTACAGGACTCTGCATTGCCTCTACTCCTGACAAAGAGACGGTTAACGTAAAAATCAAGGGTGGAAATAGTATGAAAGGCCTGACTGCCTGTGTGATGACCCAGCAATACTGCAGTCAGAGCAGCATGTGGGGCGATGTTGAAATCAACGGTTTCGCAGAAGCGATGAAGGCCTATTCCGATATTCCATTCGACGGATTTGCGCTGGATGAGTATGGCAATAAGTATGTTGCCCGGGAAGCAGAATTGAAACCCGGTGAGGCCTTCCGGGGCCGATGGTATTCTGATGCCATGGCCTCCGCCTTCCTTACTACGACTGGCCGTTCTTTAGACAAGACTCTTTTTGATGCCCGTTATGCCCCTACCGGGAAACCAGAGGTCAGAATGAGCGCGATCAACGAATACATGGATTTCATGCGGAAAGGCGCCTTGCGTGTCGAAACTGCCGTGAACCTGAAATCGAAAGAAATATTCGGGAAAAATATCTTCAACGGCATTCATAATACTTACCATAACAGTTTGGTCAACGACGAGATCTGGGCCAATGGCTTCGGATGGTGGGATGCTCCGCGCGATTATGGTCAGACAGATGAGAGGACCCCTACTCCCACCCAAATGGGAATCGCGATGGCCCATTCTAAAAATGCGATGTACAACCAGTTTTACGACAAGGATCTTGAACCGGTTTTAGAAAAGGCATTCAGCGACTTGCGCTGGGGTATCCGTACCCATTACCATGCCTTGAACGATAAGCGTAACCAGCGGTTTGACCTCGAATTTCCTGAGGCCATTGCAGGTATCAGCCGCATCGAGAATTGTGCCCGCCTGCTGAACAAATTTAATCCCTCGCTTCCCAAAATTGATCTGCTCGTCATCTTTGGAACCGATGCCCTGTGCAACTGGTATCCCATTGAAAATCAAAGAGGCATCTACGATATCAACGACAAAATGAGGGTGGAAGAAAAGGGCGTAGAAATCTGGAATGCCGGGTATCTCAATGCCGTGGTGCCATCGGATCTGATTGTCAGCAAGAAACTGAAGATCGGGAAAAATGGCAAGCCGGAGATGAATGGACATACTTTCGAGGCGGTGCTCTTCCTGAATCCCCAATATGCCAAAGAACCGGTTCTACAATTTCTGGAGGAGTACCAGGCAAAGGGAGGCAAACTGATGATCGAAGGTACCGCCGATCATGACTTCAAGGCCAATGATATCACCAAACGATTCGGAGCCATATATGAAAAAGCCACGGTGAAGGGTTATTCCGTCGAAGCACTTTCAAAACTTGGCATCAGCAAAAACCTGTTGCCTGACGGGTGCAGGAATGAGGATGGATCCTATGTATTTATTGACAGAAATTCCCTTATCACGGATGCCCTGGCAACATTCAGTGTGAGCCTGGACGACGACAAATACAGCGGAACTTACAAGGGAATTGTCCTCCTTGCAGCAGATAAAAAAAATGGCCTCAGCAAACTGGCTGTTGCAGGACTAAAAGAGTTACAACTTAATGGGAAGGTTATTTTATCCTTTAAAGATCCGGTAGATGTTTTTGCGGAAAAACGAGAAGGTCATACGGTGTTGATCCTCGCTGATCCTACTCGCAAGTTAGTGCCGCTCATCAATAAATTGTGAAAATCAAAGACCAAATTAAATAGGAATGCCTTATCACAGTCTTATAAATTTTAAATTCATTTAACAATGGAAAAATCACTCGTTTCCAGTTTATCATTATGTTCCTGTTTCACGTTGTTGAATGTTGCCTGTTCGCCACCAGGCAAGACTCCCCTGCCGGCCGTTAAACAGCCAAATATCATCCTGTTACTGGCCGATGATATTGGTTTTGAAACCATTGGAGCTTATGGGAGTGCAGTTTACAAGACTCCCAGAATCGACAAAATGGCAGAGCAGGGTGTGCGATTCGAGCAATGCTACGCTCAGCCATTGTGCTCACCTTCCCGTGTACAACTCATGACAGGGAAATCGAACTTCAGAAATTATGAGCGATGGGGTTACCTGGATATGAACGAAACCACTTTTGCCCATTTGTTTAAAGCCAAAGGATATTCTACCTGTATTGCAGGGAAATGGCAGCTTAGGGGAGATGAATTTGCACCCTACAAGGCAGGTTTCGATGAATATCTTTTGTGGAATATCATGGATACCAGCTCCACGTATAATGAACGTTATAAAAATCCGCGGGTGCTGGAAAACGGAATAAAGAAAAAATACAACAATGGAGAGTTCGGTCCTAAACTGTTTGTGGATTTCCTGACCAACTTCATGGAACGAAAAAAGGACGGCCCTTTCCTGCTGTATTATCCGATGGTACTTTCCCACAGACCCTTTGTGCCAACTCCTGATAACGGAAAGGCCTACGACGATTTCAAGATAGCGCAAAAAGGGGAAGCCGGTGGATCGCCTTCTGATACTACTTTTTTCAAGGATGAAATGGCTTACGTGGACAAAAACGTGGGCGAGATTATCGATAAAGTCCACGAATTGGGCATCGCGGAAAATACGCTCATCCTGTTTACCGGGGATAATGGAACCGGAGTAGAAATACTGTCTGCCATGAAAGACGGACGAAAAATCCCGGGCAAGAAAGGACAGACCAACGAATACGGAATACATGTCCCGCTCATTGCTTATTGGGAAGGGAAAATTAAACCCGGACAGGTAAATAGTTCCCTGGTTGATTTCACGGATTTTCTTCCAACCATGTGTGATGCAGCAAATATTAAGTTGCCTGAAAAATTCGTAACCGACGGACAGAGCTTTATGCCTCTGATGCTTGGACAACCCTATACACCAAGAGAGTGGCTTTTCTGCCACTACGATCCGAAAAAAGGAGGTTTTCAGAGTGCCCGGTTTGTCCATAATAAGGAGTGGAAATTGTATGAAACCGGTGAGATCTTTCATGTCATCAATGATCCACTTGAAAAAACCCCGATTGCTGAGAAGGATCTGAATCCCGAACAACAAAAATTGATAGCTACTTTCAG
>Ga0118677_10013444_pt1 | contig 11766 bp, 9 predicted proteins | sample AliMusrvi5mmetaG_FD_86154 | JGI IMG/M metagenome (GOLD analysis project Ga0118677, IMG submission 86154) | reverse complement strand
AATTTGTGGTGTGGATGCATATCAGACAATTTTTACTATGACCAGAAAACGGATTCACCTTCTACTACTTGTGACCATGGCGCTGCTGCTGTCAGTGCCGGGTATGCTGATGGCACAATCGCTGGCTTCGGGAACCGCAAATTTCAAGGAAAATACGGCCTACCCGACTTTTCCGTCCAGCGACCCGATCTGGTATTTCTGTTCAGTTGAAGGTGTGTCCATAGGTTCACTGACCGCCCGAGCTTCAGGGGCCACTGTCACTTTTTAGTGGGAGAAATTTGATCCTGTAGGCGTAAAATTCGTCAATTACTCCAACGACACTGGGGTAATCTCCACCATTAACAACCTTGCCGACGGATGCTACAGGGTTTCCTTCACCGAAAATGGCAAAAGTTACCTCTTCAGGGCATGGGTCATGAATGGCTGGAGCCGGCCATCAAATGCCATCGCGCAATCGACCTGCACCTTTCTGAAGCTTTCCTCCACGGTAGTCGGTTCTGTCTACCAGTATTGCGACCTGGCTAACGGAAAACCGGTTCCTGTAAGTTCTGATTATAAATTCCGCTGGTACACAGGCACAACCTTTGTCGCCTCCATCCAAAACCCGACGATATCCAATCCTCCGTCCCAAAATACGGATTACCGTGTGGAGGTAACGGACAGGGCGGGTTGTATGAAGAGCGCCACTGTGACTTACAATTCGCCGATACCCGTGGCCAAATTCACCTGGACCACCAACCAGAAAAATGACCCGCAGTATACTTTCCCACAAGCGCCTGCCAACATTGATTTCCAGAATCAGAGCGTGAATGCCGATGCAGACAAATACGAATGGTACCTTTTCAAGGATAAATCAGTACTTACAGCACTGGGAGGCGGAGGAACAACGGCCATTGATTCATTTATCACCGTCCTGTACGATCCGGATCCGCTCTATACCTACCAGAATTCGGGCAAGTACATGGTCAAACTGGTAGCGTCCAAAACAGTCCAGGCCCTGACCTGTCGCGACACCTTCTATCTGGCAGATTACATTGTCGTGGATACTTCGCTGGTCAAGGTAACTCCTGTTTTTACGCCTAACGGGGATGGTGTCAACGACAAGATGATCATCAAAACCAGGTCGCTGCAAAGTTTGACCTTCACGGTATTAAACAGGTGGGGAAAAGTAGTACATCAGTATTCCACCAACAATTACCTTCCCGAGAATTCGGAAATTGCCGCCTGGGATGGCCGCGTGAACGGCAAACTCTGTCCGCCGGGCACCTATTTTTATGTGGTGGATGCCCAGGGCCGGGATGGCGTACGACGACGATCGAAGGGGTTTGTGGAGATGATTTGGTAATTCGACAATTTGGTAATTCGACAATTAGGTAATTCGACAATTAGTAAATTCGACAATTCGACAATGGGCGGAATAGAGAATTGTAGCAATTAAATAAAAATTAAGTATAATGCTATCGAAAAATTTCTTGATATAATTGTAAAACACATATTATCAAATTTTTTCATTGTAGAATGGTCGAATTAGCACATTGTCGAATTTTTTCATTGTCGAATAGTCGAATTAGCACATTGTCGAATTTTTTCATTGTCGAATCGTCGAATTAGCACATTGTCGAATTTTTTTTCATTGTCGAATAGTCGAATTAACACATAGTCGAATTAAAATTATGGATGAAGCATTGGAAGACGCCAGAACAAGCCTGTGGGTACAGCAGGAGTGGCCCGGGATCTATTTTTTTAAATTTATTGTTCCGAACGACAAAATAAAACTGGAGCAGGTCAAAAAGTTGTTCCGGTTCGAAGACCAGATCACCTACCGGACCTCCACCGACATCAAATTTATCTCTATTTCCTGCAAACAGGAGATGAAAAATCCCGATGAAGTGCTCGCCATCTATAAGCTGGCGGGAGAGATAGATGGGGTGATTTCGCTGTGAGGAGACAGGGAGAAGGGAGACAGGGAGAAGTGAGACAGGAGACGGGAGAAGGGAGACCGGAAGACGGGAGACCGATAGAACACAACTCAAGCCTACCGTCAATCGAAAATTGAAAATCTAAAATCGAAAATTATATGAAGTTGTTGACATCAAGATCCAGTACTATTTTGAGGCGTGTATCGCTTCTATCGTTATTTCTGTTTGTTTCGGTTCAATGGTTGGTGGCCCAAACCCTTCAGGAGCGAATCAAGTCCCTGCCCGATATCATTTCGGTGGAGAAGATGGAGAACAATCCGTTTTTCAGTGAAGCCTATGTGGTGAATGTGAAGCAACCGATCGATCACCAGCATCCTGAAAAGGGCAGTTTCCCGCAAAGGGTATTCTTGTCGCATCTCTCCTACGACCGCCCGATGGTCTTTGTGACTGAAGGCTATGGAGGCGGATATGCAGCAGGCAAACGCCACCTCGAGGAGCTTTGCCCGATGCTGCAGGCCAACCAGCTCTTCGTGGAACATCGCTATTTTGGGAAATCCCGTCCTGATACCATCCACTGGGTCGACCTGACTGTCGAAAATGCTGCTGCCGACCAGCACCATGTTTTGCAACTCTTCAAACAAATTTACAAGCAGAAATGGGTGAGTACCGGAATCAGCAAGGGAGGCGAAACAACCCTTTACCACCGCATGCTTTATCCTGACGATGTTGATGTATCTGTTCCTTTTGTAGCCCCGCTGAACTTCGCGGTGGAGGAGTCCCGGCATCCCCATTTTATCGGTAAAGAGGTTGCCACCAAAAAGGAGCGGAAAAAGGTAAAGGATTTTCAGATGGAAGTCCTGAAACGGAAGGATAAGCTGATGCCCTTGTTCAGCCAGTATTGCAAGGATAAAAAGTTCACTTTCATGGCACCAGAGCGGGAGATTTACGATTATTCAGCATTGGAGTTTTCATTTTCTTTCTGGCAATGGGGCCATTCGGTCAAGGAGATTCCGGCGCTGAATGCCGCAGACAAGGTCATATTTGACTACTTTCAAAAGGTAAGCTCCAGCAGCTATTTCGACATTGAAAGCGGCAAAGCCAATGCCCCTTTCTTTGTGCAGGCACACCGACAATTGGGCTATTATGCCTACGACACCAAACCATTCAAAAAGGTGATCGAAACGAAAAGTACCAAAGACTACATCGAACACCTGTTTCTGACAAAGGACCAGATCTTCCCATACGATCCCACGATGAGCCTGGAGACGGACAAATACCTGAAGACCAAGGCAACTAAAGTACTATTGATCTATGGTGCCATCGATCCTTGGTCGGCTTCAGCAGCAACCGGAGGCAAGAATCCGGGGGTGGTTGTCATGTTTCAGCCTGGAGGTTGCCACCGCAGCCGCATCAGTAACATGCCGGAACCGTTGAAACAGAAGGCAATTGATTTGCTGAATGAGTGGATGAAGTAGGTGATCAATCAATCCTGATTATAGAGACCTTATTTTTTCAAACAACCTTAGTAGAAAGGATTCAATATTAAATGGGACCTTATTACCTTATTTCAAACTGGATTAGACTGAAATAAGGTAATAAGGTTTTGATTTTTGCCTATTGGTTGCTACTAAGGTTGTTTGAAAAAATAAGGTTTTACAAATCTTGATTACCGCTTTTTCCAGACTGTTATTTCAACTTCTTTCAGGATTGATTTGCGTTTGTTAATTCTGAAAAGAGATGGGAGACTAACAGTTTGATCCGATTTGATAAAATGCTCTTTCAGCAGCTCTTCCACAGTTTCAATACCCCTGACAGGCTCCGCTGAACTGCGGTAGCCGCCTAACCAGTTCTCCGGTTTGGTATAATTTTCATCCCAGTCGTAGGCAGTGGCAATGACCAGCACTCCGCCTTCATTCATCCTTCTGTGCAGCCCGAGCAATAGTTCGCGCGGCTGATAAATCCGGTCGAGGATGTCGTTCAGAACGATCAGGTCATATCCGCTGAACACATTTTTAAGATTGGCAAAATCCGATTGCAGAAATTTCACCTTTTTAATCAGGCTCTTCAGATTAAAATCTTCCTGGGTCACCTGGCGATAATCGTATACCTCTCCCTCTTCCGGAAAAATATAATTGAACCTGCCCTGCTCCTGTAATTGGGTTGCTACCCGGATGGTGCGGGCGGAAAGATCTACCCCGGTGACATTGTTGAATCCCCTGGCCAACTCCCAGGTGGTACGGCCTGTTTTGCAGCCCAGGTCGAGGGCACACCGATGGTGGATTGATTCCGGAAGGGTCAGGCAAAAGTCGGCGAGTGCCTTCTGGAAATTGGGAACTCCCGTCGCACTTGACCCATAGTGTGTTTCGCAATAGAGAATTACTTCCGGATCTGTTTCATAGCTGTGGTCTTTGATGACAACTTCCTGGAAAGAAGAGACGTATCGGAAACCGGCATGCTGGTAAAAATGACGGCGGAAGGCATACCTGGAATCCCGGATGGCTTCATTGCCGGTAGAGATCCAGGATCCACCCTTGATCATGTTGTGCCGGGTGTCGAAGGTCGGAGTAGAAAAATCATCGTAGGAAGGATGAACTTTGAATCCTTCGTACCCGGCAATCGGGGTCTCGGTCCACTGCCAGACATTTCCTATGAGGTCGAAGAACGCACCAAAGGCAAACTGGTCAACGGGACAAGGACTCTGGTAGTGTTCGAGGTTGATATTGCCGGGAGCCGTTTCCCATTCATTCAGGTCTGGAATCTGGGCCAGATCGTGCAAAATGTACCATTCCTCCTCCGTCATCAGGCGAACCGGCAGGCCCGTCTTCTCTTTTTTCCAGTTGCAGAATGCCTTTGCCTCCAGGTAGTTGACTTCAACCGGCCAGTTCCATGGCATGTCGATCTCTTCAAAAACCAATCTAAGCCGATAATGATTCCCGCTATTCCGCCAGAAAAGGGGGTGTTCGGCATTTTTAAAGGACTTCCATCTCCATCCCTCTTCCGTCCAGTATTTCTCTGTCTGGTAGCCACCAGCCAACACGAATTCCAAAAACTCCCCATTGGAACAGAGGAAGGCAGAGGCCTCGAAATCAGCGACCTCGGCCTGATGTGTTCCATATTCGTTGTCCCAGCCATAAAGCGGATCAGTGAATGGTTTCCCAAGTTTGATGGTTTTTCCGGCTACGGGAATCAGCTTGTTGGCAGGCGCATCCGCGGAAGCGGAACAGGTTTCCCATCCTGGAATTGCCTGGAGAAAATCCAATGGAAGTTGACGGATCAGGACAGAGGAGGTCTCGATGTGAATGCGGGAGTGCTCGATACCCATCAGTATAATCCAGATGGGATCTTCCCAGCGGATGGGCAATTGAATGGGTAGCGTTTCTATCTGTTTGACAACCGTTTCATAGACGAGCTTCCGGTATTTTTTTACCTCCTCCACGGTTGGCCATTTGTAATTGCTCTGGTTGAGATCGTCCCATGACATTTCATCCACACCAATGGCAAACATCGATTCGTAAACCGGATTGATTCGGCTTTCCAGTATCTTGGAAATTACCAGTTTGTTGATGTAAAATGCAGCCGTATGGCCAAAATAGAAAATCAGCGGATGGCGTAACGGATCAGCCGTACGGTACATGGCGGACGTGTCGGCAAAAACTTCAAAAAGATGTTCGTCGAGCGCGTAGGTCCGTTTGAAATAGTCCAGTATTTCAGTTCTTTTAAGTTCAGGAGTGCCTTTTTGGAGGTCGATGGTCTTGGTAACAAAACGGGGATCCATGGATTAGGATATTTTTTAATAAAAAAAAGCGTTTCGTTTTATGGCGGCTACAGGAATTTTGCCACTTCTTTCTTTAGATCCTTTAAAGCGACGGCAACCGGCAGAGGATCTTCATCGTGGTAATTGCCGAAGATTTTTTTGCTCAGCTCGTAGCCCGGTCCATTTTGATCCACCTCCTCTGCGGAGCGGTTGATAATGGCAATTAATTTCTCCTTGGCTCCGCGGATGGTCTCCCAAAGAATAGGAGAGACATAGATTTGCTGCGACAGATTGTGCTCATACTCCTGCCGGATCGTTCCAAGTAAAACCTGGTGGTACTGGGCCACAGTCAGATCGTGTGGTTCATGCCGGATAAGCATTGACTCCGGAGATATTCTTTCGAGGAAGATGGTCAGCCGTTCATAGGCCTGCAGTTTTACCGGAGTCATCTCCTTGGCATGCAGTACCCTGAATTCGAACTCCCTTCGGCGCTGGTCGTTTTCGAGCATGTCACGGAACAAAAAATAGGCCGTAACGAACACGATCAATGCTGGCAGCACAATTTTCAGAATTTCCCAAAACCCGTTGATATCATTGGCCATAGCTTGTGTTTTTATTCATGGTTGAATGTACGATTATCGATTATTTTGGTTTCTGTATCAGGCTGTAGTATTGAAAAAACTGAATGGAGAAAAAGAACAGGGTCAGTACTGCAAGTAGCATGTATCTCTTTTTTTTGAAATGGAAAAAAAGGAGTGTGATCATTGAGAGAACACCACCGGCCACATTCAGCCAGCCCGTTGTCTTCAGGAACCCAGCAGTTTCTCTGAGTTGGCTGTTATCTGCATAATGGGACAGGTCAATCAGAACAAGGTTGTAGTACATTGCTACCAGACCCATTAGAACCAATACCGACCATCCGGTATAGGTGAAGGTGGCCTTTTTATCCACGAATCCAATAACCACGAGGGCAATACCAATGAATATTCCCCACAAAGGAATCAGCATGGGAAGATAAAGTTCAGGTGTCTGCATGGTGCCGTTTGATTTATTTGTTCTCCTGATTTGAAAACGCAAAGTAGTAAAATATCCGTGAAGATGATGTGATATTTTCCTGATAAAATGAAGTTTAGGGTTTTGATTAGGCTGTTGAGGTCATAAATCATTATTTTTGCCAAAAACGAATACTGCCGATGTTAAAGAACCAACCGTTATCCGTCGATCCACACGCCAAAGGGCTTATCTTCGATATTGATGGCACCATATCCGATACCATGCCTATTCATTTAATTGCCTATCAACAGACTGCTGCAGAATATGGATTTGAAATCAGTTCCGAACTGTTTTACAGCCTAAGCGGGATTCCAGCCTATCAGACCAGTTGTATCCTGAAGGAAAAATTCAATAAAGATTTCGATCCACAGGAGTTTGCCGATAAAAAAGAGTTTCATTTCCTTCAAAATATCCACAAGGCGGCTCCTATTGAACCGGTGGTCAAAATTATCCGGGAGTATTCCGGAATACTTCCGATGGCCTGCGGGACCGGCGGAAGCAGGTTCTATGCCGACAAAACGCTTGAGCTTGCCGGTGTACGTGACTTTTTCGAGCATGTGGTAACCGCTGAGGATGTGGAGAACCACAAACCTCATCCCGATACCTTTCTGAAAGCAGCCGAACTAATCGGGGTCTCACCCGAATACTGCCAGGTCTTTGAAGACAGCAAACTGGGAATGCAGGCCGCACACAGTGCTGGCATGATGGCAACCGATGTAACACCGTATTATGATGCAAAAGGATAAAGGAACCAGAGAATTGAGATATGAGACATGAGATATGAGATAGGAGTTATAAGTTATGAGTTATTGAAGTTAAATCTTGATTAGTGCATTTTTCATTTTTCATTCATCATCCATCATTCATCATTCATCATCCATCATTCATCATTCATTATTTTTCACCTTAGCTTCATTAAATATGCCATGAACTTCAAAGTAACCGCAGAATTTATCCCAACAGGAGACCAGCCACAGGCCATCGAACAGCTGAGTGAAGGAATTCTTGCGGGTATTCCGTACCAGACGCTATTGGGTGTGACAGGTTCCGGTAAGACCTTTACCATGGCCAATGTGATTGAGAAGGTGCAGAAACCAACGCTGATCCTGAGTCACAACAAGACCCTGGCGGCACAGTTGTACGGGGAGATGAAGCAATTCTTCCCGGAAAACGCGGTACAGTATTTCGTCTCCTATTACGATTATTATCAGCCGGAAGCCTATTTGCCTACCACCGACACTTTTATCGAAAAGGACCTGGCCATCAACCAGGAGATTGAAAAGCTGAGGCTGGCTGCCACATCGGCCTTGCTATCGGGCAGAAGGGATGTGATCGTTATTTCCTCCGTTTCCTGCATCTATGGGATTGGTAATCCCGAGGATTTTCATGCCAATGTGACCCATATCAAGATTCAGCAGCAGTTCGGAAGAAATGTCATGCTGCGAAAATTGGTAGATGCCATGTATTCGCGTACAGATGCAGATTTTCAGCGTGGCAATTTCAGAGTAAAAGGGGATACTGTAGATATTTTTCCCGCTTACGCGGATGATGCAGTTCGAATTCAGTTCTTCGGGGATGAAATAGAGGAGATTTCCACTTTCAATCCGGAAACAGGTGCTTTCTTGCAACTGCACGAGCAATATTCCATTTATCCTGCCAATATTTTTGTTACCACGAAAGAGCGCACAAAGGCAGCAATCAGCATGATTCAGGATGATCTGGTGAGGCAGATCGAATTTTTCAAGACCACTGGAAAACCCCAGGAGGCCAAAAGGATTGAGGACCGTGTCAATTACGACCTGGAGATGATCAGGGAACTTGGGTATTGTCCTGGTATTGAAAATTATTCCCGCTATTTTGACGGAAGGGCACCCGGGACACGCCCCTTCTGCCTGCTCGATTTCTTTCCTGAAGATTTCCTGATGATCATTGACGAGAGCCATGTCACGATGCCACAGATCCGTGCCATGTACGGTGGCGACCGATCCAGGAAAACGACGCTGGTGGATTATGGATTCAGACTGCCTGCAGCCATCGACAACCGTCCGCTGAAATTTGACGAATTTGAAGATGTCGCCAGACAGATGATCTATGTGAGTGCTACCCCGGCCGATTATGAGTTGCAGAAAAGCGAAGGCGTCATCGTTGAACAGATCATTCGGCCAACCGGATTGCTGGATCCCATCATTGAAGTCCGGCCTGCCCACAACCAGATTGACGACCTGATTCACGAGATTCATCTCAGGATTGAGAGAAATGAGCGGGTTCTCGTCACAACACTGACCAAGCGAATGGCTGAAGAGTTATCCAAATATTTCGACCGGATCAGCATCAAGTGCCGGTACATCCACTCCGATGTGGACACCATGGAACGGGTTGAAATCATGGAAGAGTTGCGAAAGGGGAGCTTCGATGTGCTGGTGGGAATCAACCTCCTGCGAGAGGGACTCGACTTGCCGGAGGTTTCGCTGGTAGCCATCCTGGATGCCGACAAGGAGGGATTCCTCCGTTCGGAAAGGTCGCTCACGCAGACTGCCGGACGTGCCGCCCGGAATCTGAACGGACGCGTACTGATGTATGCCGACAAGATCACCAATTCGATGCAGCGAACCATCGATTCCTCCAATTACAGACGGAACAAACAGCATGAATACAACCTGGCCAATGGCGTAATCCCAACGGCCATTGTCAAACCTACAAGGGAAATCATAGGGATGGAATACCGGTTGACGAAGGGAGAAGGTGCCAAAGCCTACATTCCACCGGAGACGATTGACTATGCCGCAGATCCGGTATTGGCTTACCTGAAGCCGGAAGCATTGGAGAAAGCAATCCTGAAGACAAAGAAAGAGATGGAGAAAGCTGCCAAAGAGCTCGATTTCATCGAAGCTGCCAGGTTGCGTGACGAGATGTTTGCATTACAGAAACTTTTAAAGGAGCGAAAGAATGGATAATCCAATTGCTGAAGTCCTGCTGGAGATGATCCGCCGGAATCGGGGTGATCAGAAGAGAATTGAACATTCCCTTAAGGTTTTCGGTTATGCCCAATTGCTTGGGAAATTGGAAAATATGGATTCAGGAAAGCAGTTGATTTTGGAATTGACGGCCATATTGCACGACATCGGTATACATGTTTCAGAAGCCAAATATGGTTACTCTGACGGGCACTTGCAGGAGATTGAAGGTCCCCCGGTAGCAAGGGAGATTCTGGAGAAACTGGAATTGAATGGGGAAGTTATAGACAGGGTTTGCTTCATCATCAGCAAGCACCACACCTTTGCCGCCATTGATGCAATTGATTTTCAATTGTTGGTAGAAGCCGATTTTCTGGTAAATGCAGTGGAAGAAGAGGTTTCCCCGGAAGGGGTACAAAAATTTGTAGAGCTAAACTTCAGGAGTGAGTATGGGCGAAAGGTAATAGGAGAGTTGTTCGGGCAACAGGTTTAGAGGGTCTAAATCTTTAGAATGATTATGAATTGAATCATTGGGATATGCTTATATGTAATTATATCCCTCAGGGATTTAATTTCAATAACCCCCGGAGAACCTGGGGCTAAGAAGGAAGGCAAGACACCAACCCCGAAGCGGGTTGAATTTTTATTAAATATCGTATTAGATAACAAAATGATCTTTGAAACGCATTATTGCATCCTCTTTTTTCTTAACTTGTGTGGAAATTAAGAAACAAAAATCCATCTTGATTGTTATAAACTGAAAGACATCCCCATTGTTATACCTACCTCATCGCGGGAAGAACCTGATCATAAAAAATGCTATGAGTTGGGTATCAAAGAAGATCTTTTCAAACCAGTGAATTTCCACCGATTCCGTCAGACCGTCAAGCAAGTGGAAATATTTATGGGAATTGTTAATGAACTGTCAATTGAAGGAGGATTTTAGAATGGGAAATACAATAGATTCAACAGAATTGTTGAAGGTTTTATCGCTCGAAGATTCAGAGATAGACTTTGAAATAATTTGCCGGAAACTGGAGACTGCCAGCTATCTCCTGAATCTTACCAGGGTTGATAAAGAAGCGGAATTTATCACTTGTATTCGCGATAACCAGTACGACATCATTTTGGCCGATTATAACCTTCCCGGCTTTGATGCCTTCCGGGCATTGAAGCTTTGTAACCACTACTGTCCTGATGTTCCCTTTATTTGTATTTCTGGGTCTATCGGAGAAGTATTGGCCATTGAACTCCTAAAACAGGGAGCTGTGGATTATGTATTGAAGGACAGGCTTGAAAGATTACCTTTTGCGGTTAGAAGGGCATTGGACGAAGCCAGTGAAAAAAAAGCCCGAAAGGAGGTTGAGATATCACTGCTTCAGAGTGAGCAAAAATACCGGACAATTTTTGAAAATGTCCAGGATGTATTTTACCAGACAGACCTTGCAGGAATAATTCGGGAAATAAGTCCATCCATCAAATACTTCACAAACTTTGGTACCGTAGACCTGGTTGGACACTCTGTTTTTAAGTTATATGCCAATGCAGAAGAACGGCATACCTTACTTGGAATCCTTCGTCAAAGGGGAGAAGTCAGGGATTATGAAATCTGTCTTAAGACCTGGGATGGTAATATAAAATATGCTTCTGTCAATGCAAGATTGGTTTACAATGCAGCAGGCGAACCCGATCATATAGATGGAGCCCTGAGAGATATTACGGAACGAAAATTGTCAGAGGAGGTTATCAGGCAAAGTGAATCAGACTTGAATTATGCCCAGTCCATCGCGAAAATGGGCAGTTGGGATCTGAACATACTTACCAATAAATACAACTGGTCCAGAAACATGTATACCATCCTTGGGTACAAATCCGTTGAAAAAATGGTAACTTTCGATGACTTTGTTCATTTTGTCCATCCCGACGACAAATACTTGATAGACCTTAAGCTACAGGAAATAGTCACAACCAGAAGTGGCGTCAGCTTTGATTTTCGTTACCTGCTGCCTGATAAAAGAGTCATTTGGGTGCAGAACAACATCGTCCCTACTTTTGAGAACGATAAATTGGTTGCCCTGCACGGAGT